>JAEEGH010004353.1_pt1 | contig 36415 bp, 19 predicted proteins | sample 9134181 | NCBI WGS metagenome assembly JAEEGH01 (sample SAMN16246544, study PRJNA631951) | gut metagenome | biome: gut microbiome; feature: rumen; material: DP-attached | host: Bos | place: Iran: Karaj | collected 2018-10
CGTCGGTCCGAAGTTCGTATATCGCTTGTCGAGAAGTGCCGTAGAGCCCTTGCTGTCAACATACGGTCCGTCAGGATTGAGCGAACGGAAGACACGCATCTGATAACCGCCAGCTGCCTCCAGACCACCATTGGTCACGAAGAGGAAGTAGTAGCCGCCGACGTACTCAATGTAGCTGGCCTCTCCCGAAGCGTAGTAACCGCCAGCAATCTTCTTGCCGAAGTACGGGTCGGACGTCTCGCTAACAGCGTAGGTGGCGTCGTAATCGCGCAGACCTGTTTCCTCGTCAAGATCGAGCATGAAGATACCACCACTCCAAGAGCCGTATGACATTCTCAGATTGCCATCCTCGTCGTAGAACACACAGGGGTCGATAGCGTTTGGCCAATGGTTGCCGTAGTTGTCGCTGGGAGCATAGCGCTCGGGCAGCGAAGCCTGCTCGCCCAGCACAATCTCCAGGTCGGTGTCCTTATAGGAATCGCCCGAACGGAATCCGCTCATGACGACAGGAGCCTGATAGCGGTAGGGGCCTTCAATCTTGTCGGCAGTCAGCAGGATGATGCTGGAGTACCAGAAGTCGCCGTTGATGCTGAGGTACATGCAGTACTTACCCATCTTCTTGTTGTAGATGACATCGGGAGCCCACATGTTTCCATCGACATTATAAGCGTCGTTGCCACGCTTTGACCATGCGAAGGCATTGAAGTTGAGGTCGTACTCAACGCCACCCTTCTTGACCTTCGTAACCTGAGGCGTGGTGAAGGCATCAGCATTGTTGGCATTATTGCTGGAAGCCGTAGCCCAAGGAGCCGTAAATGCCGTCCACGACATCAAGTTGCTACACTTGGCAGCTGCACGGTGAGAACCGAAGACGTAGTAAGTACTGGTGGCCTGATCCCAGACGATGCTGGGGTCGTGTACGCTGACGCGCTTCAGCGCTGACGGTCCCTCGGTCTGTGGGTCGTCTTCGACAGCTTCCGTTGCCAGCGTGGTAAACGATACCTCCTCAGAGTATTTCACGTCATAGCTGGTCTGTGCAAAGCCACGTACATAGTAGGTCGTGCTCTTGGCCAGTCCGCCAATGGTGAGTATGATGTCTTTTTTTGAAGCCACCACCTTGTTGTCGCTGACCGTCGGGTTCGGTGACGTAGAGTAGCAGACGCCACGATAGGTGATGTGTGAACCAGTTGCCGTCAGCGTGACAATGGCCGAGTTTCCGGAAACAGACGACACGGTGGGGGTAGTAACCGTTAAGGGGTAATTTACCTCGTTAATGTTGTCGCTACAGGCTGTTGCCATCATTCCGATGGCAAACAGCGCTAATAGTTTTGATATAACTTTCATAATACGATTCATTTAAACATTATTCAAATACCAAGTGACTTCCGTCAACCGTGAAGTTGATGTAGAAGTTATCTGGGTCGATAGTATTGATACCAGTATAGGTCTGGGTATAGGTCTTGCCATTGTTGCCAACCATCTCAACTGCAATGTCAGCAGTGCCGTCACCGTTATTGGCAATCTTGGCAGAACACTTGGCACCGTCCATGGCCGGACGCCATTCATCCCAGTTACGGCCATCCTCCATAGCAGGAGTACAAGCGGCATAGCCATCGCCCCAGCCAAAGTTGTCGGCACGTACCACAGCATACTCCTTGCTACCGTCAGCACTGCAAAGCACGATGACGAAGTTGTTCCAGTTAGCAACGCAAGAAGAGTAGTTGGTGAAGTTGACGGTACATACCTGATGACCGATGACCTGGATATTAGGAGAGTGGGCTCCCCAGAAACCTGTTGAGTTATCTGTTGCACCAACAGTATTATCGAATGCCAAGTGGCAACCGTCAACGGTGAATCGGAAGTAGAGGTTGTCTGCATCGATACCCTTCATACCCTTATACTGCTGGGTATAGGTAATGCCATCGTTGCCCACCATCACGGCCTTCACATCAAGCGTTCCGTCACCATTATTAGTAACATAGGTTGTTACCTTTGCACCATCCATAGCCGGACGCCATACCTCCCAGTCACGACCTTCCTCCATGATGGGCGTGCACGATGCGTAGCAGTCGCCCCAGCCGTAGTTGTCGGCACGTACTACAGCATACTCAGTGTTGTCTGCCTTGCAGAGTACGATGCAGAAGTTGTTCCAGTTGTTTGCACAAGAACTGTAGTTAGTGAAGGTAGTCACCTTTGTCTCCTTAGGTGCAATCTTGACGTTGTCAGTGTGAGCACCCCAGAATGCTGTTGAGTTATCCTCAGCACCCAGGAGAAGCGGATTAGGTACAACAACCGTCTGGGTGAATGCAGAGAGTTCCTTCACCACCTTGAAGGTCTTGGCAGCCATGGCAGTCTTGTCGGCATTCTGTCCCTTGAAGGTCTTATTGTAGAGCACCACAAGGGTATATTGTCCTACCTCTCCATAATCAGGAATCGTCTGGAACTGCAGTTCCTCAGCGGTGACAGTCTTCACCACACCTTCCTCGAAGGTTACTGTAGCAGAAACATTAGCCATAGCCTCATCAAGAGGAGTTCCTAACAGCACCTCACTGGGAACGCCCATCAGCTCCATAGACACAGGCTGCTTGTCATCTGCCGAAGTGCATCCGCCGATAGGCTCGATGTTAGTAGATATGAAGCTTACCAACGACTGCTCCACACCAATACGGAAAGCAAGGGGCACATCAGCACCCGTCGAGGGGAAAGCCGTGGTCTGTGTGTAAGTCTTCGTCAGCGTGCCATTGGTCATCTTGATGTAGAGACCGCCTTCCGCACGGTCAACGGTAAGTGTAATTTTACCATTCATCTTCTGCACAGAGGCATCCACATCCAGGTTGTCACCTTCCGTTGGAGAAGTGTTGGTGAAGTTACCGCCAACGAGGTCTCTGTTAATCTCGGTTAGGTTAGGATTCACCACCGACTCCGTGTTCCACTCCGAGTTCTTGTTGGGGTCGTTGTCGTAACGAATCACGCCATACTCAGCACCTGCTCCCCCAGTTTCGGCATCGACAGCATTAATCACCAGATAGAAGTTCTTATAATACTTGTTGTCAGGGTTCACCGTCAGGTTAAACTGAGCCTGCCACTTCTCTCCGGCAGGTACGATGTAGGTCTTACCGAGTGTAAAGAATGCTGCAGTCAGTTCAGCATTACCGATGTCATAAACATCTTCCATCTGTCCAACCAGTTCCTCTTCGGGCTCGGGCTCTGGTTCCTCGCCACCTCCCATTTCTGAAAGCCATGCGGGGACGTCAATATTATAAAGGTCACCACCTTCACACCCCGTGAGCGTCAGCATGCCCAGGGCTGCAAACAAGAAGGCCGATGCTAATTTATTGTAATATTTCATAATGATAATCTATTAAAAAGTTATATTATTTGCTCAAATCTACAACAGGGTGTATAGTCCATCCCTTCTTCTGGAAATAGGAAGAGTTGTCAAGAGTCTCGTTGGCAGAGTTACCCACCAGATTGGGGTTGTCGTTCAGCGTAGTCTGCCAAATGGGGAAGTACTCGTGACCATTCAGGAACGTAGCGAATGAACACTCAACGCCGTCCTCGCCATAAGCTACAGCATTCTTGACGGTAGTCTTGTCGGTAGAGAGCTTATAGGCAGAGTGCTGCTTCATCTGCTCCATACGCTCGCTGTTATAGAAGAATCCCCAGCGCTGCAGGTCCAGTCCACGGCCAAACTCACAGCCGAACTCCTTCGGGCGCTCCACGTTGGCAATCTGCTCGAAGAGCTCGTCCTTTGAGCTGAAGTCAGCCAGACTCAGGTCTTTCAGCTGTGCGCGGCTACGTACCTCGTTAATCCAGTCGATAGCTTGCTGGGTGGGTCCGGAGATTTCATTCTCGCACTCGGCGGCACGCAGCAGCACGTCAGAGTAGCGCATCAGTCGGAGGTTGATACCGCACTTCAAACCAACCACCACGGTGCTGTAGAGTCCTGTACGCATGTTGGTCCACTTGGCAATGGGCAGACCACCGTTGTTGTTGTTGGTGACAACAGGAGCAGCGTCTGTCATAGGAGTGGTGTAGCACACGTTGCCCAGCACGCCGAGCTTGTCCTTCTTGCTGTCCCAGTCAGACTCGTAGGTACCGATGGTCCAGTAGAGGCGCGGGTCGAGGTCGCCGTCTTTTGTCGTCTCGCTCTTGAAGAGCCAGTAGAGCCAGGGAGCGGCAGAAAGGTCAGCCCATCCGCCGAAGTCGCCGGGGCCGAAGTTACTCTCTACGGCATGTCCCTGCGAGGCGTTCTTACTGATGTTGACAGGGGTCCACTCATCGTCGGGGCCCTGCGAGCCATAGTCCAGGAACTGCACCTCGAAGAGGCTTTCAGCATTGTTCTCGAAGGCAGCACCCTCACGGAAGTTGTCACCGTAGTTAGCCATGAGCTTATATTCACCGAAATCCTTATTGATAATTCTCTTCAGCACGGCAAGCGCATCCTCATACTTATGGCGCTGCATCAGCGCACGGGCATAGTAACCGGCAGCAGCACCACTGGTGGCACGTCCCTTGGCCCACTCGCCACCTGCTGTCTTGGCGGGCAGCAGCGTCATAGCCTCGGCAAAGTCCTTCTCTACCTGATCCATGACACGGTCGTACTGGTCGAAGGGAGAGGAGTCGCCCTCGGCACGGTTAGAAGCATAGAGGCCGTCGAGCGACGAATACTGGTTGTAGTCAAGAATCAGCGCCGGGTTCTGGTAGTAGCCAGCCAGGTTGTAGTAAGCAAGGCCACGCACGAAGAGCGCCTGTCCCTTGATGCGCTTCATGGTTTCAGAAAGCACAGCGTCGTCCTCGCCACACTTGGTAATGACGAAGTTACAGATATTGATGGTGTAATACCAGTCGCGCCAAGACCAGAGGGCATAAATCTCGTCGGTTGTGGAAGGGCTCAGCTTGTCAGCCAGATAATAGCCCCATCCTTGTGCGGAGTTCCACACCTCGTCACCACGAACAACGTCGAGCGTATATCCTACACGTGCATAAGTACCCTCCATACGGATGTGGTGATAGCATGCAATCACTGCCTCCTCCAAATCATCAACAGTATTGCCGAAAGTACCCGTTGTCGGCTGGTTGGGGTTTGTCAGCTCCAACTTATCGCTACAGGAGGTCAGCGCGCCGATGCCCAACATCAGGGCAAGTGAAATTTTATATAGTTTCATAATGATTACCTTTTTTAAATATTAGAATGAGAAAAGAAGACCAGCCATGAAGCTGCGCGCACTTGGATAAGAGCACCAGTTGAAACCAGGAGTAAACGTTCCACCAGCATAATCGACGTTGTAGCCCTTATACTTGGTGAAAGTGTGGAGGTTCTGTGCAGAAACGTATGCACGTACGCCAGAGACGACGCCCTTGAACCACTTGTCGGGGAAGTTATAGCCTAACTCGATGTTGGCAATCTTCCAGTAGGCGGCGTTCTGAATCTTACGGTCGCTGAAGTAGTCGTTCCATCCCTCACCGTTGGCAGAGATATATGTTCTGGGAATGCTGGAGATGTAGGTCAGTCCGTCAGCAGAATAGCGGTTGGCATCGAGCATGGAAACGTCCTTGTTGGAGTAGCCGTAGCAAGAGGTCAGACCGTTGTAGATACCATCAGAAACATGGTATTTCAGCGCACCGAAGGTGGAGATGCTGAGGTCGAAGCCCTTATACTCCACACGTCCGCTCAGACCGAAGTTCACCTTTGGCAGACCGCTGCCGAGCACGACGCGGTCGTCGGCATTGATGACACCATCCTCGTTGACATCCTTATAGAGGCAGTCGCCGATGACGGCACCGGGCTGTGTGGCGTGGTCGTCGAGGTCGGCCTGTGTGCGGGCGATGCCCTCATAGACCCAACCATAGAACTGACCAACCTCCTGGCCTACGAAGGTAGCATAGTCGCCGGTAATGTATGACTCCGTACCGAAGCCGAGCGACTTCACCCTGTTCCTCAGGGTGCTCAGGTTGGCACTTATCTCATACTTCAGCGCGTGGTCACGGTTACGGTAGGTTGCCGAGAACTCGAAACCGCTGTTCTGCATAGAGGCAGCGTTCATCGTCACGCTGGTGTTAGCCACACCGGCATTGGCAGGAACGGGCACGCCATACAGCAGCTCGGTTGATTTATTCAGATACCACTCGGCGGTGAACTCGATGCGGTTGTTCAGGAATGCCAAGTCGATACCTACGTTGGTTGTCTTCTTCTTCTCCCAGGCAATATTGCCGTTTACGAAGTTTTCAATAGAAGAACCCGTAACCACGTTGTTGCCGAAGCTATAGGTCATGTAGCCACGGCGCATGGTTGCCTGGTAGGCATACTCGCCGATGTTCTCGTTACCCAGCTCACCATAGCTACCACGAACCTTGAACATGTTGACCACGTTACGGTCGAAGGGGAAGAACTTTTCCTTATCAAAACGCCAACCTACTGATACTGACGGGAAGGTGCCCCAGCGGATGTCCTTGGTCAGACGGGAGCTGCCGTCACGACGCAGGATGAACGAGAGCAGGTACTTGCCGTCGTAGTCATAGTTCAGACGACCGATGAAAGAGGTCAGGGCGTGCTTGTACTCATAAGAGCTGGCATCGCGTGTCTCTGCATTCTGCAACTGCAGGAAGTAAGGCTGCGGCAGGTTAATGCCCCAACCATGCAACTCGTCAGTATTCTCCTCCTCGTAGGTGATACCACCCAGCAGGTTGATGTGGTGCAGTCCGAAATTGCCATCCCACGTCAAGGTGTTCTCCACCAGGAAGTCAGAATAAGTACGCCTGTCCTTGTTCAGGCGCTCGTTACTCTTGTCCAGATATACGCGGCGGCTCTGAATCCATGCGGAAATCCACGTCTTGTCCTGTGCGTGTGTCTTACTGTAAGAGAGGTTCAGCTTGTAGTTCAGGCTGTGGTTCTTAGAGTCAAGACCAATCATCTTCAAGATGTCAACATCAGCAGAACCCGTGGCCACTACGCGGTCAACCAGCGTGTTACGGGTCAGCAGATTGTTAACCAGCAAGGGGTTGGAAGCTGAGATGTCACCATGCAGGTCGTCATAATAGACACCATAGCCGTATGCGTCGTAAGAGAAGTTCTTTGCGGAACCTACCACATCGTCCAAATACCATGTACGCTCATCGTACGCCTTGATGGTCGGCTGCATCAGCAGCGTGCCACGCAGCACGTTGGTGACGTCACCATACAGACCCTGCACATACTCGTTGGCATTCGACAGACCCATACCGTCCTGGCTGGAGTGAGAATAGACGAGACTGGTGCGGAACTTGATGAACTTGGTTTCCATCGTGTTGTTCACACGGGCGGTGAAACGCTGGTAGTTAGGACCTGCGCCCTCCAGCGTACCCTTCTGGTTGAAGTAGTCAAGTCCAATGTTATAGGTATTGTGGGCACCGCCACCACTGAGGTTCACGTTGTGGTTCTGACGGATGCCGGTCTTGAAGACCTCCTTGAACCAGTCGGTATTCGTGTCGTCAACAAACTGATACTTACCGGTCTCTGCATTCTTCACATAGCCACCGGGAATGGGGATGCCGGAGTTCAGGCAGGCAGTAGCCAGATAGTCGCTGTACTGGTTGGCATCCATGACGTCGTATGTGCTGCTGGGAATCTTGTCGATACCGAAGTAGCCCTTGTAGTCAACCCTCAGGGGCTGGTCCTTCTTACCGTTCTTGGTGGTGATGATGACCACGCCGTTAGCAGCACGAGAACCGTAGATGGCACCTGCCGATGCGTCCTTCAGCACCTGAATGGTCTCGATGTCGTTCGGCGAGAAGTCGCGGATGGTAGTACCCATGGGCACGCCATCGACCACATACAGCGGGGCTGTGCTGCCGAAAGAACCGATACCGCGAATACGTACCGAGGGGTCAGCACCCGGCTGGCCGTCAGAAGTAATCTGCACACCAGCCACCTTACCTTCGAGCATGGTAGAGATGTTAGAGTTGGAGACACGCTTCAGCTCATCAGCGTTCACCACGGCCACAGAACCCGTCAGGTCGGCCTTCTTCTGAACACCGTAACCCACGACGACCACTTGCTCAAGACCTACGGCATCGCTCTCAAGAACGACCTGCCCGAGGTCAGCACGTCCGCGAACGGCAAACTCACGGTCTTTGTAACCGATGTAGCTGATGACGAGTGTGGCATTTGACACTGCGCTCACCTCGAACTCACCATCAATGTTTGTCACAGTAGCCACACTGGTGCCTTTTACCTTAACAGTAGCACCAATGAGCGGCTCTCCTTCCTGGTCAACAACAATGCCCTTGACCTTGATGGTCTGCTCCAGTGCCATCGATGATGCTATAGCGGGAAGTGGACAGGCTATAAAGCCACCCATGATACCCAACATTAGCATCATAGAGAATAAAACTTGTTTTCTCATTGTTAATTGTTTTTAAGTTAGAAATTTAAGTTATATAGTAGTTAATAATTTTGGGCAAAATTAATCTTTATTTGTAACACCAAGGTGGACAAATTGCTTTATTGGGTGGACAAAGTGTGCTTTAAGTGTATTTTATACCCCTTGACTGATTTTTCAACTTATTCAGTACCATTGGCCGTTTCATCCACATAAGAGCTAGGGCTCACGCCATAGAGCTTTGTGAAACAACGTGTAAAGTACTTCGGATCATTGAAGCCCACCTTATACGCAATGTCTGTAATATTCCTATTTCCTTTGTTTTTAAGCAGTAGTTCTTTTGCGATATTCAACCGATAACTACGGATGAACTGACCCGTACTTTGTCCCGTCTCCGCATTCAGCCGTTTGCTGACAACACTCCGACTCATGCCAATACGTTCACAAAACTCCGTCACTCCAAACTCGGAGTTGCCATAGTTTTCCTCCATCACTTCCATGACTCGTTCCATGAAAGGCTTTTGAGACAGGAGCACCTCTTGTTTGTCATCTTCAACTTTCTTAGAGAGGCTTTCCTTGAAAAGTGCCTGATTATCGAGTACATTCTGAATACGCTTTTGCAACTGTTCTGCATCGTCACTTTCTTCCAGAGCCTTACGAATGGGCTGTAGCTGTTTTTCAGCCTCACGCCGGCGCAACTCCTTCACACGGCGGTTATACGCATAGACCAGTAATGCACCTAAAGCCAGCAGAATCAACATAATAAACCACCAGCTCTTCCAGAAGTAAGGTTTTACATCGATGTCCAGCATAATGGTCTGTTCCTGGCCATCAACCATTGCCGGAGTATATTTCACTTCAAAGGTATAGCTGCCTGCCGGAAGTGTAGAGTAGCGTACAGAATGCTCACCAGGCTTCAGAGGTGTCCACTCCTCGTCAAAGCCCCTCATACGGTAGCTGTAGATGCCATGCATCTCGCTGGAATAGTTCAAGGCGGAAAAATCGATGGTGAACGAGCGGTTGCTCTCGCTCAGCGAGAGTTCCTTGGCTACGGAGATATCCTCATCAAGATAGTTTCCAAAGGGTAGCTCCCATACATTCTGATTATCAACCAATAATCTGGTGAAATGCAAATGTGCGCTATTGACCATTTCCAGATTATCACTTAAAATCTCAGTAAGTCCACGCTCACTGCCGAGGTAAATCTTCCCATCATCACCACGGACAATAGAGTTCCAATAGAACTGTGCACTGAGCAAACCATCATTCTCTGTATAATTAACAAAGGTATGCGTGCGTACATTATATATAGATAGTCCATTACTTGTGGTAATCCACAGTCGATGCAGACTATCCTCCACAATACCCTTGACAGCATTGTTGCTTAAGCCATCGTGTGTTGTCAAGCATTCGAAGGTCTCACCATCCTCACCCTTGACACGTCTGTAGATGCCATAACCATTGCTACCTATCCACAAAGTGCCATCCTGCGTCTCACAAAAACAGGTTATTTTATCGATGATACCCGACTCAGGACGATCCAGCTTATAACGCAATCCTCTGACATCGAAGGTTCCCGTCTGCTTGTCACGCTTGTTGAGATTGATTGATACGACACCATTGGTACAGCCCATCCACAAGTTACCATCACGATCAATCAGCGAGCCAATACATCCTCGTAGTTGCCGGTTAATACTAAAAGGGTCCATGATGCTCTCCGTCTTTAAATCATAGAAGAAGATACCATCGTTTGAACCAATCCAGAGACCGTCATTGATAGGATCAAAGGCCAAAGCACCCACATAGTAGGTTAAAGGGGTATAGGTACCAAAATCAAGGGGGCGGACATCCTTTGGGTTATCTAAATTTACGACGTTGACTCCCCCGCCCCACGTTCCCACCCATAGGCGGCGTTCGGAGTCTGCCTCAAGGGCTGAGACAGAATTATGTGACAAGGCAGAATTAGCTGTCGTCAGATGTGTGAATGCCTGTTGGCCTGCATCCTTTCTATTCAGTCCACCCTCTACAGTACCCACCCAAAGCGTACCATTCGGTTCCACATATATGGCATTCACTGGATTTGCAGAGATAGACTGTACATCGGCAGTATGCACATAATTCTTCAAATTCAATTGTCGAGGCACCAGTTTGATGATACCACCATTCTCTGTACCTATCCAAACCAATCCCTCATGAACGAGCATGCAGTGCACGAAATCGCTACTCAAGGGCAACAAACTGCTGGCAGCCGTCCAATGCGAGAACGTCCCCGTTGCATCGTCATATACATTCACTCCCCCAAGCGAGCCAACAAGGAACTGATTGTCAGGCGTAATGCCCAAACATGTTGTGAAATTATGGGAGAGAGAACCAGACTGTATCGTATGAGACAACCGAGACAACTCCTTTGACGTCGTATTATAAGCGTAGAGTCCATCATTCGTGGAAATCCATATTACATCCTGTCGCTTCAACACATCAGTCACAAAACGTCCTGCAAGCTGTTGCATGGCAGGAGCTATCTCTTCACGGACAAGTTTGCCGTCTTTTTCCCTCAGACGATATAGTCCTCCGTCAATATTAAGCCAGGCACTTCCGTCTCCGTCAATATCATGAATGATTACGTCAGGCGTATTTCCATGATACGGATAACGACAGAAGTGATCCACCTCACCATCTTCCTTCAGCGTAATCCTGTAAACGGCAGGCATCGTTGCCAGCCAAATAGCATCCTTTTTGTCACGATAAGTACGGACGCCTGGTTCATTCAGCATATGCACAAAAGCAGAATCCTTCCATTGTGGTGCTGCCGGTTGCATGGTTTTGAGACTCACAATACTTGTTCCCTCGTCGAAAGCTATCCACAGTCGCATATGCGCATCCTCCACCACATTATGGCAGGAGTTGCTACGCATGGCTTCGGCACTTGGCTGTATCGGTGTCATGAAACCATAGCCGTCATAACGCACAAGGCCCCCACCATAGGTGGAGACCCATACGAATCCATTGCTATCAGCAAAGATATCATTGACATTGTTATGGGGCAGACCTGTCTTAAGGTCCAGAAATGACACGTTGTAACGCTCAACAAAATTAGTCTGTGCCACAACATTAGTTGCCGCCAGAATAATAACCATGAGTAATGCGTGTCTAATTCCCATTATTTGTCATTAGTTGTTTGCAAAGATATACTTTTTTTTCCTAATGACCAAATATCTTTTCCATAAAATATTCAAATCATTCCGTCAAGTCCTGTTGATAGTCCAAAATCAGCGACTGACGCGGCTTAAGCGTCAAGTCACTACTTAGGTCGTAATATCGCCCTGTCAGGATATCCTTGGCACGTTTAGTCTGACCTATAACCTCAGCATAGCGTTCCACCTTCATCACGGCAGGCTTTGTAGTGCCGTTCATGATAGTAAGCACGACATTGTTATGCCAACGACGGGCAATGACATAAACACCATTATAGGGACTGAATTGTGTCTGCATACCCCGAATGATGGTCTCGTTACCCTGACGCCAGTGTAGCAGTCTTGAAGTCCAACGGAACATGGCATTCTCCGCTTGTGAGCGTCCTTCCTCCGTGAAACAGTTATGTTCGTCGCCAGGAAAACCTCCAGGGAAATCCTTACGAACATAGCCATCAGTCACTTCCTTTGTACCGTTCATCAGTACCTCAGTACCATAATACAGTTGCGGAATACGTCTCACAGTGAGCAGCAGAGCCAATGCCTGCTTCAAGGCTAACGTGTCACGCCCGTTTTTCAGGAAGCGATCTGTATCATGGTTCTCAATAAATGCCATAACACTACTTGGGTTAGGATACAAGTAGTCATAAACGAATGAATTATAGAGCAGATTCAGGCCGGCAAACCAACCATCGGTCTCTTCTGCCTCTGCACGATTTATTTTATCATAAAACGAGAAGTCCATGACCGTCTTCAAATAGGAATCAACCATGGATGACTGGCAGTTACTGCCGTTCATGGATGAGTGACAGTTGCCACGTTCTTTCTTGCATCCTTTTTTATCGCCCCAGATGGCACGGCTCTGCCATGCCGCCGTATAAGGAGGCTCCACCACCCATGTCTCACCAACAGTATTAAAGTTAGGATACTCCTCGTTCAGTTCCTTCATCCACTGTGCCATAGCATCGGCATAGGCATACGGATATGTATCCATACGGATTCCGTTGATACCAACGGTTTCAATCCACCAGAAACTATTCTGGATGAGATAGCGCATCAGGTGTGTGTTATGCTGGTTCAAGTCGGGCATAGTTGGGACAAACCAACCTTCAACAGTTTCACGCTTGTCAATCTCCGAGGCATAGGGATCTACCACAGGTGTCAGTTTATAGGAAGTCTGCAAGTATTTGGTTCGGTCCCCTTCTAACCACTCAGGGAGATTGAACCAGTCCTTGGAAGGCATGTCGTTAACCCAAGGGTGTTCAAAACCACAATGATTGAAAATCATGTCCATCACTACTTTCAGGCCCTTGGCATGAGCCTCGTCACAAAGACGACGGTAATCGTCGTTCGATCCAAAGCGCGGATCCACACGGTAGTAGTTTGTCGTAGCATAGCCATGATAGGTGGAGTAGCCATGCTCATTGTCTGGCGAATCATTCTCCAATACGGGAGTCAGCCAAAGAGCCGTTACACCCAGATTAGTAAAGTAGTCTAAGTGTTCCCGAATACCATTCAAGTCGCCGCCATGACGCAGGGAGGGTTTACTACGATCTTCCACATAATTGCGCATTCCCCTGATTTGTGACTGATGACCAGTCCCTTGAGCAAAGCGGTCGGGCATCAGCATGTAGAGCACATCGCTGATGTCAAAACCCTCACGCTTATCACCACTCATCTCCCGCTGCTTTAGAGTGTACTTTACCTTTTGTTTGTCAAAATGGAGGGTCATCGTGCCAGGTTGAGCATCGCTGAGGTTCAGATACACCAACAGATAGTTGGGTGAATCCAGGCGTACGATGCTATCAACGCTCACACCCGCATAGTCAGTAGTCACCTCCTTCACAGAGGCAATGTCTTTACCATACACCATCAGCTGTAATGAGGGATTTTTCATACCTACATACCAGTCAGTAGGTTCTATACGGTCAATTTTCAATTTTGCGGCATTCATAGTCACTGCTAACCATGTCAATGTTAATAAAAGAAGACTTCGTTTCATATTTTTTTCCATTTCTTAATTATGTATTATCAATGCTGACTGCGGGTTGACGGTCACCTCGCTGCCTGAGCAGGTTCCCAAGCCCTGCTCATTTATAGTGCCATCGCAACATACCACCGTATAGGTTCCTTTCGGAATGCGGACAGACTGAGACTCCTTCGATGCGTTCAACACAACAATGATGTTGCGCCAGTCATCACGTCCCGCATAGTCTTTCAGTCGAAATGCCACCACCTGCTTAGGAGCATCCAAGAACTCCAAGTGCTTACGTACAAGATCAGCCGAACCAAGGCGGAAGGCAGGATGATGCTTACGCAGGGCTATGAGATTCTTATAGTAAGAGAATACCTGCGGATATTTCTCCTTATTTGTCCAATCCAACTGGTTGATGCTATCTGGCGACTCAAACGAGTTGTGTACACCTTTCTTGCTTCGCAACAATTCTTCGCCACTCAACATAAAGGGTACGCCCTGGGACGTAAACACCGCTGTCTGGGCAAGCAAATCAAGGCGGATAAGCTCAGTTTCGGTGATGCCTGCAATACTTGCACGCAGGCGGTCAGTCAAACACATATCATCGTGACAAGAGACGTAACTGATCATCTGTGCAGGCTCTAATGCCCACGGTTCTTTTGAGTAGTTTACCTTCGTCATATCTACCTGCGGATGCCGGATGGCTCCTACAATACCAAATTTCAGACTTTCCTCAGCATCCGACAAACCAGCCAGGAAAGCCCCCTTCGTATCATCGTCGAACGGACCACGAAGAGCATCTCTTATCTCATCACTGAACGCAGCGATACTCGGCATCTTACTGACGTTTGCCTTCAAACCCAATTGTTCCGTTGGCAATGCACACTGCCCGGCACTCCATCCTTCTCCATAAATAAAAATGGTAGGGTCTATCTCATCCACAGCTTTCCGTATCTCGTTCATCGTCTCTATGTCGTGACAGCCCATCAAATCGAAACGGAAACCATCAATGTGGTATTCCTGGATCCAATACTTAACGGATTCTATCATGAATTTTCGCATCAGCGGCTGTTCCGAGGCAGTTTCATTACCACATCCAGAACCGTTACTGTATTGACCGTCGTCCGTCTTACGATAGAAATAGTCTGGCCAAAGTTTCTGGAAGTTGGAATGTTCAATATCATAGGTATGATTGTACACCACATCAAGAATAACGCGAATACCCGCCTTATGTAATGACTGCACCATCTGTTTAAACTCACGGATTCTGCAGGCAGGGTCATAGGGGTTGGTAGAGTAGCTGCCTTCGGGAACATTATAGTTTACGGGGTCATATCCCCAATTGTATTGTGGCATTTCGAGACGCGTCTCGTCCACAGAGCCATAGTCATAGCTGGGTAGTATGTGAATGGCATTCACACCCAGTTCTTTCAGGTGCTGAATGGCCCAAGGCTCCGTCAACGCAAGGAATTTTCCCTTATACTTGGCATCCTTGCGGTTAATGGAAAAGTCACGATGATGCATTTCGTAGATAACAAGGTCAGCAGGTGACTTCACCACGGGACGCACGTCACTCTCCCACCCTTCCGGATTAGTTCCCGTCATGTTGAGCACAAAACCTCGTTGTCCATTCACTCCGACAGCTTGAACCCCTATTCCAGGAGACTCGTTCCATTGCTTTTTTGTTCCCGTTGCATCAAAAGTATAGTAGTAGCCTGTCCAATTGCCTTTTACTTCAGCAACATAGCAGAAGTCCAAAGGTGGCAATTTATACATCTTTATCGTCTTGATGGGTTTACCACCTAAACCTGCTTTATAAATACGCAGTAAAACCTGCTTGGCCTTGGGTGTTGCCAACACAGCAAATTCAGTTTTTCCCGTTTGCTCATTGTACTGCCCACCACTTATTAAGACCTGTTGTGCCTGAGCCAACAGTGTCATCAATGTAAAAACCATTGTCAGTAGTAATTTCCTCATATCACCTCATTATTTTGCTATCAACGATACGGCAAAACCACCACCAGGGGCTTCCTTGAGTTTCAACACGTCACCCTTCTTGACCACACGTTTGGTGATGGTGTAGGCTTGCGGATTGTTCTCATAGTGTGCATCCTTGGCATCGGCATAGACGGTACATTCGTATTTTCGCCCCTTATCAAGGAAGTCAAGCTTCACAACCGACAAGTGTCCATTCTCATCACACTTGCCACCGATGAACCAGTTGTCAGTTCCCTTTGCTTTGCGAGCCACAGTAATATAGTCTGCCGGTTCTGCCTCTAAGTAAATGGACGCGTCCCAATCACATGCCACATCACGGATAAACTGGAAGGCATCATCAAACCGTTCGTAATGTTCGGGAAGGTCTGCAGCCATCTGCAAGGGGGAATACATGGTCAGGTAGAGCGCCAATGAACCTGCAATAGTGATACGTGCCCATGACTTATTATCGCTCCAAGTATTGAGCTTGGTGACAAAGATACCCGGTGTATAATCCATCGGGCCGCCTTGCAAGCGGGTGAATGGCAAGATGCAGGTATGGTCAGGACGGGAGCCTCCGAAGGCCTCGTACTCAGTGCCACGAGCCGACTCTCCACCTACGAGATTAGGATAAGTACGGCAGAGACCTGTCGGCCTTGTTGCTTCGTGGGAGTTAACCATGATATGGTGTTTGGCAGCCTCTTTAATGACATAGAGATAGTGATTGTTCATGGACTGCGAATAATGGTGGTCGCCCCGAGGAATAATGTCGCCCACATAGCCAGTCTTTACCGCATCATAGCCATATTTGTTCATCAGTTCAAAAGCCTCCTTGATATGACGCTCATAGTTCTGGGTACTGGAAGAAGTCTCATGGTGCATGAGGAGTTTCACGCCCTTGCTATGGGCATAGTCGTTGAGAGCCTTGATATCGAAATCAGGATATGGCGTGACAAAGTCAAACACATCACGTTTCCACATGTTCGCCCAATCTTCCCAACCAACATTCCAACCCTCTACAAGTACCTCATCGAGTCCGTTCTTTGCTGCGAAGTCGATGTAACGACGTACTTTCTCATTGTTGGCAGCATGACGGCCATTAGGTTTCACACTGCCCCAGTCTATCTGGTCAAGCTTGATGCTGGGGAAATCGTCTGTATAATGCCAGTTGCTCTTACCAACAATCATTTCCCACCACACGCCACAGTATTTTGTTGGGTGAATCCAACTCACATCATCAAGAGCACACGGCTCATTAAGATTGAGAATAAGATTGCTGGAAAGCATCTCGCGTGCATCGTCACTAACCATTACCGTACGCCACGGAGTATTACATGGAGTCTGCATGGCTCCCTTTAATCCCGTAGCATCAGGTGTCAGGTGACTGACAAAGGTTAATGGTTGGGGTAGTGGATAAGGCGACGGCTTAGGGTTAGGCGTATAGGCATTGCTACCGCCACCCAATTGAGTAGAGAGAGATTTCGTCTCCGCATCCACAAGTTCCAGATGCATCGTAGCATAGTCCAGACAGGCTGCCTCATGGATATTGATGTAAAGACCATCGTCTGTCTTCATCTGAAGCGAAGTCTGCACACCTGTAGGCGAGAAGACTGCCACTGAAGAATTCCCCCAGTTGACTGCCTGTTTCATACGTCCTCGTATTTCAGAGAGGCGCGTTTGCTGAGTTTCCTGTTCCTGGGTGTCATAGTCACCGGGTAGCCACCAGGCCGTATGGTCACCGGCCATCGCAAATTCAGTATGTTCCTCCTTAATGAGGAAATAATTGAGACTCTGCTGCTGCGGAAACTCATAACGCAATCCTATACCGTCATCAAATACACGGAAACGGATGATGATTTCCCGTTGCTCTTTCGGCTGCGAAAGCGTTGCAGCATACTCAACATAGTGGTTACGGATATCATGCGTTTCACCCCACACGGGCTGCCATGTCTCATCGAACTCGCTGGTCTGCTCACTTTTCAGGGTGAATCCATCCATGAGATCTGTTTCCTTCAGTCCCTTGGAAGCATGCTTGTCTTTAGCTAATTCCAGCCCAAGATACGAGGGTTTGATAACATCCTTTCCCTTATAGGTCATGCTATACATGGGACGTCCTTGGTCCAGTTTGAAAGTCAAAACGATATCGCCATTTGGCGACTTTACGTTTATAGCATTTAAAGGTAAAAAAGCAAAAAGGCAAAAAGTCAGAATAGCCCATACACTCTTTCCTACCATATTGTTTTGTCTCTTCTCCATATCGATATATTCTTTTTCTATATAATTTTACCTTTAGCTTTTTCCCATATTACTTTCTTCCGCTTTGAGCAATCAACGACTTGACGACATCATTAAACTCGTCGGCCTGCATCAACTGTTCTATACTGAGATGCATGCGATAGCGCCAATAGTGCCGCGGATTGGCTGGTATGTTAATGCGTTCAGCATTCTGGTCTGGCAGACGGAGGCTTTCGTCAATGGAAAGCCAATCCTGCAGCGAAAGCAGACAAAGCATGGAAGGCGATGTCAGCTGACGGCTGACAATCTCCTTAGCCAGCCAGCCAGGTAGCGGATGGGGAGCCTCTCCGCTTCTGCGCAGCGGAATATTGTAATAAGCCTGGGTCCGTTCCCAGTCTTCATCCCACCACTGACGCAGCGTGGGCATATCGTGGGTAGAGAAGGTACACACACTACGATATGGATTATGTGACAGTTTACCAAAACGTATGCTGGAATCCTTTGGCATGGTCTGTATCTCCAAAGAGAGAATACGCAACTGATCCATTACCCAAGGCACACAATCAGGCACCATACCAAGGTCTTCCGCACAAACAAGCATGCGGGTAGCCTGTGTCAGGCGAGGTAGTTTCTTCATGGCCTCATGATACCAGAACTGGTTGTTCCGACGATAGAAATAGTCATTATAGAGGCGGTTGAAATTATACTTGTCATTGTCATGAAGTGACTCATAGATAAAGTCGTACTGAACACCGATACGCGGATGGAACTTCGCACCATCCTTGTGGTCTGGCACGAAAAGTACATCACTGATAAGGGCATAGAGACCGTCACGGAGATTGTTGAGCGATTCCTGGTCTGCGCCTTCATCGGTCAACTTTGAGCTTTCACATTTCCACCATGCCTCTATCTTACGCTGGGTGTCGAACTCGGGTTTCATCTGCCAGAGATCATCACGCTTCGGGTTGAGGAAAGTATCCTTCACGTATTGAACATGGTTACCAAAGATGCGTTCCAAAGTCCAGTCAGCAATGAAGGGAGTAGTAAAGAGATCTTCCTGCCACTGCAGGCCATATGCCTCCACCTCTGCAGGAGTCATGCCCAACGAGGGTGAGAATTGCCCAAGCAGGCCATGAACAGCATTGATGGGAATCTCCCAAATACGGAAAAAGCCCAACACGTGATCGATACGGTAAGCATCAAAATACTCTGCCATTTTTCGGAAGCGACGCACCCACCACTGACAATCATCAGCCAACATAGCATCCCAATTATAAGTAGGGAATCCCCAGTTCTGTCCGTTAGCCGAGAACGGATCAGGCGGAGCACCAGCCTGGCCATTGAGATTAAAGTATTTAGGTTCCATCCAAGCCTCAACGCCATCACGTGAAATGCCAATGGGGATGTCACCTTTCAGAATGACGTGATGTGCACGTGCATAGTCGTGGGCAGCACGCATCTGAGCATCCAGGTTGAACTGGACGAAACACCAGAAGTCAATGACTTTTTGATCGGGTTTAGGCAATTTCTTAGGCCACTCAGAGAAGACTGCCGTACCATAGAGGTCACGATAGTAGCCGAACTCTGCGTAGGGCTGTAGCCACTCTTTATTATCCGCATAGAAATCTTTATATACTTTCTTGCGCTTCACAGAAGCCCATTCCTGTTCAAAAATAATATGCAAATACTCCATCTTGGCCTCGTTCACACGTTCATAGTCAATCTGCGGCAATGCGTTCAATTCCTGACGAAGAGCCTCAAACTTCTCACGTGTTTGAAGGTCTTTTGCCTCCGGCAACTGCCGCAGGTCAGTATATTGTGGATGCAGCGCATAAATACTTATGGAATTGTAAGGATATGAGTCCTGCCACGTATGGGTAATATTCGTGTCATTGATAGGAAGAATCTGCAGAACGCGCTGATTAGTCTTGTCAGCCCACTCTATCATCAGTTTTAGGTCACCAAAGTCACCCACACCAAACGATCCTTCACTACGCAGTGAGAAAACAGGAATAACTGTGCCTGCAGCTTTCCACGGATAGACAGAGAACCAAGCCTGTTCCAACTCATAGACAACGACATCCCCTTTTTCTATTGCCGGCAGATCAATCGTACGATTCTGAGAATTTTCCCAAAGCTGTGGCACAGCCACCTTCTCATTTTGTATCAAGAACTTGAACTCCAGTCGCGAACTACTTAGTCTATCAGCATCAATACTGACTACCCACTCATGACATTCATGTTCTGTCATAGGCAATGCCTGATCAACATCCCATGCCCCCAACTGGGGATCCGTTCCCACAACGGCCAAGCGTTCGCCTATTCTCAACTGAGGTGCACGCACCTTCAGACGGATGGTACGTCCGAACTCTGACTTCGTACATAAGGCTCGCTGACGTGCATCGATACATTCGGTAATGGCAGAGCTGTACATGTAGGAATCCTCTGGAATATCTATCCAGTGATCATAAACAATATAACGCGCACCTTTCACTGCAGCAAACTCCAAACGATGTGGTTCAACCAACCACTCATGACGCTCTTCAACATCACCACGCTCCACACTATAATAATAATCGATGAAAGACTCGGCCTTGGCAGCCATGTTGACATCTGCACTCCAATGCTGACCATCAAGGGTAATCATCTTGTGACGGTCAACTTTACGAATGTCATTACCTGTAAGAATGTTCAATACCAGATTCTCACCAAAAGTAGTCTGATAGAGTAGGTTAAATTGTAACTTCATAGGAAATCTGTTTTTAGTTTTCTTTTTCTTGTTCTGCCGTCAAAATTACAAAATAAATTCATGCCATGGATTCTGCACTTGCACGAATTAGAGGAAGAAAAAGTGCAAACGTTTGCACTCACAACGTCAAAATAACATCGAAGGCCTGACCAGTAAAGGCCACAGACACTTCCTTTTTCCGAAACACACGGCGGCTCAGCCAGTAGCAACCCTCTGTAGCCATCACCCCAATAGCAGCACCTGCTGCAACGTCATACCAATGATGGCGGTTTTTTGCGACACGATCTACAGCAACAAACGTTGCCACCCCATAGCCTGCTACGGAAATCCAGGGTGACAAATGGCCATACTCATGATGCAAGACTGTTGCTCCAGAGAAAGCCAATGCCGTATGACCTGACGGGAAAGAATGCCTGTCACTATCATCCGGACGCCACTCGTGAATGGTCCATTTCAGTCCCTGGACAACACCTGCCGTAACAAGATAGGAAGCACCTGCCGTAAGCACCAACTGCACCCAGTCGTGTCGGCTTTCCACACCACTAACCTTCAAAGCCAGGACAGTTGCCATCGGCACATGCTCCAGTACATTATCAATCCCATCCGCATGGCGCTGTTGGGCGTGGGCAGGGAACACTGCCCACGTTAAAATAAACACATATATATAAAGGTACCTGCGCATCACTATTTTCCGTCACGAATGACAAACACGCATGCTGCACCAACTGCCAGCAGAACACCAGCAACAATCATCATGGAGTACTGGTGACTGCCAATAGCATGAAGTACCAAGCCACCAACGAGCGCCGCCACAATCTGCGGCACACAGATGGTACCATTAAACAAGCCAAGGTAAGCTCCCATGTGGCCATACCCCTGTAGGGCGTTCGTAACAAAAGTGAACGGCATAGCCAGCATGGCTGCCCACGCACAGCCAATCAACAGGAACGGGACAAAGAGTACATAATGGTCAGAAATGAATGGCACCATAGCAAAGCCAATAGCTCCCAACAGCAAACTCAGCGAGTAGGCAACCTTCGTATTCTTGAACTGCGGAAGAACAGCCGCCCACACAACACTTCCAACAGCCTGCACTGCAAAGAGCACTCCGACCCAGTTTCCTGCTTCCTGGAACTCGCTGGATGCAGAATCCGTAGAGCCCCAGACTGTCTCTGCTATAGCGCCTGTCGTATAGGTCCACATATAGAGGAAGGCAGCCCAACAGAAAAACTGAACCAGTCCGACCTTCCAGAAAGTAGAAGGAGCATTTCTAAGAAGTACAAACCAGTTGGCCGAACCCTCCGACTTCTCAGCATCTCCAGTCACGCCATTGTATTCTGCATATTCCTTCGGATTCCATTCCTTGACCTTCATCGTGGTATAAATCACACAAAGTATCAGAATGGCAGCGCCAATGTAAAAAGACCAAATGACAGAGTCTGGTACAATGCCTTTCGGAGCCTGGTTGGCAATACCCAAAAACGTAAAGAAGAAGGGGAATAGATAGCCAACGACAGAACCGGCATTGCACAGGAACGACTGAATACTGTAAGCTTTTGCCTTCTGCTTCTCATTGACCATGTCGCCAACCAACATCTTAAATGGCTGCATGGCCATATTAATGCTCGTATCGAGAAACATCAGCGCACACAGGCCAAAGACAAGTGCTGCACCGACTGTTAGTTGGAAGGATCCCGCATTTGGCAGCAGACACATGACCAACACCGCTACCAAAGCACCGACAAACAAATACGGAATGCGTCGGCCAAAGCGCGTCCAAGTCTTATCTGAGAGCGTTCCGACAATCGGTTGCACAAGGATTCCCATCAATGGCGGAAGAATCCAGAAGAAACTCAAATCGTGAGGATCAGCACCCAATGTCTGAAAGATACGCGAAATATTCGCACTTTGCAGGGCATACGCAATCTGCACACCAAAGAACCCAAAGCTCAGGTTCCATAAACTCCAAAATTTTAAATCAGGCTTCTGTTTCATATCTAAATTCTTACTTTAACCTCTAACCTTCACCTCGTTGTTCCACGAATAATCAATCTGGTACGTACAATTCGTCGTACTATTTTTTCACGAGGGATAGTTTCCTCCACTTGACCAATGAGAATATTGGCAGCCTCCTCACCTACCATAATACCACGCTGTTCAACGGTGGTCAGCATCGGGTCACAAGCTAGAGCACGCTGTCCGTTTGTGAAGCCGCAGATGCTCACATCATCAGGAACACGCAACCCCATACGCTTTGCCGTGTAGAGGATGCCGATGGCAGTATCATCGTTGACTGCAAAGAATCCGTCCGGGCGATTCTCAATCTGAAGAATCTCCGGGGTAATCGCCTCTGCGTCAGCACGGTTGTCACAAAACCGAATAAGAGAATCATCGGGTAAAACACCATGTTTGAGCAAAGCATCCCGATAGCCGTTATACCTATTCTTGGATATCTCCAATGTCATGGACGAACCATAAAAGGCAATGCGGTGGCAACCAGTCTCAATCAAGTGGGTAACGGCATTAAAGGCGCCCATATAGTCATCTACAACCACACGACTGGCGTTAACTCCGGTACAAATCCGGTCGTAGAACACCAAAGGCACACCCGCATCAATTAGCCGTTGGAAGTGGTCATACTTCTGGGTATCCTTTGCTTGAGACACAATGACGCCACACACTTTGTTCTCAAAGAAGGACTGACAAATCTTCACCTCACGTTCATAACACTCATCACTTTGTGCCACCATAATACGGTAGCCACGTGCAGAAGCCTCCTGTTCGATGCCTGACAAGACTGACGAGAAATAAAAATGGGTGAATTCCGGTATAATGACACCAATAACCTTCATCGGTTTTACGCGACTATGGCGTAAAGACTCTGCTATGACATTCGGAGCAAAGTTATGTTCACGGGCATATTGCTGAATTGCGGCACGGCGCTCTGCACTGATGCGGGGAGAGTCCTTCAATGCCCGCGAAACCGTAGCGATGGAGATACCAAACTCCTTCGCGATGTCTCTCATTGTAAGCGATGTCTTCCCTTCCATACCATTCGGCTTTAGTTATTGCAATGCAAAGATAAGCATTAATTTTCCAATATTGTACGCGTACCTTACAATTATTAAACAATCCTAATATGCAAACGTTTGCGCAATACAAAATAATCTTTTCTCCTTAAAAAAGTACAACTAAGCCAAAACAATCCTACCTTTGCACTTGATTTAAGTCAATAACAAGTTATAACTACAAACAATTCATAATAACACTAACTTAAAAAAAACAAATGATGAAGCAGGTAAACATTAGGATTCCGCTTAGAATGCTCGTCCTTTTATTAGGGCTGTTTCTATCGGTAGGAGCCTTTGCACAGCAAATAACTGTCAAAGGTTATGTTCAGGATGCTCAAAACGAACCGATTATCGGTGCGACCGTCCGTGTCGTAGGGACACAGACTGCCGTTATTACCGATATAGACGGTAATTTCACCTTGCAATGCAACCAAGGTGCCAGCATCCAGGTTTCTTACATTGGCTATGAGACTGCCACCGTTACTGCCGCCCCTCAGGTGACAATAACGCTGCAGGACGAAGCTAACACTCTTAACGAGGTGGTTGTCATCGGTTACGGTGCTGTCAAGAAGAGCGACCTGACCGGTTCTGTAACCGCCTTGAAGCCAGACACCAAGAACAAGGGTCTTGTGGTCAGCGCCCAGGACATGATGCAGGGTAAGATAGCCGGTGTCAATGTGACCAGCGGTGGTGGTACCCCTGGTGGTGGTGCAACCATTCGTATTCGTGGTGGATCGTCACTGAATGCCTCTAACGACCCTCTGATTGTGATTGATGGTGTAGCTATGGACAACAATGGCGTCAAAGGCCTTGCCAACCCTCTGTCAATGGTGAATCCGCAGGATATTGAGTCTTTCAATGTCTTGAAGGACGCTTCTGCCACAGCCATTTACGGTAGCCGCGGTTCTAACGGTGTTATCATCATCACCACCAAGAAAGGCCACAAAGGACAGGGCATCCGGGTTTCTTACGACGGAAATGTCAGTGTAAGTATGAAAAAGAAGACTCACGATGTCATGGACGGTGACACTTATCGATCATTCATTGGCCGAATTTTCAGTGGATCAAGTAATGAAGGAGAAGCACTGGGTTACTATTATGACCCGAATGACAATGGAAATCGCTCACTAAACACGATTGAAGGCGGTAAGATTGTGAAACATCCTAAAGAAGGATGGGAATATTTTGCTGGTGCCTTGGGCGATGCCAATACCGACTGGCAGAAGGAAATCTACCGTACTGCCATCAGCCACGACCACAACGTGACTGTTTCCGGTGCGTGGAAGGATCTCCCCTACCGTGTTTCATTGGGTTTCACTGACCAACAGGGTATCCTAAAGACCTCAGAGTTCAAGCGTTACACCGCAGCTCTGAACCTCAACCCGTCCTTCTTCGAAGACCACTTAACCCTCAACCTGAACGGTAAGGGAATGTGGGCTAAGTCTAACTACGCTGATGGTGAGGCTATCAGTGCTGCTGTCCGCATGGATCCGACACATAGCATCTATGACACCACATCAGCCGACCGCAATAACTTCGGTGGCTATTTCCAGTGGCGTAACCCGGGTGCAACACTGAACGACAGTTCATGGCCTTACACTCACAACAACCTTTCAGTCAAGAACCCTGTTTCTATTCTAAACCTGAAGGACGACCGTGCTATCAGCCGTGCCTTCATTGGCAATGCTGATATCGACTACAAGGTTCATGGTTTTGAAGACCTGCGCCTCCATGTCACGGGTGGTGCCGACATTTCCGAAGGTAAGCAGTGGACCGACGTTGACCCTGCCTCTCCCTCTGCCATTTATTTTGGTTCTCATGGTTGGGAAAGCATCTTGAAGCGTAATCTCTCACTGAGTGCCTACGCACAGTATTACCACGATTTTAATGATGCCGCCAAGAATCACTTTGACATCATGGCCGGTTACGAGTGGCAGCACTTCTGGCGCAGCCTGAAGAACAACTACTGGGGAATCTATCCTCAGACCAACAACGATGCTTCCCTTCGTGGCAAAAAGCAGAATGAGACGAAATATGAGTACAAGACCGAGAACTACCTCGTATCTTTCTTCGGTCGTGCTAACTGGAGCCTCATGGACCGTTACTTTGTCACCTTCACCATGCGTGATGACGGTTCTTCACGTTTCAAGGACCACTGGTCATTGTTCCCCTCAGCAGCATTTGCATGGAAGATGAACGACGAGAACAAACTCCGCGACATCAAATGGCTATCTGACATGAAGCTTCGCCTTGGTTGGGGTATGACTGGTCAACAGGAAGGTATCGGTGACTACAACTACTTCCCCGTCTATAAGTCGAACAGCGGTGCCAATGGTAGTTTCTACGACCTGATGGGTGATGGCTCGTTCGTACGCCCGAACGCCTTCGATCCGAACCTGAAGTGGGAGACCACTACAACGTGGAACGTAGGTTTAGACTGGGGTATCTGCAACCAACGTCTGAGTGGTACTATCGATTGGTACTATCGTGAGACCACCGATCTGCTGAACACTGCATACGTTGCCGCTGGTTCAAACTTCAAGAACAGGGTAACGACAAATATCGGTTCACTTGTCAATACCGGTGTTGAAGTAGCCATCAGTTGGAAGCCCATCCGCACCGACGACTGGTACTGGACGATTGACTACAACTTCACTTACAACAAGAACCGCATTACTGAACTGATTGGCGGTGACGATGACTACTACGTAGCTACGGGTGGTATCTCATCTGGTACAGGTAACAATGTTCAGGCACACACAGTTGGTCACCCGGCATCTTCCTTCCACGTTTATCAGCAGGCATACGATGAAAAAGGCATGCCTATTGAGAATCAGGTAGTTGACCGTAACGGTGATGGTCAAATCACCGAGGACGACCTCTATTACTACAAGAGCCCAATGGCTCCCGTCACAATGGGTCTTAGCTCACGCCTGGAATACAAGAATTTTGACTTTGGTTTCTCACTGCGTGCAAACATCGGCAACTATGTCTTCAATGATTTCATGGCCGGCCACAGCAACCTGGCTCCCAATTCTGTGTTCTACTCCAACTATCTGGCAAACCGTCCTACCTACGTATTGCCTTATAACTGGCAGACTTACGAGACCAAGGGCATCCTCTCTGATCGTTGGGTACAGAATGCTTCATTCCTGAAGTGTGACAACATTACGCTGGGTTACTCCTTCTCTAACCTCTTCAAGTCTGGAAACTGGAACGGCATCGGCGGACGTATCTATGCATCTGCCACTAACGTCTTCACCATCACGAAGTACAAGGGCATTGATCCTGAAGTCTTCGGAGGCATAGACAACAATCTCTATCCGCGTCCTATCACCTTCCAGTTGGGTATGAATCTGAATTTCTAATTCAACAATTAAAACGAAAGATACAATGAATACAAATTTCAAGCATATTTTTTCAGTTTCTGCACTGCTGTTGACTGTGGGAATGGTATCTTGCACCAAAGACTTGGATGTAACGCCCATTGACCCCAACTACGCAGAGCCCAGTGCCGAACTGCTTTTCAACAAGTGCTATGCCACGATGGCTACCGCAGGAAATGGCGCTGCTGATGATGACAGTGACGTTGACGGTATCGATGGTGGTACGTCAGGCTACTATCGTCAGATGTGGAACGAGCAGCAGCTGACCACCGACGAAGCCATCTGCGGATGGGGTGACGAGGGAATCTCCGGTTTCACCTATAATACCTACGATGCATCTCACCCGATGCTCCGCGGTTTCTACTATCGTCTGACTACAGACATTACTTTCTGCAACCAGTATATTGAGCAGTTCGGCAGTTACGATGCTGCCATGACGGCAGAAATCCGTTTCCTTCGTGCCCTTCATTATTATTACCTGATGGACGGTTGGGGCAACGTGCCATTCTCTACTGCCATCAGTTCTGAGAAGCCCCGCCAGGCTAACCGCAAGGAAATATTCGAGTTTATTGAGACCGAATTGCTTGAGTTGGAGAAGGACCTTCTCGATGCCAAAGCAAAGACTTCCAGCGATGCCAACTATGGTCGTGTAGATAAGGCGGCAGCTTGGTTGCTGCTGGCTCGTCTCTACCTGAACGCAGAAGTATATACCGGTACCGCACAGTGGGCCAAGGCAGCTGAATACGCCCAGAAGGTTATCAACTCCGACTATAAGTTGAACACCACAGGCTCTGGCGTATGGAGTGCCTATCGTATGCTTTTCATGGGTGACAACGGTGAGACAAATGCTGCCAAGGAAATCATTTTCCCGCTTTTACAGGACGGTCTTCGTACTACCTCTTGGGGCTGTTCACTCTACCTGATTGCCGGTACGTTCAAGAACGACATGTTCGAGAATCCACTTGATCCCACTCAGACCAATGGTACGACAGCCGGTTGGGAAGGTGCACACGCACGTCCTCAGCTCGTTGCCAAGTTCTTCCCCAACAACGATGCTCCCACCGGTCTGCATGGCTATGAGATGGTGGAGGCAGCCGGTGACGACCGTGCCCTCTTCAACAGCATGGACCGCACGCTGGAGAACAACGAGGTTGGTGTATTTACCAGCGGTTTCTCTGTCGTGAAGTTCACTAATTTCAAGACCGACGGCTCAACGGGCCACGACCCACAACATCCTGACATGGATGTTCCCTTGATGCGTAAGGCAGAGGCTTATCTGATTTTTGCCGAGGCAACGGCCCGCCAGAATGGTGGCAATGCCACCAGCGAGGGAGTTAATGCCCTGAATCAGCTTCGTCTGCGTGCACATGCCAGCAACAAGTCCAACTTCACGCTGAATGATATTCTCGACGAGTGGAGTCGTGAGTTCTATTTCGAAGGTCTGCGCCGTACCACCTTGGTTCGTTTCGGACAGTATGGTGGTACCACTTCTTACCACTGGTCATGGAAGGGTGGCACTCAGGAAGGCCGTGACTTCCCCGCCACGCGCAACATCTTTGCCATTCCCACGACAGACCTGACAGCAAACCCCAATCTGGTTCAGAACCCGGGGTACTAAGATGATAAGATAAAGATTAAACAATAAAGATTTATCGGATATGAAAAATATATTAAAGTCAACATTACTGCTGATGTGCGGTATTTGCCTGTTTGCCTCATGTGCCGACGACAATGACTCCAACCCGACGCTGCTGAAACCCAGCACGTTCACACTGAACACCCCGCCATATGCTACGTCGCTAATTGACCTGGCTACCTCCACTTACATTCCTTTCACCTGGTCGCAGCCCGACTACGGATTCCCCGTGGCTGCCGAGTACCAGTTGCAAGTTTCAAAGGACGGTAACTTCACCACCAATCTAGCAGACGTAGGCGAGGAGACCACGACTGCCGACTATGCCGTTCTGAAATCCTATTTCACGACTCCTGAGGGCCTTGTCGACCCGAGCGAGCTGTCTAACGACATCAACAAACTGTTCGGATGGACGGAAGACAATGTTCCTGGAAAGGCAACCATATATGTACGTGCTTCTTCAACTACAGCAGGTGCCTCTACCATCTACTCCAATGTGGTGTCTATCAACGTCATTCCTAACCTTGTCTCTGTGATAACCTATCCAGAGTTCATCTATGAGATAGGTAACGAGAGCTCATGGAACACAGCCTTCCCCATGTTCCTGGTCGATGCTGAGAACGGCAAGTACCAGAGTTACAACTGGCTAAACGGCGGATTCAAGTTCAGACCAAACGAAGGCGACTGGACTGATGACTTCGGACAGGATCCTGCAGGTGAATACGGTGACCTCATTGTCGACGGCGAGGAAGACTGTAACGACCCGGGCAAGAGTTTCCCCGACGAGGCCATGCCTGAAGGCTTCTACCAGATTAACGTTGACATTGTCAACATGAAGTGGAACATCGTACCCATTGAACATGTCAGCATTATCGGTGGCTTCAACGACTGGGCAGGTGACGTAGAGATGACCTACGACAAGGATGCCGGTTGCTGGCAGGTTACCACCTCTGAGGTATCAGGAGAATTCAAGTTCCGTGCTAACCACGCCTGGGATATCAACTGGGGTGGCGATGTCGATGGTCTGACACAAGACGGTGCAAACCTGAGCATCGATGCCGGTACACACACCTTCAAGCTCTATCTCTCTTATGAGGGTGCTCACCATGTTACCATTGAATAATATGTGTAAACCGTAAAAAGAAAAAAATATGAAAAAGATATTATCAATGATGGGCATTGCCCTACTGATGGCAAGTTGCACTGATGACTATACGGATTGGGCTTCTCCGCTTTCCAACCCGCAAGAGTCACCCAAAACCGTGACGCTGGCTGTTGAAGGCGCTGCCGACATCGACTATGCCAACCTGACAACAGAAACCGTTCAGTTGTTCGTTCCCACGCTTACCAGCGACCTTCCCGGAGTAACCTCCTATGAGGTGCAGGTAGAAGGTGCGTCAACCGACCCCATGATTGCCGACGCCAAGGGTTTCGTCAATGCCGAAGAACTCCGCATGGCTGTTGAAAGCATCTATGGCAAGCGTCCTGACAAGCACACACTGAAAGTATTGATTTCTGCCCTGACACTGATAAACGGCGTAAGCTTTGCTAACGTCGGTGAGTGTCAGACCAATGTAACGCTGAAGGCCCCGAAGATTTCGCAGAACTACTATGTAGTGGGCGGTGTGCTTGACTGGGCAGGTTCTGCTGCCTCTAAGGAGCAGAAGTTCAGCCACAGTGATGCCGACGTCTATGACGACCCCATCTTCACCATTGTGATTCCCGCATCCAGCGGCGACACCTGGTTTGCCATCGGCGACGACGAGGCTTGCGAGGCTATCGGCAATGGCGACTGGTCAAAGCTGTTTGGTGTGACAGGTGAGAGCACCGACATGACAGGAACCTTCGACTACCGCTACAACCTCGGCGGCGACCACTCGTTCTGCGTTCCCGCAGGTACTGGTGCCTTCCTGCAGATTACCATCAACATGATGGAGTACAGCTATACCATCACACCTGTTGCCTCTCAGTTCTACATGGTCGGTGCCCTGCCCGGCTGGAGTGCTGACGGTGCAAAGACCGCCATCCTCTATCCGCAGTCATCCACAAAGATGTCTTACACCTCCAAGTTCACCGGAGCCTGGGACCTCAAACTGTGGAACAAAAACGACATCGGCAACTGGGATGCTGCCTACGGTTGTATTGTTGACGGCGACAACTCTCCGAGCGGTGCAATCATCAACAGCAAAGCACAAGCTATTTCGGCTCCCAGCGCGGAGTTCTACACCTTCACGTTCGACCTTAGCAGCATGACCTATACGTGGACGAAGCTCGACAACCAGAATCCCACTGAGTATAGTGCCGTCGGTGTCATTGGCGACTTCAACGGCTGGGGTGGTGACCTTGACATGACACAGGTTACTCCGCACAACTGGTACGCCGTGGGTACCGTCACCGACGGTGGTCTGAAGTTCCGTGCCAACCACGACTGGGGCATCAACTGGGGTGCAGACCTCAGCGTGACCGATGCCAACTTCTACGGACAGGGTGTAGGAAACGGTCCCAACATCTATGTTCCAGCCGGAACGTATGCCTTCTACCTCAACGACATCACTGGCGAATTTGCCATTGTTGCCCAGTAAGCTAAGGATACTCATTTCTCAAAAGCGGCTCCATCTTTTTCGGGTGGGGCCGCTTTACCACTAAAAAACAAAATAGCTATGAAGAAAATCTACACTACCCTACTCTCGTTCCTTGTGCCCATGCTCATGACGGCACAGAACATTACGGGCTGGCCTGCCAACTACGGCGGTGTGATGCTGCAGGGGTTCTATTGGGACTCCTTCTCTGACACGCAGTGGACTAAACTCACCAGCCAGGCTGACGAGTTGGCGGCAACGTTCGACCTCATCTGGATTCCACAGAGCGGCAACTGCGGTGGCACGTCCATGGGTTACGATGACCTGTACTGGTTCCCAGGAGGCAACCACTACACCAGTTCCTTTGGTACGGAACAGGAACTGCGTACCATGATTCAGACCTTTAAGAACAAAGGCTTGGGTACCATTGCCGACGTTGTAGTCAACCACCGTAAGAACGTCAGCAACTGGGTCGATTTCCCAGCAGAGACGTACAATGGCGTGACCTACCAGATGACATCCACCGACATCTGCAAGAATGATGACGGGGGAGCCACACTGACATGGGCAAGCAGTAAAGGCTACTCGCTCAGTTCCAACGACGACTCTGGCGAAGGCTGGGACGGCATGCGCGACCTTGACCATCATAGCACGAACGTGCAGAACATCTGCAAGGCCTATACCAAGATGCTCCTTGACGACCTTGGCTATGTCGGTTTCCGCTATGACATGGTAAAAGGTTTCTGGGCCTCCTACGTCAAAGACTATAACAACAATGCAAAGCCACAGTTCTCCGTCGGTGAGTGCTGGGATAGTTCAAGTACCATTAGTGGATGGATTGAATATACCGAAAAAACCTCTGCAGCCTTCGACTTCCAGTTCAAGTACGTGGTGCGCAATGCCGTTGACAAGAACGACTGGACCTGGTTAGGCAAGCCCAACAGCGATGATGGCAAAGGCGACAACTACCCTCTCAACAGCAGTAGCTACCAGAGCGGCAAATACCGCCAGTATGCCATCACCTTCGTTGAGAATCACGACACCGAGCTCCGCCCTGACGGCACCTCCAAAGGTTCGCTCTGCAAGGACACGCTGGCCGCCAATGCCTACCTGCTGGCCATGCCTGGAACGCCCTGTGTATTCTTCAAGCACTGGAAAGCCTATAAACAGGAGATTGCTAACATGATAGCAGTACGTAAGGCAGTAGGTATCACGAATGTCAGCAAGCCCATACCCACTGGCAGTACTGTCGATTATTACACGGTGAACGTAGCAGGCAACGGTGACAAGAAACTTCTTTGCGTGGTTGGCAAGGGAGCCGATAACTATACTCCGTCTGACAACAGGTGGAAAAAGGTCATCAGCGGCTATCACTATGCTTATTATGTTCAGGGCATTGAGCCAAGCGACATCACCCTGCCAGAAGTGAAGCCCGATGAAGAACCACAGGATGGCGTCTATAGCGGTGTACCTTCATTCTGCAGCGTCAGCGAGGGTGAGATTTGTGCCTTCTTCGAAGCTCCCACAACTTGGGGTAGCCAGATATTCACATGGGCTTGGATGAATGGCGGTGATGGAAAGGACTATGTAGGCACGTCGTGGCCAGGTGCTTCTGCTACACAGATTGGAACGGCTGACAACGGCAACAAAGTGTTCAAGTGGGTATCTGCCAAGACCACAGCCCCCGACAATATTATCTTCAGTGGCGCTGGTAACCAAACGGCAGACATGAGCTTTACAAATGGCGGATACTATACCAAAGACGGCTATCAGGCCACCGTTACTACCGGCATAAATCCCGTCATCAGTAATCCCTCATCTCTCAGCCGCATCTACACGCTCGACGGCCGGCTGATGCCGACCACCGATGTCAATGCGCTGCCACGTGGCATCTATATTGTCAACGGAAGAAAGCTCGTACGATAAACCAAGCATGCATGGTGAGCGTCGTGAACAACCCATAGTGACGGCGCATCACCGTGAAACGCTCCTTGAGCGACGCACGATGGTTCTGGGTGGTATTACCGCCATCCATGAAATCAGCCACGACACCTGGCACTCTCCTGAGTGGCAGGTGTCTTCTTTCTGCCTCCTTCATCACGCGGATGCACCAATCCACGTCAGCCGAGTGCCGGTACTGCAGGTCGTAGGGAATGTCGCGGGCAATGTCCTGTCGGGCGTAGAATGCCTGATGGCACACCAGCATGCCTTTCCGGAACGAGCGCCACGTCAGACGGTCGGGCACACTTAGATGGCGCTTGCGCAAGAATCGTCCCTCGCTGTCCACGATGTTGGTATCGCCATAGATGACGGCAGGCCTCAGTTCCGGAGTTCCGGAGTTCCGTAATTCCGTAATCCCCCCCAAAACCCGTTCCAGCGTCCTTTCATCGTGAAACGTGTCGCCGGCATTCATAAAGACCACGTAGTCGCCCGTTGCCAGCCGCAGCCCCTTGTTCATGGCGTCGTAGATACCCTTGTCCGGTTCGCTCCGTACGACGACGTCATACGAAGCACGTTGCCTGTACGCCTCTGCCATAGCCACTGTTTCGTCCGTCGAAGCCCCGTCAATAATCAGGTGCTCCATGTCGCGGTACGTCTGGCTCCGCACGCTGTCCAACGTCCGCTGCAGCACCTTCTCCGCGTTGTATGTAATGGTAATAATACTAAATTTCATACTCCTCCAGGTATCTTCTCGCCACGCTCTGTTGTGAGTAGTGCTCTGACACATGTCGCAGGCAGGCCCCTCGCAGGGCGTCACGGTCAGCCTCCTCGAGCACCCAGTGCAGTCCGCGTGCCAGGTCCTCGCTGCTGCGGTACTCCGCCACGTAGCCCGTTGTCTTGTGCAGAATCTCCTCGGGGATTCCCCCTACGCGGAACCCTACGCACGGCACGCCGCAGGCCATGGCCTCCATGATGGTGTTCGGCAAGTTCTCCGAGAGCGACGGCAACACAAACACGTCGGCGGCACGATAGACCTCGACAATACGCCGCTCATCGTTCACATAACCCAACGGGAACGCCTCTAAGGGCAACTGCCCGACCACCTCCTCGGCATGCCCGCCGAGTATCATCACACCCAGTTGCGAACCGCCAGCCAACCTCCGGCATGCCTCTATCAGGTACCCCATGCCCTTATACTCATTGGTCACCCGCTGCGAGGCAAACAGTATCAGTTTCCTGTCAAGCGGCAGTCCTAACGTCTTACGCGCAGCCTGCTGGTCACCAGGTCTGAAGACGTGTGTGTCTATCGCATTCGGAATGCTCACCACACGCTGTCCCTTCAGCAGTGCACTCCGCCCAGCCTCACCTGCCAGCCACTCGCTGCACGCCACGAATGTCACTTTTCTTCCCTCCAGCATCTGCCGTTTCCTGAACCATGTGTTTTTGGCGAGCGATGAGTGGTGAGCCGTGAGCGGACAGTCCCTGCACTCGTTTTCAAACTGCCGGCAGTCGAGCGTCAGGTGGCAGACGGCCGTAGCTGGCCAGATGTCATGCATGGTCCATACCACCTTCTTACCCGAGTCCAGCATCTTCCGAATCTGCTTCAGCGAGAGCATGCCCTGGTTCACCCAGTGCAGATGTACGACGTCCGCCTCCTGGAATTCCGGCAGGCGGGTAATGTCGGCGCCACAACACCCCGTGTCAATGTCAAACAAGTGCTTACGCCGCAGCCTCAGGCGCAGCCATATCAGGAGCCGTTCCCAGAGGAACGCCCAGCGCAAGCGGCGCTGCTGCGGGTTCGCTACGACACACGGGTTATCCGTCTGCTTGTCGCGCACCAGCATCTTCGCCTTCACGCCGTTCCGGTTCAGCGCCTCCATCAGCCGGTAGGCAGCAACCGCTGCCCCACCCGTCCTCTCGCTTGTATTGACAATGAGTACTCGCATATTCCTTTTCTATCAGGGAGCAAAGTTAATTAATTCACACACAATCACAAAATAATAACCCGTATATTTTTCATCTGGAGCGAAAAATGACCGAGAGAAACACATTCAGATTTGAATTAGAATCGTATTCTGCCAAGAAGCAACAATGAGGTTCAAAACAGAACAACATTCTATGGATTAACAAAATTTTATGTTTTCTCCTTATTTTCACTGAACATTTGGAGGAATCGTCCAGAGTTCGTAACTTTGCACCCGATAAACAAACCGACAGGATGGGTAAGTACATTTTAGCAGACAATCAAGACCTGACGCGCTTTGCCATAGAACGTCTTATCAGGCAGCATGAAGACAACGTGCTCTACAGGGCGGTTGACAGGGCCGGCCTTGTCCAGCTTCTCAAGGAGCATGAAGATGCCGTCGTCATTCTCGACTACACCCTGTTCGACTTTGCCGACGAACAGCAGTTGCTGATTATCGGCGAGCGTTTCCAGACCACCCAGTGGATACTTATCAGCGAGGAACTGACATCCAGTTTCCTTCGCACCATCATCTATTCGTCGCAGCAGTTCAGCATCGTCTTCAAGGACGACACGCTGAAGGACATCCGTGATGCGCTGACCGCAGCCGCAGACCATCGTCGCTTTGTCAGTCAGCGCGTGATGGAAGTCATCCTTGCCCAGCATCAGAAGGAAGAACAGTCCGATGTACTGACAGCCACCGAGATAGACATTGTCAAGGCCATAGCCCGTGGCAAGACGACAAAGGAGATAGCCGAAGAGCGTTTCTCCAGTGTCCACACCATTACCACCCACCGCAAGAACATTTTCCGCAAGCTGGGCATCAACACGGCCCACGAAGTCATCAAGTACGCCATACGCTCAGGTTGGGTTGACCCCAGCGAGTTCTATATTTAGCTCCTGTCGCAGACCGTACGATTTTACGGAGAAAAAGGGGTATGCTTAATCTAAGAAACTTAAAAACTAAGAAATAACAAAAATCGCCATTCTGTTATTCAGAAATGGCGATTTTCCATGTTCCTTCTTAATTTTTGTTTTCGCTCGGCTCTGCCGCTTATTCGAGCATCGCGAGTCTTAAGAATTTTGAGCGTAGCGACCAAAGAATCTGTGAGATCTGTGTGACATAAAAAAATTCTGTGATTTGGCTTCGCCGAGCCTGCTCACGCTCGGCAATGCTCAAATACATTTGGCATTGATCTCGCTTAATCGCAGCCTTCTGTGATTTCTGTGTGACCTTAAAAAATTTCTGTGTGAGATAAACCGAAAACGAAAGCCCCCGGAGGGGCTTCGTTTAAGGCTCTGGTTCGGGCTCGTCACCGCCATCCTCCATGCCCGAGGTGGTGATGGGCTCGTCC
>JAEEGH010004354.1_pt1 | contig 36414 bp, 28 predicted proteins | sample 9134181 | NCBI WGS metagenome assembly JAEEGH01 (sample SAMN16246544, study PRJNA631951) | gut metagenome | biome: gut microbiome; feature: rumen; material: DP-attached | host: Bos | place: Iran: Karaj | collected 2018-10
GATATATATCCGAAACTTTCCGGAAAAGCGGAATGCGTCGAAAAGAACAGAGACAGAACCGCTCTCAGCGGCGACACGAGAAAACTTTTTGCCTACGTTCCGCAGGGAAATATGCTGTTTTCGGGCTCGATAAGAGAAAATCTGCTGTTTATGGCGGATGAAGACAGCGTGTCGGATAAGGATATAAACGAAGCGCTGTTCTGCTCGTGCGCAAAGGATTTCATTGACGAGCTTCCCGACGGAATAGATACCGTAATAGGTGAAAACGGCATAGGCCTTTCGGAAGGACAGATTCAAAGAGTTTCCGTTGCAAGAGCACTGCTCAGTAAAGCGCCCATACTGCTTCTCGATGAGGCGACGAGCGCGCTTGACGAAAATACCGAGGCGGCACTGCTCGATAACTTAAAGAAAATCACCGACAGAACGTGCATAATAGTAACGCATAAGAAGGCGGCTCTTGAAATATGCAACAGACATCTCATGATAAAGGATAAAAAGATACTTGAAGCGTAAATAAAGATAAAAAACAGGCTGTACGAAAGTACAGCCTGTTTTTTATTGCTTGAATATCAGTCTTTGAAATTTATGTTGATGTTCTTTCCTTCAACCGAAAGTTCAAAACCGCATACTTCGGATAATTCTTTGAGCGGGAGGAGTAAAAGTCCGTCGGAACGGCTTATTTCGCGCGCAAGATTTATCTTTTTGGAATTAAGCGTAAAGAACTTGTCGCCGACGGTAAAGCGCATTTCCTTGTCCTTGTATACAAGAAGCAGCGTCTGCGTGTCCTTGTTCCATTCGTGATAGAATCTGGCTCTGAGGGTTGCCGATTCGACCGGCAGATATGCGTTGTCTCCCTCAATAACGGGGGAAACGAGAAGCGGCATGTGGTTTCCGTTTACAAATACCTTTGGCACGTCGGGACAAGTGAGAAGCTCGATTTTTTCTATCGCGAAATTTCCGCCGTAATTTGTCGGGTCGATTCGAAGACCGGTGAGCTTGCCTTTCCATGCGTACGCTCTGTTCATCTTGAATACGTAATCCCTGAATTCGTCGTTTTCAACGCCGAGGCTCACGCCCTTGCTCTCGGTCCACTCGTTTTCGCCGGGAAGATCCGTCGTAAAGAATACCGACGTGAAGGCGAGTCCGTGTTCTTCCGTTTCCGCTTTCATTCTTATGCGTATTGCCGTAATGTCCGTAACGTCAATGTTAAGTTCGGGCTTGTAGATAATCTGCGGGTCGGGACGGCTTGTCTTTCCGCATAATTTTCCGTCCTCTTCCGAAATCACAAGACCGTTCTGCGGCTCCCATGCGTCAAGACTCACGTCGAGCGTGTAAGCGGGAACGGAATTTTCGTAAAGGGATTCGTCAAGCTGCATGCACTTTATAAGGCCTCTGCCTTTCGGATATAAATATCCCGTGCGGCGCAGCTGCTGTTCGTCGGGACGGACGTCTGTGTGCGGCTCTCTTTCATAGGTGAACGCTTTGCGCATTTCGTCGAGATATCCGAAACCGCACTCGTTTGTGGGACAGATGTACGTTCCCTCACCGTATTCGTTCCAGGTCGAGAACATAACGAGTTTCTTTTTCCAGGGCTCGTCGCTTTCTTTCGGAAGCGCGTCGCTCTTTATCCATTCAAGTACGTCTCCCATGTCGGAGGGCTTCATAAGAGGAGTTCTCGGAACGTTCCAGCCGATAGAGTTGAAGCCTACCGAAACGGTCGGTATAACGTGCATTGCTTTTCTGTTTATGCCCTCCATCATGCGCTCTTTGTTGTAGCGCGGGCTGTAGCCGAGGTAACCCCAGCTGTAAGCGTGAACGGCGTCAAAACCGCAGTCAACGAGAAATCTCGAAGGATCGCCGCACGAAATAAATACCGCACCGTCGTATCCGAGAGTTTTTACCGCTTCGCGTAAATAGTCAAATTCAGCCTTTACCGCGGCGGGCGAGCCGAACTGCTTTACAAGATAAGCCGAGCCGAATACCGAGATGAGAACCTTGTTGTCAACGGTAAAGTATCTGCTGTCGCTGAAATAGTGGTCCATCCAGTAGGGGAGAATATAGTTTCTGAACGTTTCGCTCGTAACGGGCGCACCGTTCATTGCCTCCCAAATAATCGCAAACTTCATCTTGTCGCCGTATTTCGCATTGAAATGACCGTCGTGGAGCGCAAAATTGTGCGGCGTGTTGAGAAGCGGAGCGTTTGCCTGGTTGTTGTACCAGCAGTAAAGCTCAAAGTCGAGTCCGTGCTCCGCCATCCACTTGATTTCCCAGTCAGCAACCTCGGGCAGACCTTCGTCGTAGTATCCGAGATAGTTGTCGTGGTCGGAAAACGGAGAGATGCAGTCCCAGCCGAACTGATTTCCCTCACGCCATATCGAGCAGATGTTCATACCGATATAATAATCCTTCTTTTTGGGAAGAACGGGCTCGGGAACGTAATTGTCCGGCTCGGGCTGAATTTCGAATACGTAAACGTCCGTAAACTTGAGAATTCCGCCGCCGGGACATGAAAATTCAATTTTGATTCCGTCAGCCTTCTTGTCGGGCTTGAAGTTAAGGACGTCGCATTTTTTGCCGTTCAGCTTGATAAGCGCTTTTCCCGAAACGGTGTCGGCTTCTATTCTGAGCGTCTGCCAAACGTTTACGTGGTGGGTCCTCAGAACGACGTCGGCGTCCTTTGCAATAAGCGCACTTCCGTTGTCCTCGACGCGCACAAGCGTGGAAAGTCCGCTCGTAAGCGAGAAAACTGCCGAAATCGCGTCCGTTTTGGGCAGATATTTTATTTCAAAGCAGACTTTTCCGTAAGATTTTTCAAAATGCCGCGAAAGAACGGCGGGCTTTTCGTCAGCCGTAACTATGGCGTTGGTAAAGAAGTCCCTGCCTTCCGAATAAAATCTTCTGTCGGCTGTTGCCTTGCCTTTTGCATAAAATTTCCATTCAGGAGAAAGAGGGCCGTTTTCCTCGACAAAACACTTGTCCATAATCAGATAATTCAGCCATACGTGAGTGTGGTTGATAACGGCGCAGCACTTCTTGTAAGACGGAATAGCGGCTTTTATTGCCGAAAGGCCTTTGCCTTTCATTCTGAACGTTCCGTAAGAAATCTCGTTAAAGAAAACCTCCGCTTTCTTTCTGTCAAGGTCGAAATTGATATTGAGATAGTAAGTCTTGTTGTTTTCGCAGGCAATGGGAAGTTTGCTTTCTCCCGCGTAAATAAAGCCGTCTTTCGCACTTATATCAAAAGCGACGATGCGTTTTTTCTGCGAAGCGTCAAGAAATTCTATATAAAAACCGTCTCCGAAATGAATTGTGAAGGTACATTGATAAAAAACCTTTCCTGCGCGGCAGGGAACGATTTCACGCTTTGCCGAAACACAGTATTCGTTGCTTTCGTCCGTCGAAAGAAGGATACCGGGGGAAGTTCTCATATTAGGGGAAACGAACCCGCGGGTGTCGATATCCCATGATGAGAATTGCAGTCTTCCGAGGTAAGAAGTATATTTGACGTTATCGTCAACGAGGAAAACCGCGTCTTTGATTCTGTCATTTTTTGACATTGATTACACCACCTTGCAAAAAATTGAATAATTTTTATTCAAATATTATTATACTTGAAAAATAAGGATTTTTCAATAGATTTTTGAAAGAAACCATACTTTTTTGAACGACAAAAAGGGCAAAAAATAAATATGTTGAAATTTTCACAAGCTTGTGTTATAATGGTAACAATATAATACGTGCTTTGTGTCAAAAAAAGGCAAAAAGCGGTATTTTCTTTAAATTTGGGAGATGAACTCATGGCAGGTATTAGTGATTACGCACTAAAAAACAATGCCAGACAGGTCCTCGGAACTCTTTGCACGATAACGGTAAAAAAATCATACAGAACTTTTCTGAAAGGAAAATTTGCGGGGTATCTGAATTTTGGATATACTGTCGTAGGCAAAATCGGAGTAAAAGAAGTAATTCTCATAGGAGAAAAATATCCGGTAAACAAATTCAACGCGCAGATAATAGCTCTTGCGCACGATAAAAACGGCGTAAAAGACGATATATATATAGCCGCGAAGGAAAACAGCATTTATTATGAGCCGAACATCGTAAAAATGGTAAGCAGATTCATACCGGAAGGTTCGGCGGATTTCGTATGCTATTACGAAAAGAGCTGCGGAGCGGTGCTTTATACGGAAGAGACAGGAGAGCGCAAATATATACTTATAACGAACATATCGGGACATATAGGCTTTCCGAAGGGGCACGTCGAATTCGGGGAGACGGAAAAGGAGACGGCACTGCGCGAAATATACGAGGAAACCGGCATACATACCGAGATAATCGACGGCTTCCGGGAATACGATAACTATAAAATCAATAATTTCATAAAGAAAAAGGCAATATATTTCCTCGCAAAATTCGACCCTAAGGATATAAAGATGAATATCATGGAAATATCGGAATACCGGCTTTTGAATTATGAAGACGCAATGAAGACTCTTAATTTTAAGCATGATAAAAAAATACTTGAAAAAGCGGAAAATTTCATCAACGGTATTTCCGCTGAAAATAAAGAGGTAAAGAAATGAATAAGAATACGTCAAAACTCAGACTCAGATTTTCAAAAATACTGCTGATGACGATAATTGACATTGCGACGATGGCGATGGCGTTTCTGGCAACTTTTTTCCTGTTCAGCCTGTTTGACATACGCATTTCTTCTGCGGAAAGAATAACCAAAACGGGCGTATTTTTCTCGGCGCTCATCATGTTTGCCCTTTATCTTACGGTGGCGATTGCGGGCGGACTGTTCAGGATTATTCACAGATACGCTCAGACGACGGATTTTATGAAGTTTTTCGAAATATTCCTCGTTTTCGGAGTTTCGTATATCGCGATCATGTCGATTCTCGACGCGGCGTTCCCGCAAAAATTTTTCCATTTCAAATATAATCTTGTATTGGCGGTTATTTCGGTTATACTGCTCATTTCGACAAGGCTTGTTTACGTTTGGTTCATGAGCAGCGGCAATCAGAAGGTTGAACCGCGAAACGGAAAAAGGACGCTTATCGTGGGCTGCGGAGACGCGTGCGTAATGCTGCTCAACGAAATAAAGCATCACCCCGAAAGAGGTATCATTCCCGTGGTTGCCGTCGATAAAAACGAAGCGCTTATCGGAAGAAGCATCGCGGGACTGAGAATAGAGGGAACGGACGACGACATAAAATATCTTTGCGGAAAATACGATATCGAGCTTATAATTATCGCAATTCCGTCGGCAAATAACGTTCACAGAAGCAAACTTCTCGAAAAATGCGAGGGCGTGAACGCGGAAGTAAAGATGCTGCCGAGAGTTACCGATTTTGCACAGGACCGCAGTAACGTCGTTGATAAAATCAGAGACTTTACCATGGAAGAGGTTCTGGGAAGAGAACCCATAAATATAGACCATGAAGAAATAAATAACTATTTCTGCGGAAAAACCGTGCTCGTTACGGGAGGCGGCGGCTCGATAGGCTCCGAACTTTGCAGACAGATAGCGTATGCAAAGCCGAAAAGACTTATAATCGTCGATATATATGAAAATAACGCGTACGATATACAGCAGGAGCTTCTGTATAAGTATCATAAATCGCTTGACCTCGTAACGATAATCGCGTCTGTCAGGGACGCCGACAGAATAAAGAACATAATGGCAACGTATAAGCCCGAAATAGTTATACACGCGGCGGCGCACAAGCACGTTCCCCTTATGGAATTTTCGCCGCAGGAAGCGATAAAGAATAACGTTTTCGGAACTTATAACACGGCGATCGCCGCAATAGAAAACGGCGTTGAGAAATTCATACTCATTTCGACCGATAAGGCCGTAAATCCCACAAATATCATGGGCGCAAGCAAGAGAATGTGCGAAATGGTTATCCAGTCGCTCAACGGAAGGGGAACGAAGTTCTCCGCCGTCAGATTCGGCAACGTGCTCGGCTCAAACGGCTCGGTAATACCGCTGTTCCAAAAGCAGATTAAGTCGGGCGGTCCCGTTACGGTAACGCACCCCGATATAATAAGATTTTTCATGACGATACCCGAAGCGGTACAGCTCGTGCTTCTTGCGGGAACGAAGGCGCTCGGCGGAGAGATATTCGTTCTTAATATGGGCATGCCCGTAAGAATTGACGACCTTGCAAAGAGAATAATAAGACTTTACGGCAAAAAGATAGGCACGGATATTGAAATAAAATATACCGGCCTGCGCCCGGGAGAAAAGCTTTATGAAGAGCTTATGCTTTCCGACGAAAATCTCGAAAAGACGGAAAACGATAAGATATTTATAGGACACTTCGTGGACTTTGACAGCAACGAGCTTCAAGGCAAACTAAGGGAACTTGAAGACATAGCGGAAAACAACAGTTTGTCCCCCGAAGTTATGCTGTGTTCGATAGAAAATAAGATATCGGAAATAGTACCGACGTTTCACCGAACGGAGAACGTGCGCCAAAAGGCTGCGGAATAAAATAAAGATTTTATGGCAGAACTTAAACGTTCTGCTATAATTTTCAAAGAAGCGTGAAAGGCAAAAGCAAAAATGGATTTAAAAAAAAGGCTGATAAATGCACGAAAAAAAATATTTGAAAAATTGTACTCCTTTCTTAACGATAAGCAGAAGCAGGCCGTTTTCACTACAGAAGGCCCGCTTCTTGTGCTTGCCGGCGCGGGAAGCGGAAAAACGACCGTGCTTGTCGAGAGAATCTGTTACATAATAGAGTACGGAAACGCGTATTTCAACGAAAACGTATCGGAAGAAATGCTTTACGAGCCGTTTGTAGAGGAACTCGAAAAACTTGCGGATGACGAAAACGCAGATGAAAAAATGCTCGAATCCGCAGCGGCAAGCCTTAAAAACGACCCCGCATATCCGTATCAGGTGCTTGCCATAACCTTTACGAATAAGGCGGCGGGTGAGATAAAGACGAGACTTGAAAAAAACCTCGGGACGTATTCGAACGATATATGGGCGGGTACGTTTCATTCGGTGTGCGTAAGAATTCTGCGTACGTATATTGACAGACTCGGATATGAAAAATCGTTTACGATATACGATACGGACGACCAGAAAAGACTTATGGCGTCGGTAATTGAAGACCTTGACGCAAGCGAGACGATGTTTGCCGTAAAAAGTGTGTTAAACGAAATATCAAGGGCAAAAGAAAAGCTTATGACGGCGGACGACTACCTTGAAACGGTAAGTTCAAGAGATTTGAGAAGAAAGACGATAGCAAGACTGTATAAAGAATACGAGGCAAGGCTGAAAAAGGCAAACGCGCTTGATTTTGACGATATAATAATGCTTACCGTAAGACTTCTTGAAACAGACGGGGACGTGCTTGAAAAATACAGACGCAAATTCAGGTATATTCTCATAGACGAGTATCAGGACACGAATAAGGCACAGTTCAGACTTACCGAACTGCTTTGCAACGAAAACAACAATATCATGGTAGTCGGCGACGACGACCAGAGCATATATAAGTTCAGAGGCGCAACAATCGATAATATTCTGGGATTTGACAGACATTTCAAGAATACCGAAATAATAAAGCTCGAACAGAATTACCGCTCCACCGACGTTATAGTAAACGCCGCGAACAGCGTCATAAAGAATAACCGCAAAAGAAAGGGAAAAACGCTGTGGACGGGCAACGAAAACGGCGAAAAGATAACCGTAAATATATGCGACAATCAGAATTCCGAGGCGCAGTATATTGTAAATACGATATCCGACCTCGTTTCCGGGGGTAAATATAAATTTGAGGATTTTGCGGTTCTTTACAGAATGAACGCGCAGTCAAACGCGCTTGAAACGGCGTTCGCAAAGAGCGCGATTCCGTACAGGATAATCGGCGGAATACGCTTCTACGAAAGAAAGGAAATAAAGGACGTAATAGCGTATCTTTGCGTCGTTTCAAACCCGGGCGATAATTTAAGATTAAAGAGAATAATAAACGTTCCCAAAAGGGGCATAGGGGACGCGACCGTCGACGAACTCGAAAAAATTGCGGCTTCCGAGGGGAAGGATATGCTTTGGTGCGCAAAAAACGCAAACGCGTACCCGTCGCTTTCGAGGTCCGCACCAAGACTTGTCGCATTTGCGGATATGATGGAAGATCTGAGAGAGGGATATGAAAGCCTGCCCGTGGGTGTGTTCGTAAAAAAGGTGCTCGATAAGACGGGGTATCTCGATTCGCTCTCGCTTCTCGATAAAGAGGAATCAAAGGATAGAACGGCAAACGTAAAGGAACTCGTTTCAAACGCCGTAAAATACGAAAATACCACACCCGACGCAAGCCTCGACTCGTTTCTGGAGGAAATTGCGCTCGTGTCGGATATAGATAACTACGATAAAGACGCGCCGGCGGTAGTCATGATGACCGTGCACAGTGCAAAGGGTCTCGAATTTCCCGTTGTATTCCTGCCGGGAATGGAGGAGGGAATTTTTCCCGGAAACCAGACGATAAACGAGTCTCCCGAGGAAATGGAAGAGGAAAGAAGACTCGCCTACGTCGCCATAACGAGAGCAAAAAAGAAGCTTTATATTGTCTGCTGCAATAACAGAATGGTGTTCGGCAGAACGGAATTTCATAAGAAATCGAGATTTGTCGAGGAAATTCCCGAGGATTACTGCGAAGTAGCGCATCAGGGCGCGGACCTTACGTATTTCAGGGAGACAGGCAAACCGTTCGGAACACGCGCGGGCGGAATATCAGTAAAAAAGGGCTCGTATATCGAATCGAGATTCGAGGAGCGCAAAAAGGAAATGTTCGGGAATATCAAAAAAGAAAAAGCTCCTACCTTTGCCGTCGGCGAGCGCGTAACGCACCCCGTTTTCAAGGAAGGCACGGTGCTCAGCGCAAGACAGATGTCGGGCGACGTTCTGTACGAGGTTGCTTTCGACTCGGTCGGCACGAAAAAGATAATGGGCAATTACGCAAAGATGAGTAAATTGCAGAAATAGTGAAAAATCGGGAGAAAAACGCACTTAAAATCAGTTTTACGAAATTTTTTTCAAAAAAAGTAAAAAATCTATTGCAATTTGGTAATTATAGTGATATAATACAAGTTGTTGCTTTGTGTAAATAATAATTTACGCAAAAAGTTGTAAGAAATTAGCTTTTGGAGGTGTAATAAATGGCAAAATGCGAAATTTGCGGAAAGGGCGTTACATTCGGATGCAACGTATCACACTCCCACAGAAAAACAAACAGAGCCTGGAAGCCTAACATAAGACGCGTAAAAGTTGTTGAAAACGGCACGCACAAGACAGTAAACGTATGCTCGCGCTGCCTTCGTTCCGGTAAGGTAACAAGAGCCGTTTAAGAAAACAAATATGTTTGCAAACAGGAAACCTCCGGGAAACCGGAGGCTTTTGTTTTGAAATCTGCCGAAAAAGGTTGATATTTGCGGCGTTTCGGCGTATAATAATAAAAAATGAATAAAAATTCAAGGCTGTGCTTGTAAAAGTACAGCCGTAAAGGCGTTTTATGAATCTTGAAAAAAGGGGGAAGCATGTTGGAAGGCAAAGGCGCGGATAAAATGAATAACGTGTCGGAGTTTCTTGTCGGGATGATAAGAAAGGAAAACGAATATAAGCGCATGCTTGAAGGGTTGCAGAGATTTTGTGCGGGCGGTCCGAAATATACGCAGGGCCCGGTACTCGTAACGGGCGTTTCCGACGGCGCAAGAAACGTAATCGTTTCGTCGCTTATACTCGAAAAAAAGCTTTCCGAGGGAAAAGGCGCGTCGGTCGTGATAGTTCCCGACGAAAAGACGGCGTACTCGCTCAAAAACAGACTTTCCGCATTTATAGACGGAGTTTCGGTTTTCCCCGCAAGAGATTTCAATTTTTATAATATGGAAGCGCTTTCAAAAGAGTGGGAATACGAAAGACTGAAAGTGCTCAGAGAAATATGCTCCGGAAAGTGTAAAACGGTAATCGCCGTACCCGAGGCGGCAACGTCGTTTCTTCCTCCGAAAGATTATATAAGCGAAAGGACAGCCGTAAAAACCGGAGACGTAATTGATTTGTATAAGTTTTCCGAAACGCTTGAAAAGTACGGCTATACGAGGACGGATACCGTCGAGGGAGCGGGACAGTACTCCAAAAGAGGCGATATTCTGGACGTCTTTATTCCCGATAACAAGGACCCCGTGAGATTTGAATTTTTCGGAGACGAGCTCGAACAGGCGGGCTTCTTCGACGTTATGACGCAAAGACGCACAAAGAGCGTTTCCGAAATTGAGGTAACGCCCGTAAAGGAAATCAAACTTACGGAAGAAAAAAAGAGAACGGTGCTCGAAAGAAATAAAAGCCTCCTTGATTCCGCCGTTAAAAAGAAAAACGAGAAGCTTGTTTCCCGCCTTTCGCAGGAAAGAAACGATATCGAAAACGATACCTGCCGCGCTCTCGATAAGTATTTACCGTTCGTTTACGACTTTTCGTCGCTTTTCGATTATGCATACGGAAGTATATTCGTCTGCGACTATACGAGGGTGCGCGACAGACTGAACGCGTACGTCTATCAGCTGAACCAGACGCTTGTCGATATGGCGTCGTCCGGCGAAATGAATATAAAAAACGGAATATGGTGTAAAAATTACGAGGATTTGAAAACCGTATTCACAAAAAGACCGTGCGTCGTAACCGACGTTTTTGCAAGCACGCCCGATTTTGAAATATCGGGCCTGTTCGCGTTCGATTCAAAGCAGACTCCGGGCATTGAGAGGGGAACCGACGTGCTGTGCGACGACCTGGAGGGCTATATCCATCAGGGATATAAGACGGCGCTGTGCGTGAGAACGGAGTCTTACGCGTCGGAGCTTTTCGATATGCTGAACGGCAAGGGAGTAAAGAGCGTTATTGCCGAAAATCCCGATATTTCCGAAATGTCGGATAAGCACGTTTATATCCTGCCGAAAAAGATTGTTTCCGGCGAATTTACGGGCTTTGAACTTGCAAAATCGAAATTTGCCTTTCTGTGCGAGGATAATACGGCGCAGGGATATGCTCTCAATGACGGAAGATCCTCTAAAAATGAAAAACCAAAGAAAAATAAGAATAAAATAACCTCATATCTCGAGCTTACAAACGGAAATTACGTCGTTCACGAAATACACGGAATAGGGCAGTATATAGGGATTAAAACGCTGACCGTTGCGGGTATAACGAGAGATTACGTTACCATAAAATACGCGGGAAAAGACGTATTGTACGTGCCGTGCGACCAGCTCGACAAGGTGTCGAAATATACGGGAAAATCCGAAAACGTAACCCTTTCCAAAATGGGCGGCACCGAGTGGATAAAGAAAAAGCAGAGAGCGAAAAAGGCCGCGAAAAATATGGCAAAAGAACTGATTTCGCTGTACGCCGAGCGCATGAGACGCCCCGGCTACGCCTTTTCCGAGGATACAGAGTGGCAGAGGGAATTCGAGTCGAATTTTGAATATGAGGAGACGGAAGGCCAGCTCGACGCAGTAAAGGACATCAAAAACGATATGGAAAAGGCGCACCCCATGGACAGACTTCTGTGCGGAGATGTGGGCTTCGGAAAAACTGAGGTGGCGCTAAGAGCTGCGTTCAAGTGCGTAATGGACGGCAAACAGGCGGCTTTTCTCGTTCCGACGACGGTGCTTGCACTGCAGCATTTCAGAACCGTTTCGTCGAGAATGCACGGATTTCCGATAAAGGTGGAAATGCTTTCGAGATACGTTTCGCAGAAGAAATCGAAAGAAGTGCTTGAAAGACTCAAAACGGGAAAAATCGATATAATCATCGGCACCCATAAAATTCTCAATAAAAAGATAGAATTCAAGGACCTGGGCCTTCTTGTCGTGGACGAGGAGCAGAGATTCGGCGTTGCGCATAAGGAAAGGCTGAAAGAAATGTCAAAGCAGGTCGACGTGCTGACGCTTACCGCAACTCCCATTCCGAGAACCTTCAATATGGCGCTTGTGGGAATACGCGATATGTCTATACTCGAGGAGGCGCCGACCGACAGATACCCGGTGCAGACGTACGTGCTCGAATACGATAAAACGATAGTTTACGAGGCGATAAGAAAAGAGCTTCGCCGCGGCGGACAGGTTTTCTATATGCATAACAGAGTGGAGGATATACAAAACACCGCGTACAGATTAAAAGCAGAATTTCCCGACGCGAAGATCGAAGCCGTGCACGGACAGATGGATAAGGAAAGACTGTCGGAAATCTGGTACGATATGACCGAGGGAAAAATTGATATCCTTGTCTGCACGACGATAATAGAAACGGGCGTCGACGTCCCCAACGCAAATACGCTCATAATCGAGGACGCCGATAAAATGGGACTTTCCCAGCTTCATCAGATAAGAGGCAGAGTGGGCAGGTCAAACAGACGCGCATACGCGTATTTTACGTGGAGACCCGAAAATATGCTAAGCGAAATCGCACAGAAAAGGCTCGTTGCGATAAAGGAATTCACCGAATTCGGCTCCGGTTTCAAGATAGCCATGAAGGACCTCGAAATAAGGGGCGCGGGAAATCTGCTCGGCGCCGAACAATCGGGACACATGGAAGAAGTCGGATACGACATGTTTATAAAAATACTCGAACAGGCGGTACTGGAGGAAAAGGGAGAGTCTGTAAAGGAAGAGCCGAAATGCAGCATCGACCTCGGTATAAGCGCATATATTCCCGAGAGATATATAAGCGCGCCGCAAAGACGAATCGAGATGTATAAGCGCATTTCCGAAATAAAGAGCTATGCCGACGCGTCGGACGTTGCCGACGAAATGAAAGACAGATACGGCGAAATGCCCAAAGAGACCAAAAACCTCATACTCATTGCAAAGATAAAGGCAAAATGCGAGGAACTCGGATTTGAAAGACTCGAATATAAGGGCGGCAGAATAGCCGTTTATCCGAAAGAGGCGCCGTCGATAGAGCAGGTAACGCTGCTTGCGCGTAAATTCCCGGGGAAAGTGCTCACCTCGACGGGAAAGCACCCGAATTTTACCGTGAAAATTGCCGATAATGAAAATTTGTCCGCAGTTTTTGAAGAAATATTCAATATTTATTCACCAACCAATAAATGATATATGTTAAAATATGTTAGAATGTAAAAGAATGATCTTTATAAGGAGACTTTTATGAAAAAAGCATTGATTTTGGCGGTTGTTCTTGCCGTGTGCTGCACGGTATTCGCCTCATGCCAAAAAAAATTGTCCTCCGAAGTGATGAGTATCGAGGGCGGCAAGGGACTGACGATAAATTACGTGTATCTTCTCACGTCGGTGCAGAAAACCATATATTCTTCGGTTATAAGCGAATACGGAAACGACTGGAATGCCGTTGCCAACGCGCAGACCGGGGAGACCTTCGGAGATATGCTCAGAAAAATGACGTATAATTACGCCAAAAGCTCTCTTGTCAGCGAATACCTGTTTGATAAGGTGTTCAACCTGAATTTTACGGAAGAAGACGCCAAATCGCTTGAGGAGCAGATTTCGGCTCTTGAAGCAAACGCGGGCTCAAGAAGAAATCTTGAAGAGCAGCTTTCTACGTACGGTGCGGATATGGATTCACTGCAAAGATATCTCGAAATAAGCATAAAGCAGTCGAAAATAATAGATTATCTTTACGGAGAAAACGGAACGGTCGTAATACCGGAAGACGACATAAAGGAATTTTTTGCCGATAATTACGCGATAGTAACGCATATTTATTTCAACGTCCCCGCAACGCAGAAAGAGGACGGAACGTTCGTTTCTCCGCCGAAAGAAGAAAAAGAAGCGAAAAAGCTTATTGCCGACGAGGTGTATGCAAGACTCATCGCGGGAGAGGATTTTTACGCGCTCAAAGAGGAATTTAGCGAGGACGTTTATGAAAGCAGCTATTATCCCGACGGATTTTTCGTAACCAACGACGATACGTTCCCTGCGGAATTTACGTCTGCGGCAATGGAGATGGACGAAGGGGAATACAGAATGGCGGAAACGAATAACGAAAACGGATATTCTATTCACATTATTCATAAACTTCCCATGAAAGAGGAACTTTACAACACAAATTTACAGGTTTATCAAAATATATACAGCATGCTTGAAGCCGATAATTTCCAGCAGCTTATAAGCAGTTATTCGGACTTCATAACGGCGGACGAAAAGGCGCTTTCCGAAATAGACGTCAATATCGTTCCCGCATTCGGAATATAAAAAGGGATTGAAAACAAGTGAAGACAACGGATTCGACAAAAAAGACAAGACTGTTCTTTGCGATTGTTTATTTGATTGTCTTTTTTGTAAACGCATCGATAATTGCATATATCGGGGTAAATTCGCAGGGAAATAATACGATAGTTCCCGACCTTCTGCTTGCGCTTTCCGCCGTGTGCGGAATAATATGCCCGGACATAAAGGGGATATCCGTCATAGCGCTTGTGTTCGGAACGGTCAGCGACGTTTTTATAACGCCGCCCGCGCATTTGTCCCCGCTGCTGTTTTTCATAGCGGCGTATTTTGCAAAAAAGACGGTAAATATTTTTGCGCGTACAAATGCGCTTACCGCCGCTGTCGCGGCAGTACCGTTCTTTCTTATAAGAGCGTTTGTCGGAAGTATATACGTCATGTCGGAATATAGGGAATCCGCACTTTCGGCGGTGCTGAAAAACACGATACTGCCGGAATTTGCGATAAACGTCCTGTCGACCGTCGTGCTTTATATAATAATTAATTTTATGTATAAAAGATTCAAAAGAAGATTTTATCTGATGTAAATTCAAACCTGAAAGGAAGTTAAATATGTCTGAAAAGAAAAACGCGGTAATAGGACAGTCGGGCGGCCCGACAAGCGCGATAAACGCAACGCTTGCGGGGGTAATCGAGGGTTGTCTGAATTTTGAAGGAATAGGCACCGTGTACGGAATGAAAAACGGAGTCGAAGGCTTTTTAAGAGAGGATTTTGTCGACCTCGGAAAGTATTTTGAAGATAAGGAAAATTTTGAAAAGCTTTGCATGACGCCGGCGGCGGCGCTCGGTTCGTGCAGACTCAAAATAAAGGAAAAAGAACAGTTCGTAAAAATATTTGATGTTATCGAAAAGTATAATATAGGCTATTTTTTCTATATAGGCGGAAACGACAGTATGGACGCCGTCGCAAAGCTTGAAAAATACCGCGCGCAGGAGAGAAAAGACGTTGACGTTAAATTCATAGGCGTGCCGAAAACCATTGATAACGACCTGTGTATCACCGACCATACGCCCGGCTACGGCTCCGCCGCAAAGTACATAGCGTGCACCGTTGCGGAAATTGCAAGAGACTGCGCCGTTTATACACAGAAAGCCGTAACGATAGTCGAAATCATGGGAAGAGACGCAGGCTGGCTTACCGCGTCGGCGGCGCTGGCAAAGGAAATAACGGGAATGGGCGCAGACCTTATATACCTGCCCGAAAGGCCGTTTGACGCACAAGATTTCCTGAATGAAATAAGAAACAGAATTGAAGACACCAAAAAGCCGTACGTAATAGTCGCCGTTTCCGAGGGAATAAAGGACAAAAACGGCGAATATGCGGCAAAAGCCGCAATGAGCGGTGCCGTTGATACGTTCGGACACGCATATCTTTCGGGAACGGGCAAGTATCTCGAAAATCTCGTGCGCGAAAAAATCGGCTGTAAATGCAGATCGATAGAGCTTAACCTCATGCAGCGATGCGCGTCGCATATCGCTTCAAAAACGGATATCGACGAGGCGAGAATGATAGGAAACGCGGCGGTAAAGGCCGCGGAAAACGGAAAAAGCGGAAGAATGATGGCGTTTGTAAGGGAAAATGCGCCGGAATATAAAATAAGTATATCCGATATTGACATATCGGAAGCCGCAAACCTCGTAAAACGCGTTCCCGACGAGTTTATATCGGAGGACGGCAAAAACGTCAACGAAAAATGCATAAGCTATATGAAACCGCTCATCGCGGGGGAATGCGCCGTAAAATATAAGGACGGACTGCCGCTGTTTTTCAAATTCTGAAAAAAGCGCGAAAAATGTTTTCTTAAATATTGACATAAGGGCGTATTTGGTGTAGAATAATTGTGTTTATAAATACTTTACGTATTTCAGGAGGAGCCTCGGTAAATGAAAATCAAAAGGATTCTGAGTTTAATATTGGCATCGGCAATGATAATTGCGTCAATGCTTGCGCTGTCCGGCTGCGGAGATGACGGTAATAATGATGAAAACGAACTCAGCGGCGTTGTTACTTTGAATATGTTCGTAATTACCGAAGAAGAGACGAACATGGAAGCGGCAAAAAGAGTGCAGATGGCTATAAACGAAATAACCGTGCCGCAGTATAAAACACTTGTAAAAATTAATTATTATACCGCCGACGAATACTGGGACGCAGTATATGCTGCGGAAAAAGCGGCGGTAAAATACATAGAAGACGGCAAACCGCCTATAAGCGCGGCAGACGACTACAGAAATATTGCAAAAATGACCTTCAACCAGGCAATAGACTACGTGTTTGATATTGATGACGTAGAGCTTTTGAGACCTCAGCTCGATATATTCGTCGTTGACGATTACGATAAGTTCTTAAAAATGGCAAACGACGGAAGACTTGCCGCAATCGATACAACCTACGACAGAAAAGTGCTGACAAAGTACATACACCCGACCATCATGGCGGCGACAACCGTAAATAAAAAGGTTTACGGCGTTCCGACAAACTTCGCGATGGACGGAAAATATGAATTTCTCGTTTTCAATAAAGAACTCCTCGATAAGTACGGATATACCGTGCACGATTTGAGAACCATAGAAAAAATGGCGGATTATTTCGAACTCATAAAGCAGAACGAACCGTCGTATTATCCGATAAACGAACTGCCTGAGTTTGCTTCGGGCGTTGAAACGTATGACAGCGTACTTTATTCGACGTCGGACCTCATCTCCATTTCGCAGAGCACGGTTCCTATGTTTTTGAACAATACGAAATACCTGAGCTTCTTAAAAACCGTTGAAGCATATAACGAAAAAGGCTACGTTGCGAAAAACGACGGAGTGGAAAATGCAAAATACGCGGTTGAACTCGTATATTCCGACAGACTTCTCGATAAGGAATGGGAAGAGGACGGAATAACCTACCAGGCATACCTGTATGACCTCCCGAGAGTAACCTCAAGAGAAGCGTTCAAATCGGCAATGTGCGTAAGCGCGTATTCGCTCAACTCCGCAAAGGCCGCAAAACTCGTCGAACTCTTCAATACCGACTGGGAACTTGCGGATATGCTCCAGTACGGCATAAGGAACGAGCATTACAGACTTGAGGACGATATAATCGTTCCCGTAAACACGGGCGAAGACAACGCATATAAAATGGATAATTTCCTTACCGGAAACGTGTACGTAAAACATCCTCTTGCAGAGGACGCCGAATATGCAAAAGACGCGAAAATAACGAATATTTCCGTAGCTCCGAGCGCATTTTTCGGAATGGAACTCACGTTCTCCAACGCGTCCGACGAATCCGTTTACAGATGCGTGGAAATGATTTCCAAAAAGGCGCTTAAACTCATCGAAAGCGGCGAAATGTCGATCGACGACGCATTCAATATAGCAAACAGAGAGCTTAACGCGCTCGGATGTTCATGGGATTCGTCGGGAACGGCTCTTACGGGCGTTTTCGGAAACGTTTGCAAGCAGATGGCTGATTCCGCAAAGAATAATACCAAGTTTTATAAGAGCACGGACGAGGTAAAGAGATATAACGATATTTACCTTACGACCGAAGAACTTGTAGAGGTTGAAAAGGCTATTGCGGAAGCCGAGGAAGCCGAAGCTGAAGCCGAGGAAGAGGAAGGCGAAGGCGTGCAGGGCGAAACGGACGGCGAGGAAGAACAGGCAGAAGCCGAAGAAACCGCGGAGTAATTCTAAAAAAATCAAGGACTGCCGAAAGGCAGTCCTTTTTGTTATTTTTCGAAAATAATTGACACAAACTGTAAGTGTGTGATAAAATAAAATGAACGTATGTGCGTAAAAATAATGTGAAACGCCTATAAAAACCGAGGGAAGTGCAAAAATGAACGAAAAGGATATTTGCAGAATAGTTGTCGAAAATCTTGAAAAAAAGCATGATTTGTCGGATATGGCGATAAAACTCTGGTTTGAAAATCTGTCTTTGGAAAAACTTACCCCCGACACCGCGTATTTCAGTACCGATAACAATCTTAAAAAGAGCATAATCGAATCAAAGTATATCCCGTATTTAAAAGAGGATTTGAAAGATATACTCGGCTTTGACGTAAACGTGGTTGTTATGTCGTCAGAGGGCAGCTCTTTTGACGCGCAGATAAAAGAACTCGAAAAGAAAAAGGAAACCGAACAGCTTAAGGAAGTTGCGGAAAGACTCGACGCCGAGGACAGAAATGCAAGCAACCCGGATTTTGTGCGCGTTTACGACGAATCGGAAAGCAAAAAGATGTCGAATATTATAGTTTCCCGCTCGCTTCCGAATTATTCTCCCGAATATACCTTCGATAACTTTGTCGTAGGAAGCTCGAATAATATAGCATACAATATGGCGCATTCCGTTGCGGAAAGACCGGCGGTCGTCGCAAATCCGCTGTTTCTGTACGGCTCTCCGGGACTTGGAAAAACGCACCTTTTGTACGCAATAACGAGAGAAATTGCGACAAGGTACCCCGATTTTACGATAATTTACGTAAAGGGCGAGGATTTCACCAACGAACTTATCGAGGCGCTTGCAAATAAGACGTCCATATTGTTCAGGGAAAAATACAGAAACGCCGACGTTCTGCTGCTCGACGATATTCAGTTTATTGCCGGCAAGGAAGCGATACAGGAGGAATTTTTCCATACCTACGAGGCGCTTTTTGAATCGGGAAAACAGATAATACTCACGTCGGACAGACTCCCGAAGGACATAAAATCCCTTGCCGAAAGACTCAGATCGAGATTCGAACACGGAATTATGATTGATATAAAACCGCCGGATCTTGAACTGAGAGTTGCGATATTCAAGCGCAAGGCGCAGGCGTTCGGAATGAATATACCGAACGACGTGCTTATGTACCTCGGAGAAAATATAAAGGATAATATAAGACAGATAGAGGGAGCACTCAAAAAGATGAGGGCGCTTGCGTACATACAGAACTCCGAAATATGCATGGAACACGCAAAGACGGCGGTAAACGATATACTTACGGCAAAGGCCGCCGCGATAACGCCCGATAAGATAATAACCTACGTTTCGCAGAAATTCGGAATTGCGCCGGAGGAAATCGTCGGCAAGAGAAAGACAAATGAAATTGCAATATCAAGACAAGTGTCGATATATCTGCTTCGAGAGCTTACCGATATGTCGTACGAGAACGTCGGAAAGGTTTTCAACAGAGACCACTCGACCGTCGTTTCGGCGGTAAAGAAAATAAAGGAGCTTATGGATAAGGATTCCAGCTTTGAAGCTCAGATAGAGGATATGGTAAAGGATATGCGCTCCATAGGCGACTGATGGCAAAAATAAAGGAAAGCGGGACCGCTTTCCTCAATTTGCAAAAGCAATTATAAATGTTCTTCACCGTCGGAAATTGCACTTCTTTCCCTGAATAAGAGGGTAATGCACCAGAGACCCGCAAGACCGACCACAACGTATATAATTCTGCTTATGATGTTGTCCTGACCGCCGAAGAGCCAGGCTACCAGATCAAACTGGAAAAGACCGATGCTTCCCCAGTTTACAGCGCCGATAATAGAAAGAATAAGAGCTATTCTGTCGAGCATTTATTTCATCTCCTTAAAAACTTTGTGATAAATGAAAAAGAGAAATCTTTCTCATTCCGAAAATATTATTTGCACAAAGATAAAATTTATACGCCAAAAGGAGTTTAGCTTCATGCGGATGAGAAAAAAGAAAAACGGAGCAAAGAGAATTGAAGCATGTTCCGACATTTTCATAAAGGAGCCGGAAAAAAATAAAGGAAAATGGAAGGAATTTTCGGATTTTAAGGAAATAAGTATAGAAATAGGATGCGGAAAAGGCAGATTTATCCTTGAAAACGCAAAAAGAAATCCGGATAAACTTTATATAGGATTTGAAAAAGTACCCGACGTAATAGTGCTTGCAATGGAAAAAATAAAGAATGAGGAAATAAAAAACGTCTTTTTCATATGCGACGACGCGTCAAGACTTTGCGAAATATTCGATGAAAACGAGATAGACGAGATATATCTTAATTTTTCGGACCCTTGGCCGAAAAAAAGACACGCAAAGAGAAGACTTACGTTTATATCATTCCTTGAAATCTATAAAAAAATCATAAAAGACGGCGGAAAAATATTCTTCAAAACGGATAACAGAGACCTTTTCGATTTTTCGCTCGAACAGTTTGAAAAAGCGGAAATTGAAGTGTCCGACGTGTGCTTCGACCTTCATAATTCCGAATACGAAAAGGATAATATACATACCGAATACGAGGATAATTTTTCCGCAAAGGGATTTTCGATAAACAGACTTGTAGGAACAGTAAAAAAGAACGTCTCAGATAAGGAAGTGTAAAAATGTTTGATTACGCAAGAATAGCGCTCGCAGTGCCGGAGGTGTCGGTGGGCGGAGTAAACGAAAACACAAAAAAGATAATTGAAATAATAGAAAACGCAAAAGAGAAAAAGGCGGATTTTATAGTATTTCCCGAGCTGTCCCTTACGGGATATACCTGCGGCGACCTGTTTTTCCAGGAAAGCCTTCTTGAAAACGTAACGCTTTCTTTAAATAAACTTGCGCAGATTTCGGAAACCGTCGACGCGGTGATAATCGTCGGCGCGCCCGCTTACGTTTCGGGAAAACTTTACGACTGCGCCGTAGTATTAAACGCGGGAAGAATCTGTGCCGTCGTGCCGAAACCTTTTTTGACGGAAAGCGAAAAAAGATGGTTTTCGACGGCGGACGAATGTGATTTCTGCGATATAATGTCTGAGGATATAGGGGTTTATCCGTCGTATAAAATACCTTTTTCGTCGAATATTGTGCTTGAAGGCAAGGAAAAGGTAAAATTCTGCGTTGAAACGGGAGATATACTTGGTGCGCCGGTTATGCCGGGCGCTTACCTTTCGGCAAACGGAGCGCAGATTGTTTTCAATATATGCGCAAATAACGAAATCGTAGCAAGAAGAAAGCTTTTTGACGACGAGATAAGAAACGCCTCCGCAAAAGAGAAGGTAGTTTACGCAAGCGTTTCGGCGGGTAAGACCGAATCCACGACCGATATGATTTTCTCGGGACACTCGGTTGTCGCGGAATGCGGAAAAATCATTTCGCAAAACGAAAATTTCATTGACGGAGATTATATCCTTTTCGCAGACGCCGATATAGGTAAGGTTAAAGCCGATAAAATAAAGAAAAACACCGAAAAAAGCTGTTTTTGGACGCCTGACGCGCAGAATATCAGACTTTACGGCGTAAACGCGTATAAATCAAAACTGCATTCCGACGGAAGCCTTGCAAAAATAAAGAAAATGCCGTTCGTGCCGTCCGACGAAAACGAACGCACGCAGCGCTGCCTTGCAATATTCGATATGCAGGTTGCGGGACTTGAAAAAAGAATGAAAAAAGCCGCCGAAAAGGTCGTTGTCGGCGTTTCGGGAGGCCTTGATTCAACGCTTGCGCTTCTCGTCTGCACAAAAACGATGGAAAAGCTGAATAGACCCGCCTCGAACGTCATAGGAATTACCATGCCGGGCTTCGGCACGACGTCGAGAACGCATAATAACGCATTAAGCCTTATGAACGCGCTGGGAATTGCAACAAAGGAAATAAGCATAAAGGAAGCGTGCTTAAAACACTTTGAAGATATAGGACACGACGCAAGCGTTCACGACGTAACGTATGAAAACGCACAGGCAAGGGAACGCACGCAGATTTTAATGGACGTCGCAAATAAAAATAACGCGCTCGTGTGCGGCACGGGAGATTTGAGCGAAAGCGCGCTCGGCTGGTGTACCTATAACGGCGACCACATGTATATGTACGGCGTAAACGAGGGCGTTCCGAAAACGCTTCTTAAATGGATGATAGAGACAATAGCAAAAGAAAATATATTCGGGGACGAAGCAAGCAAAATTCTGAAAGACGTCGCCGCAACGCCCATAAGCCCCGAGCTTCTTCCGCCCGATAAAGACGGAAATATGACGCAGAAGACGGAAGATACCGTAGGTCCGTACCTGCTTCACGACTTCTTCATTTATTATGCGGTAAGATACGGCTTTTCGCCGGAAAAGATTTATATTCTTGCGCTTCGCGCGTTTGAAGGCGAATTTGACGGGGATACGATAAAGAAATGGCTCAAAGTGTTTTATAGACGGTTCTTCACACAGCAGTTCAAGAGAAGCTGCTCGCCGGACGGCGTAAAAATAGGAAGCGTCGGACTTTCTCCGAGAGGGGATTTAATTATGGCAAGCGACGCGGATTTTGCCGACTGGGCGGAGAAAATCGAAAGACTGTAAAATGAAAATAAAACTCAAAATCGCGTCGAAAGACGACGCAAAGGAACTGCTTGAAATTTACGCGCCGTACGTAAAAAATACGGCGATAACCTTCGAGTACGATAAACCGAGCGTTGCGGAATTTGAAAAACGAATAAAGAATACGCTGAAAGAATACCCGTATATTGCGGCTTTAAAAGATAAAGAAATCGTGGGATACGCGTATCTCGGCAGATTCAAGGCAAGACGCGCTTACGACTGGGTAGCCGAAACGAGCATATACGTAAAGGAAGATTTCAGAGGCAGGGGAATAGGAAAGATTCTTTATGAGGCGATTGAGAAAATCGCAAAGTCTCAGGGAATCGTAACGCTTTATGCATGCGTAACCAACGCCGAAAAGCCCGACGAATACCAGAATAACATGAGCGTCGGTTTTCACGAATATATGGGATATAAAAAGGTCGGAACGCTGAAAAAATGCGGTTATAAATTCAACCGCTGGTACGGCATGACGATTTTTTTCAAAAATATCGCAAGAAAAAAGAAGGATATGAAGCCTTTCACACCATTTTCAAAGCTTGACGTAAAAGATATAATAAAATGAAAAAAGCCCCCGTAAAACGGGGGCTTTTCTTTGCCTTTTTATAAATTTTACAGATTTGCAAGCATATCCTCGACGTTTTTGAGCATTGCCGTGTATTTTTCGAGCTTCGCGCGCTCTTCCTCAACGACGTTTTTCGGCGCCTTTTCGGTAAACGAGGGGTTGCCGAGTTTTTTATTTACCCTGTCTATTTCGGAAAGCGCATTTTCCTTTTCTTTTTCAAGGCGCGCGCGTTCCTTTTCCACGTCTACGATTTCCGACATCGGAATAAACATTTTCGCACCCTGCGAAACTACGCTTACCGAGCCCGCGTCGGAGTAAACGTCAACGTATTCCACTTCGCTTGCCGAGGCGAGCTTCGTGAAGAATACGGACGTCTTTTCGTTGAAGCTGTCCTTTTCGTCGGAAATTATGAATAATTTCGCCTTCCTTGACGGAGGAACGTTCATCTGCGCGCGGACGTTTCTTATCGAGCGAATCGCGTCGATTATCTTTTCCATCGCCTTTTCCTCTGCGGGAAAAGCGAGTTTTTCGTCGTATTCCGGCCATTCGGAAACGATAAGCGGCTTTTCAAAACCGACGTGCGACCAGATTTCCTCAGTTATAAAGGGCATAAACGGGTGAAGTAATTTGAGCGAGCCGCTGAGGATGTATAAAAGCACGTTCTGCGCGTCCTTGTTCGACTGCGTGTTTTTCTCGAAAAGCCTCGGCTTAATGAGCTCAATGTACCAGTCGCAAAGTATATCCCATACAAACTCGTAAATCTTTGCCGAAGCAACGCCGAGCTCGAATTTGTCGAGATTTGAGGTGATTTCCTTTACCGCCGTGTTGAATTTAGATATAACCCATTTGTCTTCAAGATTTAGATTTTCGGGAAGAACGGGCTTCGCGCCGTCCTCAAGGTTCATGAGCATAAATCTCGAAGCGTTCCATATCTTGTTTGCAAAGTTTCCGGACGCCTCGACCTTCTTGTCGGAATAACGCATGTCGTTTCCGGGCGCGTTGCCGGTAACAAGCGTAAATCTCAGCGCGTCAGCGCCGTATTTGTCGATAACTTCAAGCGGATCCACACCGTTTCCGAGCGATTTCGACATCTTTCTGCCGAGCTCGTCTCTTACCAAACCGTGTATCAGAACCGTGTCAAACGGAGCTTTTCCCGTGTGTTCGAGCCCCGAGAAAATCATTCTCGAAACCCAGAACGTGATTATGTCGTAGCCCGTAACGAGCGTCGACGTCGGGTAAAAGCGCGCAAGGTCCGCGGTCTGTTCGGGCCAGCCGAGCGTTGAGAACGGCCAGAGAGCCGACGAGAACCACGTGTCGAGGACGTCTTCGTCCTGCCGCATCGGTTTTCCGCACTTCGGACACGTCTCGAGGTCGTTTTTGGAAACGACCGTAAGGCCGCAGTCGTCGCAGTAGAAAGCGGGAATTCTGTGTCCCCACCAGAGCTGGCGGGAAATGCACCAGTCGTGGATGTTTTCCATCCAGTTGAAATATTTTTTCGCCTGATTGTCGGGAACGAACTTTATTGTTCCGTCCTTTACCGCTTCAATGGCAGGCTTTGCGAGCGGAGCCATTTTGACGAACCACTGGTCCGAAATAAGCGGCTCGACCGTCGTGCCGCAGCGGTAGCAAACGCCGACGTTGTGGACGGTGGGCTCGACTTTTACGAGTATGCCCATCTCTTTGAGTTCCTTTACGACGGCCTCTCTCGCCTCGTATCTGTCCATGCCGGAAAAGCGGCCTGCAACGTCGTTCAAGGTCGCGTCGTCGTTCATAATGTTTATCTGTTCAAGATTGTGCCGCTCGCCCACGAGAAAATCGTTCGGGTCGTGCGCCGGAGTGATTTTAACGCATCCGGTGCCTTTTTCGATGTCGGCGTAATCGTCGGCAACTATTGGAATTTCTCGGTTCAAGAAGGGGAGAATCGCATATTTTCCGATAAGGTGCTTGTATCTGTCGTCGTTCGGGTTTACCGCGATTGCCGTGTCTCCGAACATCGTTTCGGGACGCGTCGTCGCGATAATAACGTATTCGCCGCTGTTCTTTATTTTGTATTTGATGTGCCAGTAGAAGCCTTCCTGCTCGGGATTGTCAACCTCCGCGTCGGAAAGCGCGGTCTTGCAGTGAGGACACCAGTTTGCGATTCTGTGTCCGCGGTAAATGAGCCCCTTGTTGTAAAGGTTTACGAAAACCTCACGAACGGCTTTTGAACAGCCCTCGTCCATCGTGAAGCGCTCTCTCGTCCAGTCGCACGAACAGCCGAGCTTCTTTAACTGATTTATGATTCTGTCGCCGAACCTGTTTTTCCAGTCCCATACTCTTTCAAGAAAAGCGTCTCTGCCGAGGTCGTATCTCGTCAGGCCCTCGTTTACACGCAGGTTTTCCTCGACTTTAATCTGCGTTGCAATTCCGGCATGGTCGGTGCCGGGCACCCATAACGCGTCGTATCCGCTCATTCTCTTGTAGCGGATAAGTATGTCCTGAAGCGTTTCGTCGAGGGCATGTCCCATGTGGAGCTGTCCCGTAACGTTCGGCGGGGGAATAACTATCGTGTACGGCTCCTTCTTTGAGTCTGACGACGGCTCGAAATATCTTCCGTCGTTCCACATTTTGTATATTTTGTCTTCAATCGCTTTGGGATTGTAGCTTTTTTCGAGTTCCTTAGGCATTGTTTAACCTCTTTTCGTAATTATTAAAAACTGTCGGGAGACGCAAGTTCGTTCATGACGAGCCCCGTAATGAGCTTAGGGTAAAAATAGGTGGATTTCTGAGGCATTTTGTCGAACGCAAGGGAAACGTCCTTGATTTCCTTTACCCGCGTCGCTTTTATAAGAAACGCACAGTTCGTATCCGCGTCTTTCACGGCGTTTACAGCTTCTTTTACGTCGCGTGTGTATTTCAGATTTATCTGATTTGCCATGTTTTCTTTGTCTATTCCGAAGATTTTTTCGAGAATAAGCGAATGAAGAACGGTTACGTCAAGATTTTTGTAAGCCTGCGATTTTCCGGGATTGAGCGCGTCAAGCGCAGCTTTTGCTTTTTCGTTTTCGTTTAAGGTAAGCAGGTAAAATCCGCCGCCCTTTGCACATAATATAAAAGCCTTTTTGCCATCGTTTTCGGCAAGCGATTTTTCGATTTCGTTATACGGAATCTCGCAAACGTTGAAATATTCGCCGATTTTTTCAAGCGCTGACGGCAGGTTGAAATCATGAAGGCCTTTTATTATTCTGTGGGTCGGAAAGACGACAAGTCCGTCGTTTTCCATGTCTATAAGCATCATCATAACGTAGTTTGCCGGGTGATTTTCGTCCTTTATAACGCCGTCGGATATAAGTTTTTTCTTGAAATTCAAAGCGGTTTCGTATCTGTGATGACCGTCGGCGATGAAAAGCTGTTTTTTTTCAAATTCTTTTTCGATAAAATCGGTGTCTTCGCCTTTCGGAATAACCCATAAACGCTGAATTACACCGTCTTTTGCCGTAAATTCGATATCCGGCTTTCTGTCGGTAAGTTCGTCGATTTTTTTCGGAATAACACGCTTTTCGTCGGTGTACATCGAATAAATCGGGCTGAAATTGCAGTAGGTCGCGCACATTAAGTTGAATCTGTCGTCCTTTGCCTTGGAAAGCGTTTCCTCGTGCGGTAAAATCACCTTTTCGGAAAATTCTTCAAGTTTTACGCGCGCAAAAATACCTTTTATTTTCTTTGTCGTGCCGTATACCTCAAATTCTTCCTCGTAGACGTAAAACGCAGGAACTGTATCAACGTCGAGCAATTTCTCTTTTCTCATGCTTTTGTAAAGAGCGCACGCGTTTGCATACGCGTTTTCCCCGACGGGAAGCTCAAGACGGATTATGTTGCACGGGCTGTCGTTTACGTAGTCTCCCCGCTCTTTTTGAGAAATAATGTCGTAAGGCGGGCAGACATTTTTAGATATATCGCCTGCTTTTTCGGTAAACTTCAGCGCGGGAAACGGGATAACTTTTGCCATTTTTGGTCTCCTTTATAAAATATGATTAACACTATTATACAATTATATAATAAAGCGGGAAATTTTTCAATAGTAAAAGCGTTTATATTTTTATAAAAGCGAAATAAAAGAAAAACGCTCTCATAACTACACAAGAAATTGACAAACAGCATACTATATAACAAAAGCAAAGATATAATTTTGCTTTTATTAAATAGGAGGTTTGTCAAATGGCTGAAAAAAATAATTGCTGTTTTGGCATCGGAGATGTCCGTGCCGCCGCAGATAAATCGACTTGTATAAACGTCGAGAAAATATATGATTCCGCAAGAGATAAGGATTGCATAGAAGATTTGAGAGTATTCTTGGACCAGAACGGCCAGTCTGCAATAGACCACGCAACGAGTATCAGGTGTAAGTGTGCAGACGTCGTTTGGGCGAACATAGCGGTAAGCGATGTCGCGTTTAACAGAGGATACTTTGCCGTAGATATCCGTTTTTATTTCAGGATATGCTTTGAAGCAACCATTCCGTATTCTCAGAGTCAGGAATTCTGCGGAATTGCAGTGTACGATAAGCAGGTAGTGATGTTCGGAAGCGAAGGAAACGTGGGAATATTCACGTCCGATTTCTGCAACAATAATCTGCCCGGCACGCCGTCGGTAAAATACAGTACGAATTTGCCGAAAGTCGTTCTGGAGGTGGCAACGCCTATCTGCCTTGCCGTAAAACTGGTTGAAAGAACGTGCAGATTCGGTCTCTGCTGCTGCTCGCCCGAACAGATACCGGAAAGCGTATGCACGGCATGCGGAGTATATCCGACGGAGGAATTCGGCATAAAGTGCTTGTACGTGTCGCTCGGCGTATTTTCAATGATAAGAATGCAGCGTCCCGTATCTCTTCTTATAAATGCGGCAGACTACTGCATACCCGATAAGACAAGCAACGTTCTTTCCGAAACGGATCCGTGTTCGGTATTCAATAATATGAGCTTCCCGACGTGCGAATTCTATCCGCCGACGGTAGGAGGCGCGCTGACCAACTGTATCGCGGGTTCAACGGAAGTTTGCAACGCTTCCGACGTCCTCGGAAGCACTACCGCTTCCACGGGTCAGAGCTGCAGAAATTCGCGCTGCAGATAAAGCACATAAATGAAAACGAAAACGGCACGGAAACCCGTGCCGTTTTTATTTTAAAAATGTTTTTCCTCAATAAAATCATTGTTCGTTTTTCGCTCCTCCGAGAGATGAAAAACGTTTTCTTTTATGCCGACGAAACTGTCGTCCGAAACAATGTAATGGTCGATAAAATGAATTCCGAGAAGCGATAACTGCTGCTCGACGATTACGGTCAGAGTCTTGTCTTCAATTGACGGATGAATTATCCCGCTCGGGTGGTTGTGCGCGATTGCCGCGGAATACGCGTTTTTTGAAACGGCGTTTTCGATAATGACTCTCATGTTGAGGTGCGCCTGCGAGAGATCGCCCTCGGCAACGATGACCTTTTTGATTATCCTGCCTTTTTTGTCAAAAAGCAGAAGATATAGTTTTTCAACCGTCTCATATTTGAAAAGCTTCGTGAAATATTCGCCTATTTCACCGTAAGTCGTAAATACGTCGCCATTTTTGATTTCACAAGACAAACGCTTGTTTATCTGCGAAAACGCCTTTATGTAAACGGCGGCGGTGTCTCCGATTTCGCTGACCGTTTTGAGCTCCTGCACGGAAGAAGCAAAAACGCCCGATAAAGAGCCGAATTTGTCGATTAAGGCGTGCGCGACGGCATTCGTGTCCCTGCGCGGAACACAGCCGAAAAGAATAATTTCCAAAAGCTCGTGGTCGGGCATGTTTTCTCCGTGGTCGGACAGGAATTTTTCCCTCATTCTCGCCCTGTGATTTTTGTGAATGTTGTTCGCCATTATGACGCATATCCCTTCAAAAAACTGATAAAATAAATATATCATTTAATTGGAAAATTGTCAATAAAAAAGTAAAAACATGAAAAAACAAGAAAATTTCGATAAATACTTGACAAAAAAGCTAAAATAAGATATACTTTTAACTTGTGGAAAGGTTTTCATAAGGTTGATTACTTTTCCTCCTTACTCCGCAAGGAGTCATATGTCCAAAAGGAGGTGCGGAAAATGGAACTTACGTCAAAGTACGAAACAGTTTTCATTGTTAATCCGGAATTTACAGAAGAAGCGGCAAAAGAGATGCTTGATAAATTCACCGGAATAATAACTGATAACGGCGGTACCGTTGACAAGATCGACGAATGGGGCAAGAAAAAGCTTGCATACCTTATCGATGACTATGCGGACGGTTATTACTTTGTTGTTGAATTCACGTCGGGCGCGGAACTTCCGTCAGAGCTTGACCGTATTTTCAACATTACGGACGGAATACTTCGTTCTATTATCGTAAAGCTTGAAAAATAATTTCAGAAAAGAGGTCTGAGAAACATGGCAAGTTTGAATAAAGTCATATTGATGGGCAATCTCACGGCAGACCCCGAGCTTAAAACAACGCCTTCCGGAATATCCGTAACGTCGTTTTCAATTGCTGTGGGACGCAGATTCGCAAAAGAGACGGACGAGGTTAAGGCCGACTTCATAAACATAGTATGCTGGAGAGGCACAGCCGAGTTTGTAACGAAATATTTCAGCAAAGGCAAATCAATTGTGGTTGTGGGCGAGCTTCAGACGCGCTCATATACCGCGCAGGACGGCACAAAGAGATATATCACGGAAGTGGTGGCGAACGAAGTAACGTTCGGCGCAAGCTCTTCGGGCGCACAGCGTGAAAAGAGCGAAGGAACCTATTACGGCGGAGAACCGATTTCCCCGCAGGCAAAGGTTACGGAAGCAAACTTTGAGGAGCTTTCGGCGGAAGACGATTTGCCGTTCTGATTTCAATTATTCTTATAGGAGGTAACAACTGATGGATAAAGAAGTACAAAAGCCTTTTCGCAATAATAATAACAAAAAGCGCAAGAAGATTTGTAATTTCTGCGCGGAAAAAGCGGAAATGATAGACTATAAAGACGCAATAAAACTCCGTAAATACGTTTCCGAAAGAAGCAAGATTCTTCCGAGAAGAATTACGGGTACGTGCGCAAAGCATCAGAGAGAGCTGACGATAGCAATAAAGCGCGCTCGTCATATCGCTCTTATTCCGTATATCAGCGACTGATGAAAATTTTCGGGCTGTGCAGAGCACAGCCCTTTGTTTTGCAAAAAAGAGGTGAAACGTTTTGCCTGAAAATAAAGACGGACTCGAAACCGAGAGAAAATATATTGTCGATATGCCCGATAATAAGGCTTTTGACGTAATTAATAAAATAGGCAAAAAATATAAAATCATACAGACGTATCTCGTAAAAGGCAAAAATGACGGCTCGGTAAGACGCGTAAGAAAAACCGAAAAAGACGGTAAAACCGAATATTTTTATACCGAAAAAACCGACGTTTCCTTCGGCGTAAGACGCGAAATTGAAAGGGAAATCTCAAAAGAGGAATACGACGGATTTCTCAAAGAAAAAGACGAAAATCTGCATGAAATCAATAAAGAAAGGTATGTTTTCGGGTATGAAAATAACGTGTTCGAGCTCGACGTGTATCCTTTTGAGAAAAAGTACGCGATACTCGAAACGGAACTTGAAAATATAGACGATAAAGTCGAAATTCCGACTTTTTTGAAGGTCGTGAAGGACGTAACGGGCGAAAACGCGTATACGAATTACGCCCTTTCAATGAGAAAAACGTTTTTTGAAGAGAAGTAAAGTGAAAGAAAAGTATATAATTGATAAGGAAGCTGACGGACTCGACGTCAAAACGTTTTTGAGACAAAAGGCGGGATATTCCGCAAGGACCTTCAAAAGCGCAAAATTCGACGGCAGTATAAAAGTAAACGGGAAAGCCGTATTTTCAAATCATAAACTGTCTTGCGGCGACGTTCTGGAAACGGAGTTTCCCGAAAAAACGTCGGATGATATAAAACCCGTGAATATTCCGCTCGATATTATATATGAGGACGACGATATTCTGGCGGTAAATAAGCCGTGCGGGATGCCCGTGCACCCGTCGTTCCGGCATCACGAGGATACGCTCGCAAACGCCGTCATGTATTATTATAAAGAAAAACCCTTTGCGTATAGAGTGCTTACACGGCTTGACGCAGATACCACGGGCGTTGTGATTATCGCAAAAAACGCACTTTCCGCCGCAAAATTCGACCATAAACACGCAAAAAAGACGTATGCCGCAATATGCACGGGCACGCCGCCGCAAAAATCGGACAGAATAGAGGCGCCCATAGCAAGAGACGAGGGAGTGATAAAGAGAAAGGTCGATTTTGAAAAGGGTAAGACGGCAGTTACCGAATATAAGGTGATTTCGGAAAATAAGAAAAAGAATTTGTTTCTCGCCGAAATCCACCCCGTAACGGGCCGAACGCACCAGATAAGACTTCATATGTCGTATATCGGATGCCCGCTTTACGCGGATTTTCTTTACGGAAACGAGATAAAAGGGGAGAGAACGAGACTTCACTGTAAAACCGTCGAGTTCCGCCACCCCTTGACAGACGAAACAATAACCCTTAATGCACAAATCCCGAAAGATTTTGATTTTTATTTTGAGAATTGAAAAAACGTAAAAACCGCCCTTATGGGCGGTTTTTTTATGTAATTTTTTATTTTTCCTATAAATATAATGTTACGGTGATACGTTTGAAAAAAGAAACCCGTACGCATATGACGAAACTGAACGCAAACGCGGCGCTCATAAACAGAATTGTGTTTATGGCGTGCAATCTCGTGTCGAGAACGTATTTTGTGAGAATTCTCGGCAACAGATACCTCGGCATCGGCGGCATGCTCGGGAACGTTTTTTCGGTGCTGTCGCTTTTTGAACTCGGATTCGGGGAGGCGGCGTCCCAGGCGCTTTACAAGCCGATAGCAGCAGGCGACGTGCCGAAAATAAGGGCGATAATCGCGTATTTTTCCAAAACCTACAAATATATCGCTCTCATAACGCTTGCGCTGTCGTGCGCGTTTATGCCGTTTCTGCCCGTAGTTTTTCCGGACATCGTCAACATCCAAAACTACAAGGCGGTGTATCTGCTTTTTGTGTTTCACCAGATGCAGAATTTTCTGTTTGCGCCCAAAAGAGCGCTTGTGATATGCGACCAGAGAATGTACGCCGTAATGACTGAGAAAAGTTTGAGCGCCGTCGTTATGACCGCGTGTCAGATAGCGGCGCTTAATGCGACGGGCAACTATCTTTCTTATATTTTCATAAGAATTCTTTTCCATACGGCCGACGGATTTATTATTGAGAAGTACGCAAATACAAAATATCCGTATATCAGGGAAGTAAACGCCGAAGTTCCGGAAAAAATCAAGAAATCCATAAAAGAAAAGACGGCGTCGCTTGCCGTCCACAGAATAGGCGCGGTGATAAATTCCTCAACCGACAGCATTCTCATTTCCGCACGCATGGGGCTTGAGAATATGGGCGTTTTCTCGAACTATTCCCTCATAATAAATACGCTCGGAAGCTTTGTCGCGCTTGCCGTCGGGAGCGCTTCGGCAAGCGTCGGAAACCTGGGTGCGGTCGAAAACGGCGAAAGAAACGAAAAAGTTCTGCAAAGACTGTGTTTTCTGAATTTTCTGCTGCTCACAAACTGCGCGTCTCTGCTTTTGTGCCTCATAAATCCCGTAATTACGCTCTGGATAGGGAATAATATGGTTTTCGGTATGAAGGAAACCGCGGTCATAATCGCATGCTTTTTCATATCGAATATAAGAGACCCGGTGCAGATTTTCATATCAAACCTCGGCGTATTCTCAAGCACAAAATACGTGTATCTTGCGCGCGGAATACTCAACCTTGTTTTTTCACTCGTTTTTATTAAATATTTCGGCGTCGTGGGCGTGTTTGCCGGAACGCTTGCGTCAAGTCTTATAACCGTCGTTCCGCTTGAGCCGATAATGCTGTTTAAATACGGAATTTACAGAAAATCCGGCGCGTTTCTTGTCAAATATTTTTCGTATATCATTTCCGGCTTTGCAATTTGCGCACTTTCATACGCATTTACCGCAAATATGGCGGACAACACGGCGTGGAGGGTAATCATAAAGGGACTTGCGGTCCTTGCGGTTACAAACTTTTCACTTGCAGCAGTATACGGCAGGCAAAAGGAATTTGCCTTTGCGCTCGGAATGCTTAAAAAAGTAAAACCGCTCCGTTGAAAACGGAGCGGTCTTGGATTTTATTATAATCAGTTGAGTTCTGCAAAGTACTTGATTGTACGAACCATCTGGCTTGTGTAGGAATTTTCGTTGTCATACCACGAAACAACCTGTACCTGATAGGTGTCGTCGTCAATCTTCGTTACCATCGTCTGCGTTGCATCGAACAGCGAGCCGAATCTCATGCCGATAACGTCGCTCGAAACGATAAGGTCTTCGTTGTATCCGAACGATTCGTTTGCGGCAGCCTTCATTGCGGCGTTGATGCCGGCGGGAGTGATGTCCTTGCCCTTAACGACTGCAACGAGAATCGTCGTGGAGCCGGTGCAGGTAGGAACTCTCTGCGCGGAGCCGATGAGCTTGCCGTTGAGTTCGGGGATAACAAGGCCGATAGCCTTTGCAGCACCCGTCGAGTTGGGAACGATGTTCTGAGCCGCTGCTCTTGCGCGTCTGAGGTCGCCTTTTCTGTGCGGACCGTCGAGAACCATCTGGTCGCCCGTGTAAGCGTGAACGGTCGTCATGATACCGCTGAGAATGGGAGCGTAATCATTGAGCGTTTTAGCCATGGGAGCGAGGCAGTTTGTCGTGCAGGAAGCCGCAGAGATGATTTTGTCGTCTTTTGTAAGGGTCTTTTCGTTTACGCTGTAAACGATTGTGGGAAGGTCGTTGCCTGCGGGAGCGGAAATAACGACTTTTTTCGCGCCTGCGTTAATGTGAGCCATCGACTTGTCCTTCGAGCAGTAAAATCCCGTGCATTCGAGAACGACGTCAACGCCGATTTTTCCCCACGGAAGGTCTTCCGCCTTGGGCATAGCGTAAATTGTGATCTGTTTACCGTCAACGGTAATTGAGCCGGGTTCGAGAACGGTTTTGCCGTCTTCCGCGAGAACGGGCTCTGTTGAAGTAACGACGTGTCCCATAGCGGCGTAATTGCCCTGAGCCGTGTCGTATTTGAGAAGATGAGCGAGCATCTTGGGGCTTGTAAGGTCGTTGATTGCAACAACCTCGTATCCTTCTGCGCCGAACATCTGACGGAATGCGAGACGTCCTATGCGTCCGAAACCGTTAATAGCAACTTTTACTGACATTTTTTTATCCTCCAAAAAATTAATGTTAAAAATTTCCATCACACCTATTTTAATACATATAAAGGTTTTTTTCAATAGAGATTAATAAAATTTTCACATTCTTAATAAATATTGTGAAAATTGTCTTATTGCGGTAAAAAACAGGCGTTTATTGTGGTTTTTTTGTATGATTATACAGTGTACCCGCCGTCGCACGAGAGAACCTGCCCCGTTATGTACGACGACTTTTCGTCTGCAAAAAAAGCGGCGCAGTGGGCTATTTCATCGGGCGCGCCCATGCGTAAAAGAGGGATTTCGCTTACAAAATCGGATATTTCCTTTGCTGAAAAAACGGAATTCATCTGCGTGTCTATAATTCCCGGAGCAATGCAGTTTACGGTGATTCCCGACGGCGCAAGCTCCTTTGCAAGCGCTTTGGTAAAGCCGATGAGCGCGGCCTTTGAAGCGGAGTAGGGGACCTCGCACGATGCGCCCGAAATACCCCACATGGAAGAGACGTTTATAATGCGCCCCCACTTGTTTTTCAGCATGTGGGAAAGGGCCTCTTTCGAGCAAAGAAAAGCGGATTTTGCGTTTACGGCGAATATTTTGTCCCATTCCTCTTGCGAAACGTCGTTTATGACCTTGATAAGCGATATTCCCGCATTGTTTATGAGAATATCAACGCCTCCGAAATCTTTGTTTATTTCATCAAACATTTTCTTTACGTCGGATGCGCTTGAAACGTCGGCAAAATAGGGCTTTGCGGAAAGTCCGCGCTCAATTTGCGCATGGCATAACTCGTACGCCTGCTCTTTGCTGCTTTTGTAGTTTACGGCGACGTTGTATCCCAAAGACGCGAATTTTTCGGCGCACGCTTTTCCGATTCCGCGCGACGCGCCGGTAATCAAAACAGTTTTCATAATTTCTCCTTTTGTTCGGGAATTCCGTAAAAACGACAGGCATTTCTGTAAGTCAACTCGCAGAATTCCTCCGTCGACATTCCGAGACATTCCGCCGCCTTTGCCGCGGTGTATACCATAAGGTCCGAGCGGTTTGTCTTTCCCCTGAAAGGCACGGGCGTAAGGTACGGACAGTCGGTTTCCATAAGAATTCTGTCAAGGGCGCCCGGCATGATGCTTTTTATGTTTTTCATTATTTCGACGGTTTTTTTCGCGTTTTCAAACGTGATAACGCCGTTTACCGAAACGTAATATCCCATTTCAAGCACGCGGCAAGCCATCTCGAAACTGCCCGAAAAGCTGTGAAGCACGCCCGTAACGTCGGGGTGAGCCGACAAAATATCAAGCGTGTCCCCGTGCGCTTCTCTGTCGTGTATGACAACGGGACAGCCGAGCTTTGATGCAAGCGACATCTGCTCGTCAAAGCAGATTTTCTGAATTTCCTTATCGTCCTTTCCGTAATGGTAATCCAGCCCGATTTCGCCTATTGCGACGACCTTTGGGCTTGAATTGAATATATCTTCTACAAGGGAAATATAGTTTTCGTTCTGCATGTCGCGTGCCGCGTCGGACGGGTGTATTCCGACGGAAGCGTATATAAAATCGTATTTTTGCGCAAGGTCGATGCAGGCCCTGCTTGAAGCAAGGCTCGAGCCGATGTTCACGATTCTTTCGACTCCCGACGCATGCACTTCGGCTAAAACCTCGTCTCTTACGCCGTCAAAACGCGCGTCGTCGTAATGCGCGTGCGAATCAAACATTTTCATTGTCAAAAATCATGGCACGCGGCAAATGTACCGCGTGCCGCCCCTTTATTTGTTATTTTATCTGATTTCCGCGCCGGGCTGTACGCTGTCATCAAGGAAAGTAACTCTTACCTTGTCGCCGACGCTTGCCGCAAGAAGCATTCCGTTGCTCTCAACGCCGCGGATTTTTGCACTTTTTAAGTTTGCGATTATGATTATCTTTTTGCCGATAAGTTCGTCGGGGGAGTAGCTTTTTGCAATGCCCGAAACAATCTGCCGTTTTCCTTCTCCG
>JAEEGH010004355.1_pt1 | contig 36408 bp, 30 predicted proteins | sample 9134181 | NCBI WGS metagenome assembly JAEEGH01 (sample SAMN16246544, study PRJNA631951) | gut metagenome | biome: gut microbiome; feature: rumen; material: DP-attached | host: Bos | place: Iran: Karaj | collected 2018-10
GCATGGACCTGACCGTTTTCCCGTCGTACTACGAACCTTGGGGCTACACTCCGCTCGAGTCGCTCGCCTTCAGCGTTCCGACCTCCACCACCTCCCTGGCCGGTTTCGGCCTTTGGGTGCGCGATCACTGCCAGGAGCCGCATCCGGGCATCCAGGTGATCGACCGCAACGACGCCAACTATGCGGATGTCGTTTCGCAGGTTGCGCAGCGGATCCTCGAGGCAGCCGGACTGGATGCTGAAACGGCATCCGCCTGGCGAAAGAATGCCAAGGAAATTTCCGAAGTCGCCCTGTGGCGCAACAACATCGTCTATTACAAGGAAGCCTATACCGCGGCCATCGGAAAGATTCAGGCTACGCGCAAGATCTTTACCGAGATTCCCGATGACCATCTGCATCCGTCACCCCGCTATGCGGCCGGACAGCCTTCGTGGTCGAGTGTTTTCATCGGTCGCGAACTGCCCGAGCGGCTCCATCCGCTCGAAGCGCTTGCCAAAAACCTTTGGTGGTGCTGGAACCAGTCCGCCATCGACCTGTTCAGCGAAATTGACCCGTTGCTGTGGAAGAAGGTGGGCGGCAACCCGTTGCTGCTGCTCGACAAGATTCCGCTCAAACAGTACCGCAAGATGGAGCAGGATCCCGATTTCCTGTCCCGGATGGATGCCGTGTATGCCGAGTTCATGGCCTATATGGAAGAGAAAAAGACCCGCGGGGGAGCCCGCGTTGCCTACTTCTGCATGGAGTACGGTATCGACACGTCGCTGAAGATCTATTCCGGCGGTCTGGGTATCCTGGCCGGCGACTATCTGAAGGAAGCATCCGATATGAAAGTCAATATGACGGCGATCGGCCTGCTGTACCGTCACGGTTACTTCACCCAGCGCCTGTCGGCCTATGGCGACCAGATCGCAGACTATGAGCCGCAGGATTTCACGAAGATCCCGGCTTCGCCTGTTCATGACGCTCAGGGCAACTGGCTGAAAGTCAGCGTTGCCTTCCCGGGACGTAACATCAATGCCCGTATCTGGAAGGTCGAGGTGGGCCGTACCGACCTCTTCCTGCTCGACACCGACTACGAAGACAACCTCCCTGAAGACCGCCAGGTGACCCATCAGCTCTATGGCGGCGACTGGGAGAACCGCCTCAAACAGGAGCTGCTGCTCGGTGTGGGCGGTGTCCGCGCCCTGCGCGCCCTCGGCATCGAGGCCGACGTATACCATTGCAATGAAGGCCACGCTGCTTTCTGCGGTTTCGAGCGTCTGCGCGAGTATATCCAGAATGACAATCTTTCCTATCCGGAAGCGCTGGAAGTGGTGCGCGCCTCGTCGCTCTTCACTACGCACACCCCGGTTCCGGCTGGACACGACGCCTTCACGGAAGACCTGCTTCGTATCTATATCTCGCACTATCCCGAGCGGATGAAGATCGACTGGAACACCTTCATGGGCCTGGGCAAGATCCATCCCGAGAATCCGGCCGAGAAATTCTCGATGAGCTTCCTGGCCGCCAATCTCTCGCAGGAGATCAACGGCGTCAGCTGGCTGCACGGCCGCGTGAGCCAGAAGATCTTCGCGCCGATGTGGCCCGGCTATCTGCCGGAAGAACTCAACGTGAGTTCCGTCACCAACGGTGTCCACTATCCCACGTGGACGGCGCCTGAGTGGAAAGAGATTCACGCCAAGGTGTTCGGTAAGGAATTCCAGACGCACCACTACGACAAGCGCTGTTTCGAAGGCATCTACGAAGTGGCCGACGAAAAGATCTGGCATACCCGTCAGATGCTGCGCAAGCGCCTGATCGACAAGGTCAAGGAAGTGATGGCCGATACCACGCTGACGAGCCATTACTCGCCGCACGAGATTGTCAAGATCCGCAAGACCCTGCGCGACGACGTACTGACCATCGGATTCGCCCGCCGCTTCGCTACGTACAAGCGTGCCACGCTGCTGTTCAGCAACCTGGAGCGCCTGAACGATATCGTCAACAATCCCGACCGTCCTGTCCAGTTCCTCTTCGCCGGCAAGGCGCACCCTGCCGACCGCGCCGGTCAGGACCTGATCAAACGGATCATCGATATCTCCAAGATGCCGCAGTTCCTGGGCAAGATCGTATTCGTGCCCAACTACGACATCTCCATCGCCAAGCTGCTCGTCCAGGGCGTCGACGTCTGGATGAACAACCCGACCCGTCCGCAGGAAGCTTCCGGCACCAGCGGCGAGAAGGCGGTGATGAACGGTGTGATGCACTTCTCCGTCCTCGACGGATGGTGGGTGGAAGGCTACAAGCCGGGCGCCGGCTGGGCCCTGAAGATGGAACGTACCTACGACAACCAGTCCTTCCAGGACGACCTCGATTCCTCGACCATCTACAATATCATCGAAACGGAAATCGTGCCGTGCTTCTATGACCGGAATGCCCAGGGCTACTCCAAGAACTGGGTGGAAACCATCAAGAACACGGTGGCGATGGTGGCCTGCAACTTCACCACCAACCGCATGCTCTCGGATTACTGCAACAAGTACTACGAGCCGCTCAAGGAGCGGACCGAAAAGCTTCTGGCCGACGATTTCGCCCTTGCGCGCGATATCGCCTTCTGGAAGAAACGCGTCCGCCGCGAATGGGACCATATCGAGATCCTCTCGTACAGCCGTCCTGAAAACCACCGTACCACGATGACGCTCGGCCAGGCATACAACGCTGAACTCGTGGCCCGGATCGGCGATCTCGATCCGGAAGACCTGGGTGCGGAAGTCATCCTGACGGAGCAGAATGCCAAGGGCGAGCACCATATCGTGGCGCTCTACGACTTCAAGCTGGCTTCGTTCGAAGACGGTGTCGCTACCTGGCATGCGGAGATCGTACCGGAATTCTCCGGTACCTACGAGGCGGCTGCCCGGCTCTTTGCCCGGAACACCGCCCTGCCGCACCGGCAGGACTTTGAACTGGTGAAATGGCTGTAGCGGCAACCGGTTTTTTCGATGGCGTACATCTGGGTCACAAGCAGGTGATCGGACAGATGTGCGCCATCGCCCGTCAGCGGGGGCAGGAGAGCCTGCTGGTCACTTTCTGGCCGCATCCGCGCAGCGTACTGCAGCAGGATGCCGACCGGCTGCGGCTGCTGACTTCGCTCCGGGAGAAGCGCGAGCGCTGCCTCTCCTATGGCGTGGACCGTTTTGAGATCCTTCCCTTTACCCGGGCTTTCAGCCAATTGGGGGCTGAGGAGTTTGTCCGCGAGTACCTGGTCAAGCAGCTGGGCGTGACGACGCTCATTCTCGGCTACGACCATCGGCTCGGCCACGACAGCTTCGATTCGCCGGAGCAGATGATGGAAGTCGTGGCGCGTTGCGGCGTCGAGCCGGTACGCGTCGAAGCCTTCTCGGCAGGAGACGGTGCCGTCAGTTCGACGAAAATCCGCGCTGCGCTCTGTGAGGGCGACATCGCTGCGGCCGAGACCATGCTCGGGTATCGCTACAGTCTCTGCGGCGTCGTGGTAGCCGGCAACAAGATCGGCCGCAAGCTGGGCTTCCCGACGGCCAACATGCAACTCTACGAACCCCTGAAACTCGTCCCCGCGGGCGGCGTCTATGCCGTATGGGTGGACGTGCTGGGCCAGCGATACAAAGGGGTCTGCAATATCGGTGTCCGGCCCACCGTAGGGCAGGGGAACGCCCTTACCATCGAGACGCATATCCTCGACTTCGACCAGGATATCTACGGGCTGGACCTGCGCATCGAATTCGTCGCCCGCCTGCGGGAAGAGCGCCGTTTCGCATCGCTCGGACAGCTCAGTGAGCAGCTGGCCCAGGATTGTCAAAAAGCGGCTCAGATAATTGGGTATTAAAGAAAAAAGCCGTATATTTGCACAAAATAACGAACACGGAAAGGGTCCCACAAGGATGGGATTCTTTTCTTTTTAACTTTGTATAAAATGGGAGAATCACATTACGTTACACAAGAAGGACTCGATAAACTGCGCGAAGAACTGGCAGCCATGATCGCCGAGCGTCCCGTCATCTCGCGGGCGATCGCCGAAGCGCGTGACAAGGGCGACCTTTCGGAGAATGCCGAATACGACGCCGCACGCGAAGCACAGGGCATGCTCGAACTCAAGATCAGCAAGATGCAGGACCTGATCGCCAACGCCAAGGTGATCGACGAGTCGAAAATCAATACCGAGACGGTCCAGATGCTGACGAAAGTCAAGCTGAAGAACCTGGGCACCGGCGCTACGGTATCCTACACCTTCGTCGGAGAAAGCGAGGCGAACATCCTGGAAGGGAAACTCGCCATGACCACCCCCATCGGAAAAGCCCTGATGGGCCACCGCAAAGGCGAGGTCGTTCCCGTCACGGTCCCTTCCGGCGTCATCAAGTTTGAAATCCTCGAAATCTCAATCTAGCCATGGCCTCCATTTTCAGCCGTATCGTGGCGGGCGAAATCCCGTCGTGGAAAGTCGCCGAAGACGAGAACTACTACGCCTTCCTCGACATCAATCCCCTGGCGGAGGGACATACCCTCGTGATTCCCAAGAAAGAGGTGGACTACATCTTCGACCTTGACGACGAGACCTATGCCGGACTCTGGCAGTTCGCCGCCCGCGTGGCGAAGGCCGTCCGCGCCGCCGTCCCGTGCAAGCGGGTGGGCGTAGCCGTCCTGGGCATGGAAGTGCCGCACGCGCACATCCATCTGGTCCCGCTCCAGACCGAAGGGGATATGGATTTCCGCAAGGAGAAAAAACAGCTTTCCCCCGAGCGCTTCGCCGCCATCGCGACCGCCATTTCCGAGGCATTCAACCAATGAGACCGCTTCCTATGAAAAGACTCTTTTTCTGTCTGCTCGCCCTTGCCCTGGTCGTCACGGCCTGCGACCAGGCTTCGACGGCCCGCATCAGCGCCACCATCGAAGGAGCGCCCAACACCGCCATCGTCCTGGAGAAACTCAATTACAACCGCCTCCAGACCATCGATACGATCCGTACCGACGGCGCCGGCCAGTTCAATTACAAGGTCAGACTCAAGGGCAACGAACCGTATTTCTACTACCTGTACCGCGAAGGAAGCCCCATCGCTTCGCTGATCCTGCTTCCGTCCGACCAGGTCACGGTCGTCGTGCCGCAGGAAGGCCGTTTCACGGTTGAGGGTTCTGAAGAATCCACGCTGTTCCAGGAAGTCAATGAAGCCTATGCCCGGGCTTCCGACCAGATCCGCAACCTGACCGCCAGCATCACGGACGAGACGCCCGAAGCCAAAGTCAAGGAGGTCAACCAGCAGCTGAGCAAACTGTATGTCGATTACAAGCGTCAGGCGATCCGGCATATGGTTACGCATCCGCACTCCATCACTTCCGCCGTGATGGCGTTCCAGAAGTTCGGGGACGATCTGCCTGTCTTCGGCCAGGAAAGCGATTTTGTGATTCTTCAGGCTGTGCGGGATTCGCTCTCTTCGGTCTATCCGAAGTCGGAGTTCCTGACGGCGCTTCGCGACGAGGTCGATTCCCGTGCCCGCAACATGGAACTTTCCTCCCGTCTCGGCGATGTCGTGGTGATCAATTTCCCCGAACTCATGCTCCCCGATATGGAAGGCCAGACCCGCCGGCTGTCCGAACTGGACGGCAAGGTGATCGTGCTTTCGTTCTGGAGCGTGGGGCAGACCGAACATAAGCTGTTCAACGTCGACCTGGTCGACCTGTACAAGAAATACCATGCCCAGGGCCTGGAAGTCTATCAGGTGAGCCTTGATATCGACAAGGGTGTCTGGGCCTCGACCGTCCGCAGCCAGAACCTTCCCTGGATCAACGTCAACGACGGACTGGGTGTCGACTCACCTGCTGTGGCTACCTATAACGTCACCCGCATCCCCACCATGTTCGTGATCGGAAGGGACGGTGATATCCTGGGTACCGACGTTTTCGAGAAAGACGCGCTGGAGCAGATCGTGCGCAAGGCGCTGTAACAGGCGGAGATTCAGAGAACGGCGTGCTTGGTCACGCCGGCTACGAATTCTTTCAGATAGAAGGGTTCAAAGTACGCAATGTCTTTGAACTCTTTTTTTTGCAGGGCTGCCAGCGCCGGTGCGGCCATAGCGGAAGCCATGGGCGGACACTCCCGGAAGGAAGCGTTGGGGTGATGGCAGATGTCCTGGAATTTGCGGATACCCGTGCCGATGAAGAGCACGGTGCCTTCATCGAGTTCTTTCCGGTAGCTGTCGGCATCGAGGATGACGGCTTCGGTGGGCCCTGTCTTGCAGGCTGAACTGTCGAAGGGGGCGGCATAGACCTCCATGCGTCGGGCGTCGATCATGGCTACGATCCGGTCGTAGGACCCTTCTGCCTGGCAGGCGAGGATCTGGAGCGTATCGACACCGATCATCGGTTTGCCCGCTCCGAAACAGTAGCCTTTGGCGGTGGATACGCCCACGCGGAGACCGGTGTATGAGCCGGGGCCTTCGCTGACGGCCACGGCGTCGAGGTCACGGCTCTCCAGCCCGGCTTCCCGGAGGACATCTACGATATAGGGGACCAGCATCGAGGACTGCTGGCGGGGCGTTTCGTCGAGGCGGCTGGCCAGGATGGCCTTGCCGTCGCAGACAGCCACGGAACAGCTTTCCGTGCTGGTTTCAATCATCAGGATTCGTTCACTCATGGTGCAGTGTCTTGGCGGTCGGTTTGAGCTTCTGTCCTTCTTTGAGTTTCTCGCCGACGGCATCTGTCGGGCCAACGACGACCCGCTGGTCTTCGGAGAGACCGTCCCGGATTTCAATCCGGTCCAGGTCCTGGATGCCGGTGGTAACGCCGACGGCCCTGGCCTTGTCATCTTGATCCACGGTCCAGACGAAAGGGTCTTTGTCGCGAAGGAAGATGCTTTCAAGCGGAAGGGTCAGACAGGCGTTGCGCCGGTCCGTGATGATCCGCACGGCGGCCGACATGCCGGGAAGGAACTTCAGCGAGTCGGGCAGCAGCTCGATCCGGACTTCAAAGTTAGCAACTTTTGCCGAGTTTGCAATCTGGGTTACCACACCACGGAACTTCCGCCGCGGATAGGCGTCGATCTCAACCTCGACGCTGTCGCGCGTCTCGATGCGGACGATGTCGCTCTCTCCGACATCGGCCACCACTTCCATCCGGCTGAAATCGGCAATCCGGAACAGCTCGGTACCAGGCATCTGGCTGGTTCCGACGACGCGTTCACCCTTTTCTACGCCCATACGGGAGATGACGCCGTCCATCGGGGCGTAAAGGGTGGTTTTGAGCAGGTTCTCCCGGGCCTCCTTGAGTTGTGCCTCGCCGCTGCGGACGGCGAATTCGGCCGCCTGCAGGCCGCTGTGTGCGATGTCGAGTTCCGTGCGGGAGTGCTGGAGTTCGGCAGCTGAAATGGCATTGAGCTCAAACAGGCGCTGGTTCCGTTCGTGGTTGGCCCGGGCCTGGCGTTCTTCCGCCCGCTGCCGGGCAAACTGGGCCCGCAGCGTGCCAAGCGAGGCGCTGGCCTGCTCTACCTGGGAGAGGTAGAGGTCGGGCCGGATCCGGAGGATGAGGTCGCCTGCTTCGACGTGGTCGCCTTCCTTGGCGCAGATTTCCACCACTTCGCCCGAGACGTCGGGCGAGATCTTGACCTCGACGACCGGGCGGACGGTTCCCGAAGCGGGAACGGATTCGATCAGGTCGCGCCGTTCCGGCTGGCAGACCGACACTTCGGTGCGGGCACTCCGGCCCGGCCGGATCAGGAGCATCAACACGAGCGCCCCTGCGGCTGCCAGCATCAGTTTCCGGCTTCGGGGCAAGTCTTTGAATGCTTTCATAAGCGATAGCGCTCCAGCAGCTTGAGCTGGAACAGGTATTGCCATTTCGCCTGCAGGTAGTCCGAAACCGCCTTGAAATGATGGTTGCGGGCCAGGATGTAGTCCACAGCCGATGCTGCGCCCAGATTGTATTTGGCCTCCATGACCGCGAGCAGGCTCTCCATGGCGCGCAGGGTCTCTTCGGAAGAGAGATATTGCTGGCAGCAGTTGTCCGCTTCGATGGCTGCGCTGCGGATCCGGTCGGCCAGCTGCGTACGGACTTTTTCCACGCCCAGGCGGGCGAGGTCGCAGGCGAGGCGGCTTTTCCGGAGTTGGGAAGCGGCTTGAAAGGCCTGAAATATCGGAATATCGAGCTGGAGACTGAGCGAAGGGTTCCGGTTCTCGTCAATCTGGGTGCGGAAAGGCTGTCCGGCAGCGCTGCTGTAGTAGGTTCCGTAACTGGCCGAGAGCCGCAGGCTCGGCAGGAAAGCGGCCTGGACCCGGGTCTGCTGGTGGCGCAAGCGTTCGAGCGAAGCCTGGGCACTGAGGAGTTCCGGTGCTTGCCTAATGTAGTCGTCCATTTGCGTTTCAGAGATGAGCGGAACACGCGACAGGACCTCTTCCTGCTCGAAGGCGTCACCGGCGGCGAATGCCGCACCGGGCGGAAGATTCATCAGCTGTGTCAATGCCAGTGTGGCGGTGCGCACCCTGCAGGACGCTTCCACCATGGCGGCTTTTTCAGCGGCTACCTGTGCCTCGATCTCACTTAGGGCTGTCTTCGGCTGGCTGCCGGCTTCCACCATCAGGGCCGTCCGCTCCCGCTGCAGGACGATAGCGGAGAGGCTCTCTTCCGTGTAGGCGAGGATCTGTCTGGCAAGCATCAGTTGCAGGTAGGCCCGGGTGACGTCGATGGTCAGGGCCTCGTCCTGCGACCGGGCATCCTGCCGTGCGGCCTCGACGGCCTTTTTGGCCGCCAGCCGGCCGTAATGTTGCGCAAAACCTTCGAACAGCGTAGCTGTGGCGGTCAGCGTAGCGCCGGTAGCCTGCGTGAGTTTGTTTTTGGTGATCACCAGTTCCTGCATGTCCACGCTCCGGCCCCAGTTGAATTCCTGGGCTACGCCGGCGCGCAGCACGGGCAGGTGACCCGTCTGCATCTGGCGGAGTTCCGCCTTCCGGAGATCGATCTGGACGCGTTGTTCCCGGATGCCGGTGTTGTGCTCCAGGGCGTACTGGATGCAGCGCTCGAGCGGCCAGGCTTCCTGTGCCTGCAGCCAGCCTGCCGCGAGGAGGAGTATCAATGTCAGGATCCGTTTTTCCATAGAGAAAAGGGGCTCTCTCGGGAGAGCCCCGGTCTTCGCTTGTCAGGCAGTCGGTTTATCCTTCCTGAACAGGAAAATGGCGCCGATAAAACGTGCGATTACACCTAGGATGTAGCCGATCGTATAGAGGGCGTCCTGTGCTTTTTTGTCCACGCCGCCCCAGACGAGAGCGGCCTCGTTGATTGCTACGGTTCTCATGTCTAGTCCTCCTTTCTTCTAACTGCTTGATCCAAAAAATCCATCTTTGATTCCCTTCAGGAGATTCGGCAGATAATCCGCAATCGTGTCGATCAGGTTGCGGATCTTCTCGAATACCTTGACGAAGATGTTCTTGTCGGTTCCGCCCCGGATCTGGAGCTCGGAAGAAGTCAGTTCTCTCCAACCTCGTCCATACAGTAATGTTTCTTCCATCGGTTAGCGTTTTTTTGTGGTTTCCATCCTTTCAGGTGTCTGGAAATGACCTTTTTCCGTGCGCACGGATATTTTTCTACGATAGTGTCACGATGTGGTCGGCAAGGGCGGCATTGTCTTTCTTGTGGGTGATCATCATCACCGTGCCGCCCTCGTCGCGGAAGCGCCGGACCCGCTCGAGCAGGCAGCGTTGTGATGCTTCGTCCAGGGAGGATGTGACTTCGTCGAGAATCAGGACCTTCGGCTCCCGGTAAAGGGCGCGGGCCAGGGCGATGCGCTGCCGCTGTCCGCCGGAGAGCAGACAGCCCCGTTCGCCGATCCGGGTGAAAAGGCCCATCGGCAGCTCGCGCACCATAGGACCCAGGTCCAGTTCTTCCAGCAGGCGGACGACCTTTTCCACGTCGGGATCGGGGTCCAGGCACGCCACATTCTCGAGGATGGATCCGCTCAGGAGCTGCGGCTCCTGCGGGACGATCGATACGAAGCGGCGCCAGGATTCGAGCGAGAAAAGGCGGATGTCGTGCGGCCCGAGCCTTATGACACCGTGCTGGACGGTGTAATCGCGCATCAGCAGGGCGGCCAGTGAGCTTTTTCCGCAACCGCTCGGTCCCTGTACGGCCGTGATGCGTCCCGCCTGGAGCGTGAGACAGAAATCCTGCAGGAGCGGAGGCGCTCCGGGATAGGAGAAGTCGATATGGTCGAAGATCAGGTCGTCGCCCGCTTTCGGGCAGAAATCGCCGATGCCGGTCTCTTCCGGCGGCAGCTGGGTGATGTCGCTGAGGCGTTCCCAGGCGATACGGGCTTCCGCCAGATTGTCGTTGAGTTTGACAAGGTCGCCGAGCGGTGCGGAAAACCAGGCGGTCAGCGAGTAGAAGGAAACCAATGCACCGACCGTAAGGGATCCGGCGAAGATATACATCGATCCGGCTGTCAGCAGCGTGAGCGTCAGCATTTTGGCGATGCCGTCGGCAGCCGAGGCGAAGCCGCCTGCCCAGCGTCCGCCCCGGAAGAGCCTGTGGGCAAGCAGGACATATTCTTTTTCAATGTTGCGGAGCAGCCGTTCTCCCTGTCCGAAGTAGCGGACCGTCCGGACGGCCGTGATGCCTTCCACGGTCCGCTCCTCGAAGGCGGCGGACTGTTCGATGATGTCTCGGTTTACCCGGGTGTTCACCCTGTCGGCCACCAGATACAGGATCAGGTAGATAGGGATGAATGTCAGCATGAGCAGGGAAAGCCGCCAGTGGGTGGTGAACATCAGGGTAAACGAGACGGCCAGGATCAGGCTGCTGGTCAGGAGGGTCGAAAGGCCGTCGATGAGAAACGACCGGACCTTGGCCGCATCGCTGATCCGGGCATTGAGTTCCCCGGTGCCGCGCCGGGAGAAGAACGAGGCCGGCAGCCGGAACAGGTGTCTGAGGTATCGGAGGATGAACTGGCTGTCGAGCGTGATGGTCAACCGGAGGGCGTAGATGACACGTCCGTAGCCGACCAGCAGGGTGCAGAGCATGACGGCGAGCATCAGGATGCCGGTAGCCGCCAGCCCGTGCAGGTCGCCGGCCGGCAGAACCTTGTCGATGATGTGCTGCAGGAAGAGGGCGGTGCAGATGCCGGCCACGATGTAGACGACCGAACCGGCCAGCATCAGGACATATTCCTTTCCCGGAATCAGCCTCAGGCAGGAGGTCAGATCCTTCTTCCCGCTGCTCGGGCTCGGCTCCCCGGCAAGGTCCGGGTCCGGAACCATGGTGACCAGGTAACCCGTCCAGGCTTCCCGCAGTTCTTGCGTGGGGATGCGCCTGACCTTGCCGTATTCCGGATCCATGACGCGGGCATATCGGCCCGCCAGACCCTCCAGAACGACGAAATGCAGGTCGCCGCGGGCATTGACGATGTGCAGGATGACGGGATCCTGGATGCCGCACAGGCTTTCAAGCTGTTTGTCGTCGGACTTGAAGGCTGCGGCGCGGAAGCCGATCTGCGGGCAGGCGTCCAGGATACCTTTGATGCTGGTTCCCGCGCTGGATGTGCCGGAAGCCTCCCGGATGACCGACAAGGGGATATCCTGTCCGTGGTGTCGCGCCACGGAAGCCATGCAGGCAGCTGCACAGTCGGATATGTCGTGTTGTCTGATGGCTGTTTTCATCGTATTCCAGGTAAAAAGAGGGAGCTCTCCCGCACGTGTCTTCTCGCCCACAAGACCATCTCACGCACGCTCCCTCGCGCTTGCTATATGAATAAAATGACCGACAGGATGGACAGCCCGAGGGTAGCCGCAAGCAGAAATGCATAAAGAAAGCCGGAAGAAGTTCGGGAAAAAGGCAGAAGATTCCAGGCTGCCACATCCTGTTCGGTCAGGCGTTGTATGCTTTGTCCGCGTTCCATTTGCTCGGGTTCTGTTTCCGGGAGCAAAGTTCAGCAGCAAAAACGGATTCGGGCCTGCAGAAAAGCAAAATCTTCGCCGGCGGGCGAAAACGGAAAAATTTAAATTTCTCCCTTGGAGAAAAGCTCCTTGAAATGCGGGAAGACCTCCTGGGAAAGCTGGAGCAGGGCAGGGTAGAAGCGCGACTCTTCCAGTTTCTCTTTCGGTATGAATTCCAGGAGGTTATTGGCTGAATCGACGAGGTACACGACGACCGAGAGCAGCAGGATCGTCAGGATGAACGTCATGACGACGCCGAGCAGTTTGTTGAGCCATCCGAGCAGCGTAATCTTAATAATTTTTTCGATGATCCGGCCAAATAAACTTAATACCAGTGCAACTACAAAAAAAATCAGGACGAAAGAAACGGCTTTCGCCCAGAATTCCGTCATTTTGACGTGCTCCAGAACCCATTGCGAGACCGGCGTGGCGAAGCGCAGCGAGAGGACGATGCCGAAATAGATGACGGCCAGCGCGACCAGCTGCTTGACCATTCCGTTCTTGATGCCGAAGAAGAGAGCCGGCAGGAAAAAGCATACGATGACGATATCGATGACACCCATAAAGAGAGTTTTTTCTTTGCGCAGCCCAAAATTAGTGAATTATCGTATCTTTGCAAATTCAAAATGATTACAAGCGCAACGAGACATGAGTTTTGCCGAATATAAAAAGCTGGACCTGGTGGCCGTGGGCAATGACATCCGGGCCAAGTGGGAAAACGATAATACTTTCCGCAATGTTCTGAAAATGAGCGAAGGAGCTCCGAAGTTCATCTTCTTCGAAGGTCCGCCTTCCGCCAACGGAATGCCCGGTATCCACCACGTGATGGCCCGGTCCATCAAGGACGCCGTGTGCCGCTACAAGACCCAGACGGGCTATCATGTCGAACGCAAGGCCGGGTGGGATACGCACGGCCTTCCCGTGGAGTTGGGCGTGGAGAAGAAACTCGGCATCACCAAGGCCGACATCGGCACGAAGATCTCGGTAGCCGAATACAATGCCACCTGCCGCAAGGAGGTGATGAAATACACGAAGGAATGGGCTTCCCTCACGGACCGGATCGGCTACTGGGTGGACATGGACGACCCGTATATCACCTACGACAACCGTTACATCGAGACGCTCTGGTACCTGCTTCGCAAGATTTACGACAAGGGCTTGCTCTACAAGGGCTTTACCATCCAGCCGTATTCGCCGACCGACGGAACGGGCCTGAGTTCGCACGAACTCAACCAGCCCGGCTGCTACAAGGACGTGTCCGATACGACCGCTACGGTGCAGTTCGAGGTGGTCCGCGACGCGGCCTCGGAGCGTTTCTTCGTGGACGGCCTGCCTCTCTGCATCCTGGCCTGGACGACGACGCCCTGGACCCTTCCTTCGAACACGGCGCTTTGCGTCGGACCCGACATCGACTACGTGCGCGTCCGCTCGGCCAATCCCTATTCGGGCAAGGAGGCGGTCTATATCGTCGCCCGCGACCTGGTCGGTGCCTGGTTCAATCCCAAGGGTAAGATTCCCTTCGAGGTGCTTGAGGGTTCCTGCAAAGGCCGTGACTTGGTCGGCATCCGCTACAAGCAGCTGATTCCCTGGTTCAAACCGCAGGGCGACGCCTTCCGCGTCATCCCGGGCGACTATGTGACCACGGAAGACGGTACCGGTATCGTCCACATCGCCCCGACCTTCGGTGCCGACGACAAGCGTGTCGCCGCCGCCGCGGGCATTTGTGGCATCCTCCCGGTCGACAAAGACGGCAACCCGCAGGCCCAGGTGGACCGTCAGGGCCGTTTCTGCCGCCTGGAAGACCTGGATCCCGACTACGTGAAGGAGAACGTGGACCCCTCTTACAAGGAATATGCGGGCCGCTACGTGAAAGCGGGCTACAAGCAATATTTCGAGCACGTGGATGAAGAAGGGACGCTCGACATCGACCTCTGCGTGATGATGAAGGCTGACGGCCGCGCATTCAAGGTACAGAAGCACGTGCACAGCTATCCGCACAGCTGGCGGACCGACCTTCCCGTGCTCTATTATCCCCTGGATTCGTGGTTCATCAAGGCCACGGCCGTAAAGGACGAGATGGTGGCGCTCAACCGCCAGATAACCTGGCGCCCGGCTTCGACCGGAACGGGCCGTTTCGGCCAGTGGCTGGAGAACATCCAGGACTGGAACCTGAGCCGCAGCCGTTTCTGGGGCACGCCGCTCCCGATCTGGCGTACCGAAGACGGAAAGGAAGAGATCTGCATCGGTTCGGCCGCCGAACTCTATGCCGAGATCGAAAAAGCCGTGGCTGCGGGTATCATGCCCAGCAACCCGATGAAAGACAAGGGATTCGATCCGAAAGACCCGAGTCTGGAGAATTACGACCGCATCGACCTCCACCGTCCTTATATGGACCAGATCTTCCTCGTGTCGCCTACCGGCCGCAAGATGGTCCGCGAGAGCGACCTGATCGACGTGTGGTTCGATTCCGGCGCGATGCCGTACGCACAGGAAGGCCTGCGCAACCTCGGCAGCGAGCGATTCGGTGCCACCGCCGATTTCATCGCCGAGGGCGTCGACCAGACGCGCGGCTGGTTCTATACCCTGCACGCCATCCATACCATGGTCAGCGGGACGCCTGCCTTCAAGCGGGTTATCTCGAACGGCCTGGTCCTCGACAAGGCGGGCAACAAGATGAGCAAGCGCCTGGGCAATGCGGTCGATCCGTTCAAGGCACTCGACACCTATGGCGCCGACGCACTCCGCTGGTATATGCTGACCAACGCAGAGCCGTGGGACAACCTCAAGTTCGACGAGGCCGGCGTGGATGAGGTGCGCCGCAAGTTCTTCGGCACGCTCTACAACACCTACGCCTTCTTCGCTCTCTACGCCAACATCGACGGCTGGACGCCTCAGACGCCGGACCAAGGATCGCTCACTGAGATCGACCGCTGGATCGTCTCCCGCCTGAACAGCCTGATCCGCGACGTTCGCGCCGCTTATGAAGATTACGATATCAAGACGGCAGGCCGTCTGATCGAGAGTTTCGTCTGCGACGACCTCTCCAACTGGTATGTCCACCTGAACCGCAAACGTTACTGGGCCGGCGCCATGACCGCCGACAAACAGGCCGCCTACCAGACGCTCTACGCCGCACTGTACAACGTGTCCGTGCTGATGGCGCCCATCGCGCCTTTCTTCGCCGACCGGCTTTATCTCGACCTGACGGCGCCCTGCCACCCCGTGGAAGGATGTTCCGTCCACTTCGTGCAGATGCCCTCTCCCGATGAAAGCCTGATTGACGCGGCGCTGGAAGAGCGCGTGAGCCTTTCCCAGACCGCGACTTCGATGGTGCTTGCCCTCCGCAAGAAAGTGGGCATTCCTGTCCGCCAGCCGCTGAAGAAGATGGTCGTGCCCGTGATTTCGGAGCAGGTACGGACCCAGCTTTCCGCCGTGAAAGACTTGATCCTGGCCGAAGTGAATGTCAAGGAAATGGAATTCGTCGAGAACACCGAGGGCATCCTGACCAAGAAGATCAAACCCAACTTCAAGACGCTGGGCAAGGTCTATGGCCCGCGGATGAAAGAGATCGCAGCTGCCTTCGCTTCGCTCGACCAGGCGACGATTTCTTCCGTCCAGCGCGCGGAAGCGGCAGGGGAGTCCTATACCCTCTCTCTCCCGGGCGGCGACGTGACGCTCACCCCCGGCGATTACCAGATATCATCGGAAGACATGCCGGGCTGGCTGGTCGCTTCCCAGGGCGCCCTGACCATCGCGCTCGATGTCGAACTGACCGATGAACTCCGGAAAGAAGGTCTGGCACGCGAATTGGTTAACCGCATCCAGAATCTGCGAAAGGCTGCCGGCTTCGAGGTGACCGACCGCATCGAGGTTGTCATCGCGCCCAATACCGCACTCCAGGAGGCGCTGGAAAGCTTCGGGAGTTATGTCTGCGCGCAAACCCTTGCCCGCGACATCCGCTTTGATGCCGAACCGGCCGGAGCGGTCGAGGTCGAATGGGAAGACGGAACCCTCGCGATTGCTGTTGTAAGATTGAAATAAAAAGGTTATATTTGACTGTTGGATTTAAAATTGTCAGCCATGGAAGAGAAGAAAGAAGAAACCGTAGAGAAAGTCCGCTATAGCGACGAGGAGCTCCAGGAGTTCAAGGAACTGATCCTGCAGAAGCTTGAGAAGGCACGCAGGGACTACAATATGCTGCAGGCTCAGATCGATCACAGCAGCAGCAACGATACGGAAGACACCTCTCCTTCGTTCAAGGTGTTGGAAGAAGGCTCCGCTTCACAGGCCAAGGAAGAGGCCAGCCAGCTGGCCGCCCGCCAGTACAAGTTCATCCAGAACCTGGAAGCTGCCCTGATCCGTATCGAGAACAAGACCTATGGCATCTGCAGGGAAACCGGTAAGCTGATTCCCAAGGAGCGTCTGCGTCTGGTTCCGCACGCTACCCTCAGCGTCGAAGCGAAGAACAAGCGGTAACATCCGATGAAAGTCTCCAGAGGCGCGCGGATTACGCTGCTTGTCGTCCTTTTGCTGGTTATCGACCAGGTCATCAAGATCCTGGTCAAGACAAACATGGCGATCGGCGAGAGCATCCATGTTTGCGGCAACTGGTTCCAGCTCCTGTTTATCGAAAACAACGGCATGGCCTTCGGCTTGCAGTTCGGCGAGACGTGGGGCAAACTGGTCCTCAGCCTGAGCCGTCTGGTGCTGATCGTCCTGATTATCTTCTACATGCGCCGGCTGCTCAAGAAACCTGAAACGCCGACCGGCGTACTCGTCGGTCTGGCAGCCATCCTGTGCGGCGCCATCGGCAACATGATCGACTCGATGTTTTACGGCATCATCTTCGACTATGCGCCATTCCTGTACGGACGGGTGGTGGATATGTTCTATTTCCCGATCATCGATACGACACTTCCGGCCGGTTTCCCCATCTGGGGTGGCCGTCACATTATCTTCTTCCGGCCCATCTTCAATTTCGCCGACAGCTGCATCACTTGCGGGGCGATCTATCTGCTGTTGTTCCAGTGGCGGTTCTTCGCCAAAAGTGAGGAGAAAGCGGAGAAGGCGGAGTAAGGCGGCGGGTGGATCCCTTACTCTCCTTGGGATTGTCGCTGCGCGACATCCCAGCCCGCCTGCGGCGGGCTTTGCAAAGTCCTAAAAAGAAATCTGCGCTCAAGCAAGCTTGGCGCAGATTTCTTTTTAGGACTTTGCGGAGAGTAAGGGATTCGAACCCCTGAGGCGTTGCCGCCTAACAGTTTTCAAGACTGCCGCCATCGACCACTCGGCCAACTCTCCGGATGGGAATACAAAGGTAGTAAATAAATCATTTGGTTATCCTCTTGTCCATCAGGGCCAGCGTGCCTGGCAGGACGAACAGGATCAGGAGGATGGCGGCCAGTGCTCCTGCTGAGATACTGCGGAGGATCGAGATGATCATCTCTCCGGAAATGACCAGCGTCATAAGCCAGGGTGCCGCGACCAGGATCATGCCTGAGGTCATGATGGCGTGGATGGCTCCGCGATAGGCAGTCGCCAGCGAAGCGCCGCGGTCCATCGTCTTGCGGGCATCGCAGTAGTAGTGGGTGAAGAGGATGGAATAGTCGATGGTCGCGCCCATCAGGATGCTCTGCACGATCAAATAGGCCAGGAACAACATGTGGTGGCCTCCCAGTCCACTGACGAATACGTTGAGCCACACGGCCATGAGTACGGTCGGTATCAGCAGCAGGGGTATGATCAACGAACGGAATGTAAGGGCGACGATCAGGAAGAGTGCAGCGATCGTGAGCAAGGTCAGTACCAACAGCTCCCTCGGGAACCCTTCCTTGATTTCCTTGTACATCTGCGAGTGGCCGACCAGGTAAGTCTCACCGCCGAGCGAGGCCTTGCACCGTTCCTGAATATGGTCGATGAAGTCGAAGGTACGGTCACTTTCTACAGGGAGTCCGCTCGTAATCACGGCCAGTGACCAGGGATCGCTGCGCAGGGCACCCAGTTCGCCTTCAAGCCGCTCCCGGATGCCGGACAGTCCGGCGAGCTGCGTCGAATCGGCGTACTGCCTGACAAGTGGATTTTCAGCGAGCCGGTTCACGTAATCGGCAACCTGCATCAGCGAGAGCCGGGTGCTGGTATCCCTTGCATGCTTGTATCCGTGGTACAGGAACAGCAGGTCGAGTTCTTCGCGTTTGACGGAGACGCCCGCTGCGGTCAAGGCGCTATAGCACTGAGCAGCAGAGTACCGTTTCCCGGAGAATGCCATGTCTGCCAGCTGCTCGAGCGGGGAAAAGACTTCGGGCTCCTCTTCTACGGGAGGAGTCGTGACGGGATGCGCTTCCGGGACAGGCTTGACGGACGTCGTGTCATGGGCAGGCTTATCTGGCGTTCCGGTGTGTGGGGCGGGTCCTTCTGCAGGCTTTTCGGGCTTTTCGGGGGGGGGCGTAGTAGGCTCTTCCGGCGTCACGGGCTTTGTAGGACCGGCTTGGATGATTTTGTCGATTTCCTTGCGCATCTCCCGGAACTGTGCCGCTGATTCTGCCGGGACCATTACGGAGTAGAGCTTGTTCCCCAGCACTTTGTCGTTGATGGCGGTAAAGAATTCATCCATGTTCATCGTCGCGGGACGACCCCTGCGTCCGGCGCCGGCGAGGCGGTACACCATGGAAATCTGCTGTTTGTCGAAATGGAAAAACGCCGCCATTTCGGCCGCCGTACGCTGCTTCATGATGTCTTCGTAGGTGATGGTAAAGGACTTCGCGGTGGTATCGGTCTGCTGAAGGACAGGCGCCTCCGCTGCATCGGGCTGCTCTGTTTCCACGGTTTCCACGGAATCTCCCATCTCCTGATCGACGGCCTGATCCGGGATCTCTGCCTGGGGAACCTCGTCGTCGGCAGCTTCCGCTTCAGGCGCTGACGGGATCAGGGACGGCATCGGCGGGGCATAGCTCAACTGCCTCATGAGCCGCTTCATGTCGAAGCGGGAGGCAATCCCCTTCATGGCTTCTTCAGGCAGGAACTGTCCGGCCATGTCAAGCAGCGATTTGGCGGTGGGCTCGAGTTCGTCGATCCGCATCCGCTCTTCGCGCTCAGGATGGGAGGCTGCATAATAGAGCAGGTCAAGCGCTTCAGGCGGAACCTGGGATGCCAGTTCTGGACTGAGCGCGGCCAGTTCTTCCGTCGACAAGGGTTTCAGGGCAATGGATGGATAGCTGATGCACGTGACACCTTCTTCCAAGCTGGCGATCGTGTCGGTCAGGGATATCATCGCCTGCTCATCATCCGTCCGGTAGAGCATAAGCAGGGTGTTGTCGGGCGGGAATACTTTGGTAATGGGCGTAGGCCAGACGATGGCATAGGAGATTTCGGTCTGCCGCTGCAGGAACCAGGAACCTGCGAACAATCCGATGAACAGGATGGCCAGCGGAAGGCGGAACCGCAGCTCGAAACGGGCAAGCCCGTCGGTCGGAATCTGGGGGACATGCTTGCGTCCCTTCATAATCGCTTTGTCGCAGAGCAGGATCAGCGCCGGAAGGGCGGTAAAGGTGGCGATCAGACTGCACAGGACACCTTTCGAAAGGACGATGCCGAGGTCAGCGCCGATCTTGAGCCGCATGAAGATGAGCATCAGCAGGCTCACAATCGTGGTCAGTCCGCTGCTCAGGATGGCGGGCGCGGCGCTGCGGATCGCGGCAACCATGGCTTGCTCCTTTTCCAAGTCCTTTCTCTGCTGCCTGTAGCGGTTCAGCAGGATGATGGCATAATCCATCGACAGGACCAGCTGCAGCACGGCTGCAAGCGTATGGGTAATCAGCCGCACGCTGGGCAGCAATGCGTTGGTTCCCATATTGATCATGATGGCGAAGATCAGCGTCAGCAGGATCAGGAGCGGCTCGATCAGCGAGTGGCACATCAGGAAGAGGATCAGCAGTCCGGTTATGACACCGGTCGCCATCATCATCACGATGTTGTCGGGCATTCCGGAATTGTCTTCCACTTCCACTTCGACACGGTCGCCGAAGCGGTCCTGGATGCTTTCCTGGATGGCCTTCCCATCCATTTCGGGCGGGAGCATGTAATGGTAGAGCGTGTAAGATCCGTTCTGCCGGACATCGAGCTTGCGCGCGCCCTCCAGCATCTGCCCCAGTGCGTTATCCAGGGAGTCGGCAGGAGGCTCCGCGACAAACATGACGCGCAGTGTCTGCATACGGATGTCCATCTGGGGGAAGTACTGCTCCAGGAGGGTTATGCCATGCCGCATCGGCGAATCGTCCGGCAGATTGCTGGTCATGTCGGCATTGATGCGCGTACGAGGGATCAGCAGCACCGAAATGAGTGCCGCAGCTGCTGTCAGGACCAGCAGCGCATACCGCCATCTTACCAGGAAGCCGGACTTGTTTTTCATTCCGCCTTGGGCTTGCGGACCCGGTTGGGGATGCTTTCCGGAAGGACGATGGAGAGTTCCATGAACCCTGCATAGTCATCGCCGTCGTACCACGGCGTTTGGAAGATAAGTTTCTTCAGTCCCTCTTTTTCTACCGTATAGATATTCGTGCGGGGATGCTTCAACATATCGTCGAGCAGGCTCCTGGCGGGTTCGGGATGACAGTCCAGGACGTTTTGCCCGATAATTCCGTCTTGCCCCGGCTTGAGGAAGGTCTTCCGGGACTTGCTGTTCATATCCAATATGGTTCCATCCTTGGCGCAGACAGTGACCGCCACGTCCGCGCCTTCGAAGTAGTCTCTTTTCATTTTGTCGTTTAAAGCGACAAAGATAGTAATAATCAGAAACTCACTACGATTTTTTTATGCCAAGTACAGCCCATCTCACGAAGGGGATGCGCTTCAAGAGTTCATGCAGCAGCGGCGACAGGGCAAAGACGGCGACGGCCAGGATGACGTAGATGGCGACCGGCGGGAGATGTGTGTGCGTTTTGAGCATATAGCCGACGCTGGCGACGACCAGGTAGTGGACGATGTAGAGACCGTAACTGTTGCGTGTCATATAGTCGGCAAACGGGCTGGTCTTGTCGAAGCGGGCCTTGAACCAGCCCATCAGGGCGAGGCACATCAGCCAGCCGTAGAGGCAGTTCAGGGGGCTGGACAGGTATGCGGGCGAAGTGTTGTCCTGGCCGAAGGTGGTGATGATGAGCACGGCCCCGGAAGCCACGGCGCTGCCCAGGAGGGGAATCCAGAACTTTTCCAACTTTTCCTGCACGTTCTGATGCGAGAATACGAAATACCCCAGCAGGAACGGAATCAGATAGAAGAGCGGCTTGTAGAGGTTGTACAGTCCATCTGCGGATTGCGGGCGGGGATTGCGGATCAGCAGCTGCTCTCCGGCCCAGAACAGGATTCCCAGCAGGATAATCCAGACCATGTTCAATTTGCCGCACCCTTCGTGGAACCGGTGCTTCGGGTCCAGCTTGCGGATCAGGAGCAGAAGCAGTGAGAACAGCCACAGGTCCTGGATGAACCAGAGGGGACCGGTGCCGCTGACGGCCATGATGCCATACCGTACCAGTGCGGGCACTCCTTCAAACGTACCGGTCCTTGCCGCCACTACCGTATTGAAATAACCTGTGATCCAATGGATGACGAAAAGACCGATGGTGCCGGGAACCAGCAACTTCCGGGTGCGGGATTTGAACCACTCCCGGGCGGACTGATTCTCCAGCGCGTAGCGGGAACTGATGCCCGCAAGCAGAAACAGCAGCGGCATGAACCAGGGGTAGAGGATGTACATCACAACGTCCTGATACTGGGGCCCGTCGCCGAAACCGCCGATGCCGCCGAAGACACCTTTGTTGTTGTAGAAATAGATAACGTGGTAGAGCAGCACCAGGAGAACCGTCACCCAGCGCAGATTGTCGAGCCAATGCTTTCTCATTTCGTAAGGCCCTCCATGACCTGGTCCAGGGCATTCTGGAAGACTTCCGTTTTCAGCATGGCGATGCCCCGCTGGTCGCCCAGCACGAGCAGGGCGTCACCGGTTTTAATGTCATAAACCTTGCGGGCATCGCGCGGAATGACGATTTGTCCTTTGTCGCCGACCTTGACGACGCCAAAGATGTATTTGCCTTCGTGTTCCTGCATAAAAGTTAAACTTGTTGGATATTTCCTACAAATATAACACTTTTTTGCTGATTTTGAAATATAAAACGGCTGTTGTATCTTTGAAAAGCCAAAAAAGGAAACAGGATGATCCTTTGTCTATTACTGCTGCTGGCGGTCTTTCCGCTCCCGATGTGGCCATCCGTGGAACCGCGGACAACCGTGCTGGAAGAGGAGCTGAGGGACGGTTATACCTGCCGACTGATCGAATACAACGCAGTCGGGCAGGAACGTGTGCAGTCGTATCTGCTGGTGCCGGATGAGGCTTCTGCTGGAAACCCTTGCCCGGGGTTGGTCCTGTTGCACGACCATGGAGCCCGTTTCGACATTGGCAAGGAAAAACTCGTCCGGCCGCTGGCTTCCGCGCCTGCGCATATCCAGGCATCGGCGCTGCAATGGGTGACGGATGGCTTCGACGGCGTTTTCCTGGCCGACCGGCTGGCTGCTGCAGGCTATGTGGTCATCGTGCCTGATGCGCTCTATTGGGGCTCGCGTAGCACGGAACTTTGTCAGGCGTGGAGCCGGATGCAGTTTGGCGATGCCCCGTCAGAGGGTATTCGCGTAATGAAGCAGGCTGTTTATGAGGGGCAGCGTGCCGTGTACGACAGCCTGGCCCGGCACGGTATCGTGTGGGCGGAACAGACGCTGAATGAAGATGCGGCCGCAGCTCGGCTGCTCGCCAGCCTTCCCTGCGTCGATCCGCAGCGGGTGGGCTGCTTCGGCTGGTCGATGGGCGCCCATCGAGCGTGGCTTTTGGGCGCGTTCTGCAATGAGGTCAAGACAGGTGTCGCCCTGTGCTGGATGACGCTCAAAGCGACGCAGGCCCAGCCGCCCTCGGCTTCCGACTATTCCATGATGATTCCTGCGCTACGCGAGCGCTACGACTTTCCCGATATTGCCCGCTGGTTGTGTCCCAAGCCTTTCCTTTTCCTGAACGGACGCAGCGACCGCCTGTTCCCGCCCGATGCCACCCAGGAGGCCTTCGACAGGATGCAAGCGCTCTATGGGGAAGCAGGCGGGGAGGGCCGACTTCGGACGGAGTTTTTCGACGGTGGCCATCACTGCGGCCTACGTGAGCAGGAAACGATCCTGCATTTTTTTGAAAATCAATTGTCTATTCAATATGGAAGAAAAGGAATCCCCCCATCCGAAACCGATTCCGGTCAAGCTGACGGACTATGTGCCCGATGGCGGCGGTGCCACCGGTGACAGTTTTTACCTGAAAGACGACCCGACGGTTCTGCTCAAACTTTTCCATCCCGGGAAGACGCTCCAGTCCCTCGACGAGATGCGCCTGTCCCGGATGGTTTACCAGCTGGGAATCCCGACACCGGAACCCGGCGATTACGTCGTCTCGGAAGACGGCCGTCGCGGTATCCGTTATCGCAGGATCCTGGGGAAGAAATCCTATAGCCGCGCCGTGTCGGACGACCCCGGAAACGTCGAAAAATACGCAGGCGAATTCGCCGTCATGTGCCGGGATCTGCATTCCGTGCATTTGGATACGTCTTTGTTTGAGAACGTGAAAGACCGCTACTGCCGGCTTCTGGCGGAGAATCCTTTCTTCACGGCCGCAGAAAAGGACAAACTGGAGCGCTTCATACGGGAAGCGCCGGATGCGGATACCGCCATCCACGGGGACTTGCAGTACAGCAACGCCATCTTTGCCGGTGACAAGCGGTATTTTATCGACCTGGGCGATTTCTGTTACGGCTACCCGCTCTTCGACGTGGCCATGGTCTATCTCTGCTGCTGCCTGAGTGCAGAGGATTTCATCCGGGAAGTTTTCCATCTCCCGAAAGAGTTGGCCCGTAAGTTCTGGGAGTGCTTCGCGCCGGTCTATTTCGGCACCGACCGCCCGCTTCGCGCCATCGAAGAGGAAATCATGCCTTACGCAGGCCTTCGCACCCTCATTATCGAGCGGGAGACACAAACGCCGATGCCCGAGTTCCGCGCAGCGTTGTCGGGCATCCTAAAATAGGCACTATCGGTTTTTCATGTCGGTTTCGGAAATACTGAGGGGAATCAGGTCGTTGATTTGTGTCAGTTCTTCGGGGGAAAGCTCCTTTAGGCTTTTGCCGTAGGTTGATTGCGCTTTTTCTTCCCGCACATCCAGAAAGATCTGCATCAACAGGTCTTGCATGTGCCGGTATGCTCCATAACTGGTTCCACGGTCCATCTGGAGGATGAAGCGGGTGTCTTTTCCATGCTTTTTCAGGAAATCCTTTCCGACCCGGAGCATCTCCGCATCGTCTTGGCGCGGCGCATCTCCAAAGAAATACTTGTCGTTGGCGTTGAGGCGGACGATAAAGAGATCATTCCGGTTTACGCGCGGAGACGTTTCCTTGGCTTTAGTGCTTTTATCAGCCGGGAACGGAGGCATGAAATAACTGTTTCCGTCCTGGTCGAAAGGCGAGAGGTAGTGTATCTTCACGGAGCCTATACTGCGTAATTCCTGCTTCACGTCGTTAATGTACCCCATCCGCGTATCGGCTTCTGCCTTGATCTCCACGACGGTCTGTGGCTTGCCTTCGCCGGTAGTCTTTACGAAATCCTTTATCTGGGCCAAGGTAAGAACTTTCCCTCCGCTTTCAACGGTACCGTCCTTCCGGACGTTCAGGACAACGGATTCCTCTTTCTGGGCAGCGCCCTGGCCGATCCTGGTGAAGACCATTTTCCCGTTGGGAATAGGGATGATGATGGTGTTTCCTGCAAGATTCCCGGTGAGTGTGTCTTCGCCCTTTTTCTCTTTCCCGGTCTTTTCATTCCTGTAATTCGTGAAGATGAATTTGATGGTCGCCCCTTCCGCGGTATAATGCCCGCTTATCAGTTCGTCTTCCGTTCGAATCTCGAATGTTTCTTCGGAGAAGGTCAGTTTGCCGATATCCTCCCCAGTCCACACGGAACCGATTAGTGCCGGAATTTCATCGGATACTTTTTTTTCACTATCTTTGTCCACGGGGACATAGACAGTCCTTGCCTGCAGGCCTATGGCCAGGCATACGAGCGGGAGCACATAAAGCACCCGCAGGCCCCTCGCAAGGGGCGATCTGGATTTTGACATCATAGTAATACGATTTTTAAGGATACTGTGATTAAAGCTGTTGGCAACTGAGTAGCCGCTCTTGCTGACAGCTTTTCTTATGAGTAGATATTGATATTCCTTGATATTGGCGCCGGCACGGAGTACGGCGTCATCTGCCTCGTACTCATGGAGTTCCTGAAGATCTGCCCGTAGCATCCAGATGGCGGGATTGAACCACTGGACGGCCGAAAGTATGTCTACCAGGAGCACTTCGATGGAATGACCGAAGCCGATATGCGCCTTCTCATGCACAAGGATAGGCGCGTGGTCGCCTTCCCAGTCATTTCGGGAGAGGACGATATAACGCATCCAACTGAAGGGGTCGATGTCCCGATCCGTTACGATGATGTGGCAGCCATCCTCTTCCCGGACACGTTCGCCGTTGTGGATGATGCGAAGGATCGACAGGATAGAAATGATTACCCTTGACAACACGAAAACGACGCCTGCCCAGAACAGGAGGGTTAGCGCCTCCGGCCACCAGGGAGCGGAAGCATCCGCCACGGGCAGTATTTCCTGTGGGGAAAGACCCGGTAATGCACCAGCAGGGGCCGTTGTGGCTGATGTGGCGCTTGTTGCCATCTCCATCGGTTTACGGATGGTGATGATGCACAGCGGCAGCAGGAACGAGAGCACGGCAGTCCCGACCAGCACGATCCGGTTGAACCTGTGGAAGGTTTCCTTCTTCAGGAGGAAACGGTAAAACAGGTAGAAAACCAGCAGCGCCGCCGCTACCTTGACATCATATAGAAGGAAGTCCATCATTTCTGTTCTCCTTTTTCAACCAGGTCGATGAGTTCTTTCAACTGGTCCACGGTAATCTTCTCTTCCTTGACCAAAGCCGAGACAGCGCTCAAGTAGGAATTATCGAAGTACTTGTCGATAAGGCCGATGAGTGAGCGCTGCTTGTACTCCTCCCTGGTCACCTTCGCGAAGTACTGATAGGTGGGCCCATAGGACTTGTGGTCGATGAACCCCTCCTCCTGAAGCGTCCGCACCTGCGTGGAGAGGGTGGAAAAATGCGGTCTGGGTTCCGGGTATAACTCCCGTAACTCCCTGATAAACAGCGGCCCCTTCTCCCAGAAGTGCTCCATGATAATCTCTTCTTTCTTGGTCAGTCGTTTCATAACTCTTCCATCTTTACCGCAAAGGTAGCTAAAAAATTTAACTATGCAACTATATTTTTATAAATTTCCAATTATTTGTTTTAATTGCATTGGCGGGGGGTATGCGCCCTGAGTGTGTATTTTATGAAAATCGTGCAATAATTTTATGAAATTCGTAAAATTGGCATTATCTTTGTCCCTTGGTTGCGCAAATCAAAACGCATTTATTATGAAAAATAAAACACAACAAAGCATCAAGTGGCTTTCCATTGCCATTTTGTTTTTCGCGACGGTGACCGTCGTATTCAACTATGTCCAAATGATCCATTCTCTCTGGCTGGCTCCGGAGGATCAGCGGGTGGTCTGGAATCCGGATATGCTCGGCTGGCAGATTTTCATCATTGCCGGCAGGTTCATCGGCATAACCCTTCTTTATGTGTTGTGTGTGATCTTCCTGGTGCGCACGAACCGATCCTTGAAAAACGGGGTGATTTTTCCCAAGTCCAACATTGCCCTCATCCGCTGGGCGGCGCTGGTTACCGTACTTGTTACTTTTGTCCGTTCCAACTACCAGGATGTGCTCCAAGGCGGCACCAACTCTGTGTTGGACAGTAATACCATCTTTGTCCCGCTGGTCGTCCTCCTTTTTGCCGGACTTTATAAAATGGCCTATCTCACCGCCAAAGACAGCAGCCTCGCGATATGATTACCGTAAACCTCGATAAAATGCTCTGGGAGCGTCACATGAAGCTCTCCGAGCTTTCCGAAAAGATCGGAATCTCCCTGACGAACCTTTCCCTGCTCAAGACAGGGAAAGGACGCGCCATCCGCTTCTCTACGCTCAATAAGCTATGCAAGGTGCTGGAATGCCTTCCCGGCGACATCCTGGACTACCAGCCCGACCCGGAAGGCGTCGAACCCGAAGATGATATTTTTGCTGAATAAGGATGGCTATGCGTACAAATAAATGGCTGCTGGCCCTGCTTCTGGTTCCCGTCTCTGTTTTCGGGCAGGATGAGGTTACCGTCAAAGGCCGTATTGTCAACAGGCAGGGCGAAGCCGTGGAATATGTGCAGGTGGGCATACCCAAGCTGCATCGTGGCACGATTTCCTCGGCAGACGGACGTTTTGAGATAAGCGTCCCAAGGGATACCCTTTCGTTTTTTCATGTTTCTTACCAGACGGGCAGTTATGTTGTCACGGGCCCGGCCGATGATGTCGTCATCGTAATGGAAGAGAATGAACTACCTCCGGCGGTTTTCATCGGTGGAGATACGAGGGAAAAATACCTCGTGCGCCCGGGCGTAAAAATCAGTGAACGGATTGGCGGCGCCGATTTCTACCGGCCAGGCGGGGGCGGAAAAGGTTCGGAGCTGGGCTGTATTGCGAAGGTCCGGAAACCCTTCCTGATCCAGGACATTCAGTTTACCATCCTGAACAACTATATCCCGGGATGCGTGGCTTCCATCAATGTATACCGGATCGAAGAAGATACGGAGACGTTTGTCAACGTATTGCACAAGCCGATGTACTGCCATATCGTCGAGTCGGATACCCCCAGGGATTACGACATTCAGCCGGAGGAGACCCTTCTGCTGGAGCCTGGAAAGTATTTCATCGCGTTGCAGATCGTCGCCACCGATGAAGAAGCCGTGCAAAGAATCTTGGCGACGCCCGAAGCGGAACGGCATCCCCGCGCCCTCCATATGGCCACGGCACTCTATTTCAAGAGCAGCTACGAACGTTATTCGGCGATGGGTAAAATGATCAGGATTCCCGTCAACATCGGAATGGCGGTGAAGGGGTTGGAGTATCAATAGCCAAAGTTTGGAAGAAATCCCACTTGGCTGCGCAAGAATCCGGCTGATGATGCATCTTTATTGTAAATACGCTACGACTATGAAGACTCGCCTTTTTCTCACATTGTGTGCTGTCGCTTTCTCGTTCATCCTGGTAACTTCCTGTTCAGAAGTGTTGTGGAATGAGGTGGAGGGATCATATTTTTACCACGGGAACGAGGAAGTGGTATTCGAGAATAAAGGCTTTTTCGGAATGGACGATGCAGGAAACATCTGCATGGCCTGCTTTAGCGGACCGGAAGTTATTATGGTTCCGAGGGATTGTATCAACATTTTCATCCCTAAGGACTGTTTTACGCTCAAGAACAACCGGTTGACATTCCGCAACTCCTTCAAGACCAAAGTCAGGTTCTTCACAGAAGTTAGAGAGCATAATCTGAGTAAAGTGGTTTTTCACCACTTGCAGCAGGATACGAAGGTACATCTCAGCGGATCGGTCACCCATGATTCCGCGAAGGAATTCTTTCAGGTGGGCAATGAATATCCCTGTCAGGTCTCCTTGTCCTTCTCGCTGGAAGATGGAACTACCTGCCATCTGAAAATGAATTCCATGACCGTTGTGGCCAATACCACGATATTCCATGGCTGGCTGTAACCGGATTGTTCCGCTGCGTTTTTTAAAAAACACTAAATCTCACTTCCGTGTTTTTTCTTGAGGGCGAGGTGTGTTATCTTCGCAGAGAAAAACAGTTGGATATATAGCGATTATGTTATATATTTGTACTGTGATACGTGAGATATGAAGTGGAGTGAATTGAGACGTATCGCCGAGGAATACGGATGGCGCAAATGGCGCAGCGGAGCTAATCACGATATTTATCGTCATCCTGACAGAAAAGGAATCCTTCAGATATCGAGACATGGATCTGAGGAGGTGAAGACAGGAACGTTCAACAAACTGAAAAAGCAGATAGGTTTTTGAGATGAAAACAGTAGCTCTTATTGAGAAAGGACGGGACGGGAAATATGGCATCTATACGCCTGACCTGGAGAGTACGGTTATCGGTAGTGGTGCGACGGTTGCCGACGCGATGGCAGATTTTGAACGGTCATTATCAGAAATACGATCTGCTTTTGTAGAAGCTGGAGAATCGCTGCCGGATGAACTTGAAGATGTTGAATTCGAGTATAGATACGACATTGCATCTGTTTTCGATTATTTCGATTATATCAATGCAACGCGTTTTGCGGCAAAGGCGGGTGTAAATGCCTCTTTGCTAAGGCAGTATAAATCCGGAGGGGTCTATATTTCAGAAAAACAGGCGCTCAAGATTGAAACAGCTTTGCATCGCTGTGGCGAGGAGTTGCTTTCCTTGAGTCTGATAGCCCGGTGAGAATTGGGAGAAGATGCGGGATTGTGCTCGGCAGCAGGGCGCCCATTCTAAGAATCATTCGGCTTCAAGAATCCGAGGGTAAATCCTCAAGGAACAAGAAAGGTCTTTGTAAAAAAAATGATTAAGTTTGTAATAGAAAAAAAGGCGAAGATTGCTCCCCGCCTTGAATGTTTTCACAACGGAATAATCCTTATTGTGATTTGCTTCAGATTAGTGATGCAAAGTTAAGGATATAATTTAGTTTTTTAAACAAAAAAATGAAGAAAATCCTCGGCCTTGATCTAGGTGTTAATTCCATCGGCTGGAGTCTTATTCAGGCGGATGATGAAGGAAATCCTCAGTCTATTTTGGGCATGGGAAGCCGTATCGTTCCACTTACTCCGGATGATTCTAATGAATTCTCTTCTGGCAATGCCATTTCCAAGAATCAGAAAAGGACGCAGAAAAGGACGGCTAGGAAGGGTTATGACCGCTATCAGCAAAGAAGGCAGAACCTTACCGAAGAGTTCAGAAGTCTTGGGATGCTTCCTGATGAGCGACTTATCAAACTGCCAGTACTTGAACTTTGGCAATTAAGGGCCGATGCCGCTACTCCTGGAAAGAAGCTCACCCTTCCTGAAATCGGCCGCGTGTTATACCATATCAATCAGAAAAGAGGTTACCGTCATTCCAAGTCCGACGAAGGAGAAGACAAGAGCCAGAGAGAATATGTGCAGAATATCAACAACCGTTTTGCAAACATCAAAGTCGAGGGGAAGACCATTGGCCAATACTTTGCTATGAAGTTGGCTGAAAGTGAGGTGATTACAGATAGGGGGAAATTCTATACCTTCCGTATTAAGGAACAGGTCTTTCCGCGTAAGGCATATGAGGAAGAATTCGATCAGATTATTGCCTGCCAGCGCTCATATTATCCTGACATCCTGACTGACCAGGCTGTCCACCGTCTTCGAGATGAGATTATTTTCTACCAGCGACCACTTAAATCTTGCAAGCATCTGATCAGCCAGTGCGAGTTCGCCCAACGTGAATACAAGACAGCTGAAGGAGGAAGCATCTTTGCCGGCCCTAAAGTCGCGCCGCGCACTTCACCTTTGTTCCAGGTCTGCAAGATATGGGAATCAGTCAATAATATCGAAATCAAAAACAGGAATGGCGAATCATACCCTTTTACCGCCGAAGAGCGGCAGAAGCTTTTCGATTTCCTCGATAACAACGAAAAACTCACTGTTACGGATCTAAAAGCGATACTGGGTCTTGGTCATAGAGATAAATGGTGGGGAGGCAAAGCCATTGGGAAAGGCATTCAGGGCAATGTGACCAAGATGGCACTCAAAAAAGCCCTTCAGGGATACGAAGACCTTCTTTCTTTCCAACTGAAGAGTGTCGACTCGCATTTCATCGATACGGAAACGGGCGAAATCCTGTTGGAAATATCTCCTGATTTTGAGCGAGAACCTCTATATCGTCTTTGGCACATCGTTTACTCAATGGATGATTCATCCGAAATGGCTGCCGCTCTCAAACGGCAGTTTGGGATTGACGATCCGGATGTGATTTCCCGTTTGGCCAAAATTGATTTTGTCAAATTCGGATACGGCAACAAATCCGCACGGTTTATTCGTCAGATTCTCCCTTATCTTCAAAAGGGCCTGAAATACAGCGAGGCTTGTGACTATATCAACATCAACCACTCTAATAGCTTGACGAAGGCAGAGAACGATGCTCGAGTTTTGCTTTCCCGTCTTCCTCTGTTACAGAAGAACGAACTTCGTCAACCGGTTGTTGAGAAGATCCTCAATCAAATGGTCAATGTCGTTAATGCCCTGCTTAATGAGCATGGGAGCATTGATGAGATCCGTGTTGAACTCGCCCGTGAGTTGAAGCAAAGTAGAGATGAGCGAAACAGTGCTTACCTGGCCAACAACAGACGGGAAAGGGAAAACAAAGTCATTGAGGAAAGGATCCGGGAGATGGGCATCCGTTCTTCGAGGAACCGGATTCAGAAGTATCGTCTTTGGGAAGAAGCTAAACACATTTGCTTCTATTGTGGACAACCCGTAGGCGTGAAGGAGTTTTTAGAAGGAAATGATGTTGAGATAGAACATATTATTCCTCGTTCTCTGTTTTTCGATGACTCTTTCTCCAACAAAGTGTGCGCATGTCGGAAGTGCAATGCGGAGAAGAGCAATAGAACAGCCTATGACTATATGCGGCAGAAAGGCGAAAATGAATTCAATGATTATATTCGTCGAATTGAAGAAGCCTATGAGAAGAAAGAAATCTCAAAGACTAAGCGTGAACGCCTGATGACTTCTGCTAATGAGATTCCTGATGACTTTATTGATAGGCAGTTGCGACAGTCTCAGTACATCTCCAAAAAGGCCGTGGATATGCTTAAACAGATTTGCAGGGTTGTTTGGACGACAAGCGGTAGTGTAACCGATTTTGTACGGCATGAGTGGGGCTACGACAATATTCTTCACCAGCTGAACATTGAGCGTTACAAGGCTGCTGGACAGACTGAGATTATCACGGAAGAGCATTATGGACAAGTCCATCAGAAGGAGAGGATTAAAGACTGGACAAAGCGCCTCGACCACCGTCATCATGCCATTGATGCACTGGTTATTGCGAGTACGAAACAGTCATACATACAAAGGCTCAATACTTTGAATTCTTCTCGTGATAAGATGTTCCAGGAGATTGGAGCACAGTCGGAGGATGTTAAAGAAAAGTATTCTTTGCTCGAGAAATGGATGAAAGAACGGCCTCATATTCCCGTTTCCAAAGTATCAGAAGCCGTAGATGGCATATTGGTTTCTTTCAAAGCTGGTAAACGCGTGGCTACACCCGGGAAACGGTATATCTACAAGAATGGAAAACGAACACTTGAACAGAGTGGGATTGCTATTCCGAGGGGCGCTCTCAGCGAGGAGAGTGTATATGGTGCCATCTCTTGCCTGGAAATAGGGGTCCCCGTGAAGAAACTTTTCGAACATCCTGAGACTATCTTCAAGTCATATATCCGAGAGAAAGTTGAAGAACGGATTAAAGAATATGGCGGAGACTGGAAAACTGCACTTAAGTCTATCAAGAAAGATCCCATTTTCTTGGGAGAGAATGATACGAAGCCACTAGCATTTGCAACTTGTTGGAAGAAGGAATATGTCATTCGTTATCCTCTTGAAGGATTAAAGAAAAAGGATGTCGAGTTTATTGTGGACCAACATATCCGTCAGCTGGTTGCTAATCGGATTGATGCTGTAGGAGAAAAAGATGCCTTCAAGGAGCCGTTATATTCCGACAGGACAGGTAAGATGCCCGTTAAGAGTGTGAGGTTGTTTACGAAGTTGAATGAAAAAGCCGTAGCACCTGTCAGATTTGAAGAGGGGGCCCCCATCGGCTTTGTCAAACCTGGGAACAACCATCACATTGCCTTGTATCGCGATGCCGAAGGTAATCTGCATGAACATGTCGTTTCTTTCTGGCATGCTGTAGAGAGGAAAAATAATGGAATCCCCGTCATAATTGATGAGACTGACAGTCTTTGGAATGAATTGGCCAACAAAGATCTGTCCGAGTCATTCTTGAACAATCTTCCTCCAGCAGGTCTCAAACTCGAAGTCAGTCTGCAGCAAAACGAAATGTTCATACTTGGAATGGCTGAAGATGAATATCAGAGAGCGATTGCAGAGAAGGATTACAAAGTGCTGAATAAGTATTTGTATCGTGTGCAAAAACTCACTTCGATGAATTATTATTTTAGATATCATTTGGAGACTCAACTAGATAATTCATCTGAGGCGCGTCTTTGCAAAAAGTATTATCAGCTCCAAAGTTTTGGAGCGTTCTATAACCTGAATCCTCATAAAGTCAGAGTTAATATATTGGGTGAAATATCTGAATTGTGATAAAAAAACACTCTACTTTGGGAATCCGGCCTATCTTTCTTATAAGCTGAATCAATTGGTCATCAAGAAGCCGGATGCTCCGGGGGATATGCCTGATTTCTGTACTCCGGATGCTTTTACGGTCATCAAAACCATACCGGTTGAGGACATAGGGGTCATAATCCTTGACAACCAGCAGATTACCATCACGCAAGCTTTGGTGGCTGCCCTGCTGGACAACAATTGCGCGGTCATCACCTGTGACAACAAGCATCTCCCCATTGGACTGATTCTGCCGCTGATTGGTAATTCCATTCAGAATGAACGTTTCCGGAGTCAATTGGAGGCTTCTGTCCCTCTACGGAAACAGCTATGGCAACAAACCATAGAATCAAAGATTAGGAACCAAGCTTCTATGCTGTATTACTCGACAGGTGAGCGGCACAATAATATGTTAGCTTGGGCGGGATTTGTTAAAAGTGGAGACACAGACAATATGGAGGCGCGAGCTGCCGCATACTACTGGAAGACACTATTCCCAGAGAATCCCGAATTTATCCGAGGACAGTATGAGGAAGATCCGAATAGTCTTTTTAATTACGGATATGCCATCCTCAGAGCTATTATAGCAAGAGCGTTGGTCGGAAGCGGTTTATTGCCAACCATTGGAATACATCATCACAACCGCTATAATGCTTATTGCCTCGCGGATGACATAATGGAGCCTTATCGACCGTTTGTCGACAAAGTCGTCATTGATATCTTGAGACAGGGATATGGAGCTGAGTTGAGTGCGACGGTAAAGAAGAGACTCTTATCTATACCGACAGAGGATGTATGTATGGATGAAACTCGGCGGCCACTGATGTTAGCGGTCAGTCAGACGACGGCTTCATTAGTAAAGTGTTTCAATGGGGAAATACGCAAGGTCAGTTATCCGTCCTTTGAATAGATGGTCCGTTTTAGCCAATATAGGATTATGTGGGTGTTGGTTTTCTTTGATCTCCCGACGGAAACCAAAAAGGAAAGGAAAGCTGCTGCGAAATTCCGGAAAGATTTGATATCTGATGGGTTCCTTATGTTTCAGTTCTCGATTTATTTACGACACTGTCCTTCTTCTGAGAGTGCTGAAACGCATATCAAGAGGGTGAAAAGTTTTCTCCCTGACCTGGGACAGGTCGGAATCCTATGTATTACTGACAAGCAATACTCTCGGATGGAGCTTTTCTCTGAACATAAAGTTCGGCCAAGACCGGTTGAAGGAATGCAACTGGAACTCTTCTAGAATACAAAAGCAATATCCGCTAAGTATGAATAAAAATCCAGCCGGAAGGGCTGGATTTTATTTTCGTGAAGCAATTTGTAACGTGGTGATTCTGTGGAGCTTGCGCCAAATCTGTTGTTGGCTTATTGCCAAAGGTACTAAATCTGAAAGCAAATCACAACACAACTTGATGCAAGGCGTGACGAGCAGCGCTGTTAGCTTATTGTCAATAATAAGAATGATTTTTTCATAGTAGTTTATTTCGGTTGAACTTAATCGGTGGTATTTGTTATACCCTTGATTTGTGTCAGTATAATGTATAAGTAAATATGTCTAGCATATTACTGTCTGGATTCATTTGATCCGCTATATCAAACAGAGTATAACTAAAAACACTAAACTTATTACACATATTCTCGACCTCCTTCACGAAAGCCATCACGGCTTCGTATTCTGCTTTCAGACTCTTTTCTTCCTCAGCTATGTACTCTTCACGAGTGAATCCTCGGTACTTTTTGGGATATTTGTTAATACACGCAATCCGCTGTTTATGCATCTTATTAGAAGGGCCTCCATCAGGACCATCTCCGCGAATACGCCAGCGTTCTGTTTCAAAATCAGAAAGGGTATATCTGTACCGTCCATTCTTTACCTCAAATGAAACCAAACACTTGACGATGCTATTGGGCTTAAGTCTTACACCAACATAAGGAATCTCGACTTCTCGTTCACCCACGCCTATCTCAACTCTGAAAGAAATCTTGGATAACCCGAAATATTTATCGCCTGTATCACAAAATTTCCTATGAGCTATCTCCTCTTCAAAATCCTTTGCTAAGCCAATAATGGTGTCAGCACTGAACGGGACCTCAACAACGCCAGTTATCAAAACGTTGCCGTTGCTGTCTTCGGGGAGGAGGAAACCATCTGAAGAAGACTGAGCATAAGCGATATATGTGTTCAAAGCAAGAAGTAAAGAAAGATGAAAAAGGTGCGCTTTCATTTGGCATTTACAGTTGTATCTTGATTATCAAAGATACACAAATATTGGATAACCACCTAATCAATAGATTAGCAAAGATACCTTTGAGCGTTCCGCCCACTCCAGCGGAAAACCGCTTCATTCTAGTTGCCCGCTTATCAGTTGAGGACAGGGAGGACTTATTCCGCCACAACGGATGCATGTGGTAGTCAGGTGATTATGCGAGTTGACCCACATCGTCTTTACAGGGGTCAACTTGCATAAGTGTTGATAATTTGGTGTACATCGCGGAGGCGGTTGTGCTCGCCCTGGGGCTGCGCATTCCCTGGACGGGCAGGGAAAAGAGAGGGAACTACAAAGCCATGAAACCATAAATCGACATCGCAGAAAAGGTCAAGGCCCAAAAGATGGCCATCTTTGAAAAGAATTTGAAGGGATAGATAATTACTTTAACTTTGTAGTAAAGATACTTCGCAATATGGACGAAAAAGAAATTAAAGCCATTATTAGAGACATCCAAGCTTCACCAACAGAATGTGAGTGGGTGGAGATTAAGCATGGTAACGAGGATCCTGAATCTGTCGGAGAATATGTCTCAGCTTTGGCGAACGGTGCGGCATATATGGGACAATCCCGGGGCTTTATGGCTTGGGGTCTGGATGATAAAACGCATCAGATAGTTGGAACTAAGTTTAACCCTAAGACTGCGAAGTATGGGAATGAGGAACTGGAGAATTGGATATCACGTAGTCTAAGTCCGCGCATTGACTTCTCTTTCCAAGAAATTACTCTTCCCGAGGGCCGAGTCGTTGTGATGATGATAGATTCTGCGGGGAATACACCCGTTAAGTTCA
>JAEEGH010004356.1_pt1 | contig 36407 bp, 37 predicted proteins | sample 9134181 | NCBI WGS metagenome assembly JAEEGH01 (sample SAMN16246544, study PRJNA631951) | gut metagenome | biome: gut microbiome; feature: rumen; material: DP-attached | host: Bos | place: Iran: Karaj | collected 2018-10
TCTTTTTCTCTCAAAATCGTCTTTTGTCATAGCTTATATATATCGTCTTTTAAATTGGATTGTGCAAAGATAGTGAATATTTTGGAAACAAATGAAGATTTTGAGAAAAAAGATAAAAATAATCGAGATTTGTTTGGTCGGGCATCGCGCCTTTTGTATTTTTTCTAATCTTTTTGAGCCAGCAAACTCTTAATATACGCTTCGATGTCTGAAGGACTGACATCGTAAATGGGTTGAAGTTGGGTAAATTGTTCGTCTTTTTTGAATAATGCTCCATTCGAAAGCATGGCCATGAGTCCCTTGCTCTTTAACTTTTGGCCGGAATGTTCAAGTGCCTGCGGAATCAAGGTCTTGATGTCAGCACCGTTCTTGAGGATGGAATAGATGTCATAGTAGTCACGGAACTTACTACGGCGCATCATGGCTTCCATCTTCATGATACCAATAGACTCGACGTCTGCCAGACGAATATTATTCATATAGGGAATTTCCTGCATAGAGGGAATACGCTTGCGAGGGGCTGCATAGAAAGAGACTTTTACTCCATCGACGATGAATAATACCTGATCGAATCCGGCCACCTGTATATCTTCAATGGTTCCAACGGTCTCAAGTTCTTTCTGTATCTTCGGCCAGCCGATATCAAGCGTATCATCCTTGCTCTCTTTCCATCGCATGAAGTCCAAGTCCTCACTCTGACGCGTTTTCAGTTGTATAGACAGGGCTGTCCCTCCCACCAACACAAAGGGCTTAATACATTCCAATCGAGAGATGGCCTCGATGAGTCTGCCTGTCTGCGGTGCCAGTGCTTGTGATTTCATGCTGCCAGTCTTTTATTGAGTTGACGTGTGGCCATTGCCTTCACATAGCTGCGTGGGCGCTTGGCATGGAAGTAGTACCAGGCAAAGAAATAGTTCAGATTATAGTAGCGTTCTCCCTGAGCCACTACATTCTCTATCCAAGCCTTTTTCATCTTCTTATAAGAGAAAATGCTGAAGAGCATATTGATTTCATCGATGTCAAGATACAGCATGACCAACTCTATCAACACGTCGTCGGGCATGTCGTGGATAGAGTCGTTGTCATAGCTCCACAAGCAGTGCTCCTGCTTGAGTTTCTCTATGAGATATGGTTTGACAGATACTTCTTGTTTCATCGATTCCATTTATATCATGTTGCAAAGATAGCAAAAAAATAGCAAACGAATCATCATTTGCTGAAAAATTTGATTTTTTATAGAGAAAAACTGACTTAAAGTTAAACAATCTTAAGAAAAGGGAGGAAATTGCAATTTCTTGATCTGCGCCGTGACAACATGTTGTCACCATCGCTCATTTTTTTTACTTTAATTTTGCAGGCGTGTCCGTGTGGGGCACGCCTGTTTGTTTTGTTAAATATTTTAAAGTAAAAATCTTATGTTAAGAGATGAATTGACAAGCGATGTTGCAGGTATCATCCTGGAGTATCTGAGAAGTGTGAAAGGTCGTCTGACCGAAGTGAGTAATCTGAGCGGTATCAACCGCAGAGAGATCAACCGGAAGGGGTTGGCGAAGATGCGTATGAGCCGTCTGATGAGACTGGTGTATACCATGCAGCTCGTCATGCCGCCCTACAAGTCTGAAGCCATGTGGCAGAAGATCCATGACAAGGTGCGCGAATATGCTGACTATTACGATTACATCCTTTTGGACGAACGCCGATGAACGAACAGAATCTTCAACTCGTCAAGGGGAGTCTGCCTCAGAAGAGACAGGCTCCCGCCTCCTCGCTCAGGATTGAGTATACCGAGAGAGACATTGAGACTTTGTATGCAGAACGCATCACGCCGGAGACGCAGTTACCGCCCATGGCGCCGTTGTTTAAGATAGAGGAAAATCCATGCTTCTATCGAGGAGAGCTGGTGGCAGACTGCGGAAAGGCGAAATCGGGAAAGACGACGTTTCTGTCGGTGTTGATGACGGCAGCGATAGGGGGTAGGTGCCTAGTTGTTGAGAGAGCGACAAAAAAGGAGGGTGATCAGACCACCCCTGACCCCTCCTACTCAGGAGGGGAAAGGCTGCGCGTACTGTGGATCGACACCGAGCAGAGCCAGCAGAGCACGCAGGAGATCATTCGTGAACGCATCATGCCGATGGTGCAGGAACAGGGTGAAGACGGATGTAATGATTTGTCAAGTTATTTATATGCCTTCAATCTGCGCGGCATGGGCTATGAACTGAGGCGGAGGATGGTCACTGTGGCAGTGCAGACCGTCAAGCCGGATCTCTGCATCATCGACGGCATCAAGGACCTGATGACCAACATCAACGATGCCGACCAGGCGACGATGATCATGGAACAGCTGATGGACCTGGCCAAGGCGGTGAACTGCTGTATCGTCTGCGTACTCCACCAGAACAAGAGCGAGAGTGACCGTAATATGCGTGGATCCATCGGTACCGAACTGACCAACAAGGCCTTTGAGGTATATCAGTGTGAGTTCCTCGAAAGGCGTGAGATGTTCAAGGTGACACAGACGCTTTCCCGTAAGAAGCGCATCAAGGAAGCCATCGGCTACCGTCTCAACGAGAAGGGACTGCCGGAGAGCTGTGAGTTGCCACCGGAACAGCCACGTGATGACAACGGGCGATGGACTAAGGCGGAATGCGACCTCGACAGCGAGGAACTGAAGGAACTCTTCAACAAGGCGATGGAAGGCCGTACACAGCGACCCTTCAACGAGGTGATGGCTGTCGCCCTGAAGAAGTGCGAAGTGCCTGACGTGACGACCTACTACATGTATCTGAAGGAAGCTTTGGAGCAAGGCATCATCAATAAGGTGACAGAGTCCGACACCAACAAGCAGTGGATCGAACTGACCGACGAAGGCATGCTGCCCTTTTAAATATTTAAATATAAATTTATATATAATTTAATTGCCCCTTTATAGGGGCAATATTTAAATTTAAATTTTAAAAACATGAAACTCAGTGAATTGCCGTGTTTTTCGTTTAAGGCCATGCGGCAGAGGTTTGCGGATCAGACCCCCTCTGGCTCCCCCTACTCAGGGGGAGAAAGGAGGCAGCAGCTGGCGGATCAGAACCCATCAGGGGGAGAAAAACGGCCGATGGTGGTGCCGACAGCCGACAGTGACTTCTGCCATACGACCGTCGAAAGCGGATGGCTCACGACAGAGCAGATGACGCACGCCGCCATGCACTACAAACTGGGGCGCAGCAGGAGCGGAAAGACCATCTTTTGGATGATCGACGAGTGGGGCAAGGTGAGGGACGGCAGGATAGGGAATGCCTGGGCATCGGTGATGTTCCGTCAGCGGGCACCAGATCTGCTGAAGGGCATCCCTACCACCCACTGTCTCTTCGGGCAGCACCTGCTTCTGCAAGAACCCGACAAGGAGGTGTGCATCGTGGAGTCGGAACGGAGTGCGGTGGTGCTCAGCGAAGTGATGCCGGAGTGTATCTGGCTGGCGACGATGTACCCGATGAACCTGAACGTGACGTCGTTCGAGCCATTACAAGGCAGGAGTGTGATGCTCTACCCGAGGACCGATCCTGTGGGTGACCACTATCTGGCCTGGCTCGAACTGGCAGACCAGGCACGGCGATTGTATGACATCCAAGTCGGTGTTAACGACCTTCTTGAGGAAAAAGCCACTCCCAAACAGAAGGAACAATGTATTGACTTAGTTGATTTTTTAACTTAACTACGGATTATACGGATTATACGGATTTTTAATTTCATAAGAATGACAGAAAAAGCACTGAGAGAACTTTTACAGTTGATTAACCAGCCGTGGGAGCCCGTGAAGCCGTTCGAGATACGCTCATACGGCAAGTCGGAACTGGCCATGCTCTACTTCCCTGATGCCAAGACGAAGAAGGGAGCCATGAACAATCTCAATTATTGGATTGACTACAACGGTGAGCTGCGTGAGAAACTGCGTGCCCAGAACTCACCGCCCAATGCCCATCGCTACACCCGGCGTGAGGTGGAACTCATCGTCGAATATCTTTGTGAGCCATAATGACCTCAATAAGCACGAAACGTCACTAAAAGTAACAGCCGGCTTTTCCCATATTTGTACCTTTGCATTGTCAAGGAAAAGCCGGACGAGGCCTCGAGAAACTACGGCACTTTCTCCCAGAATAATCCGTTTATTCCCCAGGCAAAAGCCGTTCTTTCTTCCCGACTGCACCGCGACACGAGAGAGTTCTTTTAATTTTTTAATCTTTTAATTTTTTACTTTTTTAATTCTTTAATTTTTTAATTTTTAAATTTTCCAACTATGGCAAGAGAACGAATTACCTTTCCTGTGAACCTCCGTCAGAACACGAATGACGACAGCACTGCCTTCGGCAAGTGGTTCCCCGTACCATCATCAAGCGAACCCATGTCGCTCAAGGGTTTCGCCAAGCACCTCTCAGAACACGGCAAGCTCGCCAGTTATGATATGCTTGTGCTGGTGCTCCAGAACATCGTGAGCTGTCTCAAGGAGCTCATCCTGCAGGGCCAGTCGGTCAAGCTCGACGGCCTGGGCACCTTCCGCCCCACCATCGAGGGCAAGGGCTCCAACGACATCGAGACGGCCGTCAGCCTGGGGGCCAACGTGATTATCGAAGGTATCCACCTGCGTTTCAGTCCCGAGAATGCCAAGGGTGAGAAGCTCACCAGCCGCGCGTTGAAGAACGAGTGTGCCTTCGAGTTCAAGGATGTCCTCATCCGCAAGGAGAAGACCGTCGAGGGCAAGAAGAAGGTCTACTTCGAGAAGATCGCAGTCAGTGACTATGCCCTCTCGCAGACCGAAACCACGCCTGGAGGCGAAGGCTAACCTCTAACCTCACACAGATCTCACAGATTTTCACAGATTATGGACGCAGGCGTCCTTCCCAAGCGAAAAGAATATCTGTGAGATTAGTGAGATCTGTGTGACAATAAAAAAGTATCAATCGAAATTATTGTATCATTATGAAATTTTTCAAGAACATTCCCGCCGAGAAAATCGGCAACTTTATCCTGACGGTCATTACCGCCTTCGTATCAACCTTCCTCATGCAAAGTTGCATGAAAGTGTAATCACCTAAGCGTCTCTGTTAGAGATGAATCGCCCCAGCCTTGCGCTGGGGTTTTTATTGATAGTGCTTGCGGTCAAGTTTGCCGTTGTAGGTACGGGCGATGGTGGAGACCTGCTCGTAGAGCATAGGAACCTTGTAGGGTTCGAGACGGTCAGCTAAATAACGGGCCAGGGAACGTTTGTCGAGGGTCTGACCAGAAGGGGTGACAACCAGGAGTTTGAGGGCTCGGCCAGTGACTGGATGAGGGGCTGAAATGCAGATGCAGTCACTAACCAAAGGATTTGACATGGCCACCTCTTCCACTTCGATGGGAGACACCTTGAAACCTCCCACATTGATGACATCAGAAGCACGGCCAGAGAGATGAAGCATTCCCTCTTCATCGAGGGTGCCGATGTCGGATGTAAAGATGGTATCATCACGAAGAACAGTAGCCGTGAGTTCCGGATCACCCACATAACCACTCATAAGGGTATCACCCTGACAGGCGATAAGGCCTTCTGGAGTGATAAGTACACGAGAATGAGGCATCGGACGACCTAAACAGTTAGAGAGAGGCAGATCAGACCACCCCTCACCCCTCCTACTCAGGAGGGGAATTTTATTGTTATAGTTATAGGTGGCGATGATACCCGTTTCCGTAGAGGCGTAGGTATTATAGAGTCGTGTCTTGGGCAACAGTTCGCAGAGACGGAGCATATCCGCCTGTGGCAAAGGGGCTGCGCCAGATTCGATAAAGTCAAGTTTGTCAGCATAAGAAGCCAGCTTGTCAGGGGCAAACTGGAGAATCATCCGGATAGTGGCAGGCACGAAGAAAGTGGCGAATTTCAGTTTCGAGGAGTGAGGAGTGAGGAGTGAGGAGTGAGAATAGTCTAAAGCATGGAAAAAGGCATTGAGGTCTTTCATACCTTCGATGATGAGGATGGTGGCTCCCAGGATGATGCAAGGCCAGATCTTAGAGAGACTGCCGATGTGGTTGAGAGGTCCATTGACCACGAAGACTAAATCATGGGAAAAACCCTGACCAGCAATCAGATTCTCTGCATCAGCAATGAGGGCGCGATGACTGACCATCACACCTTTAGACTGGCCCGTAGTGCCTGTGGTATAGAGAATATCTGCTATTCCGTCGGCCGCCTCGCGCAGGCGGCCACAGACTTCCTCGAACAAGACATCAGGCATACCATGTTCCAAAGGGGCAGACACGCCTCCGGCGAGATGGACGGCCATATAGGTGACAAGGAAGTCGATGTCCTGCGAAGAACGGAAACAGACCACTTCATGAGGACGGAAATCGTGCGAACGACGTTCTACCTCCTGCCACAACTGGGCATAAGTCAGATACTGATCCCCACAGACTACAGCGATCTTATCAGGATATCGGATGGCGTTCTGAGCCAGATAATCAACTAATCTCATTTATCAATGATAATTTTGAGTCACACAGAAATCACGGAAATCACAGAAATTTTCACTTCGTTTACTATGCGCAGCCCGTGCCAAAGGCACTTTCTGTGATTTCTGTGATTTCTGTGTGACATAATTACTGATTTAATTTGGACTGGACGAGGGCGACAAGGGAGTCGAGGGAACGGAGATTGCGGGGGGTAGCGTCAGTGGCATCGAGGGTGATGCCGTAGGCATCGGAAAGGGTCATAAGGATGGTCGTGACACCAAGAGAGTCGAGCTCACTGAACAGGAAGTCGCTGTCGAAGTTGACAAGCGGAAGTACGTCTTCCAACATTTTACGAATATCTTCTTTCATGACGATGAATTTTTAAGACAACGGATTATTATTTAAGACCACGAATTTCACGAATTACACGAATTTTTTAAAGAAACGAATCCAGAGGCGGAAGGCAAGAGGGGGAATGACGAAGGCCATGAGGACTACGGAGAACATACCCACGATGGTGACCTCAGCGAGGGAGTGAAGGGCAGGATGACGGGCAATGATGAGGGAGCCGATGCCAATGAACATAATGAGTGCAGAGAGTATGATCGCCCTGCGATAGGAGGCAAGCATGGGACGATGGTGCTTGTACTCATAGACCGTACCCTCTGTCATAAAAATGGTATAATCGTCGCCCTGACCAAAGATGAAGGTGCTCAGGATAATGTTGATAATATTGAACTGAATGCCCAACAGCGCCATGATACCCAGTATCCACAACCAACTGACAGCCATGGGCAGGAATGATAACAGTGCCAACGGCAGACTGCGGAACGAAGCCCAGAGGAAGAAGAACACGATACAGGCACACGCCCAGCCGATGTAGTTGAAGTCGTCGGAGAGATGAGAGGCGATGGAGGAGAAGAGAGAGGGGTGATTCGAGGAGTAATTCGAGGAAGGAGGAAAGAGGAAGGAGGAAGGAGAAATGTCTGACGCAGGAGAAAGGAGGGAGAAGAAGGGATCGAAGGAATCGGGAGTGAAACCAGCACTAGTGGCCTCATCACGAAGGGAGAGGGAGAGTTGGTCACGATGGGAGGATGTCCACGACTGCCAAAGGTGAAGGCGCGCCTGTTGGGTCTCTGGCGTAGTGGGGATACGACGGTTGAGTTCCTGCTGGCGCTGGGAGTCAGTAGGCATCAGCTGTTGCAGGAGAGCCATATCGGAACGCTGGACAGGCGTCATATAGTTGATATGTGTCAGATCGGCATCGAAAGTAGTATGAAGGCTGTGATAACCGAAGAAGGCCGTGAGGATAGCCAAGGCTCCGATGAGCCAGAGTTTTGTGTTTATAGATGATAGTTTATAGTTTATAGATGAATACCTTGTAGGATTCGAGTGGCTTGCCTGCAAATCATCTGTAAACTGTAAACCGTAAACTGTAAACCGTAAAAGCTGCGGGAGCCAGATGAGGGTGAAGAGGATCGTGCCGATGAGGAGGAAGGAACTGAAGAGGCCGAGGTCGCGCAGGGCGGCTGCACGAAGGGGAACGAGGGCGAGGAAAGCGCCCACGGTTGTGATATTACCCACCACAAGGGGTTTGACGATTTCCTTCAGGGCCTGACGGACGTCAGAAGTATGCCCAAGATGGGCGATGAGGTGCAAGGGATAATTGACAGCGATGCCCACGATGATCGAAGAGATGCCGATGACGATGACAGACACCTCCTGATGTACCCACGACAGACAGGCGATGGCAAAGACCCACCCCCATCCTATCGTCAGCGCAATCAACAGGATATGCCTCAGACTGCGCAGGAAGAACCAGAGCAACAGTAAAATCAGCACCGCCGCGATACAGACAGAGAGTAAAGAGTCTGTCTTGATCTGCGAGGCATTGGTGACGGCGATGACAGGGGCTCCGCAGAAGCGGATATTTAAAGGAGTCAGGAGAGAAGGAGTCAGGAGACAGGAGTCAGGAGTCAGGAGACGGGAGACACTGTCGGCCTTGGTATTCAGAAGATCCAAAAGGCGTTCGTTAGAGGCGGTCTCGCTGCCGCCATAGGGGGAGTTTAAGAGCACGAGAGCACGACGATGATCTGCCGTGAGCAGACAACCGTCGTAGATATCGAATCGTGACAACATTGCCGTATCTCTCATCAGCGACACCACTGGCGAGAACAATCCCAGCGGGTCGTGAGTGATCTCGTCTTCCACCATACTGCCCATACCCATCGGCATCAACAGCCGTTCCTTGGCTTCCTGCAATCGCGAGGCTATGAAGTCCGGTTGTTGTAACAGACTGTCCATCCTTTGATAGTCCGCAGCCTCCAACAGGTAAGGCAACTGACGATATGCCTCCTCCTGTTGTTCCTCCATCTGCGAGAAGTCCGTCTGTACGGTCACACCTTCCAGTCCGTCGATGGCGTTGAGGAAGGTCTCCACACCCTCCACAAGCAAATCAGGATCATCAACGGTGCTGTCGCGTTGTTCGATGATGGCGACGATAAGACTGGTCTGCGCCTGACGGTCGTAGTCGTTGAGGGATTCACGCTCCTTTTCGTCGAGGGGCAGGAAGTCGCGGATGTCCTCCCTGTAAGAAAGGCGTGTCACAGACAGCACCATCAGCAGTGTCACCACTGCCAACGATGCCAGACACCACCAGCGGTGGCCGCTCATCCAGTCATAGATCCTTAATACCAACTCCCTCACCTTTTCACCTTTTTACTTTTTTACCTTTTCACTTCCTCTCTACGGGATTAGAATAAATGCCCAAGAAGATATCCTTCAGCTGGTCGAGGTCGCAGTCGTCGTATTTCTCCAGCTTGGCCAGTCTGTACTCGAAGGCCTCACGCTCTTCCGACGTATAGAAGCCACGGAAGGCCTTGCTGCCATAACGGATGTCGTGGGCGATGTAGTTGTTGGGCCAGAGACGGTAGCCTGCGATGATACGACTGTCGATGAGCTGTGCCACAGCCTTGTGGTACTCATTGTTCGTCAGGTCATCATACTGCATCAGCTCATCCTCCGTGATAGGCTCGCAGAGTTCGAAGTGTACCCTACCCTTCTGCTGCAACAGTCCTGTGAGGATGCTGTTCAGGTCTTCACCAGGCTTCTTGATATATTTCGAGAACTGCGACTGGTAGAGTTCGAGTGCCTTGAGGATGTCACACGACTCCCACTCATAACTCACGGACACAGGAACGATATTCAGTTCGCTCAATGCCTGGATCTTATCGTCCGTCCTACTCATGCAGAACATCTTGATGATGCCCTGGTCCGTAGCGTCCACACCGTCCTTCGTTCGTCCATTGCGCTGGGCAATCCACACGCTCTGGTGCTTCTCCAGAATGGCGTGGCGGATATACTCCGACAGATGGAGCGAACTGCGATAGAAGTCCTTGATGCTGCCACCAGGGCGCTCCACCTTGAACATCTTATTACACTTGCCGATGTCGATAACCAGCTGACTCGACATAAGGTTCGCCCCAAAGGTGATCTCCGTCGTGTCGAAGCCCTGCGTCACGAAGTAATACTGCAACAGACTCGAGTCGAGCATAATGTCGCGATGGTTGCTGACGTAGAGGTAGTTCTTGTCGGGGCTCAGGTGTTCGATGCCGTCACACGTGAACTCACTGATGCTCTCTTCAATCACACGCTCATTCACACGAGCCATCGTCTGCGTCTGGAAGTCGTGCACATTCTGATAGTTGGCTATGCGCCGGCGCACCTCTTCGATCGGCTCGCCAGGATAGACATACGATGCCAACAGCGGGAACGAGGTGCTCGCTGCGATACGCTTCATCGCCTCAGGAAACTCCTCCGCGTTATACGGCCGAATATCATCGAAGTTATTCATTTACGATTTACATATTTACGATTTACGATTTATTTTTTTAAACAACGAATTTCACGAATTTTCTACAATTCTTTTACCCAGGCGAGGAAGGCCTGTTTCCACTGACGGCACTCAGGCGAACCCTTTTTCTCTGAGGCGCCGAAGCCATGGCCGCCCGTCTGATACTGCAGGTACACATGGGGTATGTGGCGCGCCTGCAGGGCAGAATCGAGCAGCACGGAGTTACGATAGTCCACCACGGGATCGTCCTTGCAGTTCACCAGAAACACAGGCGGACAGTCGGCAGGCACATGCTGCTCCAACGACAGGCTGTCGCGAAGCCTTGCGTCCTTCACCTTGCTCTCACCCAGCAACGCACGCCTCGAACGCTTGTGGACACAGTTCTTCGTCATCGTTACCACAGGATAGACGGGCACCACAAAGTCCGGACGCTCCTGAGGACGGAACCACTCTGCTGCCGACATCACCAGATGACCGCCAGCCGAGAAGCCCATAGCCCCCACACGATGGGCATCGACACCATACTCCTTGGCATGCTTGCGCACATAGGTTAACGCCTGACGGAGGTCGTCCTGCGGATCAGGATAACGGTTGCCACGAAAGAGGAATCGGAACCTCGTGATGAAGGCAGGTACGTAGGCCGTACGATAACGCAGCACGAAGGCCGAGATGCCGTTCTGCTGTAGCCATCGCGCCACCATATGACCTTCCGTCTCCATATCGTGCCAGAAGTAGCTGCCCCCAGGGCACACCACTACGGCCTTGTTCCCAGCGCCTGGCACGAGATAGGGCGTCATCTCCACATTCATGCTTACATCCATCCCTTCCCAGATATTCACCGTCTGACCGGTCTCAGCAAAGGTGAGAAGGTGAAAAAGTGAAAAGGTAAAAAATATCAGCAGTATCTTCTTCATAATTGTTCAATAACTTTATTCAGTCCAAGGATGGCCTCACAGGTGTTGATCGCCGTCAGAGGCACCCCACAGAAGCCGTGCAGGTTGTTGTTCTGTCCTGTCAGCAACAGGTTGCTCACCTTCGTCACCACAGGCAACTGCGAGAGGGTGATGTTCTTGCAGTCCTTGCTGAAACCACAGATGGCACCATCCTTCACGCCGTAGAAATCACGGATGGTCAGTGGCGACGAAGCATTCACCGCCTCGATAGCCTCACGGAAGCCAGGATGCAGTTCCTCCACCAGCGCCAGCAACTCGTCCGTCCGCTGCTGTTTCCACTGTTCATAGTCCTCACCACGACGGCCTACGGTGGTGCTCTCCCAACGCCTTACCATATCAAACTGCATAGGCGCCGTCACCAGCACCTTGTTCGACCACGGTCCCTGGTTCTCCACCGGTGGCGTCATCAGCAGGAATCCCATCGGCCACGAAGCCTCGTCGTGACAGAAGTTCCAGATCTCATCGTAGCGCTGGGTGAAATACTCTGAGTAGTTGATATAGGGGAAGCATCCGTCCTTCATCTTGATATAGAGTGAGAAGGCAGAATAGCTGTTGGGAATATCGTTCATACGGTCGCGGAAGGCCTTGGGGAAAGCTTTCTCGTCCATAAGCTTCAGCAGGGTACAGGGATGGATGTCGGAGATATACCAGTCGGCCTCGTACTGACGGCCCTTCGCAGTCTTCACATACGCCACCCTCCTTTCTCCTTCTCTCCTTACTCCTTCTCTCCTTTCTACTTCCACCCATGTCACACCGTCGCCAGCCACTACCTCACCGCCATGTTCGCGGATCACGTCTGCCAGCAGTTCTGCAAAATGGCTGCTGCCTCCCACGAAACGACTGGCACCGTTGATATAGAGTACACTGATCACGGCATGCACATAGGCCGGCGTGTGTCCTCCCTTGCCGCCATAGAGCGGGTTCATATAGGCCACCACACTGCGCAGTCGCCTGTCGCTGATATACTTGGCGATGAAGTCGTCAGCCGCCATAAGGAAGTCGTCGGAGTGGTTATAGAGGTCTTGACGCATCGGACGGAGATAGAAAAGGTCGAGTTCCTCCGTCAGTTCAAAGAGGGCGTCAACATAACGCTTCAAGTTCTCCCGTTCATGGGGAAAGTCCTTGGCCAACGTCTCGACGTAGGCCTCCCTACCCTTCGCGATGGTATAGTAACGCTGGTCTTCAGCAAAGTAGAGACGGTCAGCGCAGTCTGGATCTACATCCTTCACGCGCACCTTGTCTGCAATACCCAGGTATCGACAGATGCGCCTGATGTTTCCTCCCGGCTGCAGGCCTCCCACGACGTGCATGCCTGTGTCGAACTCCTCGCCGAAGCGTATGAACGTCTGCAGACCGCCGCCGATGGTAGCGTTCTTCTCCAGCACGGTCACCTGCAGTCCCTCCTTTGCCAGGATGGCACCACAGAACAGTCCGCCCAGACCTCCACCTATGATAATGACCTTTTTCACTTTGAACTTTGAACTTTATGATTACTCCTTACTCCTTCTCTCCTTACTCCTTCTCTCCTTACTCCTTCTCTCCTTACTCCTTTAAATCCCCAGCGGCCCTACGATTTCCGTACACGTCACGATCGTCCCCACCAGCACCCCTAAGATGCCATGCGAGTTGATGTTCTGTCCCGTCTGCAATACATTAGGCACCCTCGTGCGATGGGGCACCCTGCAGGCAGCACCCAACGACACATCCTTCGCAATGCCGTACATCGAACCACCCTCCGTACCTGTATAGTCCAGATAGGTCAGCGGCGTCGAGGTATAATAGTCTGCGACGTTATTGCGCAACCCAGGGAACTCCTGTTCCAGTGCCGCCAACAGCCGTTCCGCCTTCTCACGCTTGAAGGCCTCGTAGTCCTCGCCACGACGGCCCACGCTCGTACCCTTCCATCGCTCCACATCCGCCATCTGCATATATGAGAGTATCACGCCCGTCTTGGCAAACTGAGGCTGCGGCTCATAACAGAGGTGCATATAGAGATAACCCTTCGGCCAGGAGGCATCATCGTAATGCTCACAGCCCCAAGGCGAGTCCTGCAGATAGCCGTAGAAGTTCGAGTTCAGATAGGGCACGGTATTGTCCTTGAAATGCAGATACACGGAGAATCCGCCTACGGTCTGCGGAATGGCGTTGATGCGTTTCCTGAAGGCCGGACGAATCAGATTCGTGTCAAGCAGTTCCAATGTCCGCATCGGATGCGCATCAGATATCACAATATCCGCTTCCAAGTATCGGAGGTACGGGGGCACGGTGGTACGGGGGTACGAGGATACTTCTGCAGCAGACATATCTCGCACCTTCGCGCCCCCGCGCCCCCATACCTCCGTATCTTCAAACTCCACCCCAACCGCATGACTCTCATCACACACGATTTTCGTCGCCTTGCTGCGTGTCAGCACCCTTCCGCCATAGCGCTCAATCGTCCTCACGAGTGAGGCTGCCACCTGGTCGCTCCCACCCACGATACGATAGGCACTCTGGTTGTAGAAGTCCATAATGAACGCATGCGTGGCGAAGGGTGTCTTGTCCTTCTCCGCCGCATAGAGCGGCAGGTTACCCACGAGCACCTTCGCCAACAACGGGTCGCTGATGGTCGAGTCGATCACCTCGTTGATGGTGCGCATCTGGAATTCAAGGTTCACCGCCGCGTCCGTCTCCACATGATTCAGCGAGTGCATCGACGAGGCACTGGCCACCTTGTCCACCAGGTCGAAATACCTCTCGAGGGCGTCGCGCTGCTGGGGGAAGTAACCGCTCATCTGGTCGATGAACGCCTCACGGCCGTTGGCGAAACGGAAGTGCTGGCCGCAGAGCGACACGATGTCATAGCCCGTCGGATCGAGCTGCGACAGGGTGATGTCTTGTCTGACCTCGAGGAACGACAACAGACGGTCGAGCGTCTGCCCCTCACTGGCACTGCCAATGAAGTGCATGCCCGTCTCGAACTTTCCCCCTCTGCGGGTGAAGCACTGCAGGCATCCGCCCACCTGTGCTCCCTGTTCCAGAACGGTCACGTCGAAGCCCTTACGCGCCAGAATCACTCCGCACGACAGGCCTCCTAATCCACTTCCTATGATCACAACCCTTTTCACTTTGAACTTTGAGCTTTGAACTTTGAACTTTATGATTACCTTTCAAGCCGATTGGCGAGCGCCTCGTATCTCTCTTTATAGCGCCTGCGCATTTCCTTCGCCTGTGCCATATGGTCACCCATCGCACGGAGTTCCTCGAGGCTCACTGGCTCGTCCACCTCAATCCTCACAGGCCCCTTCTGCAGGGTGTATGTCTTCTTCTTCAAAATCTTCCCAGGACCGTAGAGACACATGGGCAGGATGTCCACATCCAACTGCTCCGCCAGCCAGAACGCCCCCTGATGGAACCGTCCGATCTGACAGTCCTTCGAACGCGTACCCTCCGGATAGACGGCTATCGAATAGCCCCGCTCCACCAACGACCGCAGTTTCGGCAACAGCTCCTCCAAGCCCTCACGCACCGGATAATACTCCGCATGACGTATCAACAGACCGTACGACGGATTGTTCCATACCCAGTCGTTGGTCAGGAAGATGATATTGGGCGTGAAGATCAGCTGACAGAACAAGTCCAGATGTGACTGGTGATTACAGACGACCACCCTCGGACGGTCGAACCTAACACCGTCTTTCACGCCATACGAGAACTTCACGCCAGGGATGCCGTGTGTCAGCATCACGAACCGCGACGCCCTGTATATCAGCTTGTGCAGGTTCCTCCGTTTCTGCTCCGTCATTTTCCCTATCTTCATGTAGAGCCAGACGGCAGGCTTGATCACCACGAACATAAAGAACAGGAAAAACAGCAGCGCATACACCGTCCTGACGTATTTCATCAACCAACGCCAAAGTCGCAGCGGCAGACCGTAGACCACGGCGAGGAAACACAGCACAGTATTCAGTACCGATATCCTCGCGAAGTCCTTACCCGGACGAAAATGACTCACGCGCTCCTCCTTCGGCGGATAATACACGTCGACGGGGATTTCGACGAGTTCCACGCCATGCCATGAGGCAAAGACCAACAGCTCCAGTTCCGCCTCATATTTAGAGGTAAGGGGTGAGAGGTGAGAAGTGAGAGGAGTCAGCTTCTTCAGCGGATAGAGCCTATAGCCCGTCTGTGTGTCAGAAAGCCTCCTGCCCGTCTGCACCCAGAACCAGAAGTTAGAGAACTTATTCGCAAAGCGGCTGCCCTCCGGCTGACCTTCCAGGCGATTCTCACAATGGGGACCGTCCCCATTGTGAGATTGTCTGCTGCCCACGATCAGCGACCAGGGATGCTCGCGGTTGGCCTGAAGGAACTGGCTGATCTCCTTCGGATAGTGCTGTCCGTCGCCGTCGAGTGTGATGGCATAGGCGAACCCCATATCCATCGCCTTGCGGAAACCGGCCTTCAGCGCCGCACCCTTACCGCTGTTCTTCGTGAGTGTCACCAATGTGATGCCTTTGAAACCACTGAGGATACTGGCCGTCGCGTCCGTACTGCCGTCGTTCACCACGATCACATCGTCGCATTCCGCCAGCGTCTCCTCCACCACCCGGCCGATGGTTCCGCCGTTGTTATACGTCGGAATCACCACACAGATCCCCCTGTTCCGGAGTACCTCTTTTTGCCGATTCTGGTCTATCGTTGACATAATCGGGCGCAAAGGTACTACATTTATTTCAATCACGCAACACATTTTGCAATTATTATATAATAATTCTGCCCGTCTTTCGGAACAAGGACTTGTCGTCGCCTTTCGCCTCACCTACTTTCTCAATCAGTTGGTCACGCAACAGACGGCTGATCTTATTCCTCGCCGATGCCGCACTCCCCATATTGAAGCAGCGCTGGACGTCCTCGCTGGTGAACTCCTCCGGCAGACGTGAGAACGCCTCGATGGTCTTCTGGCGACGCTGCACGTTGATGGATGCCTCGCGAGTCTTGTTGTCGAAGTAGGTCTCTGCCAGGGCGCCGAAGTAGTGACGCTGACAGGCGTACTGGATGTTCGTCAGCAGCTCGGCCAGCCGCCAGTCGGTATCATCCGTCTCGAACTCGGCGCACCAGTAGTCAACGTCCTGATGTATCTGGTCCCAGTGGCGCATCACGATAAACGGCACAGCGAAGTTCAGACCGTGATAGGCACAGCGCTTCAGCAGCATCTCGTCAGCCTTCGAGTCGTTCTCCCTGGCGTCCTCCATACGGCGCGCCGTCCAGTCATACAACTCATCGACGAGTTTCTGCACCGTGAGTTCGCCCTTCGTCCTATCGAGTTGAATGCCCACGTCTTGAGCCGTTCGTCGCTCGCGAAGTCCACCCTTGCCTCGCGCTCCATCATCTCAAAGTTCGTGGCAGGCAGCGGGATGCAGGTCAGGCGCGTGGCAAGACCGCTTCCGAAGTTCTGCTCATTCACTTTTTTCTTCAGGGCGATAGGCATGCCGGTGTAAATAAAATTCCACGTTACGAAGAAATCCTGCAGGATGGAGTCCACGTTCGAATAGGCATGTCCGTCCTCCTCGTTGTGGAAGGCTTTCAGTTCCATCGACTGCTTGTCGATCCACGAGCCGCCCTTCTGCACCGTCACGGTGTTGTCGAGCTCCGTGTCGAAGGTGAGCATATGCAGTTGCATCTCCTCGCCATCGACGACCTCCACGGCGTTCACCATATCCTGAATGAACTGGGCGTTACTCGTACGGGCCGGATGCACCCTCACCACCACCTTCGGCTTCTTGGGCTTCTCCTTGTTAGCGCCCTTGGTCTTCATCTCCTCACGATAGGCATTGATGGTTTCCTTGCCCTTCTTGTCAGCCGCCACTATTGGTGCAGCCAACAGCTTGAACAGCCTCGTGGCGAACGACTTACCACTTGCAGGGTCGCCGATGATCAGCGTCGAGTTGTTCAGTCGTCGCAACTCCTCCGGACGATGGTAAAACCTGTACGTACACCTCGTCATCAGGGTCATCATCAGACCTCCTCCCACGAACAGCGCTGCCGGATACTGGTTCTTCTTCAGTCCCTTGCAGATGTCACGGATCAGCGGATAATCCTCCGCCATCTTCTCTATCTGCTCACCCCATTCCCACAGCAGAGTATCTATTTCCCCTCCTGAATAGGAGGGGTGCCCGGAGGGCGGGGTGGTCTGATCCGTCACAGTAGGAAGGTATTTCGCCAAAATGTTCCGCAACATCTACATATTATATCTATTTTGGGTTTATTATACTTAACCCACCATCAAATGCTCATACAATTTTAGCTTTAGCACCTCCCCATTATTAAACTCGAACTGAAACTTCTTGCGATTGAAGCGAGGATTGTTCTTGTGAATGATACGATGGTAGTTGGGACTTATTATAATAATGTTCGTGGAGTCATTATTTTGCGAGCGGGTGAAATAGTCTATATGGTGAGCCTCGACCACACTGTCGCCGTATTCGTCACCAATCTTCTCGCCACTAATTTCATCACGATAGTCGTAGAATTTCTTAAGTGTCAGGATAATGCTGCGATCTATCTTGCGATATTTCGCCAACCGCTGTTTCTCTTCAATAGATGCCTTTTCGTCCGCCATAAAGAACTTGTCATCATCGCTCTGTTCGTAAATTTCCTCAGGCACTGTACTGAGACGGATGGCTACCTGCTGATACTCCACATTGGTGCAGCACTCCATACAGAGAACATCGGCACTTGGCGTAAGATAAAGACGGATATACTCTCGAATATCGCTTGGCAGCACAAGTTGACGATGGTGATTTTCTTCAAGTTGACGCTGAGCAGAGAGATAAGCATAACTATCCTCAAAAATGGTACGTAGCTTGGCTGCTATCAATGAATTGGGAGTATAGCGAATCTGTATAATGTCCTTATGACCAGGATATTTCCGCTGATCAAAATTCTGGTTCTTGAGCGTAGCATCATAAAACTCTCCATCAATCAAAACCTTAACTTGCTTGCTGGCACCATGCTTCAATATAGAGGCATCCCAATCTGCAAAACGAGAACAGACAGATACGGGTATCGCCAGTCCCTCGTTCAAAAGAGACCAGTTAACATCTTTCTGCAGAATGAATCCATCATCGTAGTCCATAATCTCGTCTTTAGTTATGCATCTGCAAAAGTACAAAATATTTTTGAAACTAAGGAAGATTTTGAGAAAAAAGATAAAATAAATCGTTATGACAAGTCAAGTTTTGAGGGTGTTGGCGCGATTTGTCGCCTGTGGGGACGATTCTTGCGTCCCGTTGGTAGCAAGCGACCATAGGTCGAGCGGTCGCTACAAGTTGGAGAAATAAATGCGGGAAAGTTTGCAATGGGACGAAATATGGCGTAACTTTGCATCAAATTTAAAATTCATACATTAGTTATTGTTAGTTTAGTTTTCATAAGTTTGGTTTTGTTATTGGGTTATTAATTAGTTTGTAATTGCTTATGGCTCGCAGTGATGCGGGCCATAAGCATATTCAATGATGATCATAATTCGGAATTGTCTGGAGTTACTTTCCAATAGCCTGTCTTATTGCTGCCTATACGCACAATGAGGCCTGCTTCACGAAGAACGGAGATATGCTTGCGAACCATTCTGCCACTAATGCCTATACGACTGCCAACGGTCTCTGCTGAAGCATAAGCATCTTCTTTCAATTCCAGATACACATCCCACACGGCATCTGAGAGCCCAGGATATTGCTGTTTGAGTTTATTAGGAATTTTATTAGGAACTTTATTAGGAATATTATCGTGTAGTTTATCAGGCAATGGTTCTCCTTGATGCAACTTCAGTGTCTTATAGATCTCTCCAAACATAAAGTCGATAAATGGCCCCGACTGTCCTGCGTTAGTGCTGGCTGTGATGGCATCGTAATATTTCTGCTGATTGCTATACACCATGTTCTCAACAGGCAGATGTTCAAACAGTGGGTGCAGTTTACCCAATATCAGCGATTGCCATAGGCGCCCCATTCGTCCATTTCCATCAATGAAAGGATGGATAAACTCAAATTCAAAGTGGAACACACAACTGCGAATCAGCAGATGATCCTTCGAATGTTTCAGCCAATCAAAAAGATCGCCCATCAACATAGGCACACGATCGGCAGGAGGAGCCAGATGTACCAAACCTTTCTCGCCAAACACGCCTACACCTCCACGACGATAACACCCTGCATCATCTACCAAAGCCTGCATCATCACGCCATGGGCTTTCAGAAGATCCCCTTCTTTGAAAGCATCCAGTGTAGGATACAACTCATAGGTCTTGATGGCATTCTTCACCTCCTGAATCTGACGGATGGGCGCCACCACGTTCTTACCATCGATGATGTCGCGCACCTCATCCTCTGAGAGCGTATTGCCCTCAATGGCCAGCGATGAATGAATCGTCTTAATGCGGTTTGCCTTACGCAGTCGCAAACCATCCTCCTGCTCCAGCCGGATGGCATAGCGCTCTATCTGACCGGAAATCTCTGCTATCAGGTTGATGGCCTCGGCACTGACCGTAAATGGTGGTATATAACTCATGTAGTGTTGCTTTTAGTTCGTCGAGTGCAAAGATACAAAATATTTTTGAAAATAAGGAAGATTTTGAAAAAAAAATAAAGTCCAAGCGCCCCGCGCACCAGCGCACCAGCGCACCATAAGCGAAAATCGATGTTGCACCGTTCAGAGTATAGTATATATTATATATATAATAATATATATATTATTATATATATAAATAATAAGGTTCACTGTTTTTCCTGAAATTCATTTTACCAAATGGTGCGCTGGTGCGCGGTGCGCCTCGAAGGAGCTTTGGGCTGAGGGAAGCCGGAGTCTCAAAACTGGAGAGCCGGAGTTTGGTCTATATCAAAATGAATTGTAAAGAAAATTGATTTATGTCAAGAAAATTGATTTTTGACATTTTGTGCGAAAAATTTTTTAAAAATATTTGCATATATAAAATATTTTTTGTACCTTTGCACTGTCAATCCGGAAAGACACAAAAGCGGGAGGCGGCGACCCGATGTAGCTCGCTGCAAAACGTCTAATACTACGAGAAAGAAAGGAACAAATTTTATGGCAAGATCAAACATTCCAATGGTGATTAACCTGCGACAGAACACGAACGACGACAGCACCGCATTCGGCAAGTGGTTTGCTGAGGTGGACAGTAAGGAACCCCTGAGCCTGAAGGGATTCGCCAAGCATATGACGAGTCACGGCAAGATCGCTGACTATCAGATGTGTGTGCTGGTACTGGGTCAGCCCGTGAAGCTCGACGGACTGGGAACCTTCTATCCAAGCGTGGATGGTCAGAAGAAGGGCAAGAACGACATGGAGACGGCAGTGGCTGTAGGTCCTGATGCGATGATCAACGGCATCAAGATCAACTTCAATCCTGAGAACACCAAGGGTGAGAAGCTGACCTCGCGAGCCTTCAAGGAGCAGTGCATCTTCGAGTACGAGTATGTGGTGCAGAGCGAGATCCGCACCGTCAACGGCAAGCAGCGCCGCATGCAGAAGAAGACCCCGATCAGTTATCTGATGGCTCCGTCTGCTGACAACAGTGGTGGTGGCGGTAACGGTTAAGGCCTATGAAGAAGCAACGTGTGATTGAGCTGGCGGTGAAGGTGATAGTAGCTGCGCTCACAGCATTTCTGACGGCCATCGGGACCACGAGCTGCATGGGGTATGGACCGTTCTAAAAATAAAGACTCGCAGGGATGCGAGTCTTTATGATTTTATGCGCAGGATGCCTGCTGCACAGCGCTGGAACGGGACGGACTATCGAAGGATCTTCGTGACCGTACCATCGGCCTGACGGCGGATGAAGATACGGCCTGGTGCCAGCGTCTTAGCCTGACGGCCGTCGAGCGTGTAATAGGCAGACTGGCCTGCCGGTGTCTTGATGCTGCGGATAGCCGTGCTGCTGCTCTTGACATCGATGACATATTGTGACATCACCGACATATCTGCGCTGAGAGCAACAACAGAACATACATAATAGTCGTTGACAATCCCGACTTTCTTGACCACGTGGGCGGTATTCCCTTCGACGGTGACCTCAATGTCGTCTGCCGTGATTTCCTCGTCGAGTTCCATCTGATACTCTAACACATCGGGACTGAAGCCCGGCACGTCCTGACCTTTGATCTTCATACCGGTCACCTTGGCGTTGTAGATGAGCGCGATGTCGTCGACCAGCACCTCGTCGCCGTCGCCGCCCTTGCCAGCATCGGCATTGGTGGAGATGGTGACCAGTATGGCCTTCGGCTCAACGGCATTCTCCGTGTAGACAAAGGGAGCCGTGACGCGCACCCATTCGCCGTCGGTGGTGGCAATCTTGTCGTTCTTGGCCTTTGCCACGACATTGGTATAGACCTTGTCCTCAGGATCCTGATAGTAGGTGCCGTCGGTAATGACCGCGCTGATGTTGGCGTAGGGATGATCAGGGTCGATGGAACCGTGTCTGTATTTCACCCAGACGGCGATGGAGTCCGGACGGGAATAGAGGGGGATGTAGAAGGGCTTTCCGGCACCGTCGAGATCGGGCATGCTTGTGTCCAGATAGGCATTGTTGGCAGGGTCGGTGGCAGACATGGCATCTGCATTCAGACGGCCTGTGGTCATCGTGCCATTGGCTACGATACCTAAGATGGATGATGAATAGATACGTGCGCAGGACTCACCTGAATGCGCGTTTTTAGACTTGGTGAGGTGATGGCCGCCAAATGCCGCCAAAGCGCCTGTAGCGGTCTCGAAGGAGTGCCAGCCGTCAGGCTCCACATGGGTTTCATCAGAGGGGTGCCACAGCTCAAAGCTGGGATTCGGCATCTGATAGCCTTCGCCGACGGTCACCTGGATGACCTGACCCATAGTTTCCATCAGGTCGATGTCAAGATTCATATACAGGTGTTCGTCTTCAATCTTTCCGCGCAGCAACACGTTGACAGGGGGCAGCATACCTGCCATCCATATGTCTATGTTGGGGTCGTCGCCGTCGGTTATCGTCACTGTCTCCATCGAAAGGAACAGCGTGGCCTTGCCGTCCTGGTAGGGTTGAATGCTTTTGAGCTCCACGTTACCCACTCCCATAGGACCGTTTTCGCTGTCGAGCATGAAGTTTTTCAGATTGACGTCATACAGTCCGTCGTTCTCAACGATCGAGAATTCGCCGAGCTGCTCAGACGTCACGCCGTTGACAACCACCGTGACGGGTACGACGTAATCTGTTGCGCGGGCGACAACGGCCGTCATCGCAACCAACAATAATGTAAAGATCTTTTTCATAAGCTAATTGTTTTAAAATGATGTTATTAATACGTTTCCATTTGTCAGAATATTCTGTAGAACAGGCCTATCGTGCCATAGATGGGGTAAAGCGTCTGTTCGACGGTCTTGAAATCGCCAGGGAAGATGCCTGTGAGTCCCCAGGAGAGGTCGGCAGAGAGCCCCAGATGGCGGCAGAAGGTCCAGTCGATGCCTACCGTCAGGCCGAACTGCGATGAGCGCAGGTCGTCGCCGAAGTCGTAGGTGGCCCACTCTCCTGCCCTGTCGCCCATCACCACTTTAGCGCCCGTGGGATCGTCTTTGCGCAGGTAGCCGTCGAAGGCATAGCCGTAGAAGTCCTTTGCGAGCAGGAGCGAGAGATAGGGTCCGCCCTTGAGCTGCAGCTTCGGACTGAGTTCATAGGTCAGTTGCAGGGGGATGGTGAGCATGCGCTCGCGCACCATCTGGCGAACGTGGCCGGTATAGACACCTTCCATCTCATCGTCGTCCATGGTCACCTTCATGTGATAGCCCTTGGTGGTCACCTCGCTGTCCATGTCCTTGATGTCATAATGCAGGGCGAACTGCAGTCCGAACTTTTCAGAGAGCGGATACATAGCATCGACACCCAGCATGAAGTTGGGCGTGAGTTTGAACGACTCGATGCTGCGGATGGTGGCCGGCATACCCAAGGGCGCCGTGGCGCCGATGCTGTAGCCCACGCGAGCCTTCACCTGCAGTTTCTCCAGTTTTCCCTGTGCTGCGGCGGAACCAGCCATAAGCCAGGCCACGCAGGCGAGTATGAGTGATATGTGCTTCCGTTTCATTGTGCCTCTCCTTTCATTCATTGAATGTGATTTCAACCTTATCGACATAGAGCGTGCTGCCCAAAGCGCCTTCGAAGAGGTCGCCCGTCTTGCTCGACGAGAATACCAAAGCCAGGTTGTAGCCACGGTTGGCCAACAGTTCGTAATCGATGGGATCGGAGCCCTGGAACGTCATCTCGAAGCGCTGCCACTCGCCGGTGGGAGGCAGCGACGCCACCTGGGCCTTGCGCACGATATACGGACTGGAGAGCACATCATCGCCATGGAGCATGATCTCATTGCCCTGTTCGTCGTGATTGAGATAGAGCACGGAGTAGATGCTGGGTTCGTCGATGCGGCCTTCCACGGGCTGGGAGTCCTTGTCTGTGAACACCTCGCCCGGGCTGTATTTGTAGTATCCTGTCACCTTCACGGGCTCTTTGGTGTAGGGAATGCCCATGAGGGTGGTCTTCAGGGTGTTCGTCAGCGAATACTGGCTGTCGAAGGCGCCCAGGAAGAAGTTGCCTGCAGCGATGGGCTTTTTGAAGGTTCTACCCCAAGAGCCTGTAGAACGGGTGGTCAGCTTGATGCAATAGCCCTCGACACCATTCTCGTCGGGCACGGTGGGATAGTCCGTAGCGGCTGTGTTCGGACAGGCGATCATATAACCTTCGTTGCCCGATGCCCAGATGCGCTCGATAGATCCGTTGTCGCTCTTATAATACCAGAGGTAATAATGGCCGTTGGCACTCAGTTCGAAGTCCTCGAAGTCGTATTTGTTGCTGGGCAGCGTGGCCTCGCGGAAGTCCACAATATAGGTGCGGTGCCACTGGCCGTCCTCAGAAGTGACGGTATAGGTGACAGGCCCGTTGGTGAAGTCCTGACTGCTGCCGTTGGCAGGTGAGACAGTGGCGCCTGGCGTGAGCGTGAATTGTACGGGCATAGCCGGCAGGGTATTAAGGTCGCGGACGATGAACGTCAGCCGTTCCTCGCCTGAGGGCACATCGCTGATACGCATATCGGACTCGCGTATGAAGTACTGCGCCAGACCGTCACCCTCAACCCATGCTTCAACGACGTCACATTCCATATTCTTGGGTTCGTCCTTGATACACGACGAGCATAAGAAGTGAAGCGCGAGAAGTGAAAAGATAAAAGTGAGATGTCTCATGCGATGATCTGTTTTTTATGCACAGGTGAAGGAGATGGCAGTCATCGAGGTGTCGCCATCAGCGACATCGACCTGGGCGGTGACAGCCTCTGGGGTGGCCTGGATCTGACGGAAGGTGTAGCGCACCTGCGGATGCACCAGGGGTGAGACGACGGCGAGGAACTTGACGTTCTTCACGGCCTTGATGGCGAGCGGACGCTGGAGATGCTCCTCGAGGAGTTCCTTGGCAATCTGCACGACGCAGACACCAGGGGTGATGGGTTCGCCAGGGAAATGAGCCTGATAGATGAAGTGGTCAGAATGGAGGCGTATGTCGTAAGAGACGGTGCCTTCCTGCGACTGCTGACCTTCGATGGTGTATAAACTGTTCTTAAGTATCATAATGAATCTATAATTCTTTAATTCTTTAATTTTTCAATTTTAATATTGCTGAGTTCGATGACGGTACGGTCGCCCTTGGGTTCGACAAGCTCCACCTGACGGACGATCCACTGGGCAGGGGTGACGCGGAGGATGATGCTGGCGTACATGCGGCGCACCTCCTTGCGACGGGGTACGAGCGTGGCCACCCACTCCGTCTTTTTCTCATCGGCGGCAGCAAGCGTCACCTGGAAGTCCTGATCGCCCACAAGACTCTGGCCTGACATGATGTTCGTCATCAGACGGGCCATCTCACGATACATGCGGTTGCGACGGATATCGACCTCACGGGTACGACGACTGTCGCTCATGAGCACCTTATCGCCGTCAATCTTGAATGTATGGACGGTGGGCGACGTGTATTCCCAGCAGAGCCAGTCGGGCTGCCGGTAGCTGAGCCGTCCCTTCGACACGGAGGCATCGGCAAGCAGCTTGGTGTGCTTGGTCTGCACGAAGTCACATTGCATGGTCTTCATGCGCTGAGCGGCCTCGACGATATGCTGTCGGGCGGCCTTCGCATCCTGCGCCTGGGCAGGGCCTGCAATGAGCAGACAACCAGCGATGATGAGCAGCACACCCGCCCATTTGGTCCACGACACCTGCTCGTGGAAGAAGACCACGGCAGCGATCATACCCACCACGAAGCTCATGCTGACCATCGGATAGGCGACGCTGAAGGGGAACGTCTTGACGATGTACATCCACAGCAGAGAGGCTACAAGGAAGCAGAGGCCACAGGCGGCAAACTGCCAGTTGAGGAACACACTCGACCAGAACGTGCGGTTCCAGCCGAACGGCGCCATACGCATCAGGGCGAACTTCAGGAACACCTGGCCGGCTGTCAGCAACAAGCATTGCAGTATGACGAGAGGAAGGACTCTATACATTTATTATATTTTTAAGACAACGAATTACACGAATTACACGAATTTTTTATTCACCTTTTCACTCTTTCACCTTTTCACCTTTAAGCACTATCGCAATGGAGTGGATGTCGGGGAGGTCGTGGATGCCAAGGCGCTCCATGAGGGAACGGTAGAGGGGCGTGGTCTCATCATGACAGCCTACGAGGACGGTCTTGTAACGGCCACTCTGAAGGAGCAGACGCGCATCGCGGAGTGCCCATTCGAGGGAATCGTCAGACTGGGTATAGGTGACGTTGTAGCCATGACAACCCAGACGGATGGCGATGTTGCTCGAGATGGTGTTGTGGGTGCTCTGCATGAAGTTCGTGGGACTGAGCATCACCTCACCCTCCTCCAGCATTTGCATGAGGAGTGCCTCGCTGTTCTCCCAGCAACCTAAGGCCGTGCCTGTGATGATGGCATCAGGACACTCGACGCCTGCCAGCTTCAAAGCCTTCAGCGACGAGAGCAGAGAGGCCTTCATCAGTTTCCCCATCCGACGGGCCTCCAAGGGCTTCACGTAGTCGCGAATCTCTGAGAGCTGGTCGATGGAGGTGATTTCGACGCGGGAGAGTTCTTTGATTGTGGAATGTGGAATGTGGAATGTGGCGCTCGACCTCTGGTCGCTTGCTACCGAAGGGACGCAAGAATGAGATTTGTCTGAGGCAGACAAAACAATAGCCGAATCATTCCCTCCAAAGCCGAAGGAATTGCAGAGGACATGACGAAGCAGGCAGCCGTCTGCACCTATGGAGGGGACGATGCCGTCAGACATAGGATGCGCGAAGCCGAGGTTCGCAGGAATGAAACTATGGTGCATGGCGAGCAGACAGATGACCGCCTCGATGCTGCCTGAGGCACTGGTGGTGTGGCCTGTGAAGCCCTTCGTGCTCGACACGGGCGGCAGGTCGCTGCCAAAGACACGCTGCAGGGCGACGCTCTCGCTCTGGTCGTTGTTGGGCGTACCTGTGCCGTGGGCATTCACATAGTCGATATCTGAAGGCTGCAGGCCAGCCATTTCGAGGGCCTCACACATAGCGAGGAAAGCCCCTTCGCCGTTGTCAGACGAAGCCGTCTGGTGGAAGGCGTCGCAGGCGTTGCCATAGCCGCTGAGATAAGCGTGGATGGGTGCCTGACGATGGCGGGCGTGTTCCTCCGTCTCCATCACCACAAAAGCAGCCCCCTCGCCCAGGTTCAAGCCTGCACGGGTATCGTCGAAGGGACGACAACGCTCCTTGTCGAGGATCATCAACGAGTTGAAGCCATTGAGGTGGAACAGGGAGAGCGCCTCAGTACCACCAGCCACGATGATGTCTGCCTCGCCTGCCTTCAGCATGTTCGCACCCAGGATGAGCGCATTGGCAGCAGAGGAACAGGCGGTAGAGATGGTGGTATAGTCTGTGAAGCAACCGAAGTGTTCGGCCATCAGACGGGTGTTATCGCCACAACTGTGGTCGAGCAGATACTCCAGATGACCGCCGTCGGTAACCATCTCTGCGAAGTAGCGTTCGCTTAGGTCCATACCAGCGACGGTGGTGCCAGAAATAAGGACAATTCTCGAGGAGTCAGGAGACAGGAGACAGGAGTCAGTAGAATACTCTTGCGACGGACATCTCTCATGTCGCCTTAAAAGGAGACTGTCCTCCAAAGCCTGGCGGATGGACCACATACCCATCATAGCCGTACGACTGAACTTGCCGGAGGGATCGAGGGAGAGACGCGACTGGAGTTCCTCGTCAGACCACTTCACCTCACCAACAGGCAGTTCGTGGTGGGTGGAAGGGAGATAGCGCATCTCACCGATGCCCGACCTGCCTTCGCGCAGCGACTCCAATACCGTGGCCTTGTCGTGGCCGATGGCGGAGATGATGCCTTCACCCGTGATGGCGATGTTCATTTCTTGCGGTTTTCGTTCACAAACTCAGCGATGGTGCGCACACTCTTGAAGATGGCCTTGCCCTCGGCAGGCGAAGCCAGTTTGATGCCATAACGCTTCTCCATGAGCACGATCAGTTCGAGGGCGTCGATGGAGTCGAGCCCCAGACCGTCTTCACCAAAGAGCGGGGCATCGGTATCGATGTCATCGGGAGTCATCTCTTCGAGATTCAGCGCTTCGATGATGCGCTGCTTGAGTTCTACAATTAATTCTTCCATTTTATATATAAACTACGGATTATACGGATTTTACGGATTTATTCAATATACCCAGGTCTGCGACAAAATGGGCGTCGTCCTCGTAGTCGAGCCAGCCACAGAGGATGGACTGCGTCGTAGAGTCGAGACAGGAGGCCTGCAGAATCTGTTGCATCAGACGGTCGTCTTGTCGAGGCAGGATATAGAACGAGGTCTCGCCGTGATAGCCGTTGCGGATGGCGATCTCGCCTGTCACGATGTTGGGGAGGGTATAGACGAACACGGAGGGACTGGGGAAACAGTTGTCCGGATCGACAATAGTCTCGATGTATTGTCTGTCGGCACAGACGGACGAGGAGTGGTTGAAGAAGATCACGGCACGATCGTCGCAAGCCACGAAACGCTCTGCGCCCTCTGCCTGTAACAGCAGCTCTGAGGCGATGAATCCCAGACGGCTCAGGGGATCCATCTTGTAGTATTTCGGATAGTCGCCCACATACTGGCGGTAAAGGGCGGTAAGGAGGTCTTTGCCAAAAGCGTCGATGGGCAGATGACGTCCGTCGACCTCCACAGCGTCAGGACGGATGAGGACGGAATGGCTCGAGGAACGAGGAAGGAGGAAGGAGGAAGGAGAATACTCCAGCTTCAGTTTCTTCCCCACAAGGTAATCTCGTTCCTCATTCCTCATTCCTCCTTCCTCGAAAAGAAGCGCTGCATTACAGCCACCAAAGCCGGAAAGCATCTTGACGAAGGCGGATTTGGAGGTGGACTGATGGGAGGCTGAGAGGGAGATATGACCAGAGACGCCCAGTTCCTCGAAGCCTTGTGTGGCGAGGATGGTTTGGTCGTCGAGGGCAGCTATGGAGAGGATGGTCTCAAGGACACCTGCAGCACCCATCGTATGGCCGTAACAGCCTTTGTAGGCATTGACGGAGATGTCTGCCAGACCAGCCCGCTCGATGGCCACAGACTCCATCTGGTCATTGAAGATCGTAGCTGTGCCGTGGGCATTGATGAAGGCCAGGGATTCCTTGTCGTTATCATCTATGATGGTCTTTAGAGCGAGATAGGAACCTTCGCCGTTTTTGGCAGGATTGCTGATATGGGTGGCGTCGTTGCGGATGGCACCAGGGCCGAGGGTCCAGTTGACAGTTGACAGTTGACAGTTTACAGTTGACAGAATCATCGTGGCGGCGGCCTCGCCAAGGTTCAGCCCCATACGCTCCATATCGAAAGGACGGCAAGGTTCTGGTGAGAGGGCTTTCAGCGACTGGAAACCTGAGACAATGAAACGGCTCTGACTGTCGGCCCCACAGACCACAGCATGTTCATACTGTCCGTCTTCGAGCAGACGTGAGGCAAGGATCAAGGCGGAGAGGCCTGAAATACAGGCATTGCACACCACGATGGGCTCCGTGGTAAAGCCTAATTCACGGGCGATGCGCTGGGCGCTGTCAGCAGGCGACAGGTGATCAGCTTCAGGAGATTCCTCCAACAGTTCCACATCGCCTTTGGTAGTGCTGATGATGAGGATAACATTCGGCTGGGAGACGTCGAGCGTGGTCTGCGAGAGCGCCTCACGGACGGACGTGACGACCATCGACTCGAAACGGGACAGTCCGCTGATAAGGAATTGCTGCTCCTGCTCTTGGGAGAACAGCGAGGCCGTCAGCACCTTGTCTGGCAGCGACCACCGCTGGTCATAACGCGCCAGCGCAGAACGGCCGGCCTTCACGGCCTGGTAGTTCTCCGCCGTCGTCGCTCCCAAGGGCGACAGGATATTATCAGCTATCTTATAAACCATCTCCTTCTACATCCCAACGTTTCTTCCATTCGAGATAGAAAGGCGGATTGTCCCACACCAACTGGTACTGCAAGTCCATAAACACCTGAACGGAATGTCCTGTGGCAATCAGACTCTCATCGGCCGTATCGTGGATCTCATAGTCGAAGATCACCTTCGCTGAGATCGTAGGACGATAGATGATGTCGATGCGCGGGCGCATGCCATAGCGGATGGGCTTCTTGTACTGGATGGTCTGCTCGACGATGGGCGCATAGTAGCCGTGGTTCACATAACCCATATAGGTCAGGTCGTACTTCGCACCAAACACCTCACGGGCATCCTCGAAATACAGGGCGTAGGCACCATGCCACACCACGTTCATCATATCGATCTCGCTGAAACGGATCTCCAGTTCCTTCGAAGCTCTCAGTTCCTTCTTACCTTCCATTTCTCACATTTTTACCTTTTTACCCTTCCCTCACGCTAATCTTGATTTCCGTGGAGAGCAGTTCCTCACCCTCGCAGGTGACCGTTGCCTTGGCGAGTGTCATACCAAACACCTCGCTGATAATTTCAACGGTGGTCGTAATGGTCTGTCCAGCGGCAGGCAGGCTGTTGATGACAAGTTTCCTCACGGCTCCGATAACACCAATCTGGATGCCGTTGTTAAGCATGTATTTGTTCACGAAGCCGATACGCGCAGCACAGGTCTGAGCCACATTCTCTATAAGTCCGCTGGCTGAGAAAAAACCGTTATCGACGAAGATGTTGTCTGCTGCGATCATGGTCTCAGAGACCGTCCGCACCTCATCGAAATGGGTCAATCGGCCAATCATCACAAACGGCTCCTGTTGTGGCAACAGTTCGTGAACGTCAATCTGACGCAGGAATTCTTCTGTAAACTCTTTCATTGTTTCCAAAAATCAAAATAGTTATACCATTGTGTGGGATATTGTTTCAATAGCCGTTCAAGTTCTGCGATGTAGGCATGCAGCAACTGGTCGGTCTGTCGTTTGCGAGGTGCCTCCTTGTCATACGAGAGTGGCGTGACGTAGATCGTATATTGCGTCCATGACGATTTCATCACGTTCACGGCCAACACATCGAGGCCTCGCATCGTAGCCAACGAGAAGGGACCCATCGGGAAACGGGCCTCATAACCCAGAAACTCTGCCTTGAGCGCCTTCTGCGAACCCCAGATACGGTCACCCGGGATGCTTATGATCTCACCGTCATTCAGAGCACGGTCGATCTCGAAGAGATGACTCATATCCTCGAGAATAGGAATCATACCTATGTTAGTGTGGGAAAACAGACGCTTGCGATTCTCCATGACGGAAGACTTCTCGCCCATATAGACGATGGCGTTGATATGCTTGGTCTCTGTCACCAGCGTGTAGCCGGCAATCTCGTAGTTACCCATATGGGAACTCAGTTGCACGAAACCTGGCTCCAGATCAGACAGACGGAGGAAGTTGTCGTAGCCTTCGATTTTCACATTGATCTTCTTGCCTGCATACATCGCGAACTTGTCGATGACGGCCTCTGCGAAGAGACAATGATTCACATAAGTGTGGCAGAAGGCCTTCAGAGACGATTCCCCATAACGCTCGCGGAAGTAGCGGTAGATGAACTTAAAGCCTGGACGGAAAAGACAAGGCGGTATGACAAAGATATAGGTGAAGACGTATACGAACCTAACGTCCACCTTCCTTAATATCCCTATCAGCCAACGGTGCATCAGACTGTTGCCGTAGGTCGTACCGTCCCATTGTTTCTCTGCCACTACCCTACTTTGCTCTCAATATAGTCACAGAACTGGCGCAACGTGGTGACACCAGCCATCTCCTCGGGCTTGATCTTAAAGCCGAAGTTCTTCTCTACGATGACGACGATGTCCACAAAGTCGAGGCTGTCGATGCCCATGTCTTCCTTCAGGGTTGCATCGTCTTTGATCTTCTCTTCGTCGATCTCCAGATCATCGATGAGGAATGCCCTCACCTTTTCTTCAATTTCTTGTCTTGACATTATTATTTATATTTTTACTACGGATTTTACGGATTATACGGATTTTCACTATTCTCTCACCTCTTACCTCTCACCACTAATATGGAGTGTCCGTGACCGAGGTGGTCGTAGATCTGTTCGATCTCCAGACCAGCCTCACGGATACAGGCCTCCATGTCCTCCGTGTTGTACATCTTCGAATTGCCGTTGGCGATGGCCGTGAAGTAGAGGCTCGTCATGGTGAGGCAGAAGGCCGCAGGCTCATAACGCTGACGGTCCCAGAGCGTCTCCATGATATAGATGCGCGTCTCAGCCGTCATCGCCGCCTTCGCACGACGCAGGATGCCCACGATCTCGTCCATCGAGAAACAGTCGAGGAACTGACTCATCCAGATGGCGTCCAGTTCCCCTCCTGAGTAGGAGGGGTGCCCGGAGGGCGGGGTGGTCTGTTCCCACTTAGGAAACATCACCTTTTCATCCAGCAAATTGATCCCATAACCACTAATTCTCTCTGCCCCAGGCTTCCCCTTGACGTTCGCCTGCATCATCTCGATCTGCTGGGGCAGGTCGAGGATGGTCACCTCCACCTCTGGGTTGTAAGCGACGCATTGCAGCGCCCATTTGCCTGTATTGCCACCCACATCGTAGAGCGAACGCACATGGTGTTCGTCGAAGATGATTTTCAGGGCCTCAGGGAACGAGGAGTCACTATAGAAATGGTCGAAGCCGAACCAGCTCTTCTGCACCTGTTCTGGCAGACTCGACAGCCCCTCATAGACCGTCGGCCAGGGACCAAAGTGCTTCAGTCCTTCAGGCTTGCCGTTCTTCAGCGATTCCTCCAGAAGGAACCAGCCTTCGTAGTTCACATCGTGGTTGAAGTCGAGGTTCACGCGGGTGGCACGGTCGTTCAACAGGAACCAGCCCGTCTTCGAGAGTGTGAAGCGGTCTGTCTCTGGGTCAACCAATACCGTGCCTATACAGAGCGAGGCCTCCAGGAGGCATTTCACGGCATAGTCAGAGAGAGCCGTTTGCGTGCATATCTCCTGACGTGTCAGTCCCTGGTCGGCATCGCGCAGCAGGTCGAGGATACCCCATTTCACCATCAGTCGCGAAGCCTGGAAGACGATTGGTCCCCAGGCGATGAACTCCGCCAGCCGCTGTGCCTCGCGGGCACTTAGCTGTTCTTTTGTATATTGTTTGCTAAGAGCGGGTGAAAGATTCATGATGACAATTACTTGGTAATGTCCTCCAACAGGTCTTTGGCCAGACTCTTGTGGAACATCTGCATACGACGCTTGAAGTTGGGGAATTTGAAATCTATGTTCCTACTCGAAGCGCCTCTGTATCTGTGGATCTTCACCGTACAGACGGTCTGACCACTGGCATCCTTGATCTCCAACATGGCGTTGACGGTGATACCGCCGTCACGCTTGCTGATGCTCCAGTATGAAGCACCAGCGTTACCGGTGTCAAAAGCACTGGCGGTGAACACAAAGTGATAGTCGCCTTTACCCTTCTCCAGCATCTTCACGTTCTTTTTCTTCTCTTCATTCCAACGCTTGACAAAGTATTCCTTGCTGTTCTCAAGAATGTCATCCCAATCCTCGAACACATCCTCGTCTTCTGTTTTCAGCTTCTCTCTTAATGTCTTGTCTGAAAGAGTCGAGCCCTTCAGGTTGCCAGTTTTGGCGTCAAGATAGTTGAACTCTACAGTAGCGGTCTTACCAGGCTGACGGACTGTCTCCACAAAACTGCCTGATACGACAGTAAACTCCGGTTCATCATCAGCGTAGGCTTCCAAGGTTACTATAGCCATCAGCGCCATCATGAAAATCTTTTTCATATTCAGTATATGTTTGGATTTATAATTTTCTAATCACCAAAGCTGAGTTCGTGCCGCCAAAACCAAAGGAGTTGCTCAACACGGTGTTCACGTCCATATCGACGGTCTTGGCCGTGAGATTCAGTTTCTCTGAGTACTCGTCAGGATTCTCAAAGTTGATGTTGGGCGCCACGAAGTTGTGCTGCATCATCAGGATGCTATACACGATCTCTGAGGCACCGGCCATCCAGCACTCGTGACCCGTCATCGACTTGGTCGAGCTGATGAGGGCGCGCTGTCCCTGGAACATCCTTCCAAGGGCGATGGCCTCGTACATGTCTCCCTGATGCGTCGAGGTGGCATGCGCGTTGATATAGTCGATATCGTCGAGCACGATGCCTGCATCCTCAACGGCACGCGTCATGGCAATCACACTACCGTTGTCGCTGGGTTCTGAGATGCCGCCGCCGTTGCTGGAGAAGCCATAGCCGATGACCTCTGCGAGGATCGTCGCCCCACGGGCCACAGCATGGTCGTAGTCTTCAAGCACAAGGGCAGCCGCACCACCGCTGGGAATCAGTCCGTCGCGGTCCTTGTCGAACGGACGGCTCGCCTTCGTGGGTTCATCCATACGGACGGAGAAGGCGTTGAGGGCATCGAACGACGCCATCGAGTAGTAGTTCGTCTCCTGCGCACCGCCACAGAGCACCATATCCTGCAGTCCCTGACGGATGAGCATCATACCCAGTCCGATGGAGTGGCTGCCACTGGCACAGGCGGCGCTGATGGTGAAGTTCACACCACGCAGATGGAAGATGGTGCTGAGGTTCATATTCACGGTCGAGTTCATCGACTGGAAGATGAGTCCGTAGCCCAGCATCGCCGTATCGTGCTTCTCGTCCATAATCTTCGACGACTCGATGACGGGCTTGGCCGACGAGTCGTTGCCAAAGATACAGCCCACCTCGTTCTGACGCAGGTAGTCGTCTGTGATGCCTGCCTGTTCGAAGGCCTGGCGCGAGGCCATATAGGCATACTGCGCCTCCTCCGACATACCGGCACGGGTATGACGGTCGAGCATCTGCTTCGTGATGACAGGTGTTTCCACCTTACCCATCAGTCCGCTGCGATAGCCGTAGCTCAGACGGTCCTGATCGAGCACGATGCCCGACTTGCCTTGATAGAGTGAGTCCTTCACGGTCGCGAGGTCTGTACCCAGACACGACCAGATACCCATTCCAGTTATTACAACTCTTCTCATTTCTACTGTCTCCTGACTCCTGTCTCCTGACTCCTAAGTATACAGTCCTCCGTTGATGTTGATGACCTCGCCTGTGATATAGGCGGCCTCGTCTGAAGCGAGGAAAACCGCCAGGGCTGCCACCTCCTCAGGCGATCCGAAGCGTCCTGAGGGGATCATCTTCTTCAGCTCGTCCACGGGCAGGCCCTTCGTCATATCGGTCTCGATGAAGCCGGGGGCGATGGCATTGACGGTGATGTTTCGTGGTGCCACCTCCTGTGCCAGTGCCTTCGTAGCGCCGATGACGGCAGCCTTCGCAGCGCTGTAGTTCGTCTGTCCGGGCAGACCCTTCACACCTGAGAGCGACGCCATATTGATGATGCGTCCGCCACGCTTGCGGGGCATCATATGCTTCAGCAGATGGCGCGTCACGTAGAAGTAGCCGTTCAGCGTCGTGTCGAGCACCTTGTGCCAGTCCTCGTCGGGCATCATGAACATCACGTTGTCACGACGGATGCCGGCATTGTTCACCAGCACGCCGAACCAGTCCTCCGGGTGCTTCTGCTCCCACTCTGTCAGGGCCGTCTCAATGGCCTTGGGGTCAGAGGTGTCGAAGGGCAGGAGCTCTGCCGTACCACCGTTGGCGGCAATCTCGTCTGCCACACTCTGGGCAGCCTCACGATTACTCAGGAAGTTGATCACTACCGGCCAGCCTGCTGCTGCCAGACGCAAGGCAATGGCCTTGCCAATACCACGGGATGCACCCGTCACTAATGCGTATTTCATTATCCTAAACTCTAAAATTTTTGCAAAAGTACGCATTTTCTTGCAATTATCAGAGAAAAAATTGAAATAATTGCTTTTTTATCAGAATAATTGCTTATCTTTGCCTCAAAATTTGCGCGACTAACTTAAATATTGGTAATATAATTATGGAACAACAGAAACGTTACGGTCACTTCGACGACCAGCACCGCGAGTATGTCATCACAGACCCGCAGACCCCTTGGCCTTGGATTAACTATCTTGGCAACGAGGACTTTTTCTCACTCATCTCCAATACCGCCGGCGGCTACTCCTTCTACAAGGATGCCAAGTTCCGCCGCATCACGCGCTACCGTTACAACAACGTGCCAATGGACAATGGCGGGCGCTATTTCTACATCAAGGACGGCGAGACGGTATGGAACCCCGGCTGGAAACCCTGCAAGACGCCGCTCGACTTCTACGAGTGCCGTCACGGTATGAGCTACACCCGCATCACGGGCCGCAAGAACGGCGTGGAGGCCTCCGTGCTCTTCTTCGTGCCCCTGAAGAAATGGGCAGAGGTGCAGAAGCTCACCCTGAAGAACGAATCTTCTGAAGTGAAGCAGCTGAAGCTCTTCTCGTTCGAGGAGTGGTGTCTGTGGAATGCCGCTACGGATATGGAGAATTTCCAGCGCAACTTCTCAACGGGCGAAGTCGAGATTGAGGGAAGCACCATCTATCACAAGACCGAGTATCGTGAGCGTCGTAACCACTACGCCTTCTATCACGTGAATGCCCCCATCCAGGGCTTCGATACCGACA
>JAEEGH010004363.1_pt1 | contig 36383 bp, 25 predicted proteins | sample 9134181 | NCBI WGS metagenome assembly JAEEGH01 (sample SAMN16246544, study PRJNA631951) | gut metagenome | biome: gut microbiome; feature: rumen; material: DP-attached | host: Bos | place: Iran: Karaj | collected 2018-10
CATCCTGGGGCTGGAGAAGGTCCCAAGGGTTGGGCTGTTCGCCCATTAAAGTGGCACGCGAGCTGGGTTCAGAACGTCGTGAGACAGTTCGGTCTCTATCTATCGTGGGCGCAGGAGTCTTGCGTGGATCGGCCACTAGTACGAGAGGACCGTGGTTGACAGACCTCCGGTATGCCGGTTGTGCCGCCAGGTGCACCGCCGGGTATCCGCGTCTGGTTTGGATAAGCGCTGAAAGCATCTAAGTGCGAAGCCATCCGCAAGATGAGGACTCCATTGAGGGTCGTCCCAGACGAGGACGTTGATAGGGTGCAGGTGTAAAGACGGCGACGTCAAAGCCGAGCACTACTAATTGCCCGAGAGCTTTCGTCTGCTCAGCGACAATGTCGCTGGGTATAGTAATAGTCATACTGTCAGGTGTTGGTAGTAATTGACATCTATAGCTTGCTTGTGAAGATAGTCATAACCCATATCAGGTGGTTATTGCGGCGGGGTCCCACCTCTTCCCATTCCGAACAGAGAAGTTAAGCCCGCTTGCGCCGATGGTACTGCAATGCAATGCGGGAGAGTAGGAGGCCGCCACTTTTCAGTAAGAAGCCCTTTCGTCAGCAATGATGAGAGGGCTTTTTCGTGTCGTTTTCACTCTTTTAACGTATGGAGTATGCCGAGTTACAACTATTATTTGTACCTTTGTCACAAAATAAAAACTAAATAGCATAATCATGATGAAAAAGATTCTAACTATCTGTATCTTACTCCTTGAGAGTGTCTGCACCATCACTGCACAAGTGAAATTGCAAGCAAACAATGTTGACGAAGTCCTGAAGGCTATGACGCTTGAGGAAAAAGCCATGCTCGTCGTAGGTGGAAACCGTCAGATTGAAACGAGTGGCGGCAATGGAATGATAGGCGGACATGCCCGGCGTGTGCCAGGTGCTGCAGGTGCCACTCAGGCCATTCCAAGACTCGGCATCCCTTCGACAGTCCTTACTGATGGTCCTGCAGGTGTGAGAATCAGTCCCAAACGCAACAACGATGAGAGTACCTATTTCTGCACAGGTTTCCCTGTGGGCACTGCCCTCGCCTGCACCTGGAACACACAACTTGTAGAAGAAGTGGGAAAATGTATTGGCAACGAAGTGCTTGAATATGGTTGCGACGTGCTGCTCGCCCCAGGCATGAACATCCACCGTTCTCCGCTCTGTGGCCGTAACTTCGAATACTATTCTGAAGACCCGTTGGTGACGGGAAAGATTGCTGCTGCCTATGTAAGAGGTGTGCAGAGTCAGGGGGTGGGAACCTCTGTGAAGCACTACGCTGGCAACTCTCAAGAGACCAACCGCATGGGCGTCGACGAGGTGATGTCACAGCGTGCCCTCCGCGAAATCTATCTGAAAGGCTTCGAGATTGCCGTGCGTGAGGCTGCTCCTTGGACGGTCATGTCGTCGTATAACCGCCTCAACGGTCCATTCACTCAGGAGAACGGTGAATTGCTCACTACTATCCTGCGCGATGAATGGGGGTTCGACGGCATCGTCATGACCGACTGGACAGGTCTGCGCAATACTGCTGCCCAGATTCAGGCAGGCAATGACCTGATGGAACCAGGCAACGAATCGCAGATTAAGGATATTATAGATAAGGTGAAGAGCGGTGCCTTGAAAGAGACCGATCTCGACATCTGTGTGAAGCGCATCCTGCAGTATCTTGTCAAGACACCAGCCTTCCGTAACTACAAATACTCCAACAAGCCTGACTTGAAAGCCCATGCAGAGGTGACACGTCGTAGTGCTACTGAGGGAATGGTACTGCTGAAGAACGAAGGACAGACACTGCCTTTTGATAGTTCGAAGACCATCTCCGTCTTTGGTGTCACATCCTACGACTTCATTGCTGGCGGTACAGGCTCTGGTGACGTGAACAAAGCCTATACCATCGACCTGATGCAAGGACTTACGGAGGCAGGATTGAAGGTGAACACCAAACTTGCTGACGTCTACAAGAGTTATAAGAATTATCAAGAGAGTCTCACCGCTGCTGGTCCAGCACGAGGCGGTTGGTTCTGGGGCAAGGCCCTTCTTCCAGAGATGGCCGTCAGTCGCAACATCGTCAATGCACAGGCCCAGGAGTCCGATCTCGCCATCATCACCTTAGGTCGTCAGGCAGGCGAAGGTTCTGACCGCCAGGAAGAAGGCGATTTCACCCTCACGGATGTGGAGCGCCAACTCATCACGGATGTATGCAGTGCCTTCCACCTGGCCAAAAAGCCTGTTGTGGTGGTGCTTAATATGGGTAATGTCATTGAGACGGCTTCGTGGAAGTCGATGCCCGATGCCATCCTCCTGGCCTGGCAACCTGGACAGGAAGGCGGCTATTCTGTGGCTGATGTGCTGACTGGTAAGGCCTATCCTTCTGGTAAACTCACGATGACCTGGCCCAACAACCTCATCGATCTGCCATCGAGCGCCAGTTTCCCCAATGTCCGTCCTGCTGCTCAGACGTTTGGTCGCAGACGCGGAAACGGAAACGGCAAGGTGGAATTTCAGGATTATACTAAGCACGTAGAAGGCATTAATGTGGGGTATCGTCACTTTACTACCTCCAAGAAATCGGTGTCCTATCCTTTTGGCTTCGGCCTGAGTTATACGACTTTCTCATATAGCAAACCCGTGGTTAAAGCCACCAAGGATGGTCTTACGGCCCAGATTACCGTCACAAACACTGGAAAGCACGTAGGCAAAGAGGTGGTAGAACTCTATGTCAGTGCGCCCGCTGGTGGTCTCGAAAAGCCTGCTCGCGAACTGAAGGCCTTTGCCAAGACGCGTGAACTCCAGCCCAACCAGAGTGAGACACTCACCATGAAACTCTCGCTCTACGACCTGGCATCCTATAACGAGACTACTCAGGCTTGGGAGACCGCTGCAGGTAAATACACCATCGGCTTCGGAGCCAATGTGGAGGACATCCGTGCTACTGCTCCTTTCAATCTCTCAAAGCAGCAGACTGTGAAGTGTCACGATGTGATGAACCCCAGCATGTAAATCTGCCTTCACTGCCACAATATAAATCCCAGCTCAGAGAGGACTCCGTTTGTGTCGAAGAAAAGATAATGGCAGGTTCCCCAGCATTCTGAGGGACCTGCCGTTTATTATCAGACCAGGGGATTCTGGTCATTCAATGATGAGAGGGATTTTTTCTATGGCAATAAATCGCGGCGTTTTGCGTTATATCATTGTATGCAGTGGACAGATAGAATACGACAGGTGAAAATTATTCTGGTGGTTGCAGCAGTGCTCATTGCTGTGGCTTCACTGCTGATATCGCATTTCCTGGTGCTCGACCTGTCGAAAGAGGAACATCAGCGTATGGAGGTATGGGCGCAGGCGCTGCATGCCTTGAATGCTGCCGACGAGACGACCGACCTGACCTTGGTACTGAACGTGATAGAGGGTAACAATACAATACCGGTCATCGTGCTGAATGCCGAAGGCGGTGTTGATGATTTCCGTAACATCACAGACACGGCAGACATCAAGGCGTATGCACGGCAGATGCTGAAGGCGGGTGATACCATTCATGTGGACCACCAGCTGGTATGCTATGACGAGTCAATCATGCTGAAGCGTCTGCAAGCCTGGCCGTACGTGCAGTTAGGCATCGTGTTGATATTCGTGGTAGTGGCCATCTTTGCTCTACTGTCGTCGAAGCGAGCCGAGCAGAACAAGGTGTGGGTGGGACTGTCGAAGGAGACCGCCCATCAGTTGGGAACGCCCGTGTCGAGCCTGATGGCCTGGGTGGAGATGTTGAAGGAACAGTATCCTGACGATGACCTGCTGCCCGAGATGGACAAGGACGTGAAACGACTGCAGCTGATAGCCGAGCGCTTCTCGAAGATCGGTTCGCTGCCCGAGCCCGTGGAAGCCTCGATGAACGAGGTTCTGGCACATGTGGTGGACTACATGGACCGGCGTACGTCGCACAAGGTACAGATGGTTAGGCAGTTGCCTGACCATGAAGTCGTAGTGCGTATGAATGCCTCGCTCTTCGAGTGGGTAATAGAAAACCTGTGTAAGAATGCCGTTGACGCGATGGAGGGAGCCGGCACTATCACGCTGACACTGACAGACGAGAACCAGCGTGTGGTGATAGAAGTTCAGGACACGGGTAAGGGTATTAAGAAAAAGGATGTCAACAACGTCTTCACGCCAGGTTTCACCACCAAGAAGAGAGGGTGGGGGCTGGGCTTGTCATTGGCAAAGCGTATCGTTGAAGAGTATCATAAAGGCCGTATCTTTGTCAAACAGTCAGAGATTGGCAAAGGTACGACCTTCCGTATTGAGATGCCTAAGAAATAATTCCGAATTTCGAGTTACGAATTCCGAATTATTCTACGACGATTCCCTGTTCTTCGCAGAGTTTCAGACTCATTTCCTTGAGCTTGAATTTCTGGATTTTTCCTGAACCGGTCAGTGGGAACTGGTCGATGAAGAACACATACTTCGGAATCTTATAGCGTGCTATCTTGCCACGGCAGAACAGTTGCACGTCTTCGGGCGTCATCTTCACACCCTCTTCCAAGATGATAAAGGCGCCAACGGCCTCACCATATTTCTTAGAAGGTACGGCAGCCACCTGTACGTCGCGAATGCCAGGCATGTGGTACAGGAACTCTTCAATCTCGCGTGGGTAGATGTTCTCGCCACCACGTATAATCATATCCTTGATACGGCCGGTGATGCGGTAGAAGCCCTGTTCGTCCTTGATGCCCAGGTCGCCTGAATGCAGGAATCCGTTCTTGTCGATGACCTCGGCAGTAGCGGTTGGATTCTTGTAGTAGCCCTTCATGACGTTGAAGCCCTTGCAGCACATTTCGCCCTGTACGCCCACGGGACATTCCTCGCCCGTTTCCGGGTCGAGCACCTTGACCTCGACAAAAGGATAGTCGCGGCCAACAGTGGTGCAACGCTGTTCGAAGGTGTCGTTCAGGCAGGTCTGTGTCATACCTGGCGACGACTCTGTCAGACCGTACACACTGGTAATGGTCATAAACATCTTTTCGCTGACTTGCTTCATCAGTTCCACAGGACAGAGCGAACCAGCCATGATGCCCGTACGCAGGCAGCTGAGGTCGAACATCGAGAACATCGGATGGTTCAGCTCGGCTATAAACATCGTGGGTACACCATAAACGGCGGTACAACGTTCCTTATGGATAGAAGCTAGCACGACGAGCGGGTCGAACTTCTCAACCATCACCTCCGTACAGCCATGTGTCAGACAGTTCATCGTAGCCAGCACCACGCCAAAGCAGTGGAACAAGGGCACACAGACGCAGAGCTTGTCATCGGCTGTAAAGCCCATGTTCTCGCCCGTGAAGTAGCCGTCGTTGGCAATGCCGAAGTGCGTCAGCATGACACCCTTGGGGAATCCTGTGGTGCCGCTGGTGTACTGCATGTTGCAGACGTCATAGCAGGAAACGTCCTTCTTCATGGTCTCCAATGTCTCGTCCTCCACATTCTGCCCCAGAAGCAGCAATTCGGCGGTATTGAACATGCCACGATACTTCTCCATGCCGATATATACCACGTTTTTCAGGAATGGGAACCGCTCGCTGTTCAAATGACCGCGTTCGCAAGTCTTCAGCTCGGGCAGCATGGTGTAGGTCATATCGACATAGTTACAGTCCCATGTACCATCAGTGATACAAAGGGTATGCATGTCGGAGTCCTTGCACAAATACTCAAGCTCGTTCTGCTTGTAATTGGTGTTTACCGTTACCAATACGGCACCGATTTTCGCTGTGGCATACAGGAAAGTCAGCCAGTCGGGTACGTTAGTGGCCCAGATACCTACGTTCGAGCCCTTCTTCACGCCAATGGAGATAAGACCCTTGGCCAGGTTATCGACGCGCTGGTTGAACGTGCTCCACGTAAAGCGGAGGTCACGGTCAGAATAAACGATATATTCCTTATCGGGCGTCGTCTCGGCCCAATGCTCCAGCCACTGGCCTAATGTGCGCTCATGGAGCTGATAGCCGGCACTTCCAGTCTCGGCAGGATAGGTTCTATTGGGGAGCGGTCTCCCCGCCATATCTAATCTCACGTTACTCATCTTCTGAAAATTAATCTTTAATTTCTGAAATTTAATGTTTAATCTTTAATGTTTAATATTTCAGAAGGGGATGTAAACGACTGCGAGAATCTTGGCACTTCTACCCGGTGCACCATGTACGTGATGTTTGACGATAGAGTCATAGAAGATGCTGTCGCCCTCTTTCAGACTGTAGGTCTCCTTGCCATAAACGATTTCCACCTCGCCCTGCATGACGTAGATGAACTCCTCGCCCTCGTGGGCTGAGAGCTGGAACTCAGGACTCTCCTCGGGGTTGATGTCGATGATGAACGGTTCCATGTGGCGTCCGGCCTTCTGCTGCGCCAGAGGGTGATACTCCATGTGCTTGCGTGTGTCGGTAGCACCGTTCGAGAAACTGATGCTGCTGTCGCGCTCACGGTCTTCGGCACGTGTAACGACAGGCCCTAAGGCGTCGTTGTCGTCCATAAAAGTACCCAGACGTACACCCAGTGCACGGGCAATCTTAATCAGCGGACCTAACGAGGGCATGTTCTGCCCGTTTTCGATTGATATAATCTGTTCTGCAGACAGGCCACTCCTTTCTGCAATTTCCTCAATAGAGAGATTCTTGGTCTCTCTGATTCCCTTGATTTTGGAACCTACAAATGAATTGTTGTTAGACATCTTTATATACAGTATTTTACTTTTTACCTTATTATTTTTGTGTTGTTTGGCGTGCAAAATTACGAAAAATTATGGAATAACCAACAATAATTATAGAAAAATCGTTTTTTTTTTGGTTTTTTGCTCACTTATTCGTACCTTTGCACCCCGAAATGTGTAGTCAGGAGACCTATACGATAGATTTGAAGGGTTTATTGGAGGACGTAACTGTCCGAGATTTCAACCTGGACGACGAGTTCTTTAGGGCTCTCGACGGCTCGCAATTGGAGCATGGAGCATTGCATGTGTCAGTGTCTATACGCAAGATGACTGGCTTTTTCGACCTCCAGTTCCATACTGTGGGTTCAGTCACTATCAGTTGTGACCGTTGTCTGGACGACATGGATCAGCCGATAGAAACAGATAACCACCTTGTGGTGAAGCTGGGCGACACATACAGCGAAGATGATGATACCGTGATAGTGGACGAGAACGAAGGAATGCTCGACCTGTCGTGGTTCATTTATGAGTTTATAATGCTGGCCATACCCATCAAGCACGTTCATGCACCTGGAAAATGCAATAGTGCGATGACGCAGAAACTCGAAGAGTTGAGCGGCGCTGTCCGAAGCGGTGAAGAGGAGGCAGAAGCAATAGACCCGCGCTGGGAGAAACTTCTAAAATTAAAAGTTAAAAGTGAAGAGTGAAAAGTGTAAAATTTGCTTCCGCTCGAAAAATGTAAATTGTAAATTATTAAAATAGTTAATTGAATTATGGCACATCCTAAAAGAAGACAATCGAACACTCGTACCGCTAAGCGTCGTACCCATGACAAGGCTGTAGCTCCCACACTGGCAGTATGCCCTAACTGTGGTGCTTATCACATCTACCACACTGTATGCCCCTCTTGTGGCTACTATCGTGGCAAGATTGCTATTGTAATGGACGAAGCAGCAGAGTAACTGCATTTGATAATTGATAATTGATAATTGACAATTGGAAAACAAGATCAATGCGATAATCACCGGTGTTGGTGGCTATGTGCCCGACTATGTCCTCAATAACGAGGAGTTGTCGCGCATGGTAGACACCAACGACGAGTGGATTACGACGCGTGTCGGTATCAAGGAACGCCGCATCCTCACTGAGGAAGGTCTGGGTACCAGTTATATGGCCCGTAAAGCTGCCAAACAGCTGATACAGAAGACCGGTGTGGACCCTGATACCATCGATGCGCTGATTGTCACCACCTCAACGGCAGATTATCAGTTCCCATCCACAGCCAGCATCGTGCTTGGCAAACTCGGACTGAAGAATGCTTTTGCCTTCGACTTCTGGGCAGCCTGCTGTGGTTTCATCTATACGCTTGATGTGGCGTCCTCGATGATACAGAGTGGTCGCTACAAAAAGATCATCGTTATTGGTGCTGATAAGATGTCGTCAGTGACCGACTACAAAGACCGTGCTACCTGTCCGCTGTTTGGCGATGGAGCCGGTGCCGTGCTGGTGGAAGCCACAACGGAGGAAGGTTACGGTCTGAGGGATTCTTATTTCCGTTGTGATGGCAAGGGACTTCCTTTCTTGCATGTCAAGGCGGGCGGCTCCGTTAGTCCTGCCAGTGCGTTTACCGTTGACCACCGTCTGCACTACCTCTATCAAGAGGGTCGCACCGTGTTCCGCTATGCAGTGACGAATATGAGCGACGACTGTGCCCTCATTGCCGAGCGCAACGGACTCGACAAAGACAATATCCAGTGGGTGGTACCCCATCAGGCCAATATGCGTATCATTGAAGCAGTGGCCAAGCGTCTGGAGTTGCCCATGGAGCAGGTGATGGTCAATATCGAGCATTTCGGCAATACGTCGGCAGCCTCTATTCCTTTGGCACTGTGGGAGAACGAGCATCAGCTGCGTAAAGGCGACAACATTATCCTGACGGCCTTCGGTGCTGGCTTCGTACACGGCGCAAGCTATGTGAAGTGGGCGTATGATGGTGTAGGCGCCAAATGAGAAATGAGAAATGAAAGAAATGAGAAATGACTCATAAAGCTGGATTTGTAAATATCGTTGGAAATCCCAATGTAGGTAAAAGTACGCTCATGAACCAGTTGGTTGGTGAGCGTATTTCAATTGCCACCTTTAAGGCCCAGACGACGCGTCACCGTATCATGGGTATTGTCAATACGGACGACATGCAGATTGTGTTCTCAGACACGCCAGGTGTGCTGAAGCCCAACTACAAGCTGCAGGAGTCGATGCTGGCCTTCTCGGAGTCGGCCCTTCAGGATGCCGATGTGCTGCTCTATGTGACCGATGTCGTCGAGAATCCTGAGAAGAACATGGACTTCCTGGAGAAGGTGCAGCGGATGAAAATTCCGGTGTTGCTGCTGATTAACAAGATTGATAGCCTCACCCCAGACCCCTCTCCAAAGGGCGAGGGGAGTAGTCAGTCTAAGTTGGCAGCTATCGTTGACAAATGGCATGCGCTGCTGCCCAACGCAGAAATTCTGCCTATCTCGGCCAAGAATAAGTTTGGCGTTGACATGTTGCTGAAGCGTATTCAGGAACTGTTGCCTGAGAGTCCGGCCTACTTCGACAAGGACCAGTTGACCGACAAACCTGCCCGTTTCTTTGTGTCTGAGATTATCCGTGAGAAAATCCTGCTCTATTACGACAAGGAGATACCCTACAGTGTCGAGGTGCGCGTAGAGCGTTTCAAGGAGACCGAGAAGAACATCCATATCAATGCCATCATCTATGTGGAGCGCGACTCACAGAAGGGTATCATCATCGGTCATCAGGGTGTTGCCCTGAAGAAGGTCAGCACTGAGGCCCGTAAGGCCTTGGAGAAGTTCTTTGCTAAGCCCATCTTCCTGGAGACCTTTGTCAAGGTGGACAAGGACTGGCGCTCGTCACAGCGGGAACTCGACGCCTTTGGCTATAATCCGGAGTAATACAATGTTTTTATTTTTTTAATAAAAGATGCAGCTTAATTAAAAAAAAGTTGTATCTTTGCACCGATATGCAAAAATATTAAACGAACGAAGATATGAAAAAACTGTATGTTGTGTGCTGCCTGTTAGGCTTCGCAATATCCTCATCGGCTGAGGACTTCACGTTGACGGTACCTGAACTGGAACCCAAGATGACGTATGGCGAGACGATGTCATGCCGTCCGGAGTTGAGCCTCAATGTTTCGAAGACAGACATCGCGACAACTTCTAACCTGTGGAAACCCGACTTCGATTTCTTCAAGTCGAAGACCAATCCCGGTGTGAAACCATATAAGTTCATGGACGAGCTGACATTTGTGGGCGTTCCTTTGTTTGTGGCCGGTATAGCCATCAAGGGCGACAAGGCTATGTTTGCCCAGAACAACAAGGAAGGCAAAAAGAATACGCAGCTGCTGACAGACTTCAAGACAGGTATCGATGACTACTCGCAGTATTTCGGTCCGGCGTTGACGGTAGGTCTGAAATTAGGCGGTTATGAAGGCCGCAGTGACTGGCCCCGCCTGTTGGCGAGCGCCGGTATGTCGTATGGCATCATGGCAGCCCTCGTCAATGGTATCAAATATACGGCCAAGGAGATGCGCCCCGACGGTTCGCAGGCCAATTCGTGGCCTTCAGGCCATACGGCAACGGCTTTTGTGGGTGCTTCACTGCTGCATAAGGAGTACGGACTGACCCGTTCGCCGTGGTTCTCGGTAGCGGGTTACGGTGTGGCTACTGCCACGGGTGTGATGCGCATCCTAAACAACCGCCACTGGATCAGCGATGTCATGTCGGGAGCCGGTATCGGTATTATGTCAACCGAGTTGGGTTATGCCTTGTGCGACCTGATGTTCAAGGGTAAGGGCCTGTTGCGCAACGACCTTGACCTTGAGCCAGAGAATCCTTCTTTCTTCAGTATCTCCATGGGTTTGGGACTTGGAAACAAAAGTATTGATTTCGAGGAAGAGGGAGAAGAGGGGAGCATCCAATTCCGTTCGGCAACGGTGGTAGATGCCGAGGGAGCCTATTTCTTCAATAAATATGTCGGCGTAGGCGGTCGCTTGCGTGTGCGTGCCATGTCGGCAAAGTCGTTCGGACAGTATGCCGAGAATGTGGTCATGGAAGACTATAATGCCTGGGATGGCATGATGTCTGCTTACATGAAAGCGCATCCTGAAGACTATCCTTCCGTTTCGACGGATCCCGACACGCAGTTTTTCAATGACTGGTATACGTATTATCAGAAGATAGGCTATGACTTTAAGTCAGAGGATGCCTTCTACGCGAACGCTCCCGTGACCGATATCTACGGTACAGTGAAAAGCGACCACATGACGGAGTTTACAGCTAGTGTGGGTCTGTACTTCAACCTGCCTCTGAGCAAACACTTCTCTTTAGGTACTAAGGCACTGATAGGCCGTTCGTTCACTCAGGAACTGGACATTGACGGTCATGCTGAGGGTCATGTCAAGGATATTGATTTCAAAGTGACTATGGAGAATAAAAACCATCAGCCGGACTATTCGCTCGACCGTTTGGAATATCCCAACAGCATCGGCAGTAAGTGGACGGACGATTGGGACTATCTGACTCTGGGGGCCCAGTCTTCTACATCGTTCGGTACTGGTATATCGCTGACCTATCGGTACAAGTCGAACTTCTCGTGGCGCCTCTTCTGCGATTACGACTACACGCAGAAGAACTACACGTTGAAGTATGATCCTTTCCATTTCATGCAGAAGGGTTTGACACCAAGTGCGTTGACCGTCATGGAAAACGTCTCTGAGTATGCGGAATACATGAACCCTGTTGAATACAAAAAGAAAAAGAAGATGAACTATTTCACGCTGGGCCTGTCGTTCCTTGTGAATATTTAAACACCATAATAATTCAGTAGATGAGCAACTTAGTAGCGATTGTTGGACGTCCCAATGTTGGCAAGTCCACACTGTTTAATAGATTAACCAACTCCCGTCGCGCCATCGTGAGCGATGAGGCAGGAACCACGCGCGACCGCCAGTACGGCAAGTGCGAGTGGAACGGACGCGAGTTTTCAGTAGTTGATACTGGTGGTTGGGTGGTCAACTCGGACGATGTTTTCGAGGAGGAGATACGCAAACAGGTCATCGTAGCCACTGAGGAGGCCGACCTCGTGCTGTTTCTGGTGGATATCCAGAACGGTATGACCGACCTCGACATGGATGTGGCCAATATCCTGCGCCGTTCCAAATTGCCTGTAGTCCTTGTCGCCAACAAGGCAGACGACGGCAAGCACCTCTACGACCAGTATGAGTTCTACAAGCTGGGACTCGGCGACATGTTCTGTGTCAGTGCTGCTACGGGTTCCGGTACAGGCGACCTGCTGGACTATGTGGTGTCGAAGCTGCCTGTACCCGACGTTTCTGATGTCGAGGACAATACCCCACGCTTTGCCGTGGTAGGGCGTCCCAATGCCGGTAAGTCGAGCATTATCAATGCCTTCATTGGCGAGGACCGTCATATCGTCACAGATATTGCCGGTACTACACGCGACAGCATCTATACCAAGTACGACAAGTTCGGCTTCGACTTCTATCTGGTCGATACAGCAGGTATCCGTCGCAAGAACAAAGTGACCGAGGATTTGGAGTTCTACAGTGTTATGCGCAGTATTCGTGCCATCGAGAACAGTGACGTCTGCATCCTGATGATTGATGCCACCCGTGGTATTGAGGCACAGGATATGAACATCTTCCAGCTCATCCAGAAGAATAACAAGTCGCTCGTGGTCGTTGTCAACAAGTGGGACTTGGTGGAGGACAAGTCGCAGATAGCCATCAAGACCTTCGAGACGGCTATCCGCCAGCGTATGGCACCGTTTGTCGACTTCCCCATCATCTTTGCCTCAGCCGTCACCAAGCAGCGCATCTTCAAGGTGCTCGAAACGGCCAAGCAGGTCTATCTGAACCGTAAAATCAAAATTGGCACGTCGAAGCTCAACGAGGTCATGCTGCCCATTATCGAGCAGACGCCGCCTCCCTCCATCAAGGGCAAATATATCAAGATCAAGTACGTGTCGCAGGTCCCCGACACGCAGATTCCCACCTTCGTGTTCTATGCCAACTTGCCTCAGTATGTCAAGGAGGCCTATCGTCGATTCCTCGAGAACAAGATGCGTGAGAATTGGACGTTGACGGGTACGCCCATCAATGTGTTTATCAGACAGAAATAAGCAACGTTTTACACGAATTTCACGAACTGATGCGAAAAATTCTCATATTCTTATTTTTTCAATGTCTCATTGGTTTTGTGGCTTGCAGCAGCTCGTCGCCCGAGCAGCAGGCTGCAGAATCCGCCAAGGCCTATTACGACCTCTTGGTCGAGGGCGATGCCGTCCGCTTTTTAGAGAATAAGTTGGGTGTCGACACCTTGCCTGCTGACTATGGCGAGCAGCTGTTAGCTGCTGTTCGCCAGTATCAACAGGATATGCAGAAGAAACATGGTGGCTTGCGCGAGGTACGTATTGCCGAGAATCCTGGCCGCTGCGACACCTTTCAAGGCTCTCCCTTAGTTCATACCTTCCTGATCCTTTGCTATGCCGACTCCACCCAGGAGGAAGTCATCGTTCCCATGGTCGAACGTGACGGGCAGTGGCTAATGAAATAACCATCTTACTTTGTTGACGCCTCCCACTTAGTGGATGATGATGTCGGTAGAGGTGACCGTCGGAGCTTGTTGCCACTTGGCAGCATCCAGATCAATAGTGCTGCCAGTCCGCTTTATTAATTACCAATTAAAAGTTTTCAGTACAGAGTCCATCTGCGAGATAGCATAGAGTGGGCAAATCTTTACATGGCGGATTAATCCACTGGCTTCTGGGTCTTGATAGTCGAAGGCTCCAAAGTTTTCCAACGAACAGCGGATAGCATTCGTGAGTTTCCTTTCGCGCAAAAAAATCCAAAGACTCTTCATGCAAAAAAGATATTATCCAAACAAATAATTTGGCGAAAAATGACAAAATCCAAGGAAATAAATCGTCAAAAGTTGACAAAATCCAAAGAAATAATGCTGAAAATGTGATCTAATCAGTATAAATAGAACATTCGTTCCATCATCTGCCATTTCTCATCGCTGGTGGCTCCCTCCTTGCATTGCTGGAACATGGCCATATAGTCCTCCCACTCCTGTTGGCGGGGTAGGGTGGCCAGACGAGCCATGGCTGAGTTCCAGTCGAAGTCGAGCGGCGTTTCCACTATCATGACCAGACGGGTGCCGAGAATAAATATCTGCATGTCCAGTATGCCCACTTCGCTGATGCCGTCGCGAATCTCCTGCCACGACTCTTCCTTACTATGCCTGCGACGGTATTCAGTAATCAGTTGCGGGTCATCCTTCAGGTCCATTGTCTGTACATAGCGCTTTACCGCCTGTCCGTATTCTTTAACACTATAGCCTTCCATCATATTTCTTTTTTTGATGGCAAAATTACGAAAAATCGAGCGCAGAACAAAAGAATTCATTCTTTTTTTGCCGAGATGGAGTAATTTCTCCATTTGGTGGAGAAAGATAGGTAAAATAATTCAAGCCACCAAGCAAATTCAAAATAAAAACGGATTGGATGCTGGGGGCAAACAATCCGTTTTTATTTTACTTGATAGTTGTACATTCTTGCCATGTTCAGGCAGAACTCATAGTAGGCGTTACTGTTACGCCATTTTTTCATTAACTTTTTCATTGTCTTTTTACCTTTCTATTATATTTAAGTTATCCTTATCCGACTACTACCGCTGTGCAGCCTGTTTTCGTAAATCTTTTGCAAAGGTACTCATATTTTTACGTAAAAACAAGGGGAAAACAGTGTTGTTAGCGCAAACAGCCCCTTTTTTGATGTTTGTCAATCAACCTTTTGGGGAAAACATAAGGAGATTTGAAGAAAAATGATTATATTTGCAGCGTGAAAAGTGACACCGATACTTTATGATGAATACCATAATAAAAATATGATACACATAATGATTATGAAAAAGATTATGAATTGGGTGCTTGCCACTACCCTCGTTTGTGGTGCAAGTGTATTAACATCGTGTAAACAGGCTAAAACTCAAAATGACAATGCCGTCCAGAATGTGTCGACTGAAGTGCAGAAGGTAACGACAGAAGAACTGATTCGTACCAGCCAGAGCTGGGACGGCGTAGAACTGCCAGACTATTTTCAGGGACGTCCTGAACTGGTAGCTGTCAAGTATGTGTTCCCTGCCGGCCAGAAATTAGGCTGGCATCACCATCCAGTGATGAACTATGGCGTGCTGGTGCAAGGCGAGCTGACCATCATTGGTCAGGACGGCAAGGAGAAAGTGGTGCATGAGGGCGAGGCTGTCGTAGAGATGGTCAATACCATCCATCACGGCGAGAACCGAGGCACAAAGCCCGTTATCCTCTACATGTTCTATCTCTCGCAGAAAGACCTGCCTTTAGCTGTGCAGCACCCCGAGATTCCGCTGGAATAATCAAGCTGTATGATACTATTAATTACAACATAAAAATGAACAAGAACGAGAAATTTGTAATCACGATTAACCGTGAGTTGGGAAGTGGCGGTCGCACCATAGGCCGCCTGTTGTCAGAGAAATTAGGCGTGCCCTTCTACGACAAGGCCGTTATCGACGGTCTGACCCAGAAGTTCGGGCTCTCACCCGAGCGCATCGAGGAAATCAAGGCACAGAAGAAATCGTGGTGGAACGACATCAATACTTACTACCAGACGCTTGTCAATAGCGCCAACATGCCTATGGAAGCAGAGGTGAAGCTCGACAATGCCTCGATGTTTGAGACCGAGCAGCGCATCCTGCAGGAACTGGCCGCACAGACCTCATGCGTTGTGGCAGGTCGTACGGGCTTCATGGTGTTCCGCGAATGGCCCAACCACTTGAACGTCTTCATCCAGGCCTCAATGCCGCACCGCATCCAGCGTGTTATGCGCCGCCAGAATGTCAGCGAACAAGAGGCTCGCGACATCATTGCGAAGATGGATACGACCCGTGAAGCCTATATCAAGAAATACGAAGACACCTCGCGCTACGATACCCGCAATTACCAGCTCGTCATCTCGATGGATGACCTGAGCGAGGACGATGCCGCAGAAATCATCATGGACTATATCGACCGTGCGAGTAAGAAATAGTCTGCCACATTGTTAGGATAAACACATCATGGCAAACAAACCCTTAGACACCGAACTGCTGGACCGCGCTATCGTGTTCGCTGTTCGTGCCCATGCCGGGACCGAGCGCCGTGGCAAGGGTTTTCCTTATATTGTACATCCGTTGGAAGCCATGGAAATCGTGGCCACGATGACGCCCGACCAGGAACTGCTGGCCGCTGCAGCCTTACATGACACCGTAGAGGACACAGACGTCACCATAGCGCAAATCCAGACTGAGTTCGGTGACCGTGTGGCTGAGCTTGTCGCTATGGAGAGTGACGAGCCCCACCAGAGTCGGGACAGCATTGAAAACTGGCGTGCCCGCAAGCAGACCGCCATCGACCGTCTGGCACGTGCTTCGCGTGATGCCAAGATAGTAGCCCTGGGCGACAAACTCTCGAATATGCGTGCCATCGCCCGCGACTATGCCGAACAGGGCGACAACCTATGGAACCTCTTCCATGCTAAAGACCGCAAGGATCACGAATGGCATTACCGGGGGCTGGCAGCATCGCTCCGAGAACTCCAAGAGACCTTTGCCTACAAGGAGTTCGAACAACTCATCAATCAGGTGTTTGGAAGTGAAGCGTGAAAAAATGAAAAGTATCAAGAGATTATGGATGCTGGCAGCCGTCTTTTTGGTCAGCTGCAGCGTGGTTAGGGCACAGAACGAGACCATCGTATTCACACCGCATTGGACGGCACAGGCCCAGTTTGCAGGCTATTATGTGGCCGAGGCAAAGGGATTTTACCGTGAAGCGGGCGTAAAGGTACGAATAGAACATCCGTCGGCCACGCAGTCCGCCATGACCCGCCTGCGCAATAACGAGTGTCAGGCCACGACACTACAGCTCTGTCAGGCGCTGGAGATTGTGGATGGAGGCATCCCTCTGGTAAACATCCTGCAGACGTCGATGAACAACGCGATGGTCATTGTCTCAGCCCGAGGCAAGGACCCACTGACACAGAAAGGTGCCCGTGTCGGTATCTGGAGCGTCGGCTTCGGTCAGTTAGCCATCTGCATGAGCATTAAGGACCATCTGGATTATCAGTGGATACGCTTCGCCCAGAATGTCAACCTGTTTGTGGCCGGTGCTCTTGATGCAACGCTGGCCATGAGCTACAACGAGTACTACCAGCTGGTGCAAGCCGGCATCAAGATGACCGACAAGAACGTCTATCGTTTCTGTGACCACGGTTATAACGTGCAGGAGGATGGTGTCTATATGACCCGCGACTACTATGCCAAGCACAAGGAACAGGCACGCCGCTTCGCTCAGGCCAGCAAGAAGGGGTGGGAGTGGGCCGCCAGCCATCCGGACGAGACACTGGACATCGTGATGCAGTACGTTGACAAAAACCACATCGCCACCAACCGTGTGCTGCAGCGGTTGATGCTCAAAGAAATACTGCGTCTGCAGATAGACCGCGAGTCGAAGAAACGCGAGTTCCGCCTGCGCCCCGACATGGTACGGCTGGCCAGCCAGCTGATGGTAGAGAACCGGATGCTGAGTCGGGAAGTGAGTTATGCCGAATTGTCGGAATGACGAAATGTTGAAATATCGGAATGCCGTATGAAAGATATCATTGCATACATCCGTCGCAAACTATCCGTCAGGGTCAGCCTGTGGGTAGTGTTTTTCGCCGCTATCATCTTCAACGTCGCTCTCGGCTTCGTATTCTATCAGGCGCGTGAAGCCGTGCGTCAGGAGGCCATCAGCCGTGCCATGCAAATTCTAGATAAGACCTCGCTACGCGTGGAAGGCATCTTGAACCGTGTAGAGGTGGCCTCGAATATGACTAAATGGCTTGTGCAGCGCCATCCTGACAAAGCCGACTCGATGTTCGTCTACAGTCGTGGTATGCTGATGAACAACCCCGACTTCTACAACTGCTCTATCGCTTTCGAACCAAACTACTTCAAGGACAAGGGACGCTACTTCTCGGCTTACACCAAGTATGTCGGTGACTCGCTGCGCACTATCCAAGGTGGCAGCGACCACTACCAGTACTTTTATGTTGATTGGTATCTCATGCCACAATTGTTGGATAAACCGTGCTGGACGGAACCATATATGGACCTCGACGTGGGCACCAACACCAGCGAGATGGTAACCAGCTATTGTCAGTCCATCAAGAACAGGCAGGGTCAGTTGATAGGTGTCATTAACGTCAGTCTCTCGCTGAACTGGCTTTCGCAGACCATCTCTGCCGTCAAACCCTATCCCAATTCGTACAGCATTATGATAGGTCGTGGTGGTACCTACTTCGTACATCCCGACACGACGAAGATTACCCGCCAGACCATTTTCACACAGACAATGGAGCAGCCCGATACGGCCCTGTCCGCCTTGGGTTATGCCATGCAACGCGGTGAGGAGGGTATGAAGCAGATGAATGTCAATGGCGAGGATTGCTACGTGTTCTATAAACCCCTCGGTCAGACGGGCTGTTCAATGGCCATCGTGTGTCCCGAGAGCGACATCTTCGGTGGCTTTGACCGCCTGCGGCGTACCATCAGAATCATCGTTCTCGGTGGCCTCTTGCTGATGCTATACGTTTTCATCCGCATCATTACCCGCGAGTTGAGGCCTCTGCGACGGTTGGCTCATGAGGCCGAGGCCATTGCCTCAGGCCAGTTCGATGCCGTACTGCCCGACTTCAAGCGCATTGACGAGATTGGTCAGCTGAGTCATTCGTTCGGGAATATGCAGCAGTCACTGGTGAAATACATCGAAGAGCTGAAGGATACCACCGCCCAAAAGGCCTCGATAGAGAGCGACCTCCGCATTGCCAGCAATATACAGATGGGTATGTTGCCTGAGAAGTTCCCCACACGCGACGACCGCGACGACGTGCAGCTCTATGCCTCGCTGACGCCTGCCAAGGAAGTAGGTGGCGACCTGTTCGACTTCTATTTCCGAGACGAGAAGCTCTTCTTCTGCATTGGCGACGTTTCGGGCAAGGGCGTACCGGCCTCACTCTTCATGGCTGTCACCCGCTCTACCTTCCGAACCGTATCGGCTCATGAGTCGATGCCTGACCGTATTGTGACCACAATGAACAAGACGATTGCCGACATGAACAAGACCCACATGTTTGTCACGCTTTTCGTCGGTGTCCTTGACCTGCCCACTGGTCGTTTGCACTATTGTAATGCTGGTCATGACGCCCCGCTGCTGGTTGGTGCAGGTGTCGGCGAACTGCCCTGTGATTCAAACATACCCGTTGGTTTCATGCCCACGTGGAAGTACTCCTTGCAGGAGGCGCAGATATTCACTGGCACCACCATCTTCCTCTTTACCGATGGACTGACAGAGGCCATGGATGCCAACTATGCCCAGTTCCAGATGGAGCGCGTCAACGATGTAGCCTCTCAGGCTCTTTCCCAGCAACAACAGGAGCCTCGCCAACTCATTGCCCAGATGACCGAGGCCGTCCACCAGTTTGTGGGTGATGCCGAACAGAGTGACGACTTGACCATGATGGCCATCCAGTATATCCGACAGCAGAGCAACGTTAAAATGAGGAAAAGCATCGTGCTGCCCAACGACACGCAGGAAGTGCCACGGTTGAATGCTTTTGTCGAAGAGGTTTGCGAGGCTCTTGGATTCGAAGAGATGGTCGCCATGCAGATAAAGGTGGCTGTAGAGGAGGCTGTGGTCAACGTAATGAAATACGCCTACCCGACTGGACAACGCGGTGACGTGACCGTTGAGGCTGCCTCGAATGATGTACGCCTGAAGTTTACCATCATCGACAGCGGTCAGCCTTTCGACCCCACCGTACAGCCTGATGTTGACACGACGCTTTCTGCCAAGGAACGCAAAATTGGCGGACTGGGCATCCATATCATGCGTCAGAATATGGATTCCATCAACTACGAGCGCATAGATAATCTCAATGTGCTGACACTGAGGAAAAGAGTGAAGAATGAAGAGTGAAGAGTGAATAGTGAATAGTGAAGAATAATAAACATATTAATAAAATGATGAACGTTAAAATTGAAGAAATCGAAGGCAACATGGTTGCCATTCTGGAGGGTACTCTTGACACTGCCGCTGCCGCAGAAACAGAAAAAGCCATGAGGCCACTGGACAATGTGGAGGGTAAGGATATTATCATTGACTGTACCAGTCTGGCGTACATCTCGTCAGCAGGTCTGCGCATATTCCTTGGCATCCTGCAAAACACCAAGGAAAAGGGCGGACATGTCTATATCAAGGGTATCAACGACAATGTCCGTGCCGTCTTTGCTATTACGGGCTTCAGCAACATCTTCGAGTTCATGTAAACCCGACAGTAGATGGGAAATCAAGTGAAACTGGACCCACATGGTGAGATGCTGCTGCGGCAGTACCGTGAACTGCGCCCTACACTACAGCAGTTGGCCGACGAGGCCAGTCAGCTGTTGCGCCATGCTCTGCGCGAACAGAACATCTATATCACGGCCATGGAGCACAGAGTGAAGACGGAGAAGTCGCTGACGGGAAAACTGGAACTGAAGGGTGCGAAATATAAGAGCATCGACGACATCACCGACCTCGTAGGCCTACGCGTTATTACTTTCTATACCGACGAGGTAGATAAGGTAGCGGCTATTGCCAAACGTGTGTTCGACATCGACTGGCAGGAGAGCGTCGATAAGCGCAAGTTGCACAAGCTGGACTCCTTCGGCTACAACTCCCTGCACTATATCTGCCGGCTCAAAACCGGTGGACCGCGCTTTGAGTTGCAGATGCGCACGGCTCTTCAACACGTATGGTCAACGATCGAACACGATACAGGCTACAAAGGCGATGTGAAGATTCCCGACGTGTACCTGAGGCAGTTCGGGCGTCTGGCAGGCATGATGGAGCTGATAGACGACGAATTCAGCCGCCTGCGCATGGTGCTTACCGATTATCGTCGCCAGACGTTGGCACTGGTGAAGAACGGCAAACTTGACGACGTACCATTGTCGCGTGACACGTTCCGCAGCTATCTCGATCTGCATCCCTTCGACCGCTTGAACAAGCGTATCGCTGCCGTCAACCAGGCGGAAGTCTTTCCTGTATCTGTGATGTCCTATCTGCCGGTACTTGAATCCTTTGGGCTCGAGACCCTCGGTGACGTACAGCAATTCATCGACGCGAATAGCGATGATGCGTACCAGTTGGCACTCTCGCAACTGGCTTTGACTGACCTTGATATCCTCTCGTCGAACACGGCCTTGCAGTATCTCTGCCTGGTCTATGTGCTGAAGCACGACGGCGGACGTGACGGGCTGAAATCGTTTTACGACCGCATCAATGGCGATAGCGATGCCAATGGCATGCTCGCTGACCTGATGATGGAACAGGCACAGACCCTACCGTTCATGCAGAAAAAATAAAATATCGGATAATCGCGTGATTATTGGAATAAAAGTTGTACCTTTGACCCTTGGTCAAGGTAGGCTGCATCTCAAAAATGAAAATAAAATATAATTTATTTTGCATTTTGTTCGATTTGCACTACCTTTGCAGGCGATATGATCAAGTTGTTGCATAATTGGCTGACGACATTAGGGCGGTTCATCATGCTGATGGGGCGCACCTTTAGTGTACCCGAACGTTTCCGCATGTTTTGGAAACAGTATGTGAAGGAGATGGCCCAGTTAGGTGTCAACTCCATTGGTATCGTGCTGCTGATATCGTTCTTTATCGGTGCTGTTATCTGTATCCAGATGAAGCTGAATATCCAGAGTCCGTGGATGCCCCGTTGGGTAAGTGGCTATACCACGCGTGAAATCATGCTGTTGGAGTTCTCGAGCAGTATCATGTGTCTGATACTGGCCGGTAAGGTGGGCTCGAACATTGCCTCGGAGATTGGTACGATGCGCGTGACGCAGCAGATTGACGCCTTGGAGATTATGGGCGTCAATTCGGCGTGTTACTTGATATTGCCCAAAATCCTTGGCATGCTGACCATTATGCCGCTGCTGGTCATCTTCTCGTCGGCTATGGGTATCGTCGGTGCCTACGGTACGGCGTATGTCGGACATATCATCGTTCCCGATGACCTGACGTTAGGTCTGCAGCATGCGTTCCAACCCTGGTTTGTGTGGATGAGTATCATCAAGAGCCTCTTCTTTGCTTTTATCATCAGTGCCGTACCGTCGTATTTCGGCTATACCGTCGAGGGCGGTAGCGTGAATGTGGGTAAGGCTTCGACAGATGCCGTAGTCTGTTCCAGCGTACTGATATTGTGTAGTGACGTCTTCTTAACACAGCTGCTGTCATGATTGAAGTCAAGAATCTATACAAGAGCTTTGAAGACAAAGAGGTGCTGAAGGACATCTGCACCGTCTTCGAGGATGGCAAGACCAACCTGATTATCGGCCAGAGCGGTTCGGGTAAGACCGTGCTGATGAAGAATCTGGTAGGCCTGCTGGACCCGACCAGTGGACAGATACTTTACGACGGTCGCGACTTCGTAGGTATGTCGAAGCAGGAGAAGGTACGCATGCGTCGCGAGATGGGCATGATATTCCAGTCGGCAGCACTATTCGACTCGCTGACCGTACAGGAGAATGTGATGTTTCCGCTTGACATGTTCTCGACGATGAATCTGCGCGAGCGCGAACGCAGGGCTATGGAATGTCTGGACCGTGTCAATCTGGTTGGCGCGGAGCAGAAGTACCCCGGCGAAATCAGTGGCGGTATGCAGAAACGTGTCGCCATTGCCCGTGCCATTGCCCTGAATCCCAAATACCTGTTCTGCGACGAGCCGAACTCCGGCCTCGACCCCAAGACGTCGCTGGTCATCGACGACCTGCTGCACTCTATCACGCAGGAGTTCAATATGACGACGATTATCAATACCCACGATATGAACTCGGTGATGGGCATCGGCGAGAACATCATTTTTATCTATGAAGGCCATAAAGAATGGCAGGGCGTCTCTGCCGATATCATGGGCTCTACCAATAAGCGCCTGACGGACTTCATCTTTGCCAGCGACCTGCTGAAGGAAATGCGCGAGGCCGTGACACATAAAGGTTAAGGCCTATACATTTATTACTTTGAAGGTTACGTATATACTAATTTTCTGTTTATCCTACTATTCCTGCTATGATTTGGTGTAAGTGCTTGTAGATGAGTAATATAGTCATAGTGGGATATGTGTTTTATCCTACTATGATCCTACTATATTCCTACTATGATGTCTTGGCTATAGGCTTGTTGTTTTTGCCTATAGGCACAATACTTTTTGCCTATAGGCGCAAGACTTTTTTCCTATAGGCGCAAGGTCGTCAGCGACCTTCTCTTACCCTGTGCAATGCTTATTTGAACGGCGTTTGCGGCTTTCTCTCCCCCTGCGAGGTTATTTCTCGCACAGGGCAAGGTACTATCTCGCACAGGGCAAGGTACTATTTCGCACAGGGCAAGGTATTATTTCGCACAGGGCAATGCGATTTCTTTGTTTGCGTAAACAATACAAAAAATAGTTAATGTAGAAACATTTGGCACTTATATCTATGTTGTTTCCAGATAAAATTATTATATTTGTACCCTAATTACATATACTACTAAATGTGTGTATAGTCGGACAACCGGCAAAAGCAAATATAAATTACTATTAATGAAAAAACTGAGATTTCTATTGGCTCTCTGGCTGACGATAGCAGCTACGGGGGTATGGGCTGAAGAAAGCCCCGAAACAGTGGTCGACAGCATCCCCGAACAAGTGCAGATGAGCGATGGCCGCACTGTGAAGGCGATGCAAGTGCCTCGGCGTGCATCGGACAAAGACTACACCTACACGTACAAGGGTGTGAAGTACACGTATATCTCTGAGAACAACTACACAAGCTTCTTCAACACCAGCGTGCATACCCCAGAGACTTACGGCTGGTACAAGGACGACGACGGCTGGTTTATCAATGCCGAAGGTGCCTACATCACCGCAGCCTCTATCGACGAGGAGAGCGTACCCGAGGATGGCGAGGTGTATATCCTGAACGACCTGGTGGGCTACTTCACCAGTCACACTCATCTGGGCTGTGTGGCCGACCAGGGCTTTACCGGCGAGTCGAAGGTGAAGCGCATCTACTTCCAGGACGCTAATGCCCAGGCCTTCAATGCCAATAGCGAGTTCCACTTCTTCATTGGCCACAAGGCCTTTGCCAATGCGCCGCATCTGGAGAAGGTGGACCTGATGCAGTACACCACCAAGGGCACCAACCACTGGGAGGCGATGCCTGAATACCGGGTGAAGAGCATCTGGGACAATGCGTTTGAGGGCTCGCCCAACGCCATGATCCGTGTAGCGACCTCAGTGCTCAACGACTACCGCAACAGCAGCGTGTGGGCAACGCACAAGAACCGCATCATCAGCTACGAGCCTTCAGGCTATGAAATCAAGGAGTACGGTGCCCGCTACAAGTGTATGCTGGCACAGGACGGTAAGACCTATCTGACCAACGACGGCAATCAGCGCGAGGAGGTGATGAAGCAGCTGCGCCTGTGGAATGCCGACTACTGGGGCTTAAACGCTACTTCACTGATGGCTCCGTCGGACAACGGCGCTACGGTGTATTACACCACCATCGAGGGTGCCGATGCCGACTACCTGAAGAGTCACGACGGCGTGCTGAGAGTCTATAATGACGTGGGCTCGTACTACAACTACAAGAACATAGCCATCCGCCGCGGCGCCTTTGCCAACTGCGAGGACCTGAAGGCAGTAGAGTTCTGGCAGACCAACGGCCGCAGCGATAATTCCTACAGCGACCTGAAGGTGGTGATCGAGAACGGTGCCTTCCGAGGCTGTAAGAACCTGAAGGAGATCCGCCTGTACTACTATGCGGAGAAGGGCGATGACCACTGGGAGACGCTGGGGCCTCAAGATGTCATCCCTGGCGATAATATCTTTGGAGAGCCAACCCTTGAGGAGTTGGAGAAAATGACTGAAGCAGAGGTGGCTGCTTTGAAACCCGCTGTGCCAGAAGGTTTCCGTATTTTGGTATCTCCCGCCAGATACGACGAATTCCGCTATGACCCAAACTGGTTTGTATACAGGCAATTTATAGAGGCTGCCGACTACGAGCCAACTACCAAGAAGCCCATTGAAAAGGACGGCTTGACCTACGAGTATATGTCCACATCAGCAGGTATGCTATCCACCAACAATGTGGTGTCGCAGAACCTTTCGTGGTGGAGTGCTCCTGTACTTGCTGCCGAGATAGCCCTTTATGCCTGCACGGCCTATGCATTGTATAATGCCGTCAAAACGACAACGACAACGACAACGGTCGCTTTAGAAACACAAGCTGGAATTGGAAATGGAGCCAGTGATCAATTAATAGCAGATAAAATTGCATCAGCAGTCGCATCTACCCAAACAGCAGAGGGAATGATTAAAATTCAAGAAACTGTTAACACTCTTTTCTATACAGGATTTGCGAATATGGATGAAGAAATTGCAACCACGCTGGCTGGCGTAAATCTGGTAGAACTGGGACTGTCACCTGCCCAAATAAGCACACTGGCGGGCTATGGCGTCTGCTCTAAATCAGGCATCATCGTGTCTGCTGCTTCATTGAAATCGGCCAATGAACTTGGAGGTAGTTATCTGTATTTATATGTACAAGATGCTGTCAAAACACATACTACAGAAGTGATTTGGCATGGATTAGGGCCTGTCAAGGATATACCTAAGATTCTTACCGCAAATGTCACAAGAACCTATACAGTGACGGTGCCCTGGCTGGATAAGATCAAGTATGCTGGAGCATACATTGGCGGTGCTTTGAGTGCCAATATCAGTATGGGGCTCCTCGCTGCTCGTATGCTGGGCGACAACTACAATGGTGACAAGATGCACCAAGGATTGATAGCCAACAACCTTTCTTACATACACTCTGTGGCCGTAACGGGTACAGGATTGAACCTGGTCTACACACCGCAAAAAAACATGGTTTATCACCAGTACATCAGCAAGGCCGATCCCAACCTGAAAACGGCCAACATCTACGCCGGTGCCGACACTGACACCCGCACCATGACGTTCCGCAAGAACGTATTTGCCGGCAACACCAATCTGGTGGATGTACGCTTCCACGAGGCTAAGGGCACCACCACCAAGCAGAGCGTGCCTATGATGATAACCATACCCGACTCGGCTTTCGCCGGATGTACCAATCTGACGCGATTCGACCTGCGATTCTATACCGGCGGCAAGCCCACACAGGCGCTCGGTCCTGAGAACTTTGTACTCTGCGGCGACAGCATCTTTGCCGGTTGCGACTCTACCAAACTACAGATTATCATACCGAAAGACCGCAAGCAGGACTTCCTCGACGATGCGATGTGGAGCAGATACAAGCGCTACTTCACCTACGAGGAGACCGAATATCCTGGAGGACTCAACGACTTCGGTGTGAAATATGTCTATGCCTACGATGGCAACACCACGCAGAAGGTGTCGATGAGAAGCGGTCACAAGGTGGAGCACCTGGTGGCTTGGGGAGCCGACGACAGCTGGATTAACGACCATAAGGGCCAGCTGGGTCTGTTCAACGACATCGGCATCTACAACAACTATAAGCTCGACTACGTGCGCAAGGAAGCCTTCCGCGGCAACAAGAACCTGAAGGGTGTCTCCTGCTGGGACATCAAAGGTTGGCTGTGGGGTGGCGATACCTACTACGACTTCAATGTAGCCCTGCAGGATTCCTGCTTCGCCGACTGCCCGAACCTGGAGGCGTTCGACCTGCTCTATCTCTGCACCGACGGTATCAACAAGGGCAAGGAGCTGCAGCCCTCGCAGATACAGTTAGGCAGCGGTGTGTTTGATAATACACCTAAACTGATGCTGAAGATGACCCAGCAGCAACAGCGATGGTTCGAGGCTGACACGGCTTGGGCCCAGTATAAGGACAAATTTGCACCATGCTTGGTGAAGCCTGTTGACGAGACCGTGAGGAAAGCTCTTAATCCGTTTATGTACGTTACAGCCGTTGGCAAGCCATCGGTATGGGAGGATGTGATGGACATGAGCATCCTGAAGGAGAAAGGCTTTGATTTTCTCAATGGCAGATTTGCTAATTCGGAAATGAGGCAGTTCCCCGAGTTCAAGCAGTTTGAATGGGCGGGCCTCGACTATATCGGTGGCTCATGGTTTGTAAACAACAGCAACCTGACAGACATTGAACTGCCATCGACCATCAAGAAGATTGGCGGCTATGCCTTCCAGAACTGCGACCTGCGCGAGATAGAGATTCCCGCTGCTGTGACGCTGATTGACGAGATGGCCTTCAACGGCAACGCGAACCTGAAGGTAATCCGCTGCTTAGGCGATACACCTGCAGCGTTAGGCACAGCACCGTTCGAAAAGCCCGAAGGACTGAAGATTTATGTGCCTGCCGAGGCTGTCAACGCCTACAAGGAGAAATGGAGCGACTATAAGGACTATATCGTGGCTGCCAGCGACGCACAGACATTCCCCAAGAGCGTTACTACCACTGAGGTGGGACAACTGGCTGCGAAACTTGGTCTGGAGACTATCATGAGCGGCGACTTCCTGACAGGCCTGAAAGGTGCCTACTGGAACATCGACTCGCTGACCGTGAGCGGTCCGCTGAACGGTGTCGATGTGGGTGTGCTGCGCTTCCTGGGCGGTGCCGACGTGAACAACAGCGACCCGACCTACGGACGCCTGTGCTACCTTAATTTGTATAACGCGCGACTGAAGAAGGACAAGGACCATCCCTACCAGTGTCATGGTGTGAACGACTTCATCGACAACGACGATGTGGTGGATGAGTATATGTTCTACTACTGCAACAAGCTGGAGACTGTCATCCTGCCTAAGGAGGCAACCTATATCGGCGAGCACGTGTTCGACAATGCCACCAGTCTGAAGCATCTCGCTATCGGCGACAAGGTGACAGGCTACGACGACCGCGTGACCTACCAAGTGCCCGGCATCGACGAGATGGTGTTCATGACCACCGAGAAGGCCGTGAGCGACGCCTCCGGCGGCCTTGAAGGCAGCGGCCAGTACTGGTTCTGGACCTACGACTCATGGGATACGCCGATCAATGCCGTCTATTGCCGCAACAACCTGGTACCGGTATATGCCAACGAGCCTACCCTGACCAAGTGCGCAAACAGTATCGGCGCCGCATTCAAGGACGACCGTGCCATGGATGCCTTTGCAGCCAAGGGCTATTTCTTCCCATCGGAATATATGCAGCTGACCAACATCGACGGCATCCTGACAGGCAGCGGTGTGGAGACCTTCGACGAGCTGGTCGGCTTCACCAATATAACTGAATTAGGCAGTGCACTGGCAGGCTGCGACAATCTGAAGCGCGTCTATCTGCCTGCATCGCTACAGAAGATGAACTACCAGGGCTTCAAGGGGTGCAAGAGCCTGATGGATGTCTATGTCTATTGCGACACCATCCCGCAGCTGGAAGACGGCACCTTCGACGACCTGCCCATGTTCTATCGCATCAATGTGCCCATGAAGCTGGTGAAGCGCTATCGTGAGGCCTGGCCGCAGTATGCCAACCACATCGTGGGCAACAACCTTGCAGCGCCGGGCAGCGACATGCTCGTGGTGACCACCACCGAGAAGAACACACTGGCCAAGCAGTTGGGGCTCAAGGTGAAACACTACAAGATAGAGACTGGCACTGGCAATAAGCTCATTTATGAGCTGGAGGGCAACTACTCGCATATCCGCAAGCTGAAGGTGGTCGGTCCTATCTCCGGTCAGGACTTCAGCGTGCTGCGCTACCTGGCAGGCTATTGCGGATGGACTGACTCACGCAACTGCCTGGGCCTGCTGGAATATCTGGATCTCTACGATGCTACGGTAGAGCCCAGTGATTGGTATGCAGCCCCCGACAGGCTTGTACTAACCAGCCACTCGTCGATCGTGAAGGAGGCCAATGTGCTGCCCTACTACGCCTTCCTGAGGGCTTACTCGCTGAAGAAGCTCATCCTGCCGAAGACCCTGAAGACCATCCACAGCCGCTCAATGCTGGAGTGTGAGGCTCTGGAGACGGTGGTCATCGGCGACTCGACAAACTATATCAACTGGGATGCCTTCGACGACTGCGTATCGCTGACCCGCATGTACATCCTGGCAGACAAGAAGCCTGAGATGACCCAGGACAACTGGCTGTGGCGCAACTTGTGCAACAACTACAACCCGACGTTCGATGCCTTCTATGTGCGCCCGAGCCTCTACAAGGACTATGTAGCTGACGATGCCTATACCGGCTCGTCATGGCAGCGTACCAACAATATCTCTACCGGCGTGTTCAAGGACGACGAATCGTTTGCCGCCTTTGCCGCCCATGCCGCCGCCACCAAGGAGGAACTGCAGGGCGTGGACAATGTGGACGGATGGTTCAAGAACCGTCCAAATGTCAAGGATCTCTCGCTGCTGAGCAACACCTCGGTGACAGAGCTGAAGGCCGCCGACATGAAGCCGCTGACCAAGCTGGAGCGTATCGGTATGCCGATGACGCTGGAGCAGATTGAGGACAACAGTTTCAGCGATGCCAAGAACCTGCGCTGGGCCGACTTTACAAATTGCCTTGATATCGATATGATAACTGACCTCCAGAACGGCGGTCTGCGCAAGAAGGGTATCACAGAGAACACACTGTGCTACCTGCCAGCAGCCTACGGACAGACTGACGAGGTGAACGTGGTGATAGGCGATACGACCAGTGTGATGAACTGTGCCACATACAGGCTGATTGACGGTATGGACTATGACGTGCCTTACAAGTTCAATGCCAAGAAGGTAGAGAACACCCGCACGCTGGCCCAGAGTGCTGCACCCTACACCGTCTGTCTGCCTTATGACCTGCAGATACCTAATGGTGCTAAGGCTTACAGACTGTCAGGCCGCAGCAGCAATGAGCTGATCTTCACAGAGACAACGGAGACGCTGCAGGCGCTGCAGCCATACCTCATCTGGACAACCAGTGGCGACGCTTCGCTGAATGCCGGTGCGGCTGAGATTCCTGCCAATGGCGGAAACACCTTCGGCAAGCAGGACGATGCTCCAGGCTTCTCAATGCGCGGTACCCTCTACGGCATCGGCAATGCTGAGGCTGCCGAGCTGGGCGCCTATACTCTGCAGCAGGACGGCAAGTGGCATCCTGTGATGTCTGACAGTGACGAGCACCGTGCTGCCCGCATCCTGCCCTTCCGTGCCTATCTGCTGCAGAACCGCGTAGCAGGTGCCCGTGCCATCGGTATGACCCTGGAAGACGTGACTGGTATCGAGCAACTGCGCACCATCGACAGCAATGGCACAGAGCGCATCTACGACCTGAATGGTCGCCAGTTGTCAACTCCGACAACGGGAATCAATATTATCAATGGTAAGAAAGTTATTAAAAGATAAACGACAATGAAGAAGCTAAAGATGATGAATATGCTGCTCGGGGGCCTGCTGGTCCTCGGCAGCCTTACCGCTTGCGGTGGTGACGACAGCACAGATACACCCCCAACACCTCCCGAGAAGGTGGTAACGAGTGTGAAGGTAGACTATAGTGCTACTGTTTCGCAGCAGCTGCTCGACGTAGCAACGGTCACCGTGCGCTATATCGGCGAGAATGGTCAGGTGGCACAGGAGCAGATGTCGTCCACCACCTGGACGAAGCGTGTCACCATCCCATTGCCAGCCAAGGCAGGTCTGAACATCCAGCCCACGCTGAAGGGTAGTGTGGCCGATGGGGAATACACCCTCAGCGCCAAAGGTCAGGTGGCCTACAGCTGGCTTGACCAGGATGGTCAGCAGCTCAACGCAGGAGCCACGGAGAAGACGCCTGATATGGAGGCAGTGTTCTATGCCGACGGTCTGGGACAGTATCTGGGTGCCATCACCGCCAACTGTCAGCTGGCTCGTGCCTTCGCCAAGGACTTCTCTGTCAGCGAAACCACTGTCGCCTGGGGCGGCAATGCGGGTGACGACAGCACGCAGCGCACTGACATCTCGCACGAAGGTGCCACTGAGGACAACCGATAGGGTGATGGATGATGTAAGATGGATGATGTAAGATGGATGATGGCTGATGGAAGATGGAAGATGGGGCTGTGCACTGCACTGTTCGCTATCCATTGTTTACTCTTCATTTCCTGCACCAAGGAGGGCGACACTATCTACAAGCCCACACCAGGTGAGGAACAACCCGCCACGACACCGCTGGTGACCGTGATATATGGTCCCAACAGTTTGGGCGACCGCTCGTACTGCGACCTGATATACAAGGGTGTGGAGGCAGCTGCCAAGCAGTATGGCGTGCGCACCTTGCAGCTGGCACCTGAAAGTGAGGAGCAGGGACTGGCCTATCTGGAGACGATGTTCCGCCAGATGGAGAATGCCACCGACACCATCAGACGATTGTTCATCACGCCCAGTCCCGTGTATGATGCCTATATCCGTAAGAACAACAAACGACTGGAGAAGAACCCCTATGCCGACCTGCTGTATATGGAGACTTCCACACCGCTGGAAGGCAAGGGCTCTACCTTCTATATCGACTACTACGGTGCCATGTATATGGGCGGCTGTATGGCACACTATGGCGTTGAAGACTTGCTCACCGTGTTGTTGGCCAATCCCTATACGCAGACCGTTCGCGAGGCTGGCGAGGGGTTCTTGGCAGGCTATAACGACTCACCCCATTGGGACGATAGATTTCCTGTCCAGCTCCATGTGCGCTATCTGAGTGACGAGCCTGTGGGAGGTTTTACCTTGGCAGACTCTACTGCCTTGCGCATCTACGACGAGGAAGAGCATTTCCTGGAAGAAGAGCGCGCAAACGAAGTGACTTTTGTGCCGATATGTGGAGGAGCTATGCACACTATCATCCGAGCCTTGCACGCCAGAATGATATCCACAGACAATTATGTAGGCATCGATGGTGATATGACTGATGACGATGCCTTTTGTGTCTTCTCGATAGTGAAGCATATCGATCAGGTGACGGTTGATTATATTGGCCTATGGCTCAATGGTTCGATGCCTAAACATCAGACGCTGGGACTCGCCGATGGAGCGACAGGCGCTGTCTGGGGAAAGTACAATTATAGTGGCAAAGGAGGCTATTATCGTTTCCCTGAAAAGGTTGATATGGACAGTTTGCGCCAGGTGGCCATCAGAAAGGAGGAAGAAAGGTATGAGAAGTAAGATGGCTGATGGAAGATGGCTGATGTGGCTGTGCGCCATAGCACTCTTCACGATTCACTGTTCACTCTTCACCAGTTGTAAGACGGAGGATGATACCATCGTGTATAAAGACTCGCGCCGATGGGTGAAGAAAACTGTTGCCGTAGTGGCACCGCTCAACGACCCCATCATGAAGACCCGCCTGGAGCGCACCGCCGAGTGGATGCTTCAGAACCTGCACAACGCCCAGCTGCACGACACGCTCTGCATCGACCTGAAGCTGGAGTGGTACGACGAATACGGCAATAACCTGAAATCATTAGGCGAACGGCTGGCTAACCGCGATGACCTGTTGGCAGTCATAGGTCCCTTCGACAGCGACAATGTGGAGCAGCTGGCGCCCTACTGTCAGCAGACCAAGAAGCCGCTCATCCTGCCCACCGCCACCAGCGAGACCGTCATCCGGCGCTTTGCCATCACCAGCACGGGCGAGGGGCAGCAGCCGTTCCTATGGTCGCTCACCGAAACTGACGTATCGCTATCAGAATTATTCATGACTTACTATGCCAATTATCTCACGTTGGTTGGGGGGAAAACCATGTCTGGTACAGGAGCCACGCAAGCTGCACTCTATGCGCCTGCCGGTACCTACGGTCAGACATTTGTGGAGTGGGCTCCGTTCCAGGCCAACGAACTTGGCATAGGCTTTAAAGTGTGCGAACAGTATGCCGACACCACATCTTTCTATCAGAGTTTGCGTGCGTATTACAATGATATTGGCAGCGTGGTAGGGGCAAGTATGGATATTGCACAGTTCCTTGTTGTCAAAGATGTGAAGCAGGTCTATGATATATCCTGTATCCGTAGTCGATGGTGGGGGGTTGAGCCTGAGGACTATAATGACGGCATAGCGCCACTCATCGTCATTTGGTCGCCAGTTTTTTACGTTCTTCCCAATATTACCGATGAGGCCATTGCCAACCTTGGTCCTCTTGGCAGTATTATGACTGACGAGTATCAGGGCTTCTCACCATACGCTGATCCGATGACGGGTTTCGAGATGAGCTACGAGGCGCGTTACAACACCAAGCCCACCTTTGCCGAGTGCAAGTTCTACGACGCACTGCTGCTGGCTGCCTTTGCGTCCAGTTATATGGAGCACCACACGAATGTCGATAACCTGAACAATGCCATCATCGACATCTGTACGACAGACAACCTGCTTTCTGGTCACGCCTGGAGTGAGGCAGGCATGGAGCTCTATCTTTCAGCGCTCGAACAAGGAGAGCTGCTCGGCTTCAAAGGCGCTTCGGGTCCCGTACAGTTTGACAGTCAGTGCTACACAGCGGCCCTGAACACCACCTATGTCAACTGGTACTTCAATGAAGGGAAGATATATCATCGAGGCTATTACAGTTCTTCGGGCAATGCTCAGACAGGTCAAACATTAGCATCGTGGAATTATTTGGTGAAGGATGCTGAAAAGAAGTTCGACAACAACTACAGTAAGACCATTGTTCCCATGACTTATCCCGACCTCACCAATCAGTATGCCGTGCTGGTGCAGGGCAGCAACGGCTGGGAGAACTACCGTCACGAGGCTGATGTGCTGAGTATCTACCAGATGCTGAAGGCTGGCGGCTACAGCGATGACCATATCATACTGATTACCGCCGACGACTGCGCCAACGCACCGGAAAACAAAGATGCAGGTGCCGTGCGTACAGACCCTAACGGCAAGAACCTGCGTCAGGGTGCCGTCATCGACTACAAGAATGCCGACCTCACGCCACAGGACATCTGCAACATCCTCAAGGGTGTGAAGACCGATAAGACGCCCGTAGTGTTGCCCAGCGATGCGGGACAGAACGTGGTGTTCTTCTGGAGCGGACACGGTCGCAGCAAGGCCGTCAACGGCATCAACGAGATGGTGTGGCGCGACAAGCCTGCGAGACAGGGAATGACAGCCGACCTCCTGGCAGAGACCCTTCGCGAGATGGCTGACAATCAGCAGTTCCGTCAGATGCTGGTATGTCTAGAGCCATGCTATTCGGCCAATATGGGCGAGGCGCTGGAGGGCATACCCGGTGTGCTGGCCATCTGTTCAGCAGGTGCCTACGAGCAGTCGTTTGCCGACGCGTGGAGTAACGAATTAGGTGTATGGATGTGCGACCGCTTCAGCCGTAACCTCATCGGCCACGCCACTGAATATCCCGACGGCACCTACCGCGACCTCTATCTCTACTGCGCCCGGCATACGTTGGGCTCACACGTAGGCATATACAATTATACCAACTTCGGCAACCTCTATACCACAGGCCCGCAGGATTTTTTCGTCAAGAAGTAAAGAAGTAAGATGTAAGAAGTAAGATGTAAGAAGTAAGAGGTGTGTATATGCTTTTTGGTGCATTTCATTTTTTTTAGTATTTTTATTTTGGTAATTTATGGATTGTTGCTACCTTTGCAGGCGATATGGATGAAATGAATCATACGGAGGTACAACCTCAAGAGCCTGAACACCTGGTGCTTCGCACGGAAGGACTGGTAAAGATATATGGTAAGCGCACCGTGGTGAACGATGTGTCGTTCGACGTGAAGCAGGGCGAAATCGTGGGACTGCTGGGTCCTAACGGTGCTGGTAAGACGACGTCGTTCTATATGACTACGGGACTGATTGTGCCTAACAAGGGACATATCTATCTGGGCGACGAGGATGTGACAACCTATCCCGTTTACAAGCGTGCCCGTGCCGGTATCGGCTATCTGGCTCAGGAGGCTTCTGTCTTCAGAAAAATGTCGGTAGAGGATAATATCCTGTCGGTATTGGAAATGACGGGTAAGCCCCGTAGCTACCAGTTAGAGAAACTGGAGAGTCTGATTAAGGAGTTCCGTCTGGAGAAAGTTCGTAAGAACCTGGGTGACCGCTTGTCGGGTGGTGAGCGTCGTCGTACGGAGATTGCCCGCTGTCTGGCCATCGAACCTAAATTCATCATGCTTGACGAGCCTTTTGCCGGTGTTGACCCCATTGCCGTAGAGGATATACAGTTTATTGTGTGGAAGCTGAAGGACCTGAACATCGGCATCCTCATTACTGACCATAACGTGGAGGATACACTGTGTATCACCGACCGTGCCTATCTGCTGTTCGAGGGACGCATCCTGTTCCATGGCTCTCCTGAAGAACTGGCTGCTAATCCGATTGTGCGTAAAAACTATCTGACGGAGTCGTTTGTTCTGCGCCAGAAAGATTTCTCGGCATTGGAGGAACAGCGTAAACAGGAAGATATGGATGACTAACTACTGATTACATTTTATTTCTGTCTTGGCAGTAGACAACGTCAAATAAGGATGAATATTCCCCGCCTTCTCGTGCGAGTAATATCGTAATATAATAAGGAAAAGCCCCCCACTCACATCACACTTACCGTATGTGATGTGAGTGGGGCTTTTTTTGCTTTTCACTATTCGTTTTTTTTTGTATCTTTGCCCCTAGATTTTCCTGAAAATATTTGGCATTCTGAATAATTATTGTTATCTTTGTCGCAGATTTGTAGATTAACGGCAGCAACTGTGAATAATTGTAATACAGTCCCCGCCCCTCAAGGCAAGGTGTGAGGGAGAGCCAGCAGAGTTATTGTAAACATCATTATAACTAAAATTATTTAAAGAAAATGAAAGCAACAAGATTTTTCAACTACATGCTGACGGTCGCCGTAGTGCTGGGACTCGGCATGAGCGTTACTTCGTGTAAGAGCGATGACGACGACAATGGTAACGACAGCGCGATGACGCAAGACGAAGTCGACCCTACGGACAACGATGAGGCACGTACGGCATTCCGCTGGCTGTGCATACTGTCCAACGGAGAGAACTTCGATCAGAACTGGCAGAAGAAGACGTGGGAGCCGACCGTCGGAGTGGCTTCAACGGACAATGATGCTACGCGCATCATTGTGGTGGACAGCCTCGAAGATGCCCGTGAGGAATTCTCGAAACTGGCCGACAAGGACGTTTCGGAGATTGGCACTAAACTGACCGTCAATGGTGGTGCCGCTGGTTCAATGACGTGGGAAGAATCGGCTGAAGGTGCTCAGAACCTTGCCACAGTAACGGTGAACGTACCTGTCATTCCCCACCTGCAGAAGATTGTGTACTGCACGGAGGAACAGGTAGGCGACAACGGAACCAGCATGAAGGGCACTGCCTATTATCGCTTCGGTGACGTCATTCGCGATTCGCAAGGCTATTACTGGGTGTGCGTACGTCCGGCATTTGCCCCCCGCAACAAAAAGGAGTGCTCAGCCAAGGGC
>JAEEGH010004364.1_pt1 | contig 36375 bp, 29 predicted proteins | sample 9134181 | NCBI WGS metagenome assembly JAEEGH01 (sample SAMN16246544, study PRJNA631951) | gut metagenome | biome: gut microbiome; feature: rumen; material: DP-attached | host: Bos | place: Iran: Karaj | collected 2018-10
CACCAAACTGATAGAAAGGCATCCTGCGATTCTGGAAGAGATTGGTCATCAGGTGTTTCTTGCTTCCGAAAAGGCAATAAGACACATTACGCTGATGTTGCCAGATTCCACGCAGACGTTTCTGAATGGTCAGTGAGTCAGACATCTCGCCAATCTGCTGAAATTCATCGATACACACTACAATATGAATGCCTTGGGCCTGTCCTATCATCTCGGGCAACTGCAGAATTTCTTCGGGCTGATAATTCTGGGGCGTGATACCCAAAGACAGTGAGAACTCAGACATCGGCTCTGGCGAAAACGCAATCTTCGGTGTCAATCTAACCAAGAATTTCTTGATGTTCTCTATCACCTGTTCAGTCTTGGTAGCCGTCTGTTTCAACAGTTCGGAGGCAAAGCGGTTATAGAAATCATACTCACTACGACAATCGTAGATATCCATAAACACCATCTTGATCTTCGTGTCAGCCATCTCCTTCATGACTTTCCGCACAATAGAGCTCTTCCCGATTCGACGAGGTGATACCAGGATGACATTGATGCCATTCTCCAAGTCCAATTTAAGCCGTTTGGTCTCTTTCACTCTGTCAGTGAAGTTTTCACCCTCAACAGACATACCATATACGAATGCCTTTTCCATATCTATTCAGTTATTTTGGGTGCAAATATAATAAAAAAATCTGAAGTACACAAGTTTGTGGACCACAATTTTGTAAACCAATGCAATTTTTGGTATTAAGTTTATTTTGAAAACAAGGATTGCCTTACCATTTCGTGGTAAACAGCTTGGGTGATATCACCAACGAGAACCATCCCCAACGTGCCGTCTTAGAGGAGTTGCCCTGTTTCAGACGCTCCATCGTTTCTGTACCGAACATCAGGGTGTAGCCTGCCGTGAGGGAGATGTCCTTTGTGAAGCTGTAACTGGCCGTCACATCGACGCTATGCCCCAACGTGCTATTCAGTTTTTCCAGTTCTGTCGCTACAGCCAGGTAGTGATAGGTCGCACTACAGTCGAATTTGGCAAAGGGACGTCCGAAGACTCCTACGAAGGCGTTCTGCAGACCAGGCGTAAAGCCGTGGATATAGGCGCTTTCATAGAAATAGTCCATGATACCGTAGAACTTGGTGAGTGAGCCGTAAAGGGGAGTGAAGCCTTTTGAAACATCATGTAGTACCATACCCATATCGCCTGGTTGAATGACGGGCACATAATCGTCGCCACTCAGATAGTCGTAGCCAAGGATGAAGCCGTAGTCATCAGAGGGGGTTATGGTGGCTTTCGCGCTGGCCATCCAAGCGTCAATTTTACCTGCCGTCTTCATCACGGGATGTACAAACTTACCTCCCTGTTTATAGTATGCACCTTCGAACGTCAGAAACTTGGGGTGAAGGTTCAGGTATCCGCCATACAGCTGCTGGTACACCGTCGAAGGCGGTTTCTTCTCATTTCCTGGCTCACCTGCCTGCAATCCTACATTCATGAAAAGCAATGATACGCCTAACGGAAATTTGGAAACATCGTAGTGATACCACACGGTTTGCATGGTCTTATAAAGTTGTGCACCATCTTCGTAGAAAGTACTCTTATACACATTAGAAGCATTTTGGTTGTAGGCAAAAAAGGCATGCGCCTTATGACCATGACCTTCGTACCCCACTCGTAGTACATCATGCGACGAAGCGGCCATTGCAAAATCATTGGTGCCGATGATACGCTCATCGTCATAAGACAGGGCGATACGACCGACCTGTGCGAAGAGGCCATTCTTAGCCGTTGCTTTAACCCACCCCTCATAGAGATTGAGAGTCTGATTGCCACTAGTACCCCACACAGCCTTGTTTTGAATGACCATATGAGCCTGCAAATAGGGGCGTGAATAGTCCACTATCAGACGAGTACGCCCAAGAAGGAAATTTGACTTGTCCTCCGCTTCAACATCACTGTTCAAGGGCAAACCGCCTCTAATAGTCTCACCATGTGTCATAAAATTCAGATCAAGACTCAGAGTGTTTACTTTGGTAGAATCAGTCTGTGCATATACACTGATTGATGACACAAACAGGGAGACAACTAAAAATACTCTTATCATAACCATGCTACAAAGTTACAAAAAAAATGCCTGTGTCATATCAATTTAGGCTTTTTTTATAGATTTTTTAGACAAGTTCTCCCAGGGAAACGTGCCAACGTGCCATCGTGCCAAATCATTTTTCTTTTTTTAGGTTAGGGGGATGACGGGGTGGAAGTAGTTCTATATATTTATATATTATATTATATATTATAATATATAATATAATATATAAATATTAATAAGGCAAGATTTATGGTGATTACGATATATCAAATGGCACGTTGGCACGATGGCACGAAAGGAGGGCGATAAATAGTTTATTCTATGAGATTGCAGTAATTTCGTCGCCAGCGCGCAAGGCCGGGGCGTTTTGACTCCCCGAGTTGGCTTGCCAAACCCGATTTTAACATTTCAAATTATTTAAAAACAAATTGGAAAAATACTTGGATTTTATCGATTTTTTTATTAACTTTGTACTCGCATTCTGGAAGATGCGAGTACGAGTGAAGGCTGCGGCTCAGCAAAGGCCAAGCGAGCTTGCCTCTGCGCTCGCCTTGCACTTCACTTGCAGTGCATTTTGAGCGGGAATCGGCCACCCGATGTAGCTGGCCGAATGAATCTTATACCATGTAGAAAAACACAAGATTATGGCGAAGATTATCTATGAAGTGTACCAGAATCAGAATGAGCATTCCAGTGCGTTCGGCAAGTGGTACGGCCGAGTGAAGTATCTGGAGAGTTTGAACACCCGTAAGTTGGCTAATCACATTAGTGAGCACGGATCGATCTACACCCCTGACGTCGTGTATGGCGTGCTTGAGAAGTTCCGCAGCTGTCTGTTGGAGATGTTGCTCAACTCGAAGAAGGTGAAGATCGAGGGCCTCGGCACGTTCTACACCACGCTGGAGTGCAAGAAGGGCGGCGCGCTGACGAAGGACAAGTTCAACATCAGCTCGAACATCGACGGTCTGCACATCCGTTTCCTGCCTGAACAGGAGCAGGAGCAGAACATCAGCAGCCGCCAGTTCCTGAAGCAGGCCGAGTTTATCAACGTGGACAGCCTCCTGAAGAAGGAGGACGAGGAGGACAATCCTTCGAGCGGATCAGGTGGCAGCACTGACAACGGCTCAGGTGGTGGTAGCACTGGTGGAAACACTGGCGGTAACACCGGTGGTGGCAACACTGGCGGCGGGGGTGATGGTGGCGATGACCTCGACAAGAACTGATCGGACCTTAATATCTGATGCGTATGAAGACGAATCGCATTGTTGAGGGAGCGGTGAAGGTTGTAGTAGCCGCTCTCACGGCCTTCCTGACGGCCATCACGACCACGAGTTGCATGGGACAGGGGCCGATCATGCTCTGACGGATGAGGCCTAACGGCTGAGAACCAACGAATGGACTGGCAGACTTTTAAAGCTACCAGTCCTTCTTTTTGCATCTTTAACAGTGAATTCGGGCTATATTTGAAATTAAATTCGTAAATTTGCCAGCGAAATCAATAAAATTGTAGCGTATGACACCACAGCCCATTGATAATTATCGTCTGACGAGTCTTGAGGAACCCACCGACGAGATGCTTGCCCAGCTGATGCATGAGGCAGCCGAGGAAGCACGCGAATCAAACCGTGAGGCAACCGAACGTTTTTTTGAGGAGATCAAACAGGCCGCTACAGCTTATTAAGCAATGAGTTATACTGACCATCGTCCCGTCCTTATCATCATTGCTGGCCCAAATGGGTCAGGCAAGACAACCATCACCTCGAAAATTCTGCGTCACGAGTGGATCGAGGATGCCGTCTATATCAATCCTGACCAAGTAGCACAGGATAAGTTTGGCGACTGGAACTCGCCCGAGGCTGTTATGCAAGCCGCTCAATACTGCGAACAGCAACGCGAGCAATGCCTACACGACAGACAGAGTCTCATCTTCGAGACTGTACTATCTTCCGAGGGCAAAGTTGATTTCATCCGTCGCGCCAAGGAGGCTGGTTATTTCATTCGTCTCTTCTTTGTTTCCACTAACCACCCTTCTATTAATTCTTCTCGCATTGCCAAACGCGTGATGAAAGGAGGTCATGACGTGCCTATCCCCAAAATCATCTCCCGCTATCAGAAGTCCATTGTAAACTGTAAGCGTTGTTCTGGTTTAGCCGACCGTGTGTATATTTACGATAACTCTATCGACGATGCTGATGCCTGCCTGCTGTTCCGCATGATCGACGGCCAACTCTTCAAGCAATACACCGAAGATATTCCAGAGTGGGCAAAGACGCTGATATAGACACGCAAAAGGACTTTTATTCCATTGGCGGTTCCCAAAGATGTCGCGCCATATCTACATGACCATTGGGCTTGAAGTGGATTCCCTCGGCTTCTAAGAGTGGGCGCTGGCGGCTCCAGCCTGGGGCTGTGCGCCCTTCTTTGTTGACCACTCGATGGCATGGCAACTCTTCAGCTCCTGGCGTATAGCGGAGCGTTCGGCCTACCATCCGCGAATGGCTCGGCCAACCTGCCAATACTGCGATATGCCCATAGGTAGTCACCCGTCCGCGAGGTATCTGGCTGACAATGTTCAGTACATCATCGCGAAACGTCCGTGCCTGTTCAGGCGTCATTTTGTCAGGATAGCCGTGCATTAGTAAAATTGACTAAATAGGAACTGTTGGCCTGTGTATTCCCAGTGGAGGGTGCCGAAACGGATGAGGCGGGCCATCAGGGTGATGACCTTATGACGGGGCAGACGGGAGAGACGGACGATCTGATTCAGCGTGAGCCGGTCCTGGATCACATCGAGCAGATGGCGGATATCATCGTTGTAGGTCAGCATCACCCCCTGAGGCTTCTGAGATTCGCGCCAGAGCGCCAGATGGACTGGCGAGGCCACGATGTTCTCATCATTAATACGAATGTACGCGCGCATGCGTCCTGTCTCGTCGATGGCGCAGACGGGACGTTTCGTTGAAGGCGGAACGGTGGCCATGACAATGGTGCGGAGCCCCCGTTCTCCACTGCTCGTATCCGGGGTTACGTGATAGGTATCAAATTTGATGCTGGCCTCGGGTTTGCAGTATCTGTAGGCCGCCTGGTGCATCATGTAGATTTCCTCCTCGCTCCGAACGCCTGACAGATGACCGTCGTCGCGCACGCCAATCAACAGTCGTCCGCCATCGGTATTGGCAAAGGCCGACACCGACTTGGCGAGTTTGCAAGCATCAGCCACACGGTATTTGAAGTCCTGTTGCTGATGTTCGCCCTCACGGATCAGGCTGAGGAGGTATCGCTTATCGTCCATGGGTCATTCTTCTGCTAAGTCTGCATCCAGTGCTGGCGTTCTGGTTCGGGCATCTTTTCGATGGCGTAGCGGAGGGCCGTGCGAGGCATCTCGTGGGCATGTTGGCTGAGGAAGTCGCGAAGGAGGTCCATCCCTACCCTTTTGCCCATCTCGCGCAACATCCAGCCGACAGCCTTGTGCATGAGGTCGTGGGGATGATGGAGGTGGATCTCGGCATAGCGCAGGCACCACGAAGGATCACCCATCTGCGAGGTCTTCCACGAACAGACGATGCTCATGCGCTGTTTCCAGAGGCAGGGGCTTTGGGCCAATTCGTCTAATACCTTTATTTTATAGTCTCTGTCGCCCAGATTCGAGGGCAGCAGGAGCCAGTGGCCGAGGATCTTGGAGACGGAGAGATCGACGAGATCCCAGTTGTTGGCCTGTTCGGCATTTTGCAGATACAGCGTCAGGATCTCATCGCGACTGCGAATGGCAGCCTCATCGTTTTCCAGTCGTTTGGTAGCCAACCGTTCGAACTTCGCCACAAGGATCAACAGTCCACAGAGACGGACTTCATGCCAGGGGCTCTTCAGCAACTCAGGGATTTCACTCAAGGGGAAATCTTTGGGAACGGCCCGCACCACCTCGCGCGTCTGAGGCACTTTCAGACCGAGGAACTGATCGCCCTCACCATACTCACCTGGTCCTGTCTTGAAGAACCGCATGAGGATCTGTCGCTGCGCATCATCCTGCTGCGACTCCATATATCTGATTATTTCCTTTGCTGTGATCATTTCGATGGCAAAGGTACAAAAAAGATAGGGAAGTACAAAACGGAATGCTATTAAAATTGTAAAAATGACAATCTGTAAAGTATGGAGAAGAGAAAGGATGTGATAGATTTCAAAATGAATGAAATAAGCATAAAAATTGAGCAAAATGTCAAAAAGAGCAATTTTTTATATAAGAAAAGTAAGCAATCATTTGGTTATAATTACAAAATGATATACCTTTGCAGCGATTTTCAAACAGAATGTAAGTAAAAGTAAGGATAATATGACACATTGCGAACTTCAACAACCAAAGAGCGCACAAAGGACACAAAAGACACATGACGGGCTTTACCAGCCTGACTATGAGCACGACGCTTGTGGTGTGGGAATGGTGGTGAACATCCACGGAGGTAAAAGCCATGAGTTGGTGGACAATGCCCTTAAAGTGCTGGAAAACATGGAGCACCGTGGCGCTGAGACGCGTGACAAGACTGGCGACGGTGCCGGCATCATGGTGCAGATTCCCCATGAGTTTATTCTGCTTCAGGGTATTCCCGTACCCGAGAAGGGTAAGTATGGTACAGGACTGGTGTTCCTGCCCAAGGACGAGAAGGCACAGCAGGAGATCCTGAGTGTGATGATCGAGGAGATCGAGCGCGAGGGGCTGCAGCTGATGCATCTGCGTGCGGTACCTACAAACCCTGAGGTGTTGGGTGTAGCTGCCCGTGAGGTGGAACCCGCCATCAAACAGATTTTCGTAACAGGTGTATCTGAGGAAGATGTGCCTGTGTTCGAGCGTATATTATATAAGGTACGCAAGAGGATCGAGAATCGCATCAAGGACAAGGACTTCTATATCTGTTCACTGTCGAACAAAAACATCATCTATAAGGGCATGCTGACGAGCGGACAGCTGCGTCGCTATTTCCCTGATCTGTCGAATGATTACTTTACAAGCGGACTGGCGCTGGTGCACTCCCGTTTCAGCACAAACACATTCCCCACGTGGTCGTTGGCCCAGCCCTTCCGTTTGTTGGCTCACAATGGCGAGATCAACACCATCCGTGGTAATCGCGGCTGGATGAAGGCTCGTGAGAGTGTGCTGTCGAGTGAGGCCCTGGGCGACATTAAGGACCTGCGTCCGATCGTGCAGGAGGGTATGAGTGATTCTGCCAGCTTGGACAACGTGTTCGAGTTCCTGATGATGAGCGGACTCTCACTGCCGCAGGCCATGGCCATCCTGGTGCCAGAGAGTTTCAACGACAAGAACCCCATCAGCGAGGATCTGAAGGCTTTCTACGAGTATCACTCCATCCTGATGGAGCCGTGGGACGGTCCTGCTGCCCTGCTGTTCAGCGATGGTCGCTACGCAGGCGGTATGTTGGATCGTAACGGCTTGCGCCCCAGTCGCTATACCATCACCAAACAGGGTATGATGGTGGTAGCCTCTGAGGTGGGCGTGATGGACTTCGAGCCTGGCGACGTGGTGTCGAAAGGTCGTCTGCAGCCAGGTAAGATCCTGCTGATTGATACGCAGGAGGGTAAGATCTATTACGACGGCGAGATCAAGGAGCAGTTGGCCAAGGCCCATCCTTATCGCGAGTGGCTGAACGAGAACCGCGTGCAGCTGGAGAAGCTGAAGAGCGGTCGTAAGGTAGATAATGGCGTGAGCGATCTGCAAGGCAAGCTCGTAACCTTCGGCTTTGGTCAGGAGGATATCGACAAGACGATCATCCCGATGGCTACAGCAGGTCAGGAGCCTGTGGCAGCAATGGGTAACGACACCCCGCTGGCTGTGATCTCAGACCGTCCGCAGGTGCTGTTCAACTATTTCCGTCAGCAGTTTGCACAGGTGACGAACCCTGCCATCGACCCCATCCGCGAGGAACTCGTGATGAGTCTCACGGAGTACATCGGCGCCGTAGGTACGAACATCCTGACGCCCGATGCCTCGAACTGCAAGATGGTACGCTTGCCACAACCCGTTTTGACCAATACACAACTCGATATATTATGTAACATCCGCTATAAGGGCTTCAACACCAAGAAGTTGCCCATCCTCTTTGAAATCGCGCAGGGTGAAAGCGGACTGCGCCAGGCGCTCGACGACCTCTGTAAGAAGGCCGAGGAGAGTGTGGATGAGGGTGTGAACTACATCATCCTGAGCGATCGCGACCTCGACGAGACGCACGCTGCCATCCCAAGTCTGTTGGCTGTCTCTGCTGTCCACCACTATCTGATCAGTGTGGGTAAGCGTGTGCAGACGGCGCTGATTGTGGAGAGCGGTGAGATTCGCGAGGTGATGCACGCTGCCCTGTTGTTGGGCTACGGTGCCAGCGCCCTGTGTCCTTACATGACCTTCGCCGTGCTCGATGATCTGGTGAAGCGTGGTAAGATCCAGGAGGAGTATGCGACTGCTGAGAAGAACTACATCAAGGCGGTGGATAAGGGTCTGAAGAAGATCATGTCGAAGATGGGTATCTCGACCATCCGCAGCTATCGTGGTGCGAAGATCTTCGAGAGCATCGGACTGAGTGAAGACCTGCTGCGCCGTTACTTCGGCACAGAGGTGAGCACCATTGGTGGTGTGGGTCTGAAGGAGATCGCCCGTGATGCGATTGCATTACACGAGGCTGCCAAGACACAGACAATGCTGCAGAATCAGGGTCAGTTTGCTTGGCGCAAGGACGGCATCAAGCACGCCTGGAACCCAGAGACCATCGCGAAGCTGCAGTTGGCTACCCGTCAGGGCAACTACGATAAGTTCAAGGCCTGGGCTAAGCTGGTTGACGAGAAGGAGAGCCCGATCTTCATCCGCGACTTCTTCGGCTTCAAGAAGGCTGCCAAGCCCACACCTATCGACGAGGTGGAGAGCGTGGAGAGCATCGTGAAGCACTTCGTAACAGGTGCTATGTCATTTGGTGCCCTGAGCATCGAGGCCCACGAGGCACTGGCACTGGCGATGAACAAACTGGGTGCCCGCTCGAACACTGGTGAGGGTGGCGAGGATAACGCCCGCTATCACACAGAGGTGGACGGTGTTTCGCTGAGCAGTAAGACCAAGCAGATTGCATCAGGTCGTTTTGGTGTCACAGCCGAATACCTGGTGAATGCAGAAGAGATACAGATTAAGGTGGCACAGGGTGCTAAGCCTGGTGAGGGCGGACAGCTGCCTGGCTTCAAGGTGAACGAGATCATCGCCAAGACGCGTAACGCTATCCCTGGCATCTCGCTCATCTCTCCCCCACCTCATCACGATATCTACAGTATCGAAGACCTGGCACAGCTCATCTTCGATCTGAAGAACATCAACCCCACAGCTGCTGTCAGCGTGAAGCTCGTAGCCGAGAGTGGCGTAGGAACCATTGCCGCTGGTGTGGCTAAGGCTAAGGCCGACCTCATCGTGATCTCTGGTGCCGAGGGTGGTACAGGTGCTTCGCCTGCTTCCTCTATGCGCTTCGCAGGTATCAGTCCTGAGATCGGACTGGCAGAGACACAGCAGACACTCGTACGCAACGGTTTGAGAAACCAGGTTCGCTTGCAGACTGACGGACAGTTGAAGACCGCTAAGGACGTGATCATCATGGCGATGCTGGGTGCCGATGAGTTCTCGTTTGGTACGCTGCCGCTCATCGTACTGGGCTGTGTGATGATGAGAAAATGTAACACGAATACCTGTCCGATGGGTGTGGCTACGCAGAACCCGGAGTTGCGCAAGCATTTCGAGGGTCGTGCCGAGTACGTGGTGAACTTCTTCACCTTCCTCGCAGAACAGGTGCGCGAATACCTCGCAGAGATCGGCGTGAAGAGTCTGAAGGAGATCATCGGCCATACGGAGCTGATCGAGGTAAACACAGAACATGCTACTGAGAAACAGCAGACCATCGACTTTGCCCGATTGCTGCACAAGCCAGAGACTGACAAGGCTCTCTACTGGGATCGTGGCGCCTACACCAAGGTGACAGGCGTGAAGGACGAAGAGATGATTCGTGCTGCCCAGAAGGCCATCGAGAGCCAAGAAGAGGTGACACTCGACTACGCCATCAAGAATACAGACCGTGCTGTGGGTACGATGCTCAGTGGTGTGATCGCCCAGAAATACGGTGAGGCAGGTCTGCCCGACTCTACGATCAAGATTAAGTTCAAGGGCTCAGCAGGTCAGTCGTTTGGTGCCTTTGCCGTGAAGGGATTGGATCTGCGCCTCGAAGGTGAGACCAACGACTACTTCGGTAAGGGACTCTCTGGCGGACGTATCTCGATTCTGCCCCCAGCCCGTCGCAGCGACGACTTCAAGGCCGAGGAGAACATCATCGCAGGTAATACCGGCTTATACGGAGCCACCTCTGGAGAACTCTTCATCAATGGTAAGGTGGGTGAACGCTTTGGCGTGCGTAACTCAGGCGCCATCGCTGTCATCGAGGGCGCAGGCGATCACTGTTGCGAGTATATGACAGGCGGTCGTGTGGTGGTACTCGGCAAGACGGGACGTAACTTCGCTGCAGGTATGAGTGGTGGCGTGGCTTACGTCTATGATCCTGACCACACCTTCGACTACTTCTGTAATATGGATATGGTGGAGCTCTCGCTGGTTGAGGACTCCGTATCGCGTAAGGAACTCTTGGAGCTCATCCGTCAGCATTATCTGCACACGGGCTCTGCCCTCGCAGGTCGTATGCTCGACGACTGGCACCGTTACATCGAGGACTTCATCCAGGTGGTACCTATCGAGTACAAACGCGTGCTCGAAGAGGAGAAGATGGCACGCCTGCACGAGAAGATCGCAGATATCCAGAGAGACTATTAATACTTCAAACAGCAAAAGATTATGGGAAATCCAAAAGCATTTTTAGAGATACACCGCCAGGAGGCGGGCTACCGTCCGATTCACGATAGAATCCACGACTTTGGCGAGGTGGAGCAGACGCTCTCGACTCGCGAACGCAAGCTGCAGGCTTCACGCTGCATGGACTGCGGCGTACCCTTCTGCCACTGGGCTTGTCCGCTGGGCAATAAGGCACCAGAATGGAACGACGCCCTGTACAAAGGCGACTTTGAGTTGGCCTACCAGTTGCTTACCAGCACCAACCCCTTCCCTGAGTTCACAGGTCGCATCTGTCCTGCACTCTGCGAGAAGGCCTGTGTGCTGAACCGTTTCAACCACGAGCCGACCACCAATCGTGAAGACGAGTGCGCCATCATCGAGATGGCTTTCCAGGAGGGCTTTATCCAGCCTCGTACTGACATCGTGCGCAATGGCAAGAAGGTGGCTGTGATCGGTGCTGGTCCTGCAGGACTCGCTACTGCCAACGACCTGAACCACATGGGCTACCAGGTAACCGTATTTGAGAAGAATGAGGCTGCTGGCGGCTTACTCCGCTACGGCATCCCTAACTTCAAACTGAACAAGGCCATCATCGATCGTCGTCTGCGTCTGATGGAGGCAGAAGGCATCGAGTTCAAGTACGGCGAGGCTGTAGAGGTGGACGAGGCTTTTGCAAAGCAGTTTGATGCTGTGGTCATATCTACGGGTACCCCCACTGCCAGAGACCTGAAGGCTCCTGGGCGCGAACTGAAAGGTGTGCACTTCGCCCTCGAACTGCTCTCACAGCAGAACCGTGTGCTGGCTGGTATGGAGTTCAGCAAAGACGAACGCATCAGCGCCAAGGGTAAGGATGTCCTCGTGATCGGTGGTGGTGATACTGGTTCTGACTGCATCGGAACGGCGCATCGTCAGGGTTGTAAGAGCGTGACGCAGATCGAGATCATGCCCAAACCCGTAGAAGGTCCTGAAGACCCGCAGAACCCCTGGCCAGAGTGGCCACGCACCCTCAAGACCACCTCCAGTCATGAGGAAGGATGTACCCGTCGTTGGAACATCAACACCCTGGAGTTCTTGGGTGAGAATGGCAAACTGACAGGTGTGAAGGTGCAGGAGATCGACTGGATGCCGAATCCCGAGGGTGGTCGTCCCATCATGGTGGAGAAAGGCAAACCCGAGATCATCAAGGCCGAACTCGTATTGCTCGCCATGGGCTTCCTGAAGCCTGAGCATCCGCAGTATGCTGACAATGTCTTCGTCTGTGGTGATGCCGCCAACGGTGCCAGTCTCGTGGTGCGTGCGATGGCCAGTGGTCGTCAGACAGCCCAGAAAGTAAATGATTATCTGTTGAAAAAGTAAATATGACAAAGATTCCTTTCACCAAGATGCACGGAGCCGGCAACGACTACATCTACGTCAACACGATGCTCCACGAGGTGCCCAATCCCTCTGAGGCCGCCATCCTTTGGAGCGACCGCCACAAGGGAATCGGTTCCGACGGACTCGTGCTGATCGACAAGTCGCCTGTGCCTGAAGCCGACTTCTCCATGCGTATCTTCAATGCCGACGGCAGCGAAGCCATGATGTGCGGCAACGCATCAAGGTGTATCGGAAAATATCTCTATGAGCGCGGACTCACGGACAAGACGGAGATCCGTTTGCTGACCCTCTCTGGCGTCAAGACGCTGAGCCTGCTTGTTAACGATGGTATCGTGGAAAGCGTCACCGTCGATATGGGTGTACCTGTGCTTGAGGACGAATCGCAGTATCTTCCTGCCCGCAATCCAGGTCACGGCACCTTCATCTCGATGGGCAATCCCCATTATGTGATCTTCACTGACAATGTGGATCAGGTAGGTGAGACTGGACGAATACTCGAACAACATCCCGCCTTCCCACAGCGCTGCAACATCGAGTTCGCGCATATCGAGTCCGATGGTATCATCCGCACCCGCGTCTGGGAACGAGGCTCTGGCATCACCATGGCCTGTGGCACGGGTGCCTGTGCTACGGCCGTCGCAGCCGTCCTCACAGGACAGGCAGAGCGCATCTCTCAGATTGTGATGGATGGCGGCACGCTCACCATCGAATGGCGTCAGAAAGATCATCATGTGTATATGACAGGCCCAGCCGAAATCGTGTTCGACGGGGAGATAGATTTGGCAAAACTTCAAACATCATAAACTATGGCTTTAGTAAACGTACATTTCTTAAACTTACAGAACAACTATTTGTTCGCCGACATCGCCAAGAAAGTGAATGCCTTCAAAGTGATGCACCCCAAGGCAGATGTCATCTCCCTCGGCATCGGCGACGTCACACAGCCGTTGGCACCTGCTGTCATCGAGGCGATGCACAGAGCCACTGACGAGATGGCTACGCGCGAAGGGTTCCACGGCTATGGTCCCGAACAGGGTTACGCCTTCCTACGAGAAGCGATCCTCAAGAACGACTTCCTGCCGCGTGGCATCCACCTCGACGTGGATGAGGTGTTTATCAACGACGGTGCGAAATCAGACACAGGTAACATCCAGGAGCTGCTGCACTGGGACAATTTCATTGGCGTCACAGATCCCATCTATCCCGTCTATATCGACTCGAATGTGATGATCGGACGTTGCGGTACCTTTGAAGACGGCCGCTGGACCAATGTGGTCTATATGCCTTGTACGGCTGAGAACGGCTTCACACCCAGCATCCCCAAGGACCGTCACATGGACGTGATCTACCTGTGTTACCCCAACAACCCCACGGGTACAGTCATCACCAAACAGGAACTGCGCAAGTGGGTGAACTACGCTTTAAAGAACGACGCCTTGATCCTCTACGATGCCGCCTATCAGGCTTACATCCGCGATCCTGAGATTCCCCATAGCATCTACGAGATCCGAGGGGCCCGCAAATGCGCCATCGAGTTCCACTCCTACTCCAAGACGGCTGGATTCACAGGTGTGCGCTGCGGCTATACCATCGTACCGAAGGATCTGACGGTAGCCGATTTCGAAGGCAATCGCCATTCCGTGCATCAACTCTGGAACCGTCGTCAGTGCACGAAGTTCAATGGCGCCAGCTACATCAGTCAGCGCGCCGCAGAGGCCATCTACACCCCAGAAGGCAAGGTGCAGATTCAGGCCACCATCGATTACTATATGGCGAACGCCCGCCTGATGCTCGACACCCTGCGCAGTCTGGGTTACGAGGTCTATGGCGGCGAGAACGCACCTTATATCTGGATGAGGACCCCCGACGGCACCACCTCATGGCAGTTCTTCGAGGAACTGCTCTATGGCGCCAATGTGGTCTGCACGCCAGGTGTCGGCTTCGGCCCCAGCGGTGAAGGATATGTCCGCTTTACCGCCTTCGGCAGCCGTGAGACGACAGAAGAAGCATTAAAGAGAATAGAGAACTGGACTAAAAAATCAATTTAATCACAAACACATTATGGAAGCATTAAGATTTCAGGTGGTCGGTGAGGCATTCAAGAAGAAGGCCCTCGACGTAAAAACTCCAAGTGAACGACCCGCTCAGTACTTTGGCAAGAAAGTCTTCAACCGTGAGAAGATGTACAAGTATCTGCCGAAGGATGTCTTTGAGAAGATGATCGACGTGATGGACAACGGTGCCCGTCTGGATCGTCAGATTGCCGATGTTGTCGCTGCCGGCATGAAGCAGTGGGCCACAGAAAACGGTGTCACCCACTACACCCACTGGTTCCAGCCGCTGACGGAGGGAACAGCCGAGAAGCACGACTCTTTCATCGAGCACGACGGTAAGGGTGGTATGGTGGAAGAGTTCACAGGCAAGCTGCTCGTTCAGCAGGAGCCCGATGCCTCTTCATTCCCCTCAGGTGGTATCCGTTCTACCTTCGAGGCCCGTGGTTACTCTGCATGGGATCCCACATCGCCTGTGTTCATCATCGACGATACCCTGTGTATCCCCACCGTCTTCATCTCTTACAGCGGTGAGGCACTCGACTACAAGGCTCCCCTCCTCCGTGCCCTGCACGCTGTGAACGTGGCTGCCGTAGATGTTTGCCATTATTTTGATCCTGCTGTGAAGAAGGTCACCTCTAACCTCGGATGGGAGCAGGAGTACTTCCTCGTGGATGAGGGCCTCTATGCAGCCCGTCCTGACCTGCTGCTCACAGGTCGTACCCTGATGGGACACGACTCTGCCAAGAACCAGCAGATGGACGACCACTACTTCGGCTCTATCCCTGAGCGCGTCGCTGCCTTCATGCGTGAGCTCGAGATCGAAGCCCTTGAACTGGGCATCCCCTGTAAGACCCGTCACAACGAGGTGGCACCCAACCAGTTTGAGTTAGCCCCAATCTTCGAGGAGACCAACCTCGCCGTCGATCACAACATGCTGCTGATGTCAGTCATGAAGAAGGTGGCTCGTAAGCACGGATTCCGCGTGCTGCTCCATGAGAAGCCCTTCGCAGGCATCAACGGTTCTGGTAAGCACAACAACTGGAGCTTGAGCACTGATAACGGTATCCTGCTGCACGCCCCTGGTAAGACGCCTGAGGCTAACCTGCGCTTCGCTACCTTCATCGTAGAGACCCTGATGGGTGTCTATAAGCACAACGGACTGCTGAAGGCCTCTATCATGAGTGCCACCAATGCCCATCGTCTGGGCGCCAACGAGGCACCTCCTGCCATCGTCAGCTCGTTCCTGGGCAAGCAGGTAAGCGAACTCCTCGATCATATCGAGAAGGCCGACGTGGACGACATCCTCGCTATAGCTGGCAAGCAGGGCTTGAAGATGGATATCCCTGAGATTCCTGAACTGCTGATCGATAACACTGATCGTAACCGTACCTCTCCCTTCGCCTTCACAGGTAACCGTTTCGAGTTCCGTGCCGTAGGTTCTGAGGCCAACTGCGCCAGTGCAATGATTGCCCTGAACTCTGCTGTTGCTGAGGCACTCGTCAGCTTCAAGAAGCGTGTGGATGCCAAGATTCCTGAGTACGAGAAGAAGCTCGCTGGCACAGGCCACAGCGCCACCTTCCACGCCATCATCGACGTACTGCGCGAGGATATCAAGACCTGTAAGCCTATCCGTTTCGACGGCAACGGCTACAGCGACGAGTGGGTCATCGAGGCAACCAAGCGCGGACTCGACGTTGAGAAGTCCTGTCCCGTCATCTTCGAGCGCTACCTTGACAAGGAGAGCATCGAGATGTTCGAGAGCCTGGGTGTGATGACGAAGAAGGAGCTCGAAGCCCGTAACGAGGTGAAATGGGAGACCTACACGAAGAAGATCCAGATCGAGGCCCGCGTACTCGGCGACCTCTCGATGAACCACATCATCCCTGTGGCCACCCGTTATCAGAGTGCGCTGCTGAAGAATGTGGATAGCGTCGCAGGTGCCTTCCCCGTTGACAAGGCTGAGAAGCTGAACGCCCGTAACCTCAAGATCATCGAGGAGATTGCTGAGCGCACCAGTGCCATCGAGAAGGGTGTAGAGGAACTCGTCAATGCCCGTAAGCTGGCTAACAAGATCGAGGATGAGCACGAGAAGGCCATCGCCTACCACGACAAGGTAGAGCCGAAGCTCGACACCATCCGTTACGAGATCGACAAACTTGAACTCATCGTTGATGATTCACTCTGGCCGCTGCCAAAGTATAGAGAATTACTATTTATTCGATAACCTTTATGGTTGTTTGAAGTTTGCCGGGGGCTCGACACTGTGACAGTTTCGAGTCCCCCATTTTAATCTTGGGGACAGTCCCTATTTAAATTCTTGCCGAAAAAACGATTGTTTTCGCTCAGAATTGCTTAATTTTGCACCCGAAAATGCAAACGATCCTCACTATCACAGGTTCCGACGGCTCTGGCGGCTCAGGCTTGCAGGCTGACATACGCTGCATCAGCGAACTCGGCGGTACGGCTACATCAGCCGTCACCTCAATCACCGTACAGAACACCCTCGGTATCCAGGAGTTCTACGACCTCCCCGCCTCCACCGTCCGTACACAGATAGAGGCCATCCTCAACGACCTGCAGCCGCAGGTGGTGAAGATTGGTCTGCTGCGCCGCATCGATGTGGTGCAGGTGGTGGCAGAACTCATGCGGAAGTATCGTCCGAAGTATATCGTCTATGCACCCGTGCTCCATTCCACGCGTGGCGACCTGCTGGTAGAGCCACAGGTGTATGATGCCATCAAGGCACAACTCATCCCCCTCTGCACCATCGTACTCGAGCCCTCCGACCTGCCCTCAGGCACCCGTCAGCACGGACATGCCAATCAGATGGCTGCAGCTCTCGCCTACTATCTCAGCAGTGGCGAATCCGTCAACGAGGCGATGCTCCATGCCCGCAGTTACGTCAGCATGAAACCCAAGGGCTATACCGAGGACAACAGTCGCAGCGGCGAACTCTATAACCTCTTTCTTGATGCCATCGACCGATTCTGCCACCATTATAGCGATGTGGCCTTCTACGCCGAGCAATTAGGTGTCAGCCCCCGCTATCTGGGACAGGTCACGCGCAGCATCGCCCACCGTTCCCCCAAAGCGATGATCGACGAGCGTATCACCTCAGAGATCACCACCCTGCTCTCCAGCACCAACAAGCCCCTCAAGGAGATTGCCACGCTGTTTGGCTTTTCCTCACAAGCCCATCTGTCGCGCTATTACAAGAAGCAGAAGGGGCTCGCCCCCAGCGAAGTCAGGAAATAAAAGGTCGGTCCCAGAACCTGCCAATGGGCATTTATCAAAAATGACGATTCTTTTACCATAACGCGAACCCGATTTCCTGTTGTCGCGTAAAACCCATTACTTTGCACCCAGTTTTTTAATCAACTCTAAAATTTAGCAAAGCAATGGAAACAAACAGACAAGACTTGAACCGCCAGTTGGCACAGATGCTCAAAGGTGGTGTGATTATGGACGTGACAACCCCCGAACAGGCTCGTATCGCCGAGGCAGCAGGTGCCTGTGCCGTGATGGCCCTCGAACGTATCCCAGCCGATATCCGTGCCGCTGGAGGCGTCTCCCGCATGAGCGATCCCAAGATGATCCGTGGCATTCAGGAAGCCGTCAGCATCCCCGTCATGGCGAAATGCCGTATCGGCCATATCGCAGAGGCCCAGATCCTGCAGGCCATCGAGATCGACTATATCGACGAGAGCGAGGTACTCTCACCAGCCGACAACATCTACCACATCGACAAGACCAAGTTCGACGTGCCCTTCGTCTGCGGTGCCAAGAACCTCGGAGAAGCCCTGCGCCGTATTGCCGAGGGAGCCACGATGATCCGTACGAAGGGAGAGCCAGGCACAGGTGATGTGGTACAGGCCGTGAGTCACATGCGACTGATGCAGAGTGAGATCCGTCGCCTCGTCAGCATGAGTGAGGATGAACTTTTCGAAGCCGCCAAACAACTGCAGGCGCCTTATGAACTGGTGAAGTTCGTGCATGAGAACGGCAAACTGCCTGTGGTCAACTTCGCCGCTGGTGGTGTGGCTACGCCAGCCGATGCCGCCCTGATGATGCAACTCGGCGCCGAGGGTGTGTTTGTGGGTAGCGGTATCTTCAAGAGTGGCAATCCCGCCAAGCGCGCTGCAGCCATCGTACAGGCCGTCACCAACTACAACGACGCCAAACTGCTCGCAGAACTCTCAGAGGATCTCGGCGAGGCGATGGTAGGTATCAACGAACAGGAAATCGAACTCTTAATGGCAGAACGCGGCAAATGAGAATCGCAGTACTCGCCCTGCAAGGGGCCTTTATCGAACATGAGCAGATGCTCCAGCATCTCGGTGTGGAGACTTTTGAGGTGCGCCAGTTGAAAGACTGGCAGCACCCAAAGGATGGATTGATCTTGCCTGGAGGAGAGAGTACCGTCCAGATGCGCCTCCTCAACGAACTCGGACTCTTCGTCCCTATCCGCGAGGCTATTCTCGACGGCATGCCCGTCTTCGGCACCTGTGCCGGCATGATCCTACTCTCCGAAGGTCGTCTGGACACGATGCACATCCAGGTACGTCGTAATGCCTACGGTCGTCAGTTGGGCAGTTTTCACACCACAGGCCCCGTCGCTGGCATTGGTGAGGAGATACCCATGACCTTCATCCGTGCCCCTTACATCGAGACGATCACCTCCGACGATTGCCAAGCACTTTCCACCGTTGATGGCCACATCGTTGCCGCCCGCCAAGGCAATCAACTCGCCACCGCTTTCCACCCCGAGCTCGACAACGATCCCCGCCTCCATCTGTATTTCCTCAATAGCATCAAATCTCCTACATATAACAAGATTCCTTGATGCAAATGTTGAAAGCATTAATTTTATAAAGACATAAGAGAAACAAGAACCACTTATCGAGGTAACAAATGGCTCTTACTGAAAAATAAGATTATCTAAATTCTCAATAAGCAACTCTTATTCACAGCGCAAAAAAAGATCCAAACTGCATGGTGGTTTGGATTTTTTTATGTATCTTTGCCCTCGAAATCAATTATCATACTTAAACCACTAAAAAATGAAACAACGTAGATTATTACTAACAGTCGTGACGATGCTGACGCTCTCGGCTTTTGGAGGCGAGCAGGAAGACATCGTAGGACGGATCAAGGCGCTCTATGACGCCATCGCCCAGAGACATGAGGGCGATGTGAACAAATTTGCCTGTCATACCTGGTGGGAGACGGTTGCTGCCGTTGAGAAGAAAGATGCTGGTGAGGCGGAAATCGGGTTCTTCAACGATGACCTCTGGACCCAGATGCAGGACAGCAACCCCGATCATTTCGAGATACAAAATGTGAAGTTCCTGCAGTTGGACGCTGAGAAAGGTACGGCCCTGGTGGATTTCATACTCTATAGTACCGTTCAGACCATTCACCAGAAGTTTGCTTTCTGTCGTGAGGATGGTGACTGGCGCGTACATAATATAATAAGGTGTTACCCGAGTTTTGACGGCACAGAGGAAGAGGTTGACATGATGAAAGGGATGACAGAATACCTGGCCCAGCCACAGGAGCAGGCTCCAGAACAGGTGTTCCTCCCCGACCTCACTAACGACAAGCCGCTCGACCTCTCTGACGGCAAGGATCAGCATATCAAATACTTCCCATTGTGGAATCGTGATGATCAGGTGCAGGAGTATGAAGGCGAGTGGAATTATGACATTTCCTTGGGATACGACATGCCGCTGCAGCAGTTGTTACAGTCGTTGCCAGGCAAGCCACGTGACCCCAATGAGGTGAGCCGCGTGATTCTCTATGACCTGAACCAAGACGGCTTTACCGATGCGCTCATTTGTCTCGGAACCTACGGCGACGACCCAACGATGTATTTCGACGCTTACCTGTGGGATGAAGACAGGTTCGGCGGCAGCTTCGAGTATGTAGAGGATTTTCGTCTGATTCCGAATCCGAGAATAGATGAGGAGCACGGGATGATCTTAGGCCGTAACGGCAAAGATGCTGAAATCTGGAGATTCGACGGGTTGAGTAAGATTGAGAAGGCGTCCGTAAAGCAGGGTTATTATTAAGATGAGACAGATTGTACTGACACTGATACTGGCACTGGGCTGTCTGGCTGAGACGGCTCAGGCTCAGGACGCGAAGGCAGCCATCCGCCAGCACTATGCGGCAACGAAGGCTTACGTGGATCAACAGCAGCAGGTGGAGGCAGGCGGCGACATCTACCCTGTAACACAGTGTTTCTCCGTACAGGTGAAACAGAACCTGCCTGCAACGGGCTATCATCAGGAGGATGTGAAGCTATACTACCGTGAGGAGCAGGATTCTGACGAGCAGATCTACCCCGACCTCTTGCTGGATTTCGCCACGAAGCGTTATAACTTCGCCGCACGCAAGTATTACGAGGAGTATCTCTACGACCAGCAGGAGCGCGTGGAGTTTATCTATGCCGCCCTACCCGACCTTGACGAGGGAAAGGATTACGAGCTGCGCTTTTATTTCGACAAAGGCAAGCTGATAGAGACGATTGTGAAGAGCCGCCCCATGGATGGGGGCACGTTTGAGACCGTCTATCAGGGCAAGACAGTGCCAGCGGCATACAGCGACAGCTACGAGAGCCGCCTAAGCGCTGCAAAGGGAATCATGGAACTGTTTAAGACCATCAACGCCAACAGGGAACTATGAAGCCTGGTTGTTGACAGGTAAGGTCAGGACAAAGCGCGAGCCACCGATATAGGCTGTGTCGAGCATGATGTCGCCACCAATACGACGCGCCAATGAACGGGCGACGGTGAGACCGATACCTGTACCTTCATAGAACTCATCCAACTGTACAAACTCATCAAAGATACGTTCTGCCTCCTTGTGGGGGATGCCAATACCTGTGTCTTCGACAGAGAAGAACATACGGTTAGTTGATACCGATATACGCAAGACTACCTTTTGCTGATGATCCGTGAGTTTCTCGTGCTGACGGGATTCAGCTGGGGCCGTGAACTTACGCGCATTGTCGAGTATCAGCGACAGCGCACGGGCTGCAGCCTGGAGATTGGTCTGGATCAGAACCTTTTCGGCTTCTGGCGACATGATCATGCTGAACGTGAGATGACCGGCATCGTTGATACCTGAAGCACCGATGGCCTCTGAGGCAATCTGCTGGGCCGTCACCTCGTCGTTACACTCGATGTCGGAGTGGTTCTTCGCCTCGGAGAGTTCGAGCATCTTATTCACCAGATTGGTGATACGGTCGGTATTCTCCGTGACCTGTTCCTTGATGTTGTCGAGGGTGGCCTTGTCGTATGTTATATCAGGCATCGTGAGCAACTGGGTGAAGCCCGAGAGGATATTCAGCGGCGTACGGATCTCGTGGGATATCTGCTGGATGAAATCACTCTTCATGCGTGATGACTCCTCGGCTCGGATATTGGCATGCTCGAGGTCGTAATAGGCTTTCTCCAGACGCACGGCAGCACGGTGACGGAAGAAGATAAACAGTCCGAAGCCCAAAATGACGAGCACCAAGGTGATATAGACCGTCAAGAGGCGCAGATCGGAAAGGCTGGAGCGCTGCTTCATCAGTTCATTCTCCTTCTGTTGAGTCTCATAGATGGTAGCCAGCTCGGCTGCATCATCCCGTTTCTGCCAGACGATCGCAGAGTCGAGGGCCTCGCAGATCCATATGCCCACAGCAATGGCGCTGTCGAGGCGGTTGGCCTTCACATTAGCGAGGTATTTCGGCAACAGATAGGTATGAATCGCCTCCTGACTCATCTTGAAGTCATACTTAGCCAACTGCGCAGCCATCACCTGGAGATTATCGGCTGCCTCGTTCCATCGATGAGCCGCCATCAGATAGTTGGATGCCTCCACCTTTCCATCACCCGTCTGGGCATATTGAGTTTGCAAGGCAAACTGATAGGATTGTGCCGCCTCTCTCTTCTTACCTAATCCCTCTAAAGCAGAAGCACGGTAGAGACAAAGTCGCGCCCACTGCTTATCGATATACGAATCGCGCACGCCTGGCAACTGGCGACATTGTTGAAGCATATTGCCAAGATGAGTGGTCCAATCCAAGGCTTCTTGATAGTGTCCTGTCTGAATATAAGCATCGACAATGGTGACCAGTCCGACGATAGAACTGGTATAACTGTCGATGTTATTGTTTGCTTGTGTGATCTGCTGATAAACCTGCCAAGCCTGTTCGTAGTTACGGGCGGCATCGGCAGGATGACCCAGTTTCAACTCACAACTGCCAACGAAGGTCAGCAAGTTGGAGTAGTCATTGTTCATGGTATAATTCTTCTCTTTCAGCAGGCGGATAGCAGGCAAGGCCACCCGGATGACTTCGGCATAGTCGGCCTTCAGATAGAGCAGACCTGCAAGGCGGTTAGCGGACTGGGCATAAAAGACCAGATCATCATCCGTTTCAATCGTCTGGGCAACCGCATTCTTCCATTCCATCTCTGCCATTCGCATCTTGCGCAGTCGTGAATAGGCATAGCCACGCCAGTAACAGGCTTCGATGTTGGAGAGCGTGCCTTCCTGCTGGTGCAGAGTGGCCAAACTCAAGATAGAATCATAGTTGCGTGCCTGATAGGCAATGTTTATCAGACTGTCAACTGCCACATGCTGAGGTGTGACACGTTGCTCCTTGCAGGATATGAACAGCGCTGCTATCAGGACTATAAACAGAACTATCGTCTTGGTAAGCTTCATCTTTGATCAATCATTTGCCTGCAAAATTACGAAAATATTATCAAATATGTCAAGTAATTAATAAGAAAATGCTGAAAAATGACATAATTATGGCTTAAATCAAAAAAAAGAAGTAATTTTGCCACCAATAAATTGGATGGAATATGATAGAAGATAATTTTTACTGGTATGGCATAGCAGCGGCGGTCTATCTCGTGACCTGCTGGGTGTTCGCCGTCGTCAGAGCGGTCCATAACTGTGGTACACCAAAAGAGCGCAGAGACTACATCTGGCCTGACCGTAAGATGCAGGTGGCCGTTTACCTGACTGCTACCGTGCTACTGCCTTACGTCTTGAACCCCAAGAGTGAGGCGGCGTGGATCCTTTTCAAGTCGTATTTCCCTGGCGTCTATTATTTCTATTGCGGCGCCCTGATTTTCTGTTTCTTCGGAACGGTGAAGCAGTGGAAGATGTGGAAGACCACCAACATGGTAGCGGCCATCATCACCTTCCTGGCGATATTCCCACTCGTGCTTCATGCCTGGTTGCCATCAGGCTTGCTGGGCCCTGGCGGTGTCAAGGTGTGTAGTGTGATCCTGATGGTGGTCAGTTTCCTCGCGATGATCTACGCAGGTGTGGCCATGTGGCAGGTGAGACAATGGATAAAGGTTTCCCGCGACGTGAACTACTCTAATCCAGAAGACTTCCCGACGGAATATGCCCACCGCATGTGGATGGCTCCGATCATCCTCACCCCGTTCCTGTGGCCTGGCTATATCACCGACTCGCAGACGGTGATGGCAGTGATGTGTGTGCCCCTGGCCATCTTCAACATCGCACTGCTGCTCAACGTGATGCCCGTATGGCGAAGGGCTGCCATCCTCAATGGTATTGAAGATATTGAGACGGAGAGCGAGATGGATGCCCCCGCAGAACTGGCGGAGGAGCGAACCAACAGGATTGCTGCTGAGATCGAGCAGTTTCTCAACACGGAAGCCGCCTATCTGGATCCTCACCTGAAACTGGAACAGGTGGTGGAGCGCTGCAGTTTCAGCCGCAAATACGTCGTCAAGGTGTTTATAGACCGTTTCGGCGGGTTTGCCGACTATGTGAACGGCTTGCGTATCGCCTACTACGAACGCTACAGGGCACAGCACCCGAATTCTACTGAAGAAGCTGCCGCAGAGGCCAGTGGCTTTACTTCCCTCAAGGCCTACGCCAAAGCCAAAGAGAAACTTGGATAATTGAGAGTTAAGGATAAAGAGAAATCCCCGCCAATCGGCGGGGATTCTTTGTTTCTACTTCGTATAACCCTGTGCGGGGTTCTCATACATGGAGATGGGGATCCTGAACTGCTGCATCTCGTCGAGATTGTGGACGGGGTGCTCCATATCCTGCGGGATCGGACGCTTCGAGAAGGTCTGGAAATAGAGCAGACAGGCATCGCGCCACCACTCTGAATCACGGGCCTGAATGCGGAGACGACGCTGCACATCACAGAAGCGCTGGCAATCCACATAGGGCTTCATGGCATCCCATACCACGAGGAACTGACGGGCCTGATGCACACCCTCGTCGTACTTGTGGCACAGTTCATCCCAGAAGGTGCGACCGCTCTTCATCTTGAAGTCCCAGGGCACATGATGGAACCAGGCAATCACATTCTCAGGACAGGTATTGATGTCGTTGAGAGTGCTGCAGAGTTCGTCGGGATACTGGTTGACGTTGGCACTGCCATTCGTGGTGCGGTCGAAACCGAGTCCGATGCTGTCGGCCTTGTGGTAGTATGGCGGTGTCCAGTCTGGGCGCAGACCCTTCGGGGCATACCAAGGCTCAGGACCATAGTGGTGACCACCTGCAAAGATATGATGGATACCCAACGGCATCATGTAGTTGACACAGGCCTCACGGCTGTCGAGCATCACCTGCTCCATCGGACTGATCAGTCGCTCATCGTTAGAGAAGGTCTGACGCAGCCACTCATCAGCTATTTGCTCAGAGGAGAGTGAAGGATTCCAGGCCAGACGACCGAACGCGTACCAGTTGGACTGGGCGAAATGGTGTCCGCACCAATTCACATCGTCACCGATATTGGCAACACCTGCCATCGCCTTCAGACTGGCGGGCTTCACGAATGAGAAGAACTCCTTCCACATCGGCGCGAGATAGACCAGGTGGTTAGAGGCACCAAGATACTCCTGCGTAATCTGGAACTCCACCATCATCGGAGTCTTCTGCAAAGAAGTGAACAGCGGACTATACGGCTCACGGGGCTGGAAGTCGATGGGGCCGTTCTTGATCTGGATGATCACATTGTCGGCAAACTGACCATCGAGGGGCATGAACTCCTCACAGGCCTGGTTGGCACGATCGCTGCTCTGGGGATTATATACGAAGGCTCGCCACATCACGATACCTTTATGGGGCTTCAGTGCACCTGCCAGCATATTGGCACCATCAGCATGCGTACGTCCGAAATCCATCGGACCAGGCTCACCCTCAGAGTTGGCTTTCACGAGGAAACCGCCGAAGTCGGGAATCAGTTTGTAGATCTCGTTCACCTTATCCTTCCACCACTTGATGACTTCGGCATCGAGGGGATCAGCCGTCTTCAGACCACCCACCTTGATGGGCGAAGCGAAGTTGATGGAGAGATAGACGCGGATGCCATAGGGGCGCAACTGGTCGGCAATCGACTTAGTCTTCTGCAGACTCTCCGTCGCAAGAGCCTCGGGCTTGGCGTTCACATTGTTAAGTACCGAACCGTTGATACCAATGGAGGCACAGGCACGTGCATACATCTTCATACGGACAGGATCGGGATTGAGGAAGATACTCTTTCCTGCAAAACCACGCTCCACCGTGCCATTGGGGTTATCCCAGTGGTTCAGGATGCGCAGGTCGTACATCGGCTTCTCACTGATATTCAGCGAGGCCGTTGACGCATCCGTCTGTTGCAGGCGCAGCAGATGATAGGCGCCATAGAGCAGACCTGCATCGCTGGCAGCAGCGATGACGGTCTTTCCGCCCTGAGTCTTGATGGTGAAGCCATCGTCGGCGATACCATTCTGGCGTTTCAGCACCACGGGACCACCCTTCCAATAGGTTTGCAACTCTGTCATAGCAGTACCCTTCACACCTGTAATCGCCTTTGCGGCATTGATGGTGTCAAGACGCAACCACAAGCGGCTACCGTCCTCGCATTGAGCGGTAGCCTGACTCCATCCTGTCAATAGCAGAAGGAGCGCTGAGATAAGCTTTTTCTTCATTGTCATTTATAGGATAAGTAATTATCTGTGGCAAATATACGCAAAAAATCCCAAAGCACGATGATATTTCAACAAAAAGTTGTAATTTTGCACCAAAAATCTGAAAATAATGAAATTATTCAAGCTTATGGTAGTGGCGGGAGCTTCTTTGATATTAGCCAGCTGTGCCACGCCGAAGAACTATAATTATCTGCAGGAACTACAGAACGGTCAGCAGATCACGACCCCAACCGACGGTACCATCCGCCTGCAACCCAACGACATGATCACCGTGCTCGTAAAAAGTAAGAATACGGAAATGGCCAACGTCTTCAATAAGGGCCTCATCACAAACTTGAAAGCAGGACTCGCCGACCAGAGTTATTATACGATGGGCTACACTGTGGATCCTGAGGGCAACATCGACTTCCCCGTGGCAGGCAAGATCCACGTGGGAGGACTGACGCGCCATGAGACACAAGAGGCCATCAAGCGCACACTCATTGAGAAGGAGTTGCTGAAGGATGCCAACGTGACGGTGGAGACGATGAACCTGAGCTACACCGTGATGGGCGAGGTGAACAATCCTGGCAACTATATGCTCGACAAAGATGCTGTGACACTATGGGAGGCATTAGGCAGGGCTGGCGACCTGAACGAATTTGGTAAGCGTGACTCGGTACTGGTGATCCGCCAGAATGGTGCCCAGAAAACCATCTACTCACTCAGTCTGACCAACGCCAAGGATGTCTTCTCATCAGAAGCCTATTACGTGCAACAGAACGATGTGATCTACGTGAAGGCGAACGACACAAAGGCACGCCAGTCGTATGTGCCTGGCAACGAGGGTCGCACCTTGAATTTCTGGGTATCATTGGCAACGATGCTGACAGCATTGGGCGTGCTGTTATTTAAGTGAGAAGTTAGAGAAGTGAAAAATTATGGAGAAGAGTTTTCTTAGAACCTGCATAGAGAAATGGAGATGGTTTGCGGCATCTGTGGCTTCCATGCTTGTCATTGCCATCCTGTTTCTATTAGTTGTTGCGCCTCGCTATGAGCGCACAGCCACCATCCTGATTAAAGATGAGAGCGGCGGAGGCGGTCTGATATCGTCGATAGCTGCCAATATGGGGGCGCTCTCTGGCTTAGGCATGGGTATGCTGAACATCTCGTCGAATGTGAGCAACGAGATGGAGATCATCGGATCACCGGCGATGATGATGAAGGTGGTTGACAGACTCGCCCTCGACATCAGATACGAGTACTATGACCTCCTGATGAAGCGTGAGCTCTGGGATGAGACACTGCCCATCAAGGTGACCTTCCCGCAATTAAAGGAGAAAGACTACGGTTATATGAAGATGGACCTCAAGAAAGATGGTACATTTACGCTGTATAAGTTCCGTAAGGACAAGGATAAACTCGACGGAGAGGTCAGCGGTAAGGTTGGCGAAGTAGGTCAGACACCACTCGGCAAGGTGGCGGTGATTAAGACGAAGAATTTCGAGCAATGTTTCACAGAAAACGATGAGATGACCATCCGCATCAGAAAAGAGAAGAGATATGATCAGGTGGAGAGTTGCCTGAAGCAGTTGGAAATCGACCTTGCCGACGACCAGACAAGCATCATCAGTCTGACCTATATGGATCAGAACAGTGACAGAGCCGAGACCATCCTGAACACGTTGATACAGGTGTATGAGGAGGAATGGCAGAAAAACAAGGTGAGCGATGCCGCCATTTCGACAAACTTCATCAATGAACGTATTCAGGGCATCGAGCAGGAATTGAGCGGACTCGACACGAACATCGCCCAGTTCCGTGGGAAGAACCTGCTCCCCGACTATGAGGAGGCGGCGAAAATGTATATGAAGAACGCCTCACTGACCTACGAGGCACAGTTGAAGGTGAACAACTACCTGTACATGCTTGAGCAAATGAGAGACGAGGTGAAGCATATTGAAGGTAAGGACATTGTACTGCCTGCCAACCTGTTGCCTGACAACCCCAACGTGGCCTTAGAGATCTCGGAATATAACAAGTTACAGACAAAGCGCAATGCGATGGTTGCCAACAGTAACGAGCAGAACCCGCTGGTGCAAGATCTCGACGTACAGCTGAAGGGGATGCGGGAAGCCATCATCAACTCACTCGACCAGGGTATTGCTCAGTTGAGAGCCCAGCAGCAAGGCGTAAAAATCGACGACCAGAAGCTAAAAGGTGAGATAGCTGCTGCCCCAGATAAGATTACAAAGATCCTACCTGCCGAGCGCAAACAGAAGATCATAGAAGCCCTTTATATCTACTTGTTGGAGAAACGAGAGGAGAATAATATCACCCAGGTGTTTAACTCAAAGAACATCCGACTGATATCACCGCCACTTGGCAAACTGAAACCCGTGTTTCCAAAGAAAGGTGTCACCATCCTACTCTCCCTCCTGTTAGGCATCCTTATTCCGATGCTGGCCATCTATACTCGTCGGAATGTGAAGGCGATCTTAGCAGAGGAGTAACCACTGAAGGGACGAAGCATGGCGATTATCTACCTATATTTTGCATTGTTCTTAGGCGTGCATCTCCTGGCGAAGAAATTCATGAAGCTAGGGGCTGCCCGACTGATGCAGCTCGTGGTCTGCTTCGTACTGTTGTTCGGATTCTTCGGTTTCAGGAACATCACCGTTCTGAATGACACCCCCCACTATTATGGCGCCTACTACCAGCTGACGCATCTGAAGAGCTATGTGGAATCGTCGATCTTCGTCTATCGCATCCTGCTGAGTTTTGAATACGGCTATCAGGTGTTACAGCATTTCCTCATCAAGTATGTATCAAAGGAGGCCTTTACGATTATCATCGTCTCCTCATTCATCATCAGCTGGCGAAACGTGAAATTCATCTCCCGTCAGACACGTCACATCGCTTTAGCTCTGTTGATGTTGCTGTTGTCAGGGGTGCTGTTTGATCAGTACTGTCTCATCCGCCAGTCGTTTGCGCTGATGTTCTTCTATGCCGCCTACCCTTATTTGCAACAGGAGCGCTGGAAGCCCTATGTGGCATTCATCCTCTGTGCGGCCTTTTTCCACCTGTCGGCATTAGTACTGCTGATCCTGCCCATCATGCAGCGTATCCGTATCTGCAAACGTCATGTTGCCATCGTGTTAGGCATCGCCGTGCTGATATCAATAACTGTGTATGAGCTATTCGACCTGCTCGGACTGGGCGACACGAAATACTTCCTGATGAACATCAAACGCAACACCTTCCCGATAGGTGCCGTGCTCGATGGCACACTGATGCTGGTGCTGTTGGCGACTTGTCTGTGGCTATATCGGAAGATGGGCATGACGAGTTACGACAAGACCACATTCTGGATAGGTATCTGCGGTCTCTGCGTATGTATCATCACCCCATCGTTCCTTTCCTTCTTCCGACTGAACATCTTCGTGTGGCCCATCGTCTATCTGACGTTCTTCAGATTTGTAGATGCCGACGATCCGATGACGGAATATGGTGCACAGCGACCATGTCAGGCACTGAGGCGCCAGCTGATGCTGACAGCTATGGTGCTGTTGGCAGTGAGAATGACGATGATCCTGATGTTCAGGAATGAGTGGTATCATCTGGTGCCCTACTCCTTCTATGATTTCAGTGACCGTTTCCATGGGTTTAATATGTATTGGGAAAAGAACGTATAATGAAGGTAGCCATTCTCTATATCTGCACAGGGCGATACGCCCAGTTCTTCGACGGATTCTACATGTCTGCCGAACAGTATCTGTTGCAGGGCATAGAGAAACACTATTTCGTGTTTACCGACCAGGAACAGCTGACAGAAGCAGACAACGTAGAGTTGCTGATCAGACCCTGCAGGGGATTCCCAGAGGACTCCTTGTTCAGGTTCGACCGTTTCCTGGAAATCAAGGACAAACTGAAGGATTACGACTATACCTTCTTCTTCAATGCAAACATGCGTTTTGTGGCGCCTGTGGGGGAAGAGCTGTTGGAGGAACGATTGACGGCTGTGCTCCACCCAGGCTATTACGACAAACCAGAATGGCGCTATCCCTATGAGCGCAACAAACAGTCGAAAGCCTTTATTCCTGCCCACGAGGATGACTATTATTACTACATGGGCAGTCTGAACGGCGGAAAGACAGAAGACTATCTGGCGCTGACAGAGACCTGTAGCCGACATATCCATGAGGACTGGGAACAAGGCATCGTGGCATGTTATCACGACGAGTCGCACCTGAACCGTTATCTGCGAGAGCATAGCTGCAAGCCGTTGTCGCCAGCCTACGCCTATATTGAGGGAGAGAAACTGCCTTTTGAGCCGAAGATCCTGCTGCTCGACAAGACGAAACTCGACCCCTATTTCGATAAGGGACGCGACCACTCGTTGTGGGGACGGTTGAAGAAAGGCGTGGGTATCGTGGCAAGTGCCACCTTCTGGAGTATGACAGAACGCGTGGCGAAGATCGGCATCCAGGTACTATGCACGTTTATCATCGCCCAGTTTGTGGCCCCATCGGCCTTCGGACTGGTAAGTATGATGAGTATCTTCTTGGCCTTCTCGACGATTCTCATCGACAGTGGTTTCTCACAGGCTATCATCCACGAACAGAACGTCACCAAAGAGGATGAGTCGTCGATTTTCTGGTTTAACATCCTATTGGGCTTCGTGGTCTATGGGGCTTTCTATGTCTCAGCACCACTGATAGCCGATTTCTACCATGAGCCTCAGCTCACGGTGTTGATACGAGTGGCATTTACAGCCCTGATCTTCCAGTCACTCATCGTGGTGCAGCAGGGATTACTGTTTAAAGAGATTGATTTCAAGGTCGTATCGAAGATCACCTTCTGGGCGGTACTGCTCTCTGGTGTGGCAGGCATCGTAGTGAGCTATCTGAGACATGACGTTTGGGGACTGATTGTGCAGAACCTCACGTTTGCCGTCTTGCAGACGGCGTTCTTCTGGTTCTACAGCCAATGGCGCCCACAGCTAAAGTTCAAGACTGCCTGTGTGAAGAAATACCTGAAGTTCTCAATAAACCTATTGGGCAGTAATATGCTGGCAGCCATTACCGACAATCTGGCAAACCTCGTAGTGGGACGTGCCTATAGTACCACCATCTTAGGACACTATACGATGGCTAACAAGATACCATATCTCACCTCAGGAACTGTCTGCTACGGCATTAAGCGGGTGAGCTATTCGATGATGTCGAGATTCCAGAACGACAATGCCCATCTGGCGAGTTACAGTCAGCGTGTGGCAGGAACAGCTTTCTGGATTCTTGCACCCATCATGGTGCTGCTCTTCGTGTTTGCCAAACCTTTCATTGCCCTGCTATTTCCTGAGGCATGGGCTCCCGCTGCCGTGTATCTGCGTTATTTCTGCGTGATCGGCTTCGTGTTTTGTTTCTCAGACGTGAATCAGGATATCCTGCTCGTGAAGGGACGTACGGATCTGTTGTTCCGTCTCGACCTTATCAGGAGAACTGCTCTCGTAGCACTACTGGTAATCGGTGTGCAGTACAACGTGGAAGTGCTGCTTGCCTTGCTGGTGGTTTATAACGTGTTTAACGGACTGGTGGTGAGTTATCTGGCAGGACGTCTGATAGGCTGCAACCTGTGGCAACAAGCTGTTTACGTACTGGGCACTCCCATCTATTATCTCACAAAACTCAGACAGAAACTATGAGAATCGTGAAAGTATTAGGCGGTTTGGGCAACCAGATGTTCCAGTTTGCGCTCTACGAAACCCTGCGCAGGCAGCATCCAGAAGAAAGGGTGCTGTTGGATCTGCGTTGTTTCAAGGGATACCATAAGCACAGAGGTTTTGAGCTGGATAAGGTGTTTGGTGTCAGCTTTGAGGAAGCCACATGGCAGGAGGTGGCGAAGCTTGCCTACCCCTACCCCAACTTCCAGTGCTGGCGTTTCGGCAGTCGGTTGCTGCCAACAAGGAAGACCATGCTCTGTGAACAGCCGAACTTCGCTTTGGAGCCTGATGCACTGACGAGAGAGGGGAATACCTATTATGATGGTTACTGGCAGCATGAGGACTACTTCAAGAGCATCCGAATGGAGCTGTTGAAGCTGTACCGCTTTCCAGCCTTCGAGGATGAGAGGAATAAGAAGTTGGCACAACGACTCTGGGAGGCGAACAGCTGTAGCCTGCATATCCGCAGGGGCGACTATCTGACGGACCCATTGCGTAAGGGTACCACTGGCACCGACTACGTGGTGAAAGCCATCAACAGGATACGGGATGCAGTGAAGCCTGATTGCTGGTGCCTATTCTCAGATGATGCCAACTGGACCAGGAATCAGATTATCCCCCTGTTGCCTAAGAGCGATATCATCTTAGTGGATTGGAACAGCGGCAAACGGAGTGTGAACGACATGCACCTGATGTCGCTCTGCCGTCATCATATCATAGCCAACTCTTCATTCTCCTGGTGGGGAGCCTGGCTCAGTGAGCGACAGGAGAAATGTGTCATAGCCCCAGCCTTCTGGATGACAGGAAAGAACGTGTGTTCACCTGTCGCCGAGGGATGGATAAAGATATAGAGCCCCATGAAGTTCTCAGTGCTGATAGCTGTCTATGCCAAGGAGATGCCTGACCATCTGGCGCAAAGTCTGGAGAGCATCTTCCATCAGGAACTGCCACCCGATGAGGTGGTACTGGTGGAGGACGGACCCTTAACGGAAGAACTCGACGAGATCGTATCCCGTTTCAAGGAGGCACACGGAGAACTGCACATCGTCAAACTGCCAAAGAACCAAGGATTAGGGTTGGCACTGAAAGAAGGACTCACCCACTGCCATTACGACATCGTGGCACGTATGGACTCTGACGATATCTCGAAACCGCAGCGTTTCAGCAGAGAGATGGCTTGGCTGGAAGCACACCCTGAGACAGATATCGTGGGCTGTTGGACGGATGAGTTTGCAGATGACTCTGGAAAGGTGATCAGTATCCGTCGCCTGCCTGAAGATCACAACACTCTGCTACAATTCAGTCGTTATCGGAACCCAATGAACCACCCTACAGTGATGTTCCGGAAGGCTGCTGTGGAACAGGCTGGCAGTTATCGCCATCGCGAGCTTTTTGAGGATTACGACCTGTGGGTACGTATGTTACAACAGGGATCCAAGTTCCATAATCTGCAGGAGTCGCTCCTCATGTTCCGATTGTCGCCCCAGCTATACAGTCGGCGCGGTGGCAGGCACTATATCCGTCAGGAGATTGCCTTCCAGCGCTGGATGCATGAAGTGGGACATATCAGCGGGGTGCGCCTCATGGCAAATATTACTGTGAGAACACTGATCAGACTGATGCCGGATGGAATGCGAAAATATGGCTATTTATTTTTCCTCAGAAGACAATAATAGTCAGAATAATGCGTTATAAACAAAAGAAGTTGAACTAAATAGTACTGGATGGAGAGAAACTTTACGTATATCTATGATGGTATGAACGCTTTTGAGAAGGAAGTCAAGCGATTGCTCGATTTTCTTTTGGCCACCATATGCCTGATTGTCTTCTCTCCCCTCTTCCTGGCATGTTATATCGCCGTGAAGCGCAATCACGATGGTCCCGTGATCTTCAAACAGGAACGTATCGGACGCTTCGGACGCCCCTTCTACATCTATAAGTTCCGCAGCATGCGGATAGATGCAGAAAACGACGGACCGCACCTGTGTAGTGACAACCACGATAAACGACTGACGAAGACAGGACGTTTCCTCAGGGCACACCATCTCGATGAACTGCCCAATCTGTGGAATATCTTCACAGGCGACATGGCATTTATCGGCCCCCGCCCGGAGCGAGAGCACTATATCAAACTGATTATGGAGAAAGATCCCCGTTATCAGTGCCTATACCAGCTACGACCTGGTATCACCTCGATGGCAACACTCTATAACGGCTATACCGACAGCCTCGAAAAGATGCTGAAACGTCTGGAGATGGATCTCTACTATCTGGAGCACCGTTCATGGTGGCTCGACGCCAAGATCCTCTGTCTGACATTTCTGAAGATTATATTTGGAAGGAAGATCTAATATTTTTGGAAATACAGACTCTCACTGTCACTTTCAAGATGCATGTCGTCTGAGGTGAGTTGTCTGATCTGGAACTGCTCCTCCACCATGTTGTTGATACCATAGGCATGCAGATCCTCCTTCTCACTCTCTGTCACAGGCTGGTCGCCTGCATCACGATCCAACACCCGGAAATCATAGACGATCAGCTGATTGCCCTCATGACGGAACTTTGCCATCAGATCAGGGTGGACACTGTTGACATCACGGAATTCAAGGATCTTGCCCTGAAATGACCAAGTGAGTCCGGGCCTACCCGAAAGCACCCAGAAGCCATCGAGATCGCCATTGTCGGAACTCTCCGAGCTGCATGATGTGAGCAGCCCTATACCTATTATTATATAGAATAAAATACGTTTCATCATTTCTTCTTCCCGATTATACCTGTTTTGATGACTGATAATTGCACGCCGTAACTCTCACCACGCAGTTTGCCATTGTCCATTGCCAAAGCACCCTTCAAACACCAGCCGTTACGCAGGGCATAGCTGGCCTCTGCCAACAGACTGACATTCTCCTCTGGTGTGGGCGGTAGATAATAGTAGGAGCCGAAGCTACGCTGCCAAGTGGCCAACACACGATAGTGCAGACCGTCGAGTGGTGAGCCGTTGAAGCCCAGGTGCCAGGCCTTGAAGCGATTATGCTCCACCTCAATCTTACCATCCTCGTTGTAAAGTGGCGAACGGTATAGCGGATTACCCATCACCTGTCCCCAATGTTGCCAGCCAGTGAAGAGATGGTGGTTATAGTAATTGTCGCGTCCACTGATCTGGATATCCACATTCGCCGTGTGGTCGTGATACACAGGACCACCCTGATACTTCGTATAGAGATACTCCACCACGACGCCTTCCAACCAGTGGTTCTGTTTCAGTTTCAGTTCTACACCTAAGAGCCAGTCCTTGAAGTCATAGCGGAAGTAGCCGTCGCCGCTCTTGCTGAAGTGGGTCATCATCGAGTGATCCTCAAAGAACTGATCAGCATAGAGTCCAAGATTCCATGCAGGCTGGTCGAAATTCAGACGAGCCACCCAGGAGCCAAGATGATTACCCTCAGCATTCTTAAAATCGCCATCGGTCGCATCAGAGCCACTCATGAATAGTGCATTTTTAAAAGCTTTCAGACCACCATCATTCTTATAAACTTTCTCCACACCATTTTCATAAAGATAGGATGTGCCACCAAACTGAGTAGCCAACTCCAGCCCCAACTCCAATGTAACGTTCTTGGGGCCTACCTTCAGATAACCCGCCTTGCTGTGGTAGAGCGTACCATCGGTATATCGCTGTCGGGGAGCAACGAACTTTTTCTGCCAATTGTCGTCAGTAGTCTTACCAAATGCGACATGCCCCTTCAATGCCAACCAGTTCCCTGTGATAGGGATTGTCCAATAATCAGGTAGGGCTATCCTAACCTGAGGTATCGGACGAGCGTTGATACCCAAGGTCTGAGAGCCTGTGCTGAGTTCCTGATTCTTCAACTCCATAGGATACTCCTTGGCACCAACGGTAAGGACCCCTTTCTGCCAGCGCCCTTCTACATAAGCCTGTTGCACCACCAACGTACTTGTAAAGCCCGTTGCCACAGCCACATCCACGCCATATCCCAAGCCCCAGCAGCGGCCATCGTCAGCAGAAAGAGGACGCTCCACGGCTCCACGCACATAACCATTAGTTGTTTTCAGGCTACTGAGTCCGTATTTATTGGCATTGAGCCACAAAGGGGTATTGTCGCCTGCAGATAATGTAGTCTGGAATCCCACTCGATACTGCAAACTGTCAGTAAGCGAAAGTCTCTCTTGTCCAGAGGCTACAGAGACACCACACAGGCATATTATGATTGGCAATAATCGTCCCATATTCGGGACAAAGGTACGAATAAGTAAGTACAATACCAAATAATTTAGAGACTTTTCGAACTTACTCCTACTTACTCGTAAG
>JAEEGH010004367.1_pt1 | contig 36363 bp, 30 predicted proteins | sample 9134181 | NCBI WGS metagenome assembly JAEEGH01 (sample SAMN16246544, study PRJNA631951) | gut metagenome | biome: gut microbiome; feature: rumen; material: DP-attached | host: Bos | place: Iran: Karaj | collected 2018-10
GGACAAGTGCGGTTTCCTGCAGATGGGCGACATTATTGCAGAGACCATGCAGCTTGCCACCTTCGACAAGGAGCCCTCTTACGATACCTATATCGCCACCGATGCCGAGGCGCGTCGTATCGCGACTGAACTGATGAACAAATAAATAGAATAAGGTAAAAAGATTATGGATATTTTTTTGATACGTCTGTTGCAGTTTATGCTTGCAATCGGACTTTTGGTGCTGCTCCATGAGGGCGGACACTTTTTCTTTTCGAAACTCTTCGGTGTACGCGTCGATAAGTTCTATCTATTCTTTGACCCCGGCATCGGCAAATGGGACGGTAGTCTCTTCAAATGGAAGCCCAAGAACAGCGATACCCAGTATGGTGTCGGCTGGCTCCCCCTTGGCGGCTACTGTAAGATCGCCGGCATGATCGACGAGAGTTTCGATACCGAACAGATGAAACAGCCCGAACAACCGTGGGAGTTTCGTGCGAAACCTGCCTGGCAACGTCTGCTGATTATGATCGGCGGTGTGCTGGTGAACTTCCTGCTGGCCCTGTTCATCTACTCGATGATCCTCTTCTACTGGGGCGACACCTATATCCCCGTGAAGGACATGACCATGGGTATGAAGTTCAACACCGAAGCCAAGCAATACGGTTTCAAGGATGGTGATATCCTCGTCGGTACAGACCAGGGCGCCTTCAAGGACTTCTCTGCCGACCTCTTCAGGGATCTCTCTGAAGCCAAGCGCGTGGATATCATCCGCGACGGACAGGCGATGAGTCTGCAGTTGCCAGGTGATATCAACCTGCTCGGTATGCTGAAGGCAGAGCCACCCTTCGTCAGTCCTTTCGTCCCTGCCGAGATCGACAGCGTGATGGATGCCTCTCCTGCCGCCAAGATCGGACTGCGGAAAGGTGACAAGATTGTGGCACTTAACGGTAAAGACATCGACTCCTATAATGAGTTCACCAACCAGATCGGTATTCTGAGCGACATGATGACAGGTGCCAAGACGACGGCTGACAGTATGAAGTTGCGTACCGTCACGATGGTGATTGCCCGTGAGAGCAAGACCGACACCCTGACCACGATGCTGACACCCGACCTGAAGGTAGGTTTCTTCGTGAAGAGCATAGCAGGCCTCTACCAGCCCGTCACGAAGGACTACGGTTTCTTCGAGAGTTTCCCTGCCGGTATCAAATACGGCTGGAACGTGCTGGCAGATTATGTGGGTGACATGAAATACGTGTTCACCGCCGACGGTGCTAAGTCGCTCGGTGGTTTCGGTGCCATCGGCAGTCTCTTCCCACCGATGTGGGACTGGTACATGTTCTGGAAGATGACCGCCTTCCTCTCCATCATCCTCGCCTTCATGAACATCCTGCCCATCCCCGCCCTCGACGGTGGTCATGTGCTGTTCCTGTTCTATGAGATGATCACCCGTCGCAAACCCTCAGAGACCTTTATGATCCGTGCCGAATATGTAGGCTTCGGTATCCTGATCCTCCTGATGGTCGTGGCGAACCTGAATGATATTCTCCGCTGGCTGGGGTATATGTGATGGTTGAGGTGATGATGACACTCTTTGCCCTGGTGGTTGTCGGCTACATCGCCGGCAAGCTAGGGTATCTTGGCGGCGATTTCGACAGACAGTTGTCCCGGCTCGTCATCAACATCACCTGTCCTGCTCTCATCCTCTCGTCTGCGATGAACGGTACGCTACCTGACAGACGGTATATCCTGCCCCTGTTAGGTATCAGCCTCATCACCTATCTCATACTGACCGGCGCCGCCCTCTTCCTGCCCCGTTATATGACCACGAAGCAGGAAGATGAGGGGGTCGTCGGTTTCGCCCTGATGTTCGGTAATGTGGGATTCATGGGCTATCCCGTCGTCGCCTCCATCTTCGGTCATCAGGCCGTCTTCTATGCTGCCGTCCTCAATGTGGTCAACACCTTCGCTGTCTTTACCGTTGGCACAATCCTCATCACTGGCAAGAACGAGGTGGAGGGTCATCGGTTTCAGAAAAAGGTACTCTATAGCACCCCGATGTTAGCCGCCTATCTCACGATGCTTATCGTCGCCTTGGAGATCGACAACATCCCGACGGTGATCAGTCAGCCGCTGACGATGTTGGGTAACATCACCGTCCCAGCCGCCCTACTCATCATCGGCTCCTCGATGTCACAGCTCTCACTCCGGATGATGTTGGGCAACCGCACCGTCTATCTCACCACCCTCATGCGCCTGTTGGTCGTTCCCCTGTCGATGTACTATCTCTGCCGCGCCATCGGATTCTCTGAGACCGTGGTCCATATCAACACCGTGGTCATCGCCATGCCCGTAGCCACCTACGGCACCATTCTCTGTCTGCGTCATGAGAAAGATGCCACCCTGATGACAGAGGTGACCTTCATCACCACACTCTTCTCGATGCTGACCATCCCCTTGTTGGTGATGTTCTTCTTATAAGCAAGCAATAAACCGCCCCGATGATCACATACGTCATCCACACCTGTAACAGGGTTGGATGCAGTCCTTCGATGCTGGCCCCGGGGAGTGTCGCGATTCCTGTCAACAGCCGATTCAATGCCTCCACTATATATATTAATAGGTACGCGAAGGAGGGAATCAGCAGAACCAACAGTGAGAGATACAGAATCAGGGTGGCAGCAGGTACCACCACAAGGTTTGCCAACAGGAAATAGTTGGAGAATCGACCGAAGTAATAGGCGATCAACGGGGCGACACCGATCTGGGCGGCACAAGAGACTGTCAGCATCATCCATAGCCATCTGAAGATGCGATGATCGAGCAGGAACGCCTGAGACCACACGCTTTCAAACAACGGGTAGAACAGCAGGATCGCCAACACCGCCATAAACGACAGTTGGAAACCGAGATCGAACAAGGACATCGGATTGAACAACAGCATCACGATGGCCGCAAAGGCCAAAATGTTCACCGACATCTTATCACGATGACCAAGTGACAGCAGCGCATAGATGGTGAACATTACCGCCGAACGTACCACACTGGCAGACATGCCCACTAAGAACACAAACAACCAGATACAGACGATGATCACCACCTGAGAGACCACCTGCCACCGTCGGTGACTGAGCAGCAACGACAGCAACGTATAGATGATTCCCAGATGCAGACCGCTCAGTGCCAGGATATGCGAGGCCCCCGACACAGCGTAGGTGTCCTTCAGTTCCTTGGTCAGCTGTGACTTATCCCCGAGTGACATGGCCGCCACCACGGCATAGACACTGCCATCCACCCCACTCTCGGACAGTCGGTCCAACAGCTGCGTCCGCTGTTCTAAGAAGTAGGTCTTCGAGCGGTCCAACCGAGAGAGCTCCAGCGATGTTTGTTGGGCTCGTTGCATCAGCAGCGCGCCTAACACCACCATACACAAGCCGATAACAGCCGACTGCAGCTGTTCATAGCGCCAGAGGCAGAACGCTAATAGGACTACCACCACCAATAACGGAAATAGCGGAAACGGTACAACGAGATACTTAGCAAGAACTATACCTGCCATCAGACTGACGGCAATCTTCACCAACGGGGCCTTTTCTGAAACACTGTTTCTCATACGATTCATGATTAACTGGTTGCAAAGATACAACTTTCTGTCGGAAATACAAAACATTAATCTTCTTTTTTGGTATTATGAACACTTTGCACTATCTTTGAGCCTGCGCCTCGAAGATAGGCTGCACCTCGGAAATACAAAGAAAATCGAGATTTTCTTTGGTATTTCTCTCGGTTTGCACTATCTTTGCAGACGAAATGGAAGTGATAAGTATGCCCTTCTGGGCTTGGATTTTATTCTATGTCTTAGTGCTGGTGATGCTGGTGATCGACCTGAAGTCGTTCGGCAAGAAAGGCCAGCACGAGGTGAGCGTCTCCGAAGCATTGAAGATGACTGCCGTCTGGATCGGCGTCTCCCTGCTATTCTGCGGTGGTATCTGGCTGTTTGAAGGTGATGAGAAGGCGATGGAGTTCCTGGCAGGTTATCTGATCGAGAAATCCCTGTCGATGGATAACCTCTTCGTGTTCCTGATGCTCTTCTCTTTCTTCGGCATCCAACGTAAATACCAGCATGAGGTACTCTTCTGGGGTATCTTTGGTGCCTTGGTGCTACGCAGCATCTTCATCTTTGCGGGTACGGCCATCATCAACCAGTTTGAGTGGATACTCGGCGTTTTTGGCGTCTTCCTCATCTATACGGGCATCAAGATGTTCGGCCATCAGGACAATGAGAACGTGGATCCCTCGAAGAACATCTTCGTGAAGCTCTTCAAGAAATTCTTCCCTGTGACTGACCAGATGCACGACGACAAGTTCTTTGTCATAGAAAACGGCAAGCGCCTCGCCACACCGCTGTTCATCGCCCTATTGGTGATCGAGACCACCGATGTGGCTTTTGCCGTGGACAGTATCCCTGCCGTCTTCTCCGTCAGTCGTGACCCGTTCATCGTCCTGACGAGTAACGTATTTGCCATCCTCGGACTACGGGCCCTCTACTTCGCCCTAGCAGCCGTCGCCAAGTATTTCACCTACCTGAAATACGGTCTGGGCATCATCCTCAGCTTCGTGGGTATCAAGATGCTGTTGGATGTCATCTGGGATATCAAGGTGCCCACCCCACTCTCCTTAGCCTTTATCTTTGGCATACTGGTTCTCTCAATGGGACTTTCTTATATCATTTCAAATCATCAGAGTCATGGAGATTAACAATTACACGAACGACGCCTTAGAACTGCTGAAGGAACTGATAGCCATTCCCTCAGTCAGCCGTGACGAGTGGAAGGCCGCCGACAAACTGGCCGAGTATCTGAATCGCTGGCATCTGCCCTTCGGACGTGAAGGCAACAACCTGTGGGTGGGTTGTCAGGATTGGGACAACAACCGTCCCACGGTGATGTTGAATGCCCATATCGACACGGTGAAACCAGTATCCTCCTGGACCCGTGATCCCTTCACTCCGACTCAGGAAGGTGACCTGCTCTACGGTCTTGGCTCCAATGACTGTGGTGGTGGACTGGTGGCCTTACTCCAGACCTACCGTATCATGCTCCATCGCCAGCGTAACTATAACATCCTCTGGGTGGCATCTGCCGAAGAGGAGGTGTCGGGTGCCAATGGCTTCAGTCGGGTGTTGCCCTTGTTGCCGAAGATAGATGTCGCCATTGTCGGTGAGCCGACGGGTATGCAACCCGCCATTGCCGAGAAAGGTCTGATGGTGATCGACGGCTATGCCTATGGCAAGTCAGGCCACGCCGCCAGAAACGAGGGTGTGAATGCCATCTATGAGGCCCTCGACGATCTGGTGTGGTTGCGCGATTATAAGTTCAGGAAAGAGAGTCCGCTGTTAGGACCGACGAAGATGACGGTCACCGTGGTGGAGAGCGGCACTCAGCATAATGTGGTGCCTGACACCCTGCATTTCGTCCTCGACATCCGTACAAACGAGTTCTATCAGAATGAGTACCTCTTTGAGTTCCTAAAGAAGAAGATGCAGAAATGCGAGCTAAAGCCCCGTTCGTTCCGTCTGCACTCCAGCAGCATTTCGCAGGATCATCCCATCATCCGCAGATGTCTGGAGCGCGGCATGCAGCCTTTCGGCTCGCCCACGCTGAGCGATCAGGCCCTCATGCCCTTCCCCTCGTTCAAGTTGGGTCCCGGCGAGTCAAGCCGCTCCCATTCTGCCGATGAGTTCATTAAGATCTCGGAGATTCAGCAGGCCATCGAGACCTACGTCTTTCTATTAGAGGGGCTGGCTATCTAGACAGCCAGCCCTCCGGGTTCAGTTTTTCATTGCCACGTCGCAGTTGGAACTGCATCAAGCCTTCGGAGCCTAAGCGTCCGATGGTTTGGCGTGCGCTCACCTTCTGTCCGCGACTGACACTCACGGAAGCGAGGTCACAATACACCGACAGATAGTTACCATGACGGATGATCACCACCGTGGTACCCGCATAACCGAAGACCGCACTCACCTCACCATCGAAGATACAACGCACAGGCGAACCCGGCTGTGCCTTGATGTCGATACCTTTCTTATCAAGTGTGACATGACCTTTCACGTCATCCACATGATTCGTTCCGAAACGGTGCACAATCTGATAGCTGCCGGTGATAGGCATGGGCAGACGACCTCGGTTGCTCTCAAAGTTACCACTCAGACGCTGATCCTCTGAGGAGACATAGACCTTCTCTACCGACTTTTTGGCAGCTGCCACCTCCTTCTCACGGGCAGCAGCCTCCGCCTTTGCCTTCCGTTCAGCAGCCAGACGGGCTTTCTCTGCCTCACGGGCAGCACGCTCTGCCGCCGCCTTCTCCTCGGCACTCTTCTTGGCAGCCGCCCTGGCCTCAGCCTTCGCCTTCTCCTCACGGGCCTTGGCCTCCGCAACCCTTCTGGCATTCTCACGGGCAGCAGCCTCAGCCTCCGCTTTCTTACGAGCCAGTTCCTCAGCCCGTTTCTTGGCTGCCTCTGCCTCTGCCTTCCGCTTAGCCTCTGCCTCCGCACGAGCCTTGGCACGGGCAATCTCCTCGGCAATCAGTTTGTCGATCTGGGCATTCAGTTCGGCATCCCGTTTCTTCTGTTTGTCGATGATGCTGATGATGGTCTTCTGCTGTTTCTTCAACGAGTTCACCACCTTCTCCTGTTCTACCTGCTTATTCTCCAGCGACTTCTTCTCCTGTTCACCGCGATAGAGCAGATCATTCTTCTGACGTTTCGATGTCTTCAGTTCCTCGAAAGCCTCCGCCACCTGTGCCTGCATCGACTGCACCGCCTCACCCTGTGCCTTCTGGTAGGCTGCATACTCACGGACAAAGCGCAGACGACGGTACATCTGGGAGAAATTCTTCGCACTGAAGATAAACATCATCTGACTCTGGATGCTACGGTTACGGTGCATATAACGCATCGACTTCTGGAAGCGCTGCTTACGCTCGTCGAGTTCATGTTCGAGTACCTTCAACTGAGCCTGAAGTACATGGATGTTACCATCCAGACGGGTGATATCCCCTCGGATGGTGTCAATCGTACGACGCTTATCGGCAATCTCGTTGTTGATCACCATCAGGTTCTGCAGACGTTTCTTCACGTCCTGCTCGTTGGCCTTCAGACGACGCTCCTGTTCCTTAATCTGCTGTCGTACCTGTGCTTGTTCGTCCTTCAGACTGTTTACCGTGACACTGGGTTTCTTCTGCGTCGTAGTTGTTTTCTTTGTGGTCTTCTTAGTGGTGGTTTTCTTGGTGCCCTTCTTTTTGGTTGTTTTAGTGGCAGACGTCTTCTGCCCGGCAGACGTCTTTCGAGTCTGCTGGGCTGGAGCTGCTGCCACCAGGCAAGCCAAGATCCAGAATATCAATAAACGTTTCACGTGTTATCTACTGAATAAATTAAAGAGACATGAAACGACGTATGATCTCATCGATAGTCACCTCATTGTATTTATTGGAAATCATCGTACGAGGTTCCCACTCCGTATCAGATCCTATATGGTTCAGTGTCATACTAAGTTTCACTTCCTTTCCGCCTGTGTTCAACGTAATCACATGCTTATGTGGAAACTGGTTCTTGTTCAGCGGTTTGAATTCCTCATAGTCCCAATTCAGCTGTGAATTACCGTTCACCCGATCCTTATACATGATATTTGCCATCTCAATGAAAGCCGTCTGCCTATCGACCAGCCAGCTGTAGTCCAGTTTCGAGGCTTCCAGGCTGAGGATCATGTCATTACCACTCTCCAACATGTTATAAGGACCGGGGCCTCTCTCTTTAGGCCTATCAAAATTCACATTTTCCGGCACGAAAAGCTCATTCCAGAACAGCGACTGGATCGTGTTGAAGTCGATGCCGCTGTTTCGGAGGAAGTCAACAGAGATCCAGGGCACTTTCAGATACTGTTTGTTGATACGGTCCATGATGAGCACATACTCCTTCGTCAACTCGATACGTCCAGCCTCCACGAAGCCGAAAGCCATCAACTGGAGACGGATCACGTCATGACGGCGCATCCTCAGATTACCTGTCAGCGTCAGCTTCTGTGGGCCGACCTCCACGGAAAACTTTACCTTCGACGTGAAGAACTTTCCCGTCTGGGCATTATCCTTAACGCTAGAGATTAAGTCGCCCTTCTTAATTCTATTATTAACAGTAGTGGGTTCAGTTGAGATATTCTTGTGTGATTTACAAGACACCAGCACTAACGGCAAAGCCAACACGGCTACTTTTACAATACTGAGCAATTTCATTCTTTAATGTATTTTTTTTGTTTGATTTTCTTTTGTAACAGTTGATCCTCAGGCTTCTTCTGCTGAGCATCACGCCAGAATGAGAGCGCACGTTCCATCTCCTTGTTCAGGGCATAGATATCGCCCGCATGTTCGATGATCACCTCATTGCCAGGCGCATCCACATCACCTATGTTCTGCAGGGCCTGATCAATGTATATCTTAGCTTCGGAATACCGCTTCTGCATGAAGAGGATCCAAGCGTAGGTATCCAGATAGGTGGCGTTCTTCGGTTCTGCCTTCACCGTCTTGAAGCTCATGGCCTCAGCCGTGTCCAACCGCTCTCCCCGTTCACTGAGGTAATAGGCGTAGTTGTTCAGGCAGCCGATATTATCGTCCTTCCATACCAGGCAGGAATCGTAGGCGGCAAAAGCCTCTTCAGCCAGTCCCTTCTGATGCAGGATGTCACCCATCACAGCATAGAAGTCGGACACGATATGCGGGTCACTGTTATCAGTAATCACGCCGATACCGTTCTGGAAGGAAGACAAAGCCTTGTCAAGACTGTCGCGCTTATAGTAGGCGATACCCTGGTAGTAATAGAACGCCATCTCATCGGGGTTATACTGACGGGCGTCCTGACACAGGGCGATCACACGGTCCAGATCCTCATCCTCCCAAGCATAGCCCACCAGTTGCAAACGGGCTGCCGCCTGATCCGGTGCCATCTTCAGCACCTGTTCCAACACCGGACGGATGCTGTCCTTCGGCATCTTCTTCGCACTCATATACGAGGCACAGTAGAAAGCCATCTCCACATCTGCCTGAGGCTGGGCGAGCATCTTACGGAACAGTGTCAGCACCTTAGTGCTGTCACCGTCAGCCTCACAAGAAGCAATTTCCTGACGTAACAGATGTACCTTCTCCTCCGTTGTCGCATTCTTATTCAGCAGTACCCGCTCTGTCAGCGAGTCAGCCACTACCTTATTGCCCTGCGACTGGTAATAGGTACGCAACGACATCAGCACGCGGTTGTTGTCAGGCTCTTCCTTCAGCACCTGATGATAGATGTTCAGCGCCTTCTTGGCCTGTCCGTTCATCATCAGCGACTCGCCATACATCGCCAGATAGTTCAGGTCGTTAGGGTATTGTTTGGCGAGGGCCTCCATCTCAGCGACAACCGCTTTCTTATCACCCTTACGGGAATAGATCTCACCCTTGGCCAAGGAGAGCCGTTCATTCTTACCGTCAACCGCCTCCATACGGTTCAGTACACCGATGGCCTGATCATAGTCCTCTACCTGTTGATAGAGCTGGAACAACAGCTCCAGCATATCCTCGCGGTCCTTGTTACGGGCATAAATGCCTTCGACCACAGGTATCGCACTGGCATAATCCTGCTGGCGGATATAGGACTGCGCCAACGTCTCCACATAGATCTCATTGTCCGGATCGAGGGCGGCAGCACGCTTCACGCACGCAATTGCTTTCTCCGTATTCTTCAGGAGCGAGTAATACTGCCCGAGGAAGAAATACACCTCTGGGGCATCAGGATTCAATTCCTGACAATGACGCAACAGGTCGAAGGCGGCATCATTGTTGCCCTTCTCCCGCTGGATCATCGCTTCCAGAAAAAACTGGTCATAGGTCTTCAGCTCCTGTGCCTGAACCGTCAGACCCAGTAACATGACAACCATTAAAACCAACTTACGCTGTATCATCATCACTTCACACCTGTATGACCATAACCACCTTCGCCACGCTCTGTCTCATCGAGCACCTCCACTGGCACAAACTGTCCCTGTTCATGACGAGCGATCACCATTTGGGCGATACGCTCGCCGTCGTTGACGACAAACTCCTCCTGCGACAGATTGATCAGCAGCACCCCCACCTCTCCGCGATAGTCGGCATCGACCGTCCCCGGGGAGTTCAACACGGTGATGCCCTTCTTCAGGGCCAGACCGCTACGCGGACGCACCTGGGCTTCATAGCCTGCAGGCAAAGCGATGTGCAGACCTGTCGGAATCAGTCTGCGCTCCATGGGTTTCAGTACGATCGGTTCCGACAGATTCGCACGCAGATCCATGCCTGCGCTCTGTTCTGTCGCATATGCTGGTAAAGGCTGATGGCCCTTGTTGACAACCTTGATTTCTAACATCTTTTTAAAATTTCATTTTAATCACGTGCAAAAGTACGGATTTCTTTCCAATTAGCCATAATTTTCCGAGAAAAATATGGTTTTTTAGCCGAAATTCATTACTTTTGCATCTTGAATATGATGAATTGGCAGCAACTGATATCCAATAAGCGTCTCGGGCAGGAACATCGTCACCCGGAGCGCCACGATGACCGCACGGAGTTCAAGCGCGACTATGACCGTCTGATCTTCTCGGCCCCTTTCCGTCGTTTGCAGAACAAGACGCAGGTGTTCCCCCTTCCGGGCAGCATCTTCGTACACAACCGTCTGACCCACTCTTTAGAGGTGGCGAGTGTAGGTATGTCGCTAGGTAATGATGTGGCCCAGCAACTCATCAAACGACATCCCGAACTAAAGGACACGCTCTTTCAGGAAATCGGACAAATTGTGGCGACAGCCTGTCTGGCTCACGACTTAGGCAACCCGCCTTTCGGCCATAGCGGCGAGAAGGCGATGCAGGCCTATTTCCTAGAGGGTGCCGGTACGGAGTTACAACGTGAGGTATCGTCTATTTTCTGGAATGACCTCACCCACTTCGAGGGAAACTCCAACGCCTTCCGTCTGCTCACCCACCAGTTCAAGGGACGTCGATCAGGTGGTTTCGTGATGACTTATTCCACCTTGGCAAGCATCGTGAAATATCCTTACTCTTCAGCGGCTGCAGGCAAGAAAGGTAAGTTCGGTTTCTTCAACTCTGAGAAAGACGCATACCGCAGAATCGCCCAAGAGTTAGGCATCCCCTGTCTCTCGGAGGCAGGTGAACCGCTGAGATACGCCCGTCATCCGCTGGTGTATCTCGTCGAGGCTGCCGATGATATCTGCTATGAGATTATGGACCTCGAAGATGCCCATAAGCTGAAGATCATCTCCCATGAGGAGACCATGCAACTGCTCCTCGACTTCTTTGATGCCGAGAGTCAGCAGCATATCCTCCAGCGAATCGAGGAGGAAGGTGTGACGGATAACAATGAAAAGGTGGTCTATCTACGGGCGTGTGTCATCGGCAAACTCGAGAACGAGTGCGTCCGTGTGTTCGTCGAACATGAAGAAGAAATCCTCAACGGCACCTTTAGCGGAAGCCTCATCGACCGGATCAGCACCTTACAACAGGAGGCCTACAAGCGTTGCTGCGACTTCTCCGTAAAACGCATCTACAAGAGCCGTCCTGTGCTCGATGTGGAGCTGTCCGGTTATCAGATCATCCAGACGCTCATGCAGAAATTCATCGGTGCCGCCGTCCACCCGGAGCGTTTCTACTCAAAGCACCTCATCAGTCGTGTCTCGAGCCAGTATGACATCGATGCACCTGACCTTGAAACGCGCCTCATGGCAATCATCGACTACATCAGCGGCATGACCGACGTCTATGCCCTTGACATCTATCAGAAAATCAACGGCATCTCACTGCCGATCATATAGAAGCAACATGAAGAAAGTCATGATGATATTATGGACCTTGATGGTCGTTCTGGGTATGCATGCCCAGATGGTTGACCCCGTGCACTTCACGTCAGAGTTGAAGATGGGTGAGGGCCCAGAGGCCGAGATCATCTTCCATGCGACGATAGACAATGGCTGGCACGTGTATTCCACAGAGATCGGAGACGACGGTCCCATCGAGGCCACCTTTAACGTGGAGAAGATGGAGGGCGCCGAACTTGTGGGTAAGTTGACCCCGAAAGGCAAGGTGATCAAGAAGATGGACAAGCTGTTCAACATGGAACTGAAGTACTTCGAGAAGGAGGCTACCTTCGTGCAGAAGATCCGCTTCACAAAACCCCAGTACGACATCGACTGTTATCTGGAATATGGTGCCTGTAGTGATGCCAGTTGTCTGCCCCCATCGGAGATTGCCCTGAAACAGAAAGGCAAAAGTCCCGCAATAGGAAATGATAAAGGAGAAGATAGAAGTGAAAAAACAGAAGTGAAGAGTGAGAAGACAGAAGAAGGAAGTGAGAAGTTAGAGGCAGACTCCGCATCAGTCACATCTCTCACCGCTCCCCCCTCTCCACTCTCCACTGAAACCGATCTCTGGGCACCTGTGACGGAGCAGTTGCGTGCATTAGGAACTGGCGAAGAACTGGCGAAGCAGTCGTTGCTATGGCTCTTGCTGATGGGGTTCGTGGCTGGTCTACTCGCTGTCTGCATGCCCTGCATCTGGCCGATCATCCCCATGACGGTGAGTTTCTTCCTGAAACGTTCAAAAAATGATAGTAAGAAAGGAATCCGCGATGCCTTTACCTATGGTCTGTCGATCATCGTGATCTACCTCGGCTTAGGTCTGCTCGTGACGGCGCTCTTCGGCAGTGACACGCTGAACGCGATGTCCACGAATGCCGTCTTCAACGTGTTTCTCTTCCTCTTGCTCGTGATGTTTGCCCTCAGTTTCTTCGGCTGGTTTGAGATCAGACTGCCAGACAGTTGGGCTAACAAGGTGGATGCGAAAGCCTCGGAGACCAGTGGCTTGTTGAGCATCTTCCTGATGGCGTTTACATTGGTACTCGTCTCGTTCTCCTGCACTGGTCCGATTATCGGCATGCTGCTGGTGCAGACCACCACCACTGGCAACTGGCTCGCCCCAGCCGTAGGTATGTTTGGTTTCGCCTTGGCACTCGCCCTACCCTTCACGCTGTTTGCCATGTTCCCTTCGTGGCTGAAGTCGGCGCCGAAGTCGGGCTCATGGATGACCACGCTGAAGATCGTGCTGGGCTTCATTGAACTGGCCTTCTCGCTGAAGTTCCTCTCTGTGGCCGACCTCGCCTATGGCTGGCATATCCTCGACCGTGAGGTGTTCCTCTCGCTCTGGATTGTTATCTTCGCCCTGTTGGGTGCTTACCTCGTGGGCTGGCTGAAGTTCCAGGTGGATGAAATCGGCGGTGAACTACACAAGCCGATGCCCGTACTCTGTATCATGGGTGGACTTGTGTCGTTGGCTTTCGCCGTATATATGGTGCCTGGTCTCTGGGGAGCTCCCTGTAAGGCAGTGAGTGCCTTCGCACCACCGATGAACACACAGGACTTCAACCTGAATTCGAAAGTGGTGGAGGCAGAGTATCTCGACTACGAGTCGGGCATCGAGGCGGCCCGCGCCCAGAACAAGCCTGTCTTCATCGACTTCACGGGCTTCGGCTGTGTGAACTGTCGCAAGATGGAGGCCTCGGTATGGGCTGATGCCCGTGTGGCCGACAGGCTGAACAACGACTTCGTGCTCATCTCTCTCTATGTGGATGACAAGACGCCGCTGAAGGAGCCGATGGTGGTAACGGATGCTCAGGGCAACCAGAAGACACTACGCACCGTGGGTGCGAAGTGGAGTTATCTGCAGAGCCATAAGTTTGGCGCCAATGCCCAGCCGTTCTACGTGATCCTCGATCCTGAGACAGGTATGCCGCTTACTGGCAGTCGTGGTTTCAACGAGAATGTACAGGCCTACATGGACTTCCTGAATCAAGGACTAAGAAACTTTAGAAGTGAAAAGTGAAAAGTGAAAAGTGAAAAATTATAGTAATAAAATATGGAACAGACAAAATGTTTGATTATCGGCAGCGGACCTGCAGGTTATACGGCTGCCATCTATGCCGGACGTGCGAACCTCAGTCCTATCGAGTACTGCGGTCTGCAGCCTGGCGGTCAGCTCACCCAGACCACTGAGGTGGAGAATTTCCCCGGCTATCCACAGGGGGTGGATGCCAACCAGATGATGATGGAGATCCGTGAACAGGCTGAGCGCTTCGGTGCCGACATTCGCGACGGTGAGATCGTGAAGGTGGATTTCTCAAAGTCCCCCTATGTCTGCACGACGGACAGCGGCCTGGAGATCGCAGCCGAGACGGTGATCATCGCAACGGGGTCTTCGGCGAAGTACCTCGGACTTGATGACGAGCGGAAATACAACGGACAGGGTGTGAGTGCCTGTGCCACCTGCGACGGTTTCTTCTATCGTAAGAAGACGGTGGCTGTCGTTGGCGGTGGTGATACCGCCTGTGAGGATGCCCTCTATCTGGCAGGTCTCGCCAAGAAGGTGTATCTGATCGTGAGAAAGCCCTATCTGCGTGCCTCGCAGGTGATGCAGCAGCGCGTGATGGAACGGGAGAACATCGAGATCCTGTTTGAGCACAACACGCTGGGTCTCTTCGGGGAGAACGGTGTAGAGGGTGCCCATCTGGTGAAACGTAAGGGCGAGCCCGATGAGGAGCTGGTAGATATCCAGATCGACGGATTCTTCCTCGCCATCGGTCATACGCCGAACACCGCCATCTTCAAAGAGTGGCTCGACACCGACGAGGTGGGTTATCTGAAGAACATCAACGGCACGCCTGCAACGAAGATCCCTGGTGTCTATGTGGCTGGCGACTGTGCCGACCCTGTCTTCCGTCAGGCGATTGTGGCTGCCGGCAGCGGCTGTCAGGCCGCCATCTTGGCAGAACGTTATCTGTTAGGTCGTTAAAATGAAGAAACTGTATATTGAAACGTATGGCTGCCAGATGAATGTGGCAGACTCTGAAGTAGTGGCCTCCGTCATGCAGATGGCAGGCTATGAGACCACAGAGGAACTGAGTGAGGCTGATGCCGTGTTTCTCAACACCTGTAGCGTGAGGGATAATGCTGAACAGAAGATCTATCACCGCTTAGAGGCCCTTGCCGCTGAGCGCAAGCGCAGGCCTTTAATTATTGGCGTCCTCGGCTGTATGGCGGAGCGTGCCCAACAAGATCTGTTGGATAACCATCATTGTGACCTCGTGGCAGGTCCTGATGCCTACCTCTCGTTGCCTGACCTCGTGGCACAGGCCGAACTGGGGCATAAGGCCATGAACATCGAACTTTCCACCACAGAGACCTACCGCGATGTGGTGCCCCAGCGTATCGGTTTGGGACACAAGATCGGTGGTTTCGTGAGTATCATGCGTGGCTGCAACAACTTCTGCCATTACTGCATCGTGCCTTATACCCGAGGTCGTGAGCGCAGTCGTGACATCGAGAGTATCTTAACCGAGGTACGCGATTTGCGCGACAAGGGTTATAAGGAGGTAACGCTGCTTGGGCAGAATGTTAACTCCTACAAGTTTGAGGACATCACTTTTCCGCAACTGTTGCGCCGCGTCGCAGAAGAGGCGCCTACGATGCGTATCCGCTTCACCACCTCCCATCCGAAGGACATGAGCGATGAGACGCTGCAGGTGATTGCCGAGATGCCGAATGTGTGCAAGCATATCCATCTGCCCGTACAGAGCGGCTCAGACCGTATCCTGAAACTGATGAACCGCAAATACACCCGTGAGTGGTATATGGACCGTGTGGCAGCCATCCGTCGTATCATCCCTGACTGCGGTCTCTCTACGGATATCTTCGTGGGCTACCACTCTGAGACGGAGGAAGATCACCAGTTGTCGTTGAGTCTGATGCGCGAGGTGGGCTACGACTCCGCCTTTATGTTCAAATACTCAGAGCGTCCTGGCACCTACGCCTCGAAGCATCTGCCCGACGATGTGCCTGAGGAAGAGAAGATCCGTCGTCTGAATGAACTGATCCAGTTGCAGACGGAGATGAGTGCCCTTCAGAATAAAAAAGATGAAGGTAAAGAATTCGATGTACTCGTGGAGGGTTTCTCAAAGCGGAGCCGCGAGCAGTTCTGTGGCAGGACGGAACAGAACAAGATGGTGGTCTTCGATAAGGGCGGACATCATATCGGTGAGACGGTTAAAGTCAGGATAACAGGTTCTACCAGTGCTACCTTGCTTGGTGAAATTAGCAACGGACTACAGGACTAAAAAGACTCTGCAAAAAAGTCGTTAAAGTCGTGAAGTCCGTTGCCAAAAGTATAAGAATATGAAGGAATTTTTGAATGTCCTGCGGCGATTTGTGCCGCCTTACAAGAAATACCTGGTGCTGTCGGTGGTGTTCAACATCCTCTCGGCAGTACTCAACATCTTCTCATTTGCAGCCCTCATCCCCATTCTGCAGATCCTCTTCCAGACGAGTGACGCAGAGACGGTCACCAGTCTGATGGCCTGGGACTGGGCTAACATCCAGGCGGTGCTGATGAACAACATGAACTTCTACGTGAACGGGCTCATCGCCGAGTGGGGACAGACCACCACCCTCCTCTTCATCGGTTTGTTCCTAGCCGTGATGACGTTTCTGAAGACAGGTGCCTACTTCCTCTCAGCAGCCACGATCATCCCCATCCGTACTGGTGTGGTGCGCGACATCCGCAACCAGCTTTATCAGAAGATCACCGCCCTGCCACTGGGTTTCTTCTCCGAGGAACGCAAGGGTGACATCATCGCCCGTATGAGTGGTGATGTGCAAGAGATCGAGAACTCCATCATGGCATCGCTCGAGATGCTGTTCAAGAACCCGATCCTGATCGTCAGCTACTTCGCTGCCCTGATCTTCATCTCGTGGGAGCTCACACTCTTCACCCTCATCATCGTGCCCATCATGGGCTGGTTCATGGGTTGGGTGGGTCGTAAGCTGAAGGCCCAGAGCATCAAAGCACAAGGCCTATGGAGCGATACGATGAGTCAGGTGGAGGAGACGCTTGGTGGTCTGCGTATCATCAAGGCTTTCTGTGCAGAAGGCAAGATGAACCGCCGTTTCGATCGCATCAACTCCGCCTACCGCAACGATATCATGCGGGTGAACATCCGTCAGTCGTCTGCCCACCCGATGTCGGAGTTCTTAGGTACCATCATGATTGTCATCGTGCTGTGGTTCGGTGGTATCCTCGTCATCAACAACCACACCCTTTCTGGTCCGATCTTCATCTACTACATGGTGATGCTCTACTCCATCATCAACCCGCTGAAGGACTTCTCAAAGGCGGGCTATAACATCCCCAAGGGACTGGCCTCGATGGAACGTGTGGACAAAATCCTGATGGCAGAGAATACCATCAAGGAAGCGGCCAATCCCAAACACATCGACAGTTTTGAGCACCAGATCGAGTTCCGTCATGTCAGTTTCAGATACGGGGAGCAGTGGGTGCTGCGCGACATCAACCTCGTGATTCCCAAGGGCAAGACCATCGCCCTCGTGGGACAGAGTGGTTCTGGTAAATCGACCCTCGTCGATCTCATCCCCCGATACTACGACGTGCAGGAGGGTGAGGTGCTGATCGACGGTATCAATGTGAAGGATCTCGGTATCTTCGACCTGCGCCAACTCATCGGCAATGTGAATCAGGAGGCGATCCTCTTCAACGACTCCTTCCGCAATAACATCTCCTTTGGTGTGGATCATGCCACCCAACAGCAGATCGAGGAGGCTGCGAAGATTGCCAATGCCTACGACTTCATCATGCAGTCGGAACAAGGCTTCGATACGAACATCGGTGATCGTGGCGGTCGTCTCTCAGGCGGTCAGCGCCAGCGTGTCTCCATCGCCCGTGCCATCCTGAAGAATCCCCCGATCCTCATCCTCGATGAAGCTACCTCTGCTCTCGACACCGAAAGCGAGCGTCTGGTACAGGATGCTCTGGAGCGTCTGATGAAGACGCGTACCACCGTAGCCATCGCCCACCGTCTGAGTACGATCAAGAATGCCGATGAGATCTGTGTGCTCCACGACGGACAGATTGTGGAACGCGGCACCCACGAGGGTCTGCTCGCCCAGGACGGCTATTATAGGAAGCTGCATGAGATGCAGAGTTAGAAGTGAAAAGTGAGAAGTGATAAATGAGACAGAGACTGATATATTTGATGAAGGTGTATATGCTGACGGTGGTGGTATTTATCGCTGCCAAGTTGGTGTTTATGCTGGTCAACTATGAGGGGCATGCCTTTGGCATCGGCGATGTGTGCGCCGTGATCGTTCATGGTCTCACGCTCGACCTATCCACCAGTCTCTACTTCCTCATCCTACCTTTCCTCACCACACTTGTCTCCCTCTGGTGGGACGACCGCCGGTTACATACCTTCCTGCGTATCTACTATGGCATCATCGCCACGATGCTGATGCTCGCCTTCGTGGCTGACACCAGCCTCTACCCCTTCTGGGGCTTCAAGCTCGATGCCAGTTGTCTGCAGTATCTGGAGACCCCCACAGAAGTCAGGGCCAGCGTGTCAGGTTTCTATATGACCCTCCGCATCATTCTGTTGATCCTCGGCTCCTACGCCCTCTACCGCCTCTACAAGGCGATTCCCTTCTGGGCGAAAGACCCCAGTCGCCGTCAGGCAGCCACAGTCACCAACCTGCTGTTCATCCCTCTGTTCATCATCGGCATTCGGGGTGGTCTCGACGAATCGACGACGAACATCGGACAGGTGTATTTCTCGCAAAACCAGTTCCTGAACCACTCGGCGGTCAATCCCGTGTTCAGTTTCCTGTCGTCGTTTGAGAAGACAGCCAGTAACATCGTGGATTACGACTTCTTCAGTCAGTCGGAGTGTGACACCCTGATGAAAGACCTCTATCCCACGACCTCTGTGAATACGGATACGTTGCTCACCACCTCACGCCCGGATATCGTGATTGTCCTGATGGAAAGTGCCGGTGATATCTTCGAGAAGGTCATGCCCCGTCTGCGAGGGCTCAAAAAGGAAGGCATCGACTTCACCGCCTGCTACGGTAACACCTGGCGCACCGATCGCGGCACCGTCTGCACCTACAGCGGCTATCCCTCCTTCCCCACCTCTTCTGTCATGAAGATGCCCCCGAAGACCAACCATCTGCCAGGTATAGCTGCCGCTTTGCGAGAGGTCGGCTATCAGACCTATTACCTCTATGGTGGCGACATCAACTTCACCAACATGCGCAGCTACCTCGTCACAACGGGTTGGGAACAGCTCCAATGGAAGGCCGACTACACCAACGAGGAACAGAGCTCTGCCAAGTGGGGCGTAAGAGACGATATCACCTTCAACACCCTCTACGAACAGATTGCCGCCATCGATACGGCAGCCACCCATCAGCGTCACCTCTTCGGCTTCTCCACCCTCAGCTCACACGAGCCCTGGGACGTACCGCTGAAGAGACTCGACCAAGAGATACCCAACGCCTTCTACTACCTCGACACCTGCATCGGCGACTTCATCGACCAGCTGAAGCAGTTGCCGCAGTGGGACAACCTGCTCATCATCTTCCTGCCAGACCACAGCATCGACTACGGGCCTTATACCGAAGCCGTGCAAGCACGCAACAAGATTCCGATGGTGTGGGCAGGTGGTGCTGTCAAGGCACCGAGGAAGATCACGAAACTCTGCAACCAGACCGATCTGGCTGCCACTTTGTTGGCACAACTGCAACTGCCCCACGACCAGTTCCGCTGGAGCCGTGACGTGGTGAGTGCCTCCTACCGCTATCCCTTCGCCGTTCACAACTACAACAACGGCTTCTCACTGACCGACTCCACCGGCTTCATCGCCTACGACCTCGACTCCTACCGTCTCGTCACCAACGAGAGCAGTCAGGCTGCGCGACTGGAGCGCATGGGCAAGGCGATCCTGCAGGCTACGACAGCCGACTTGAAAGCCATGGGCACTAAATAAGAGACAATGATGAACAAACGCAGTTTTCTACTCCTGACCCCACTTGCAACCACCATCTACAACCTGATGCTGGTTTACGTGGTCTATTTCCTGGCTCGCGTCCTCTATCTGCTGCTCAACTACTCGTATTTCGCCGTTGATATGACCTATGGTCACCTGCTGGAGCTGTTCATGGGCGGACTGGTATTCGACACCTCAGCCATCCTCATCACCAACAGTCTCTATATCTTCCTCATGCTCCTGCCCTGGCACGGGAAGGAAACACGCCTCTATCAACAGGTCTGCAAATGGGTGTACCTCTGCATCAACGGACTGGCACTGTTCGTCAACTGCTGCGATGCCGTCTATTTCCGCTTTACGATGCGCCGCACCACAACCACCATCTTCAACGAGTTCTCCAATGAGGGCAACATTGGTTCCATCTTCTTCCAGGAGCTGGTGAACCACTTCTACCTCGTCTTCATCTTCGGTGTCATCATCTGGGCACTCTATAAGTTCTATCGTTCCACGCGCCTCCGTCAGCGCCATTACGTCTGGTGGCAGTATGATGTCGCCATGCTCCTGTCGCTTCTCTTCGTGGCGCCCTTCACGGTGGCGGGCATCCGAGGCGGTTTCACCACAGCTGTGCGCCCCATCACCATCTCGAATGCCAATCAGTATGCCGATCATCCCATAGAGGCCGCCTTGGTGCTCAACACCCCCTTCTCCCTCTATCGCACCATCGGCAAGGATGTCTTCGTGGTTCCCGACTACTTCAATCCGGAGGACTTGGAGGTGATCTATAGTCCGATCCACCAGCCTGACAGCGTGACCAACGACAGCGTGGACAGCGACACCACCTTCGTCAAGAAGAATGTCGTCATCCTGATCGTTGAGAGTTTCGGACGCGAGTATATCGGTGCGCTGAACAGATCTTTGGACGGTGGTAGGTACAAGGGCTATACTCCATTCGTCGATTCACTCATCGCCCGCAGCGTCACCTTCACTCATTCCTTCTGTAATGGTCGGAAGAGCATCGACGGCATGCCTTCCATCCTCTCCAGCATCCCGATGTTCGTGGAGCCATTCTTCCTGACGCCAGCCTCCATGAACCATGTCAGCGGCATCGCCCGCCTGTTGGGCAACGAGGGCTATGAGACCGCTTTCTTCCATGGTGCCCAGCGCGGTTCGATGGGCTTCCAGGCTTTCGCCAACGCCACAGGCTTCAAGGCGTACTATGGACGTGAGGACTTCAATGCCGACTCTCGTTTCGGCAACGACGACGACTTCGACGGCACCTGGGCCATCTGGGACGAGCCTTTCCTGCAGTATTATGGCGCTAAGATGTCGGAGATGAAAGAGCCCTTCATGACAGCCGTCTTCACGGCAAGCAGTCACCATCCTTATGTGGTGCCCGAAAAATACCAGGATGTCTATCCCGAAGAGGGACTTATCATCCACAAGTGCATCCGCTATACCGACATGGCCATCCGTAAGTTCTTCGAGCGGGTCAGTCACGAGCCTTGGTTCCATAACACCATCTTCGTGCTCACCAGCGATCACACCAACCTCTCCGACCATGCCTACTATCAGACCGACCTGGGCGGTTTCTGTTCACCTATTATTATATATGAGCCAGGCAACCAGTCACGCATCCCTGAGATACAGGACAAGATTGCCCAACAGATCGACATCCTGCCTACGGTGATGGGGATGCTCCACTATCCGAGACCCTACTTCGCCTTTGGTATCGACCTCTTCAACACGCCGCCAGAAGAAACCTGGGCCGTCAACTATCTTAACGGTATCTATCAGTATGTGAAAAAAGAACATGTGCTTCAGTTCGACGGTGAGAAGACTGTCGGTATCTATGCCCTTTCCGACTCGCTCATGCAGAAAAACCTGAACGGACAACTGCCCGACCAGCCTTGGATGGAACAACAGCTGAAAGCTATCATCCAACAATACATGTCGCGTATGATAGAAGACCGGCTGCATCCTTAGTGGAGAGAGGAGAGAGATTAGTAGATATGGCGGAAGAGTTCGTTGAAGCTTTTGAAGTTTTCTTTTTTCAGGGGGGCCTTCGGATCCTCTATCCAGCAGAGCGGCACCTCACGATACATGGCAGCCACTAATGAGAACGTGCTCGGCGCCCCGATCAGCCAGTCGCAGAGCGACAGCAGACACATATCCTCAGCCGGGTTGCCGTCAGGAAAATCCACCTTGCACAGCTCATCCTCCAGTTCCCTACGGAAATAATCCCTGTTCAACTCAGGATCATTCCCACACACGAAGAAATTGAGCTTCGTCTCAGGCAACAGCGTCTTAAACTGCTTCAGCACCCCCACATACTGGGCATCGTCGTAATAGAAGCGGCCATCCTTAAATGTCTTATAGTCACCCCTTCTCACGTGGACGCCCACTCTCACGGCACTACCCTCACCGATCTTCAGGCGCGAGGTGGCTAGTATCTCCTGGTTGAAGGCAAAGAGTTCCCTGATCTCAGGCTTATACTTCTCAAAGAGGTCATACCAACGGGCATACCAGCCCGTCACCACGATCATCCTGCTGTTGAGCATCAGCTGTTCCTCGCGGCTATAGTCGGCATTTTCCTGATCGAAATGTATCGTAGGGAACAGGCCCAACTTCGCCCCGTACTTCGCAAAGAGGTAGGTCATGAAGTTATGATGGGGGGTCTCACAGATCTGAAACCAAGGATACTTATAGGCAAAGCGCATTGACATCGTCGTGCGTCCATGCTCCCGCCCCCAGGCATACACATGCCCGTACTGCAGCATGTTGTTGGCCATGCGCCCCTTATCGTGTACGAAAATCATATTCTCAACTTTTTAGATCAATCCTTTCCGCTTCTTGATGGTATCGAGGTCTTCCAGACTCACGCGACCTGTCTCCTCATCATAGCGGATATTAAACTCCTCATGCGACCGCTTCCAGCGGTTATGTGTCCAGAGCCAGTACTGCGGTGCCCTTTGGATCGACGCCTCCAACAGTCTGAAATAGGCATCCGTCAGCTCGAAGTCCTTCGTTTGCTTCGGCTCACGCTCTATCAGTTTGAACGTCGCCACATAGTAGCCCCGCTTCGGCCGTTCCACGTCGATATAGAGGACGGCATGCCCCGCACTCCTTGCCAACCGCTCCGTACCCGTCAGCACGGGGGTGTCGTGGTTCAGAAAGTCGAGCCAGTGGTGGATATTATTCCAGAACGGCACCTGGTCGGAGATATAGCCGATCACCACGGGTTGCTTTTTCTGTCTGAACTCTGCCAGTCTTCGGAGCGTCTCCGCCATGGGGATACACACCGCCCCCATCCTTTGTCTGAGGTTCAGGAACAGCCGGTCAAACTCCGAGTTCTCCAACACGTGGTAGATCTGTCCGCACTGCGCCTTGGGCGTCACCCAGAGCGGCAATGACGTGATCCATTCCCAGTTGCAGTAATGTCCCAGATAGACGGCACACGACTGTCCGCTCTCCACGATCTCATCAACCACCTCCGTACCTTTGAACACCATGCGGCGCTTCAGGTTACGCTTGCTGATGGTCAGCAGTTTGATAGTCTCCACCAGATAGTCGCAAAACCAACTATAAAACACCTTCTCTATCTCAATGATCTCCGTGTCCGACTTTTCAGGGAAACTGTCCGTCAGGTTCTTCCTCACCAGCTTCTTCCGATAGCCCACAAGGTGATACACCACCACGTAGATTCCGTCGGATATCAGGTAGTGCACACACATCGGCAGCAGGGAGAACAGCCAGAGCACGGCGTATGTCATATAGTAGAGAACTTTCATGCCTTCTGTTGTTTTACCAGATGTCTTTTGCCATCGTTGGTTTGAATATCGTCAGTGCGCGCTTCCACTTGCTGCGCAGAATATCCTTCTTCAGTTGTGCTGTCGCGTCGATCTCAGCCCCAAACGGTTCGCCGCGGTGCAGCACGTCGTTCATAAACGATGAGGAGGTGATACCCCATTTACGGAGGAACTGCAACGAGCCGTCGTTCTTCACGATGCGATGGGTGGAACGTGCCTCGAAGTGATAGACACGGCTCTTATCAACCCCCTTGAAGAGTCTCACGCCTGCATGGAAGAGTTTGGCGGAGAAATCCGGATCGGAATACATGCCGGGGCTGTATTCCACGCTATAGCCGCCCACCAGATCCCACAGGTCACGATGCACGATGTTGGGAGGCCATGTGGCACCCTGCCAGTCACCATGTTTCAGAGTCTTGTACTCCCGTAACAGCCGTTCCTCATCAAAAGTCTCCACGCTCTCGCCATAGTTGGCAGGTGCAATCACGCTCTTGCAGAAGAACTTCCTCGGTTGGATGAGCGTCGAGGAAAGGAAAAACATTTTATGCCCGATCGCCTTGATCTCCTCATAGAGTGCCTCGTCCCAGCCGGGGCAGGTGTACATGTCGTCATTCATAAACAGCACATAGTCTGTCGTCACCAGCGGTCTGAGACCGTTCAGCGCATAACACACGCCAATGTTCTCCTCCGAATGTGTAAACTTCAGTCCTTCTGCCTTCACCCAGTCGAGCGTACCGTCACTACCGTCATTCACATGAATCAGCAGTTCATGCTCATACGTGGAATTCTTACGGATACTCGCCACGCAGAGTTTCAGGAATTCCAGATTATTCCACGATGGAATCAGTATTGAGAACAGTGGCTTTCCCATCTTTCCTTGATCATTTATCATTTCTTGTTCTTTTCTCTATCACCTTCGCTACCAGCACAAACTGATAAAAGGCATCCATACCAGCACGGACGAGTCCTGGCAGACCGTCACGGAAGCCCAGTTTCAGGAAGTAATTCCGGAAGAATCGCCAGGCGGGTCTGCCGATCAGCGCACCCAAGCCATAGCCCTTCTGGGCCCGTTTCTGCAGTTCGCCATCCGTATAGGCGTTCGTCTTCCGCACCAAGTCACTGATGGTCTCATCGGCCAGATGGATGAAACGCACATTCGTGGCGGAGGCAGGGATCTTCTCTGTCCGTCCTTCTACCTTGGGGAAGGTATGCACATAAGGGGGCCACTCGGTTCCTTCACGACGGAAGAAACGCAGTTGGTGGTCATAGCTGAGACTCTTCGTATAGCGGTTCATAAAACGGTTCCATCTGGGGATATACAGCCCGGCAGGACAATCCGTCTCAGCGATACGACGATACAGATAGTCACGGAGTTCTGGTGTCACGATCTCATCGGCATCCACCACCAGCACCCACGGGTTCGCCGCCGACTGGATGGCAAAGGTGCGCGCAGGCTCAGCACTCTTGTGGTCAGCCTTGGGGAAAGTCACAATCCTGCAACCATGCTTGCGGGCGATGTCAAGGGTCTTGTCAGTGCTCTCCATGTCACAGATCAACACCTCGTCGAAGTCCTTCACCGCCTCCAGCACCTGCTCCAGATCACGCTCAGCATTATAGGTGTTTATAACTACCGATATCTTGTTTTCGTCATTCATCGGTGCAAAGATACAAATAAATTGAGAATTAAGAATTAAGAATTAAGAATATTTTTGTACCTTTGCAGCAAAATTGAAAAAATGAAAGCAAGGCTGAAGCAAATCCTGACCGATCCGCGCACGTTGCTATGGGTGTGGATGATCATTGGCGTGACGGGTATGACGCGTTTCGGACATGGGCGCGAGAATAATTTCCTGATCTTCAAACAGTCCTTCTGGCACGTGGTAGATCAGCTGCCACTCTATATTCATTATCCCAAGGAATATTTTGACCTGTTTCTCTACGGCCCTACATTCTCGATGGTCATTGCCCCCTTTGCCGTGCCACCTACCTGGTTAGGCATGCTCTTGTGGCTGATCGCCCTGACCCTGTTCCTGTATGTCGCCATCCGGCATAACGTCTTCACCACCTATCAGCAGGTGTTTATCTATTGGTTCTGTGCCCACGAGATGCTGAATGGCATCCAGATGCAACAGTTCAATATCGCGATTGCTGCCATCATCCTCTTGACATTCTGTCTGATAGAAAAAGAAAAAGACTTCTGGGCAGCTTTCTTTCTGGTACTCGGCACCTTTGTCAAGATCTACGGCATTGTAGGACTGGCATTCTTTCTGTTCTCCAAGCATAAAGGCAAATTCATTGGTTCCATCATCTTATGGAGTGTGATATTGTTTGTTGCTCCCATGATTATTTCCAGTCCACAATATATTGTCCATCAATATGGAGAATGGGCGAATATCCTTCTATACAAGAACGCTGACAATATGTTCAGTCATGGCACCAACATCTCACTCCTTGGGGTTGTCAGGAAGATCTCTGGCTGTGCTACTTACTCCGACCTGTGGCTGATTGTTCCTGGTCTTATCGCCTTTGCGGCCCCTTATCTGCGGTTCAGGCAATACGCCAACGAGGCCTTCCGCCAGACCTTACTGGCCTCAGTCCTGATGTTTACGATACTCTTCTCCACGGGTTCTGAGAACAGCACCTATATCATCGCCGTTGTGGGTGTCGCCATCTGGTACACGGCAGCCCCCTGGAAACGTTCCAAGTGGGACGTGGCGCTCATGGTTTATGTGTTCTTTTTCTGCACCATGGCCCATTCCGACCTCATGCCCCGTTTCATCCGCGAGGAATATATGAAACCTTACGGTCTTAAAGCCCTCCCAGTCATCTTCGTCTGGCTGAAGCTCTGCTATGAGATCATGACCAAAGACTACCACCCTATTCTTCAGAAAGCAAATGATTAGCAAGATATATATTAGAACATTATACGCTTATGTGATCCCCTATCTGGTGTTGCTCATGGTAATACTCGGATTGATGTATGCCTATCCGAAGCCTGAGCTTCACCTGATGCTCAACGCCCATCATACAAGCCTACAGGATACTTTCTTCAAGTATTATAGCGTGTTGGCAGAATGGCCCTTGTATGTGCTGGCACTGTTGCCCCTGCTGTGGAAGAAGACCAAGATGACGATCTTCTTTGCCATCTGTGAAATGACGGGCGGTGCCATCTTACAGATATTGAAACATACCATCAGTCATGACCGACCTGTCAGCGTGTTCGAGCAGTACCAAGATCTGACCTTACCGCTGGTGGAGGGCGTGACGATGTACCACAGTAACTCCTTCCCTTCAGGCCACGCCTCTACGTTCTTTATGTTCTCTACGTGCCTGGTTATTTTCCTGGCTTATCGCTATCATCAAACAGATAAGCCAAACGGCCTCAGGACGCAGATTCTGTTGAACGTGTCGATGTTGTTGCTGCTGGTGCTGGCTGTCTTGGGTGCCTACTCGCGCGTGTATCTCTCCCAGCACTTCCTGTCGGATGTGTGCGTAGGCAGTATTATCGGTTTTACGACCCCGTTCCTGATGTTCTATTTATGCAGGAACAAGATCCTGAAGCTTCAAACCCCTGCTGACTCACGAATCAGATAGACGGGACGCTCTTTGGTTTCATAGAAGATACGGCCCAGATATTCTCCGATGATGCCCAGCGATAACAACTGGACACCGCCCAGGAAGAGAATGACTGTAATCAGTGTAGGATAGCCTGCCACCGGATCATCCCAAATAAGGGTGGTGATCAGGATATAGCACATATATATAAAGGCCACAAGGGATATAACCAACCCTAAGATAGTAGCAAAACGGAGGGGAGCGGTGGTAAAGGAAGTGACTCCCTCAATAGCAAGGCTTAACAAACGACCGAAATTAAAGGAGGATTCACCAGCCAGACGATCGCCCTGCTCAAAGAGGACTTCATGCTTCTTAAAGCCTACCCAACAATACATGCCCTTGGTATAACGCTGCGTCTCTCGCAGTTGTTTCAGGGCATCGATGCATTTACGGTCAAGCAGGCGGAAATCACCCACGTTTTCAAGTATCTCTACACGCGTGGTCTTCTGCAACAGATGATAATACAACAGCGAGAAGTTTTTCCTGAACCAGCTCTCCTTACCACGTGTGATGCGCTTGGCATAGACATCCTCATAACCTTCTTCCCAGTATTTCAGCATGTCAGGAATGACATGGGGCGGATGCTGAAGATCGGCATCCATGATCACCATACAATCACCAGAGGCATAATCAAAGCCTGCCAGCATGGCATTCTCCTTGCCGAAGTTGCGCGACAGGTCGATATAACAGATACGTTGATCCTGATTCCTTAACTGCTTAATGATCTGGATCGTATTGTCTTTGCTGCCGTCGTTGACCATCAGGACCTCCCATTGATAGTCGGTTTGGGCATCCATCAGCTGTCGGAGCGCTTCGTAAAGCGCCTGTAATGAAGCCTCTTCATTGTAACAGGGAACAAGAATACTTACTTTCTTCATATATCTGAAATCTCTTATTTTACTTTTTTACCCTTTCCACAAATTCATGATAGGTGATAAACTCATGGCCACGGGTTTTGAGCATCTTGACAAGACGGTCAAGACGGTCGCACATCTGCTGGCCGCTGTGGTTCTTGATGATAAAGGGCATCTTGAACTCAGGGTGGGCCTTGAGCTCGAAGAATTCCCAGGGGTGGAAGTAGGTGACGAAGTAGCCATCCTTATGGAGTACGCGACGCACCAATAGATGATAAAGCGACTCGGGCAGGTTGTGGAGCGCCAACCAAAACAGCGGGAAGCGGATGAGGGGCGTAACGGAGGCAGGGATCTGCATGACACCATCCTTCATGAACCACGTGCGCGGCTCGGTGAGGTGCATGTAGCGCCCGGGGATGAAGGCGGGGTTGAGCGAAGAGTTGTAGAGATAGCCCACGCGTTTAATCTCCGACTCGACGACAGGGAACATACGGGGCTGACGGTAGCCATAGACCGTAAGCCCGGTGACGCGCTCGACGATCTCCTTCGAACGGGCGAAGTCGGTCTCCTTCGGTTGCCAGTGATCAACCCCATGACAGGCCACCTCGTGACCCTCGGCAATGATGCGCTGCATGACCTCAGGGGCATGCTCGGCAAAGTTGCCCGTACAGAAGAACGTGGCGCGCACACTGTTCTGCTTCAGGATATCGAGGATGCGACAGGTGCCGACCTTCGAGACGGCCATGCCCTGCTCCAACGAGAAGTCAACGCCATGCTCGCGAGGCACGTCGAACTCTTCTGTATCAAAACTCAATAGTATCATATAGCGCTGTATTTGCCTGCAAAAATACAGCAAATCTGAGAGAAAAAGAAATAAAAAGCCAGAATATTCGCTGATATGGGGATTTTTCCGTAACTTTGCCATCAAATTGAGTGACATGCAAAAGAAAGAGACGCTGGGCGAACTGATCAGATTCGGCATCGTGGGTACCACGGCGGCAGCCATCCACTATGTCGTCTATTGGATATTGCAGCACTGGATAGAGGTGAACGTGGCCTATACCATCGGCTACGTGATAAGCTTTCTGGTGAACTACTATCTGAGCGCCCACTTCACGTTTAAAGAGAAGACCTCTACGAAAAACGGACTGGGCTTCGGCGGGGCACATCTGGTGAACTACCTGTTGCATATCGTGCTCTTCAACTTCTTCCTCTGGATCGGACTCAGTCGCGAGCTGGCCCCGATTGCCGTGCTCGCCATCGCCGTACCCACGAACTTCGTGCTCGTGAGATTCGTATTCAAACACTTTAAGCGCTCATGACAGAACGACTGAAGATAGGATTCGACGCCAAGCGCATCGTGCGCAACGGCACAGGACTGGGGAGCTACGGACGTACCTTGGTGAACGATCTGGCGAGTTATCCGTTGGAACTGAGACTCTATGCGCCCGACCAGGGCAGGGATCAGCTACGGCAACAGATCGTGCAGCAGGAGAACGTCAGCTTTTGCTACCCTGCTCCGTCGCATCTGCCCTTCAGCAAAGCCTTATGGCGCTCAAAAGGGATCGTGAGCGACCTGAAGCGCGACGGTATCCAGGTGTTTCACGGCCTCTCGGGCGAATTGCCCATCGGTATCCGTCAGAGCGGTATCAAGAGTGTGGTGACCATCCACGACCTGATCTTCCTGCGCCATCCGGAGTTCTACCACTGGATCGACACGAAGATCTATGCCTGGAAGTTCCGTCAGACCATCCGCGAGGCCGATCATATCATCGCCATCAGTGCCTGTACGAAGCGTGACATCATGGAATATGGCGGCGACCTCATCTCCGAAGATCGGATCTCGCTCATCTATCAGTCGTGCGCGCCGAAGTTCAAAAGCGCCTCAGCCGCCAAGGGCGGTGAACGTTATATCCTCAGCGTGGGCTCCATTGAGGCACGTAAGAACATCCTGTTGGCGGTGAAGGCGCTGCCTTATCTGCCTGAGGAACTGAAACTGGTGATCGTGGGCAGGCACACGCCCTATACCGACGAGGTGAGTGCGTATGCGGAGAAGGCGGGACTGAGTCATCGCATCAGGATCATGCACGGGGTGAGCGACGAGGAACTGCCCAAACTCTATGCAGAGGCGGAGGCGTTTGTGTATCCTTCGCGTTACGAAGGCTTCGGCATCCCCATCATCGAGGCCATCAGCTGCGGGTTGCCTGTGGTAGCCTGCACGGGTTCGTGTTTGGAAGAGGCTGGCGGTCCCGACTCGCTGTATGTAGATCCCGACGATGCGCAGGCGATGGCACATGCCATCAGTCAGGTGTTGAGAGGGGCCGAGGGGCGTGAGGCGCGCATCAGCAACAGTCAGGCGTATATCAAACGGTTTGCAGGCAACGATGTGGCTGGCCAGGTGGCAGAGCTGTATCGCAGACTGCTGTAATCATCATATTTTCCATCTTATCTGTAGGTCGAGATCGGTGCCGGATGCTTTCGCGGAGAGTGTCAGACGCCTGCCGATGGCGGCCCGTGCCAGGAGCCACCAGCGGAACCCCTCGCCATAGAGCTGCATCACGGAGTAAGTATAGAGGGGTGCGTTCTCATAGAGATAGACACGGCTGGCATAGTTGTCGGTATGGTAATAGCTGACACCGAGGTGGAGCGTGAGCCAACGGTGCTGGAAGGAGAAACGCTGGGTGGCTACCTTGCCCCAGGCCCGTTGGTCGTCAGGCAGATAACAGCCATCGAACTGTGAGAGCATGGAGAAGCCGCCTGTGCCCGTATATTCGGCACTCAGTCGGAAACGGTGCTGCGACTGTTGCAGTCGGTAACGGGCGAAGAAGTTCCATTTCCGATGCCGCCAGGTGGCTTGCACCAGATGATCCCAGGCATGAGAGGAGTGCGGCACACGGTATCTCGCCCAGGCATAATAGGCAAAGTCGGTATAGGCCATGAGTTGCAGAGAGGGCGAGGGTTTCCAAGTGAGACCGAGGTAGAGACCACTCTCGTTCTGCACACGTCCTCCCGAACTATAGCTCTGGGCATCGAGAGAGGCATAGCGGAAAGAATAAAACCGCTGCAGCGCCATCAGACTCCAGGCATCGCCCAGCAGCAGACTGGCACTGTTGACGGTGGCCAGATGACCTTGGCGGTCGATGGCTGTCTCACCATTCACTGACCATCGGGCACTGGCATAGCTGTAAGAGAGGCTGGTATTGAAGAAGTAGCGCCCTTGAGGATAATATTGCCGATACAACAAGGCGGTGTTGGGCTGCAGCCGTCGGGAGAGGTGGGCATAGACGGTGTTCAGACCCAGTTGCAGACCGCGGTAGGCATAAAGCAGACTACCACCCGTCTTCAGGGCTTCAAAGTTATGTTTCTTCGCCATCTCACCCTGTGTGCGATGATAGGCAGATGTGAGGATGGTAGAGATGGATCCATCCTTATTAAGTGTGGCATCCATCGGACGATAGGAGAAGAAGCCAGTGAGTGAGAGGTGCTGAGAGAGGCGCAAGGTGGCGGCAGCCCCTTGCAGATAGTTGTCGGTACGTGAAGCATGGGCCTTGAGGGTGGTCTGAGAGCGTCCGAGCATCTGAAGCATCGCCACCTTACCATAGTTCGTCTGCGTGTTCATGACCAAGCCCATCCCCATAGACACCCGATAATGACCAAGACACAACGACTCAAGTCGCCCCAAGCCCTGCAGTTGAAGATAAAACGAATAGTGATCATAGCCCCAGCGGTTGCGATCGGCAAAGAAGGGCTCGCCGGCATCGTTGGCCCCCACGAGTCCCAGCTTCACGTAGTCGCCATCGTTGAACTGATAGCGCAGCCAGTGGCGCAAGGGGGAACCCAGATAGTCGTCATCCTTTTTCTGGAAGGGTATGCGGGCTGTCGCCATCAGTTCATGATGTCCATCCCGGAGGATCTCCTTCAGACGAGGGAAAGAGGCCTTGGGTGCATCACCCACATAACAGACGCTCGTCAACAGCCTGCGACGCGCCTCGTCAAGCGAGCGGATCATCAGGAGTTCGCCCTTCGACTTCATCGGACCGTAGCGATACAGGTATTCCATGATCTCTTCGATCTGTTGGGCAGAGAGGAATGGCAGATCTTCGAGTTGGGAACGTGTGGCCGTGTTGAGGTCAAAGGGGTGCAGGGAGAGTTCGCAGAGCTGGTCATAGACATCCTCCCACATGGATGACTCGACATCCTCGGCGGTCATCACTTCGCGCAGATAGGTCTGCAATGATTCATCTTCCTGAGCACCTGCACCCAAGGAAACCACTAACAACAGTGACATGATTTGTGTTCTCATAAAACTATCATTTTTAAGTTTAACGCTGCAAAAGTAATCATAATTTCTGAAATAAATGCAAAAACCACCTGTTTTTTCAAGGCGTATTCAGAAAAACTACGTAATTTTGCAACCGATATGCGAAAGATGCTGTTGATGGTTCCCTTGCTCAGTGTGAGTCTGATGACTCAGGCCCAAGAGCAGAAGACTGCCGAACAAGTGTTGGCAGAGATGGACTCGCCTACCTTCGTGCCAACGGTGAAGGTGGGTAAGGTGCTCCATGAGGGTGACAGCATCCAGTATATGGAGATGAACAATGTGTATGTGTATCCGCAGCTGACCTTCAAGAACAAGAAACAGGCGCAGTCGTATATGCGTCTGGTGACGAACGTCAAGAAGGTGCTGCCCATTGCCAAGGAGGCCCGACAGATGCTGATAGAGACCACCGAGTTTCTGGATATGCTACCTGACGACAAGGCGAAAGCCGCCCACATCAAACGTGTGGAGGAAGACATCTTCCGTACCTATAAGCCGAAGATGAAGAAGCTGACCTATTCACAGGGTAAACTACTCATCAAACTCATCGACCGCGAGTGCCACTCTTCATCCTACGATATGATCAAGGCCTTTATGGGTCCGATCAGAGCTGGTTTCTGGCAGGTGTTTGCCTGGGGCTTCGGTGCGTCGCTGAAGAAGGAATACGACCCCACAGGCACCGACCGACTGACAGAACGGGTGGTCTTGATGGTTGAAGCCGGACAGATATAAGACCTCTCGACTTCGCTCGAGGTGACTGCCCTTTTTTCTGTCATCTCGACCGTCCCTTTTCTGTCATCTCGACCAACGTGGAGAAATCTCGCTACGGCTATATATAAACAAAAAGGCCTCCCCAACGGGAAGCCTTTTCTTTGGTTTGTATCAATTAGATTACTCATCATCATCATCATCATCATCGTCTTCGAGCCAGAAGGTCTCCCATGACGAATCGTTGCACGGATTAATTTCTGGATCCACTTCAGTCGTGTTGACGTCCAGCCACTTTGACCAGCCTGTAGCGGCCTCGAAAGCAGAAGCCTTATAGTTGGCAACATATTTCTTATAGGTACTTTCGTCTTTTGCGTAGATGGAGATACCAAGTGAGAACTCGTTCTCCCCCTCGCTGTTCACAGGTGCTACATAGTAGCCATCAGCCGAAATGCGGTTAACGCCGTTAAAGCGATAGACGGTGGCTGCAGCGTAGGCTTTCTTCATGTCGGCGGCGATGGTTTGCGCCTGGGTTTTCAACTGAGTATCGGTCAAGTTGGCAGCAACCTGGTTGGCAAAGTCGAGCAGGTCAGCATAGGTACAATCTTTCTCGAAGAGGTAAACCTTGCTGGTTGCTGTGTTGATGTCAGCCTCAGCGGTAGCGTAGTTGCTTTCCAACAGGGCAGCCAGAGCCTTCACCTGTGTGTTGATATCGGCCAGTTTATCAGAACGCCAGCATCCGAAGTCGCAGTTCTCGTTATGCGTGACGCTGGGATCGTCATCGTCTTCAACATTTAAGAAGTCGGAATTTACACTTTCTATTGCCTTATGCTGCTTCTCGATGGCTGCCTCGAAGTTGTCGGGAGATGCGTTAATGGCATTGATGAGACCGAGGATGTGCAGGTTGTTGATACGAGCGACATGTGCACTGGCAAACTGATAATCACAGTAGGGAGCCAACTCGGTAAGTACCTCGAGTTGTCCCATCAGACAGCCGTACCAGTAGATGGCCTTCACGTTGCCTGTCTCCTTGAGGGCTGCAGCAATGGTCTTGCTAGAGAGGCCAGTGCCGTTGTGGTTGTCATCATAGGCAATGCTGCGTGTACTTGCACCCTCCTGGTCGAGATCGAAACCGCCACCATGGTTCATTGGCATGAGGATGTAGTTCTCGGCAGGAGCCGTCCGCTTTGCCCACTTGATGTAGTCAACCAGCGTGGACTGCTTGTAGAGTTCTACCTCGGAAGCGTTCTTATAGAAGTACTTACTGCGGAAGCCAGCTAAGGTTGTGTCGACATCCTTGGTGAGTTCATAGCGGTAGGTCTTGCCAAACTCGCCTAAGAAATCCGCCTCGGTCACTTTAGGCGAATACGCCTTGATGCCCGATATGTCCTTCGACATAGAATACATGACGGTAACGCGTACCTGGTTGTTGCTCACATTGAGAGCCTTGGCAATGTCATCGATGGCGTAGTCCATCTGGGGATCGATATTCTTACCGCCACAGCCGTAGATCATGATGGTGTACTTAGCATTCTGTCCATCAGTGCCTGGGGTTCCGTTGTCTTCATTGGTACAGGCAGTCAGCGTTATAGCGAAACCGCACACAAATAGTAACAATCTGAAAAAATGATTCATTTTTCTCTCCATAATTAATAAAGTTGTTTTATATGTGAATTAAAAAGATTAATAAAATGTGAGTGCAAAGATAAGAAACATTTCTGAAACTTGCAAGTTTTGATCTTTATTTTTTCAAGAAATCCGCCATTTTTGTTTTAAGGTCATTTCATTCATCCAGAGATTGAGATAGAGGAAGCTCGCAGCGGAGTACCCCCTGTCATTTCGAGCGGAGTCGAGATGACAAAAAAGGGGCATCCAATCGGATGCCTCGCTTATTTCTCTGAGAAGAGGACCTGGATGACGGTCTGTCCGACCGCCTGAAGAGTGGACTTATCGATATGCTCCATCGTATCGTTGACGGTGTGCCACGTAGGACCGAAGTTGCTCTGCTCGCAATCAGGATAGTGAGGGATGATGTCGATGCAGGGGATCTTGGCGACCTTGTTTACTGGGATATGGTCGTCGGTGATATAGCCACCCGTCTGCATAGGGAAGCGACTGCCGTAGCCTACCACCTGAGCAGCCTGCCATACCTTATCGACGATACCTGCTGCATGCTGCATGGACATACCCTCCTTGTAGAACTGGGCACCCTCGCCTCCTACCATATCGAGCAGGATACCAAAACGGTAGAGTTTGGCCTGGCGTTTAGGACACTGTTCTGCCCAGTATCGGGCACCCAAAGCCCATGAGTCACCTCTGTCGGCCACATCGCTCCACTGGGGCACACCCCAGTCTTCAGCATCGAAGCACACGAAATCGACACCGATCTGCAGACTGTCGTTCTGTAGCAGTCGGGCAATCTCGAGCATCACTGCCACCCCACTCGCCCCATCATTGGCAGCCAAGACGGGTTTCTTCCAGTTGGCTTCGTCAGGGTCGTTATCCGCCCAGGGCCGACTGTCCCAGTGGGCACAGAGCAGTAGGCGCGCTGTCTGTTCCGGCAGATAGCTGGCGATGATGTTCATACTCTTCAGAGGCGTACCGTCATAGCCTTTGAGGGTAGCTTCCTGACGAGTCACGGTCATACCATACTGCTGGAACTTGTTCACGATCCAGTTGCCACAGGCATCATGAGCCGCACTATTCATGGTACGGGGACCAAAATCGCACTGCTGCTGACAGAACTGATAGGCACTGTCGGCAATAAACATCGGTCCTACGGGTTTCAAGGACGCATCTGTTTCTGAGGTCTGTTTGCGCAGGCCACAGGCCACCAAAGAAGAGGCGATGCAGGCCATACAGACCAGTTTCTCAAAATATCTCATACTACTTTTTACTGTTTTGTACCTGAGCCATCACGCGCAGGAAGTTGCCACCCCAGATTTTCTGGATGTCCTGTTCGCTATAGCGACGGGCCAGCAACTGACGGGTGAAGTTGATCAGTTCGGAGGAGTCGGCGAGTCCACGCACGCCACCGTCACCGTCGAAGTCGGTGCCGAGTCCCACATGGTCGATACCCATCACGTCGATAGCATGGTCGAGATGAGCCATGACATCGAGGATCGTG
>JAEEGH010004368.1_pt1 | contig 36360 bp, 31 predicted proteins | sample 9134181 | NCBI WGS metagenome assembly JAEEGH01 (sample SAMN16246544, study PRJNA631951) | gut metagenome | biome: gut microbiome; feature: rumen; material: DP-attached | host: Bos | place: Iran: Karaj | collected 2018-10
TCCGCAGCTGGCGCGACCTGCCGATGCGTCTTGCCGAATTCGGTAAGTGCCACCGTTACGAACCTGCCGGTACGATGCACGGCCTGATGCGTGTGCGCGGCTTTGTGCAGGACGACGCCCACATCTTCTGTACCGAAGACCAGATTGCAAGCGAAGTGGCCGACTTCTGCGCCCTCGTGAAGGAAATCTACCACGACTTCGGTTTTGACGATATCGTGGTGAAGTTCTCCACCCGCCCGGAAAAGCGCGTGGGTTCCGACGAAATCTGGGACAAGGCTGAAGCCGCCCTCGCCGAAGCCACCAAGCTCGCTGGCCTCGACTACATTTTGAACCCGGGTGAAGGCGCCTTCTACGGTCCGAAGCTCGAATTTACGTTGAAGGATAGTCTCGGACGTGACTGGCAGTGCGGTACCATCCAGGTGGACTTCAACCTGCCGATGCGCCTCGGTGCTGAGTATGTCGGCAAGGACAACCAGAAGCACGTTCCGGTGATGTTGCACCGTGCGGCCGTGGGTTCCATCGAACGCTTCCTCGGCATTTTGATTGAAGAGTTCATGGGCGATTTCCCGCTGTGGCTCGCTCCGGTGCAGGCCCGTGTGCTCCCGATTTCCGAGAAGTTCGTCGACTATGCCAAGAAGGTCGAGAAGGAACTCGTGAACGCCGGCGTCCGCGTCGAAGTCGACGAATCCAACGAGAAGCTCGGCTACAAGATCCGCCAGTGCGAATTGCAGAAGGTGCCGTACCTCCTCATCGTTGGCGAGAAGGAAGTTGCAGACGGAGTCGTGTCTGTTCGCCGCCGTAAAGAAGGTGACAAGGGCAGCATGAAGGTTGCCGACTTCCTCAAGATGACGGAAGAAGACAGAAAAGTCGTTCGCTAGTCAATAACCGAATACCATTCGCAAACGTAGGTTCCTTTGAGCCTACGTTTTTTTCGTGCGTAAGCGTAAAGAAGGCGATTACCGCCTAAGCCGAGTGTCGCGACGGGGTGCTTGCACTCCGGCATGACCGAGGCGAGCGGGAAGGACTCCGAAGGAGCCCCCAAGGGTCAGATGACTGTCGCTCAGTTCTTGGAAATGACCGCTGAAGACCGCAAGGTTGTGCGGTAATCATCGCGGTTCTGGACCCTATCGCCCCTTTGGGGCTCCAGGGTGACAGAAGGTTGTCATTCTGGAGTTGAGCCGAAGGCGAAACGATAGAATCCATAAGATTCAAAACCGCTGACACGATTTGAGCCTGCGCTTTTCGTTATAGGGGGGGGGCTCCCCGAACTGCGAAATGCATTGCAAGTCACATAGTCGGGCTTAAGGGAATCGGTAAAAGAAAAGCCCCGCAGTTCATGTTAAACCGCGGAACTTTGAATTATTTAGAATGGAAAGGTTATTTCGTTCCTAATGGATATACGCCAGTAAATGTTCTAATGTATTTCGCACTGATTTTTTCATTTACTGAACCATAAACCCATACCAGACAAAATAAGCTTGCTTCTGGAGTTTTTTCTTTTTCGATTAACTCAATTTTTAGCGTATCACCAAACGAATGTACGCCGATTGATTTTATGTTGGCTATAGAACTATGCACCTGTGAAGGGAATGTCATGACTTCAACAGCATTTTTTTTCTCAATAAAGATAGTGTCAGAATTATACACAGATTCTATTGCTGCGGAATCAATAATACAATCAGAAATTGAATCTAATGATAATTTTTTTTCATCATAAGATATAGATGTGTCATAATGGTATGAAATGTCTATATCTGTTTCATCATCTGAACATGATGAAACAAACAAAGATATTATCAGAGAAAAAAATATATATTTGGACATAGCTGCATTCTCCTATTTATATTCAGGCGTTCCCAAGGTAACCCATCTGGATCCAATACCATCGTAATCTTCATTATTTTTAAAAACGGGCTTTTGGATGGAATTCTCAAAAGTTTCTTCCCAAGGATCAAAGAACTTTCCATCAACATATCCATAACGATATACGATTTTAGGTTCAACTCCAAATCCACCATCTTTATGAATCCATTTGTTAACAGCATTAAAATAAGCCATTGCAATGCCTTGCTTTCCCTCAATCCAATTAGTTGCAAAATCCCTTTCAACATAATATGAATAGGTGTAAGTATGGCAAGTTTTTAAATAGAGAAAGCCACAACTGCGTTTATAATCTTTTTTATAGTACTTTGATAACGAACTATAGCCTAGAATCGAATGAACTCCGTTAAACCAAGGTTCTTGATCAGCCTCCCCGTTTTTAAAAACAAGACAGGAGTTTATCATTGCCCAATATGTTTTCCCTCCAAATTTTTTATTTTTGTTATATACATATTCACCTTTAGGCCACATAGTAATAAAATTGACGTTTCCATGACCATTATAGAAAACAAAATTATAATTTTCTGTTTCATTTCCTATAAAACGCGATTTAGTGACCTTTTCATTCAAGTATTGTTTTGACGAAAAAGTCACACTAGGATAATTATCTTTGAGATTGCTTTTGAAAGAATTTACTATTGCATCTGAGGTTTCTTTTGCATAAGTAATATTGGTTTGCCAGGATCTGTCATAGCTATTAATGGCAAAAGATATAATGGAAAATTTTGATGGTACTTTAACAGCTTTAGCGTTAGCTATATAAAAAACGCAGAAAATAAGTATGATTATCGCTTTGTACATGACTCCTCCTATCTACTAACAATTGCTTTGCTTACAGGAACTAGTGAAGCATCTGTTGGAATATCAAAAGTCATCGGGATACTTTCGTCGCTATCCATTGTAGAATATTGACCGATAAAGGTGACACTCGGAACCAACATCACTTCCCCGTTTTCGTTTTCAAGGGCTGTTAAAGTTTGTGTTGAGTTGTCTAAACTTCCTCGAAGTTCATTTTCCTTGAAATCCTGAGATACAGTTTCAATAAGTTCATTAAATTCTTCTCTGTGGATTTTATTCCGTTTTGTTTTCTCTATAGTGCTTTTCGCTAGAACTTTGTTGTATTTATCCCACTGAACATCCATATAAGACAAGTTTCCTGTGGAGTCGTAACTCATTAGGACATAAGAGCTTCCCCTTACCGGGATGCCGTCAAGTTTTCTATGTGCCATAATCATGCTTCCAACAACTCTTGGCTTATTGGAGTCTCGTTGTTCGTATTCATAGCCTACAGACGTTATGGCGCAGGAGTCGGCGACATCCTTGGGTAAAATAGACTTGATGTCATCCATGGCGCGTATGCGCATTTCGTCTTCAGACGCAAGGTGGAGTTTCTTCTTGTTTTTCTTGTTTACAGTGAAACGATGAAAATCATCAAGTTTCTTGACTTGAAAATTTTTCCCCGATTTAAAGTCGCGTGATCCTGCAATCGTATAAATGTAGGAGTCTTGCGAAACAGCCTTCTGACTTTTCATAAGGACTCGCGGATTTTCTCGTGCGTCCATCTGCTGATAAATTTTTTCGCTAACAATCAACTGCGCATGAGAAATTGAAAGCAACGCCCCTAAAGCTAAGAAATATATCTTTTTCATTGAAAAAAAATTCTCCTATACTCATTTGTTACGAGATTTACCGTTCAAGTCCGTGGAAAATGTCTTTCCGTTGGCTGTATTTTCGTAACTGATAATGTTATCCTGTATTTGCAACAAACGAAGCCCACTAAGCTTACCCTTTTGCTTGGAATTGTCATCTTTAAATTTAGACGAAGAACTGTCTAGAAAAACGGCTATGTAGCTGTCATCGCCAAGTTCAAATATGGAAATGTACTTCTTTCCGTTGATTTCTACATCACTTGCGTCAATTGAAGACACCTGTTTTGTCGTAATCATTGTTCGGCGAAGTGTTGCTTGAAGAGTATCGCCATCACTGATATATGTAAGAACGATAGGTTTGTTCTTTACATCGCGGAATAAGCTGACGCTCTGTTCAAAAGTCAGCCCCTGCAATTCTTGATCGTCAACGGCAATAATTAAATCGCCAGACTTTAGATTTGATTTTGCCGCAGGTGTGTTGGGAATAACCGCTTCAATTCCTAAGCCTATGTTTCCGTCTTGTACGACAAGACCAATTCCGCCAAATGATTCGTCAGCAAAAATCGTCGTTGCGCAGAGTGCAAATGCCGTCAAGGCAATCTTTTTCATCAATCCTCCTTTTAAGTTGTAGAAAAAGATATTTTAAATATAACACTAAGTTGTATAAAATAAGTAAGTTTTTGAAGGAAAATTTTATTTACGAATAGTTGGCAAAAATTTACTGAAGAAATTTTTAAGTTCCGGAGTCTGTTTGGGTTAACAAAAATCCAAATGGCGTAGATTTTTTTGCGCAGTGATTTTGTACTCACTTTGAATAATTCATGTAATTGTTTTTGCATACTATTAAAATTCGCGTTAGGGATAGTGACCCCTTGGGGACAAGACTCGCGGAGCGAGGCTTGGTTGCAAGAGCCGCGCGGGCGTGCCGCAGGTGCGCACGGTTGGCCTTGCAATATAGCCCGACCGCACATATATGTGTGGGAGCGCCCAAAAGACCAATATGCGAAGTGGCCGACTTCTGCGCCCTCGTGAAGGAAAGCGTGCAAGCCGAGCGTCGCGACAAAATGCTTGCATTTTGGCATGACCGAGGCGCCGCCGCGGACGCCAAAGGCGTCAAATCTACCACGACTTCGGTTTCGACGATATCGTCGTGAAGTTCTCCACCCGCCCCGAAAAGCGCGTGGGTTCCGACGAGATCTGGGACAAGGCTGAAGCCGCCCTCGCCGAAGCCACCAAGCTCGCTGGCCTCGACTACATTTTGAACCCGGGCGAAGGCGCCTTCTACGGCCCGAAGCTGGAATTCACGCTGAAGGACAGCCTCGGACGTGACTGGCAATGCGGTACCATCCAGGTGGACTTCAACTTGCCGCAGCGCCTCGGTGCCGAATATGTCGGCAAGGACAACCAGAAGCACATCCCGGTGATGTTGCACCGCGCCGCAGTCGGTTCCATCGAACGCTTCCTCGGCATTTTGATTGAAGAATTCATGGGCGATTTCCCGCTGTGGCTCGCTCCGGTGCAAGCCCGCGTGCTCCCGATTTCCGAGAAGTTCGTGGACTACGCGAAGCAGGTCGAGAAGGAACTCGTGAACGCCGGCGTCCGTGTGGAAGTGGATGAGTCGAATGAGAAGCTCGGCTACAAGATCCGCCAGTGCGAACTTCAGAAAGTGCCTTACAAGATTATTGTAGGCGAAAAGGAACAGGCTGAAGGTGTTATCGCTGTCAACAAGAGAAAGGAAGGCGATAAGGGTCAGATGACTGTCGCCCAGTTCTTGGAAATGACCGCTGACGACAGAAAAGTCGTCCGCTAGTCGAAAGTTGTCATCCTGAGCGGAGGCGCGTGCGCCGAAGTCGAAGGATCTAAAACTTAAAACGCAGACTCAAAGAGCCTGCGTTTTTTCATTCAGTAAATTCTTGTCAATCTCGCAGCAACTTACTTTTTCCCGGCTTTCGTTGCGGCGGGTTTCCCGGAAGCGGCCTTCAGCTTCTTGAATTCGGCCTGGGCCTTGCGCATGTCGGCCATGAAGGTTTCGTTTGTATGCAGGCTCGGGTAGGCGCCCGAGACAAGCACCTTGGAAGCATCCACGTCGCTTTGCCAGTGGAACCCTGCAATCACGCGGCTCTGTCCCCATTCGTAGGCGTACTTTAGCAGGGCATCCTGGGCTGCCGGGTTCACCTCGACCAGCAACAGGGCCATAGCCCACGCACGAGCTGTATGTCCCGACGGATAGGAGCCATTCGTTCTCAGGCGTTCTTCTTCGGCGGGGACAAGCGTCGGTTCGTTAAAGCGGTCATAAGGGCGACGCCTCATGTAGTGCCTTTTGGCCTTGCTCCCCACTTTTCTAAGTGTCAGGACTCCGCGTTCAAGCAGGTTCATGATGGCAGGCGTCTTCTTTGCCGATATTTCCATCCCGAAAGGTTCACTGAACATTGCGGCCATCTCTTCGACGGTTTCTGCCGCCTGTGCCACCGCCAGGGCCGCACGGGCAGAATCCTTGCGCATCGTTTTACCCCACATGTACTGCGAGATGTCGTACATGAACTGCGGCGACATGGTGTCGGGAGGTGCAGGGTAATAGTTCAGCGCATCCGGGAGTGCCTCGGCATCCACATAAGGTTTGACATCGGCGGCAAAGCTGCACAAAGCAGCCCCGCAAAGGGCGATTGCGATTATTGACTTCTTGAGAATGTTCATGCGTTGCCTTCCTTCAATTCTGTAATGCGCGTATTTAGCTGTGCGAAGATTCAGGGAACAGCAGCGAGACCTGACTCGGCATTTCGCGGGTCGGGGCGCCGTTTTTCAAGAAGCAATGAACAGAGGTGCCCGTAGAGCAAAGGACGCCATTGACAAACAGTTTGTATCTAAAACGGAAATGCAAGGAGCCTTCGCGAATGAGCGTCGTCTCGATATCCACGAATTCTCCGTAATGCGTGGGGCGCTTGTACTGTACTTCCAACTTCAGCACGGGACTCACGAAACCGGCGGCTTCGATGTCTGTGTAGTTCGCACCCGCGGAGCGGAAATATTCCAGTCTCGCCTGCTCGAACCAAACCGGGTATACGGCATGATGGACGACGCCCATCTGATCCGTTTCGGCATAGCGAACTTCAATGCGGCAAGTATGAACGTGCTTACAGATTTCCATGCGGCGCAATATAGAAAATTGCTATCTTAGTCATTGATTCTCATGGCACGCGCACGCAAAACAATTACACCGGACCCGTATGCGAAACCGATAGCGAAACCGCTACCGCCCGAGCAGAGCCTGCCGGGAAAGTTGAAGCAGTTCCAGTCCAACACGCGTGCCAACTTTGAACTCGTTAGCCCTTACGGAGCGGCGGGCGACCAGCCGAAGGCCATCGAAGAACTGACGGAAGGTTTCAATCACGGCGAACAGTTCCAGACGCTCCTCGGCGTGACTGGTTCCGGCAAGACTTTCACGATGGCAAACGTCATCAAGAACGTGGGCAAGCCGACGCTCATCCTTACGCACAACAAGACGCTCGCGGCGCAGCTCTACCAGGAATTCAAGGCGTTTTTCCCGCACAACGCGGTGGAATACTTCGTGAGCTATTACGACTACTTCCAGCCCGAAGCGTACATCCCGCACACGGATACCTTCATAGAGAAGGACGCGAGCATTAACGACGAGATTGACAAGTTGCGCCTGCGCGCCACCGCGAATCTATTGACCCGCCGCGACGTGATTATCGTCGCTTCCGTGAGCTGCATCTACGGCTTGGGCAGCCCGAGCGAATATTTTGACTTGATGGTGCGCATCAAGAAGGGTGACGTTTACGATCGCGACAAGATTCTGCACGATCTAGTGCGCATTCAATATACGCGAAATGACTTCAGCCTGGAACGTGGTTCTTTCCGCGTGCACGGTGACGTCATCGAGATTCACCCGAGCTACGACGAAGAAGGCCTGCGCATCGAACTTTTCGGCGACGAGGTCGACAGACTCGTACGCTTCAACATCATTACCGGCGAAGTGACGCAGGAACTCGACGAGATGACGATTGCACCGGCGAAGCACTTCGTGACTAAGGAAGAAGGCCGCGCGGGCATCTTGCAGCGCATGCAGGTGGAACTCACCGAGCGCCTCGCGGAACTCGACAAGGAAGGCAAGGTTCTAGAATCGGCACGCCTTTCGAGCCGCACCCGCTACGACATGGAAATGATTCGCGAGACGGGCCAATGCAGCGGCATCGAGAACTACTCGCGCATTATCGAGAACCGCGCACCGGGTACGCGCCCGTTCACGCTTATCGACTACTTCGGCGATGACTGGCTCTTGATGATTGATGAATCGCACGTGAGCATTCCGCAGGTAGGCGGCATGGCCGAAGGCGATAAGAGTCGCAAAACGACTCTCGTACAATACGGGTTCCGTCTCCCCTGCGCCCTCGACAACCGCCCGATGAACTTCGCCGAATTCGAGTACATGTACCCGAAGCAGGTGCTTTTCGTGAGCGCAACTCCCGGCGATTACGAACTCACCAAGACAGGCGGCGTGGTTACCGAACAAATTAACAGGCCGACTGGACTTTTGGACCCGAAAATCGAGATGTTCCCCATCAAGGGCCAGATGGACGTGCTCCTGTACCGCATCGAGGAAGTCGTCAAGAACGGCGACCGCGTGCTGGTCACCACCCTCACCAAGAAGATGGCACAGGACCTCACCGACTTCTTCGTAGAAGCAGGCATCCGCGCGCGCTACCTGCACAGCGATATCAAGACTTTGGAACGCCACGAACTCATCCGCGGGCTACGCACCGGAGAATTCGACGTGCTCGTGGGCATCAACCTGCTGCGCGAAGGTCTGGACCTGCCCGAAGTGAGCATGGTCGCGATTCTCGACGCCGACAAGGAAGGCTTCTTGCGCAACTACCGCAGCCTTATCCAGACGATGGGCCGCGCGAGCCGTAACGTAAACGGCACGGTACTTTTATTCGCCGACAACATGACCGACAGCCTGGAAAAGGCCGTCACCGAAACGGCCCGCCGTCGCAGTGTTCAGGAAGAATTCAACAAGGAACACGGCATCACGCCGAAGTCCGTAACCCGCAAACTCGAAGACGATCTGCGGATCAACGACCCGCTCGGCGATATCGGCGACGATTCCGTCGACGATGACTACGAAGACGACGGCATTCGCCCGATGGAACCGCTGCAGCCTTCGAGCAAGACCAAGAAGAAGGCCTCCCGCTACTCCAAACGCGCGGAGAACGCCGAACTGAGCGAAACCATCGGCGTTACACCTACAGCATCGCGAGCGAAACGCGGCACCCCAAGCAAACAAAACATCGAAGATCTCGAACGTCAGATGAAGGAAGCCGCCGCACGCCTCGATTTCGAAGAAGCCGCACGCCTCCGCGACATCATCCGCGGCATGGAATAAACAGCGTTCGTCCAACAAAAAAAATCCCGCGATTTTGATGTGAACCCCGAAAGTTGGACACAACTTTCGGGGTTTTCATGTATAAGAAACACACAAAAAAAGAATGGGCGAAAGCCTTCAAGATGTACCAAGAGGGATATGGCTCCATCGCTATATCAAAAACAACGGGCATAGACGAACGAGATATCCGACACCGATGTAGGCAGTACGAGATGACTGGCAACTGGTACACGCAAAGGAAAGCGAATGCACGTCCAAATGCGGAACTAAAAAAGTCCGTTATAGAAGCCGTTGAGCAACAATCGCTATCTTTGGCCGAAGTTACCGTCAAATACGGAATTAGCCGTTGTTGCCTACTATCTTGGCTACGCAAATTCCGTCATGGCGGCTACGAGGAACTACTTGCCACAAAACCAAGAGGGAGGCTACCCAAGGTGCCAAAACCAAAGCGAACAAAGGGTATGAGCGAAGTAGAACAGCTCAAGGAAAGAATAGCGTACCTCGAAGCGGAGAACGCCTACCTAAAAAAACTAAAGGCCCTAGACCAGAAAGAGAATGCCGAGATGTTCGGTATAGGGCCCAAGTCATCAGAGAACTGAGCGACAAGCATGCTCTGAAACATCTCTTGAAGGCGGGCGGGCTGTCCCGCTCCACATACTACTACAACCTCCGCAAGAGACTCGACCGCTACGCAGACGAACGCACCCGAATCAAGACCGTGCACGCACAGAACAAGGGCCGTTACGGCTACCGCCGCATCGTGGAACAACTAAGGAACGAAGGCTACTCGATCAACCACAAGACCGTTTACCGGTTAATGAAAGAAGAAGGGCTGAAAAATGTGCGCAGGCGCAACAAGTACCGCTCGTACAAGGGCGAAGTTGGCAAGACTGCTCCCAACATACTGAATAGGAACTTCGGCACGACAGCGCCGAACAGGAAGTGGACAACTGACGTGACCCAGATAAACATCGGCATGGAAAAGTGTTACCTGTCGCCGATACTCGATATGTACAACGGGGAAATCGTCAGCTACACGATATCGGACCATCCGGATCTAAAGATGGTCATGGACATGCTAGACAGTGCCTTCGCTGCAAGAGAGGTTAGTGCAGGGCTGATGTTGCACTCGGATCAGGGTTGGCATTACCAGCACCGCAGTTATCAGAAATCACTCCAGGACCACAAAATCATCCAGAGCATGAGCCGCAAGGGGAACTGCCTGGACAATGCCATGATGGAGAACTTCTTCGGGATAATGAAATCCGAGTTGCTCTATCCGAACATCTTCAATAACATGGACCACTTCAAGCGAGAACTAAGGAAATATATCGAATACTACAACAACGATCGGATAAAGTTACGCCTAAAAGGAATGAGCCCGGTACAATACCGGACTCATAATGCTGTTTTATCCTAACTTTAAACTGTCCAACTTTTTGGGTTCAGTTCACATGCCGTCGGGATTTTTCAACCAAAGATTTCGACTTACTGTGCCGGAGCCTCAATAGGCTTGATTTCGGCCTGCGGGCCGCTTTCGAGCAATTCCTGCAAGATTCCCGCAGCCTGTTCGAATTCCGCCGACGAGGCGCAATTCTTGCTGTTCAGGATTTTCTGTAGATACTGCTTCTGCAAGTCAACCTCGCCGTCTTCCGCGTGGAGGGAAGCGAGCTTGAACATGGCGGAGCACGTCTTCTGGCCATCCGGGAAGGCATCCGAGAGGCTCGTGAGAACCTTCTTCGCCTTGTCCTTCTGCTTGGCGTCAATCAGGCAGAGCGCCATCCAGTAGAGCGAATTTTCCGCAAGCTCACCCGTCTTCATCTGCTCGTACACCTGCTTGAAGCCCGAATAGGCCAGCTTGTACTCGCCACGATGGTAGTCGGAACGCGCGGTGTTGAACATGGCTTCCGCTTCCACGAGCTTTTCGGCTTCGCGTTCAAGGCTGTCCATGGACATGGGCGCCTGCGGGGCACCGCTCACCACGACCTTCTTCGCCAAGATCTTGTCGGACTTGCCGAGCAGCATGTCGAGGCGGTAAATGATTTCTTCCTGGCGGGAATCGTTGCGTTCGGATTCGTCACCCATGCGGCGAGAGAGCATGGTGATTTCAGCCATCATGCGCTTGTTCGTTGCCAACAGGGCCTTCACCGAATCCAGCTCGGCGCGCAGGGAATCGTTCTGTGCGCTCAGGTACTGAACACTGGAGTCCAGATTGCTGAGGACAGCGACCTGCACGTCGGTACCCACGGCCTTCATCTCCTGCGTACGGAGCATGGTGACCTGCGAGCAGCCGGTAAGCGCGAACGACAAAACGACCAGGCTAAGAGCCAACCGTTTCATATTCACTATTTAACCTCGAATTACTGCTTGATGTTTACGCGGAAGTTGGCACGGCGGTTCTGGGAATAGGCTTCCTCAGTTTCACCCTGGGCCTTCGGAGCTTCCTTACCGTAGCTCACGGATTCCATACGTTCGTTCTCGATACCGTAAGCAGCGAGGAATTCCTTCACCTTCATGGCACGCTTGGCACCGAGAGTGAAGTTGTAGTCTTCGGTACCGCGGGCGTCGGTATGGCCTTCGATCGTAAGCGTAAAGCGCTTTTCCTTGATCAACAGCTCACCCACCTGGGCCAGGAGTTCCTTGGCCTTTTCCGTGAGTTCAAAGCGGTCAAAGTCGAAGTACACATCTTCGCTCATGATCTGGTTGATGAGCGCTTCCAGGCGGGCACGTTCGGCTTCGAGACGTTCGGCTTCGAGGCGGGCCTGTTCGGCAGCCAGGGAGTCGGCGTTGAGCGCGGGCTGTTCCGGAGCGGCAGCTTCGGCGGCAGGAGCCGGTTCCGTAGTCGGTTCCGTCTTGGGAGGTTCTTTTTTGGCACAGCCTACAATGGCGAGACAGGCTGCACAAGAGATGATGGCGAATTTAGCGATGTGTTTCATTTGGCACCTTCTTTGGTTGTTTGTGATTTGTCTTCGTAGAACCACGACCACGTGGGCGCCGTATTCTCGCCGCCCTGCGTAATGCGTGTCACGTTCGCGCCGTCAAAGCGCATAATGTAAATCTGGTAGCTTCCGCTGCGGTTGCTGCTGAAAGCGATAAGCTTTCCGTCGGGCGACCACGTCGGATGTTCGTTGTTACCCGCGTTGCTCGTGAGCTGCATAATGTCGCTGCCGTCAAGAGCGCAGGTATAGATGTTCATCTTGCCGTTATCCATCGACGTGTAGACGATGCGGTCACCACTCGGGGACCAGCTGGCACGTTCGTTGTAGCGTCCCATGAACGTAACACGACGCATGTCGCTTCCGTCCTTGCCCATCACAAAGATTTGCGGGCCGCCACCGCGGTCGCTGGTGAACAACACTTCCGTAGCAAACGGGCTCCAAGCCGGGCTCGTCTGGTTACTTTTCAGATAAGCGAACTTGCGGGCCTTGCCCGACTCCATGTCGCCAATGTACAAGTCCGTCTTGCCGTCTTTTGTGCTCGAGAACAAGAGCTCGCCCGTCTTGGGATTCACCGCAGGGCTGTAAGTCTGGTCAAACTGCGTGAACAGCGCACGCTCCGAGCGTCCAAAGGCCTTGGTATAGAGCCTCGGGCGGTTCGTCTTGAAGTTCACGTACACAAGACCCTTGTTGCCAAGCGTCCACACGGGCATCATGCTGATGCTCGTATCGCGCGTAATTTGGTTGCGGTGGAAGCCGTCGTAATCCGAGACCACCACCTGCTTGATTCCGTCAATCTTCGAGACGTAGGCGATTCTCGTGCTCGCCACGCCGCGTTCGCCGCACAGGCGCTTGACCACCTTGTCAAAGAAGTCATGCATGGCGCGGCGCAGTTCGGACTGCGGGATAGTATAGCTTTCGCCGAGCATCAAGTCTTTGCTCTTGGAAACGTACAGGTAGCACTCCACGCGCATCTGTCCGCCCGTCTTGGGAATGACCTTGCCCGTCACGTAGTATTCGGCATGGTTCCTGCTGAACAGCGCCAAGTTGAACTTGTCCGAAGCGACCACGTCAAAACGCCCGGAGAGGTTCGCGTCGCGCGTGACAATCTGGTGCGGACGTTCTTCGTGCCAGTCGATTCCCTTCTTCTCTTCGAAGGGGACCACGCCCAGCGGTATAGTCTTGAACACCGAGATTCCCACGTCCACCGCAATCGTATCAATCGCGGCAAACGATACGCTCGCACAGGCGCACATCATCGAAACAATCAATGCAAACAGCTTTTTCATTCTCATTCCCGTAATCTGCATCAGTTCGGAGTAAAGTTAAAGTTCAACACTAGGCTCGGAGCTCGGTAGTTGGGAGGCAGCTCCGGCACCTTCGATATCTGAATCGCTCGTACCGACAAGTGGTCCCACGCCTTGTTCCCTGAAGACCTCTTGAGGATGACTCCCGTAATCCCGCCGAATCGGTCTACCGAGAACTGTACGGTCGTCTTCGCGGAACGGTCCACCTTCAAATCCTTGGGCGGCTTGAAGTTGCTCATGATAATCTTCTTGAGCTGCTCCAAGTAGACCTGCATCAGCGGATCCATGTACACGGAACCCACAGGGTCGAGGCTCGGAGCTTCCACGGCGGTCGGCAAATCCATGTCGTCAACCGGGAAGTCGTCCACGGGTTCCTCCGGAGGTGGTTCCGGTTCCGGAGGGGTATCCTCGTGGACTTCCTCGGGCTTTTCCTTCGGTTCCGGCTTGATATCGGGCGGAAGCTCCTTGTTCACCTTGGGCTTGGGCGGCTCCTTGGGCTTGGGCTCCGGGGGCTTGGGCGGAGGAGGTTGCGTCTTGGGCGGGGCGGGCGGACGGGGCTGAGCCACCTGCACCATCTCGAACACGGGAATCGGCTCCGGCTCGGACTTGAAGTTCACGTAATGGAAGGCGATGCAAGCGGCGACAACCAAGAAATGGAAGACTACCGCACACACGATAATCTTCACGAACGAGCTATCCACGTCCGAAGCGAAGTACTTTATATTCTCGTCGTTCTGATTCATTTACCCGGTTTTTCTTTGGGATTCATGGTAAGGAACCCGAGTTTGGTCACGCCCAGCTTTTGCACCTGGGTCACCACCTTCATCACAAGGCCGTAGTGGACATCCTCGTCGGAATTGATGACCACCGCCATGTCCCCGTTCCACAGGGACTTGAACACGTTGTTGAAACTGCCGAAATCCACCTGCATGTCGGCGATGTAGATTTCTTCGTTCTTGGTGATGGACACCTTCAGGAGTTTTTCCTGCTCCATGGTAGGCGCCTCGGCCTTGGGCAGGTCCACCTTGACACCCTGGCTCATGAGCGGAGCGGAGATGATGAACACGATAAGGATCGAGAACACGATGTCGATCATGTTCGTGAGGTTCATCTCCTGCTTGAGTTCTTTTCCGCGGCTACGCTTCACTTAGGCCTCCTAGCCGGCGACTTCTTCGAGGGCGAGCAGGTCGCCGCGCTTGAACAAGCTCAACACCTGGGAACCGAAGTTGAAGTAAGAGATTTCGTTCTGGCCGTTGCAGCTGGTGAAGTAGTTATAGCCTGCGGAAGCGGGAATAGCGACAACGAGGCCGCCCACCGTAGTAATCAAGGCCATGGCGATACCCGGAGCAACAACGCTCAAGTCGGCGGAGCCGTGCTGGCCAATCTGGAAAAAGGCAATCATGATGCCCCACACCGTACCCAAGAGGCCGAAGAACGGGGCTAGGTTAGAACTCGTGGCAAGGAAGCTCAGGTAACGGTCTTCGGTAAGGCGCAGGCCTTCGATGGAACGCTGGATGGTATCTTCCAGGAGGGAGGCGCGGTGCTGGATGGAGTCATAACTCACGAAGTTACTGAACTTGGAGGCTTCCTTAAGAACTTCGGCGGTCAGGCGGCGGAGCGCACTGTCGTCACCGGTTTCGCATAGTCCCTGAAGCTGCACGAACTGGGTCACCGTGCTGAACTTGCGGAAGAATTCCGCATTGGCGCGCTTGCTCTGGCGGTAGGCGATGTATTTCACGATGATAATGCCCCAAGAACCCAGGGACATCACGGCCAAAATGCAAAGTACGACAATAGTGGCGATGTCGGACTGCATCACCATTTGGACTATAGGAATGGAATTGTTCAAAAGAACCTCCCAAAAGGCTGTTTAACTACATAAGAAAAATGTAGCAAATTCATTCCGCGGAAAAGCCGCAGAAAAGAAAAAAAACTTGTACAAACAGTGTTTAGCAGGGAGGAGGGGCTAAAGGCTTTTCGGATGGAAGCTTTTGCGGTGCGCCGGAGTAAATCCGAGTTTACGTATGGCGTTCAGGTGCGCCTTGGTGCCGTATCCCGCATGGACCTCGAATCCATAGCCCGGATACGTCTCCGCTAGTTTGTCCATATAGCGGTCACGGAAGACCTTCGCGAGGATGGAAGCCGCCGAGATGCTCGCAATACGGCCGTCGCCCTTGACAATAGGCATCTGGCTCTCGGCCGGGACGCCGCGGATTTTCAAATTGCCATCTACGGCGATGAATATCTTAGACGAGAACGAGCCTTTCACTTCGATGGGGATTTCGGGGGCGGTTTCGTTCAGGCCGGACATTCCCAGGGCCTGCAAGGCACGGCGCATGGCCAAAAAGTCCGCCTCGAGGATGTTCATGCGGTCGATTTCTTCCACGGAAGCGCTCGCAATCGCATAGCAGGCGCAAGCTTCCTTGACCGCATCGTACATCGCCTCGCGCTTGGGGCGCGTGAGCTTCTTGGAGTCGTTCAGTTCGGGCATGATGTCCGGAGCCTTGAGCACTGCGGCACAGGCTACCACGGGGCCGGCAAGCGGACCGCGGCCCACCTCGTCTATCCCGACAACCAGAACGTTCTCCCCCGCTGCTGCCGAAGCAAAAAGGTCGAGAGAGCCGTTACCGCCAACGCCGTCACCGCCAAACGCGAGCGGATTGGCGGCATACTTGCGCAGCGCCACCTCCCCTTCTACCGGGGTCTCGACGTTTTCCAGGAATGCAGGCAGTTTGAATTTCATAGCTGGGCCGCGTAATCCCTAATCGTCTTCCAGTACAGATTGTGTTCCTGCTCGAGCACGCGGGCGGCAAGCACCTCCGGCGTATCGTCTTCCATCACGGGCACCTTCGCCTGGGCAAGGATGCGCCCCTGGTCGATTTCTTCGCTCACCAGGTGTACCGTCGCTCCGGATTCCTTCTCGTGCGCGGCAACTACAGCCTCGTGCACATGGATTCCCCAGAATCCCTTGCCCCCATACTTGGGCAACAGTGACGGGTGGATATTCAAAATGCGGTTTTCCATACGGCGAACAATGCAAACAGGCAAAGCCTTCATGTACCCCGCCAGAATCAAAAGGTCCACATCATAGCGATTGAGCACATCCATCAACGCGGCCTCGTATTCCGCGGCTACCGGATGAGTTTTCCCCGAAATATGGTACACGGGAATCCCGTACTCTTTCGCATGTTCTACGGCACCGCACGTTCCGTTGTTCGTAATCAAAAACTTGCACTGTGCTTCGAGGTCTCCCTCGCCGATATGGTCAATAATAGCTTTAAAATTGCTTCCGCCACCGGAAGCCATCACTCCGATTTTCAACATGGGGCCAAAGATAGTTATTTATGGTCGATTCCGGGGGGCGTGCGCAGGTAGTAGACGGCGCACGGGACTACGACCGAAAGGATATAGACCGCGGCGCTCAGGTACACGAACCAGGATTCGAAAGTGACTTCGATAGGGACAAAAAAGGCTTTTACCGCCATAAAGGCGACAATGACCAACAGTCCCGGAATCATGTGGGCAACAAGCTTATTCATACGTTAAAAGATAACACAAAATACACGCTGGTAAACACTTTTTCATTGTTAATTATTCGTTATCCTCCATTAATTGTTAATTTTTACCCCGAAAATTAACCCTATTCATGGAAATAACTATGAGCATTAAAGAATACCTCGCCGGCGCCAAACAGGCCGGTTCCGTCCAGAAGCTGATGACCCCGGGCCTCGCTGTGGAATTTATCCAGCCCTGGTACACCCCGCTTTCTACGACTCCCTCTACCACAGGTATTGCTGTCGGCGGTATCGGCTCGACATTCACCGCCACGCCTGCTGGCACCACTCCCGTGATGAACGTGATGCCGGGCGTGCAGGTCCGCACCGAAAAGCCCTCCGACCTCCGTTTCAACAACTTCTTCTTCCGCGAATCCGTGATTGGCGCGAAGGCAGCGCTTGAAATCGGCGACTTCGCCGGCTTCACGCAGATGCTCGCCAAGTACCCGCTCGTGGATGCCAAGGGCGAAGCACTCTTCAGCGCCGCTGAACTGGCCAACCAGAAGAAGGCCGAAGCCAAGCTCAACAAAGCCATCGCCGAAAAGGATTTCTTCAAGAACAATGCCGCCGCGTTTGAACGCTGGCACATCGAATGGAGCGACCGCACCGCTGCCCTCCTGAACAAGGCCGGCGCCGAACTCAACCGCAGCGCCGTCATCGACTTCTTCAACGGTGTCGTGGGCGAAAAGGTCGTGCGTCAGGGAGCCCTCACCGCCGCGTGGGCAAACGACAGCGAATTCTTGGGTCAGGCCGGTTACGATGCCGCCAAGATGCAGTACGCCGCCCTCTATCCGGTGAGCGAAACCACGTACGAAGGCAAGGGCGTGCAGATTACCAAGACCCAGTCCAGCTATGTGACTCCGGGTGACGAACGCCTTTCTAGCCTCCCGGTGAACGCTACCGTGTTCACTCTCGAAAATACCACCAAGGAAACCCGCGAAATCACGATCGTGCAAGTGCAGGACTGCATCGCCGGTTACATGGCCAAGAAGGACCGCCAAGGCGTTCAGGATTCTAGCTTCGTGCTCGTTCCGTCTGCACGTTTCCCGAAGGGTGTCAAGTTCAGCAAGCAGGCGGGCGACGGTCGCGAAGTCCGCGGTCTCGAATTCTACAACGAAAAGCCGCTCGCCGAAAGTGACTTCAACGGTTGCATGGGCGTGTCTGTCGCTTGGAACAAGAAGGACAACCTGAACGTTTCCGTGAAGCCGATGTTCTACCAAGATGACGCTGCCAGCGTGCTGAAGGGCGCTCTCCGTAGCGGTCGTGTTTGCGAAGCCTGGGTCAAGAACGTTTACAGCGGTCGCGAAACGATGGCCGGAGCCGTTGCCGTTACCGCAGTTCTCAAGCCGAAGCAGAAAGTCAGCTTCCAGTTCAACCTGGTGCTCGACTTCCCCGAAATCAAGCTGAACAAGCTTACTTCTGCCAAGAAGTACACCACATTCTTCCCCGAAGCTTATGGCCGCGTAGGCGCTATCCTCGAAGAAGCCCTCGCCGCCGACAAGAATATGGACGCTCGCCTCAAGGCGTTTGAAGCGCTCGTTCCGAAGAAGGCCGTGGCCAAGCTCTACAAGACGGCTGCCAAGCAGGACGAATTCAAGAGCCTTGCCATCAACACGCTCAGCTTCCTCGCCGAAGCCACCGTGTGGGACAAGGACGACCGCTTCTTGGTCCGCGAATGCGCCGACTATCCGTTCTTCAACTCCCTCGACGTTTACTTCTACGGCAGCTTCAGCCTGATGGCCCTGATGCCGCGCCTCGACGGTGTGGTGATGAAGCGCTTCGGTGATGCTATTCTCGCCGTGAACGACAACCGTCGCCGCCACCACGAATACGTGAACCACCCGTTCGCCGACCTGCCGGACCCGAAACTCGAAGGCCCGCGCGCCGTGCGTGGCGCCGTGATTCACGACCTCGGAAGCCCCTTCGACGCTGAACCCGATGCCTACGACTGGCACAACGTGAAGGAATGGAAGGATCTCGCTCCGAAGTATGTGCTGATGGTTCTCCGTCACTACGTGAAGACGCAGGATATCGAAAACCTGAAGGATTGCAAGGAAGCCGTTTACGCCGCCATGCAGTACCTCGAAAAGATGGTGAACGAAGGTGAAAACTTCCCACTCACCCACGGTACCGACGACACGTTCGACAACCTCTCCAGCCACGGCATTTCCGTGTACTGCGGTAGTCTCTGGATTGCAGGCCTCCGCGCAGCAGCAAAGATTGCCGAAATCCTCGGCGACAAGGCACAGGCCGACACTTGGAACGCCAAGGCCGATGCCGCCAACAAGGAATTCGACGAAGCATTGTGGGACGAAGCCGAAGGCTACTACCACTTCTTCGTGACCCCGATGGAAGCAAAGGACGTTGTGGCAGACAAGCTCCCGCAACTCGCCGACGCCATCAAGGAAACGCTCGCCATCGACGGCAGCGACGTGAAGGCCGCCCTCAAGGCCATCAACGAATGGCTGAACGCAGGCGAAATTCCGAGCGACGTGGAACTTTCCAAGAACGAACTCCGCGGTCTCAAGAAGGCATGGCTCACCGCCCAGTGCAAGGACGCCTTTACCGCCAGCTGGAACGCAAAGATTGCGAACGACTGCGACGACGTCTTTGCCGACTCGATGCTCGCCGACACTTACCTCCGCCTGCTCGGCCTCAAGCCCATCAGCGACGAGAAGAAGGCCAAGGCCAACCTGCTCCGCGTCTACAACACGAACTACAAGGCCAACAGCCCGCTCATCGGTGCCGCCAACCTCGTGCGTAAGGACGGCTCTCCGCTCGACGAATTCAACTTCCAGGCTCACGACGTGTGGATTGGCATCCAGTACAGCATCATGTGCGCCATGATGCACCACGGCCTCGAAAAGCAGGCAGCCGACATGGGCGATTCCATGATCCGCAACCTCTACGAAGAAGCCCGCATCCCGTTCGCCGCTCCGGAAGGATTCAACGGTTCCTGCCGCCTGCACCCGGAAGCACTCGTGAAGGCCTTCGGCTTAAGCGCCACCGCCGCAGACAAGATGCACAAGGAACTCCTGAAGAAGGGCGCCCTCCTTGCCGACAGCCGCATCAGCCCGAAGCTCCCGCGCAACCTGCCCGCCTTTACGAAGGCATTCGGCAGCATCGCGAAGGCAAACAAGGTTGAAGCAAGCGCGCTGTTCATGCTGCTCCACAGCACGGCACTCAAGTACACCGCCGGCAAGTACTTTAGGCCTGGTATGGTGTTCGCGCTCCTGTACTAGTGAGACCGCTCGCTTAGTGTGTCATTGCGAGGGGCATATAGCCCCGAAGCAATCCATAGAACATAAAACAGGCGCTCCAAACGGAGCGCCCTTTTTGTTTTATAGATTGACATTCATCACAAAACCACCCCATTTTATAATTTTTTCTGTTCATTCTGCCCATATTTAAGTTATTTCTAAAATGGAGCTATTAGGATTTTAATCGAGGGGAGGCAGTTATGGCTTGTAACAAAAAGAACCAAGGATTTTGGGGTAAAGCCATATTGTCTCTATTCCTCGGGATAGTTCTCATCAGTTGCGCTGGTACGGATTCTTCGGCTCAAAAGAAGGGGAATTCATTAGTAACAGAACAGAAACTTCCCGAATATGCCACAGAATATTGGTACAATGGAAAGCCCAAAACTATACTAACAGGCATTCTTTATAAAGATAATCAGGGCATTATCAGTGTGGATAGCGGGCACTCGGAAGTATATTTCGAAAATGGGAAAATTAAAGAAAAAAACGACTGGAGGGCCAAGCAACCCGTTGCAAGCAAGCAATGGAACGAAAATGGAGCGTTGGTACTTGAGTTTGTTTTCCCCAAATATATCAAAGAATATTGGAGCAACGGAAATACAAAACAAATAGCAACGGGCAGCCTTTATCGAAACAATCAAGGCAAAATCCAAGTGGATAGCGGGCACTCAGAAATTTATTTCGAAAGCGGGAAAATTAAGGAACAGAACGACTGGAAAAACAAACAGCCCATAGCTAGCAAAAGATGGAATGAAAATGGAATACTGATAATAGAACTGGACTATCAAAAAAAATGCACCGAATACTGGGATAACGGAAAAATAAAACAAAAAGGAACAGGAATCCTATTCAGGGAAGACGGTTCAAACAACTGCAGTGTAGATAGCGGGCGCTCGGAGTTTTATTTTGAAAGCGGAAAAATTAAGGAACAAAAAGACTGGAAGGACAAGCAGCCCGTTGCTCAAAAAGAATGGAACGAAGATGGAACATTGATAAAGGAAACCGTGTTCCCCGATTATTTCAAAGAATACTGGAGCAATGGAAAATTAAAATTGATTTTGACAGGCCTTCTTTATAAAGATAATCAAGGCATTCTCTGGATGGATAGCGGGTGGTCAGAAGTTTATTCGGAAAGTGGAAATCTTCTAGAGCAAAAAAAATGGAAGGACAAATATGTTGTCGTATGCAAGAAATGGAACGAAGACGGAGTGTTGACAAAAGACATAAATTTCCCAGAATCTCTTAAAGAATACTGGGACAATGGAAAAATAAAAGGAACGGGAGCAGGCCTTATTTATAGAGACAATCAAGGTAATTTCAGTATGGATAGCGGGCACTCGGAAACATATTTTGAAAATGGAAAAATACACCAGCAAAACGACTGGAAAAATAGACAGCTCGTTGTTCAAAAAGAATGGAACGAAAAGGGTGTGCTAATCAGAGAATCTGATTTCCCAAAATATGTAAAAGAATATTATGATAATGGGAAAATAAAGAAAGAGATAACAGGACTATATTGGACTTCTCCGACTAAAGTCGACGTAGAAAATGGTTCTATAAAGGAATACTATGAAAACGGGCGGATGAAGCAACATTCTATCTACAAAGAAAAAGAACTCTATTCCTATAAGGAATGGCGAGAAAACGGAACCTTGACTTATGAATGGGATATCACGACAAGCTATTTCAAGCAGTATAACGAAAAAGGAACCCTTCTTCTAGAAATAAAAGGATATACAGGCAAAAAGGGAGATACGATAGAGAACGGCTATTCAAAAATGTACTTCAATAACGGGAATCTTCAATTCCAAGAAGAATATAAAGATAAAAAAAAGATAGGCCAAAAAATATGGCATGAAAACGGAAAACTAGAATACGAATTTTTGTTCCCGAAATACGAAAAGATTTATTCCAGCAACGGTAATCTACATATTGAAAAAAAGGGAACATTATATTACGACGACCAGAACAAAATCCAAGTACAAGACGGATCCTGGAAAGCATATTACGACAACGGACAACCGAGTGTACATGAAAACTACAAAGAAAAAAAACTGACCGACCAAAAAATATGGTATGAAAATGGGATCTTAAAGAAAGAAGGCGATGTGTCAAAAGGATTTCATAAAGAATATTACCCTAGCGGCAAAATTGCCAAGGACGTTTCAGGGAAATTCCACTACAAAGACAACACTGTTATTTTAGAAAACGGCACCAAGCGATCCTGGAGCGAAGACGGAACTCTAAAAATCGATCTTGTTTTCCCGAAATACGAAAAACTTTATTTTGATAACGGATCACTTTTTGTTGAAGAGGTGGGAACTTTATACTATGACGACCAAAATAAAATCCAAGTACAAGACGGCTTCGTAAAAATATATTGTGAAAACAAAAAACCAAAACTACAAAAAAATTATAAAGATAGGAAACTAGTCGGCAAAACGGTGTGGAATGCATCCGGGATCGTAACTATCTCTGCAGAACTGCCAAACCGCTACAGGGAATTTTACGATGACGGAAAAATCAAGATAGAAGTCACCGGAACCATTATCGAAGAAAACGAAGGATTCAAAATAAAGGATGGCGTATATAACGAATACGACCCCAACGGGAAAATCACTAATTCTGCGACCTACAAGGATTTCCAGATAATTTCTGAATGATAGACCATTAGAAACTAATAATCAAGTCGTTTTTCGGAAATGAAGAATATCAAAAAGGCGCCCCATATGGAGCGCCTCTTTTTTTACATTCGTTGATTATTCGGAAATAGAATAACGCGGAATATTCGAAATTCTGAGCTGGTCGTATGCACCCGATGTCGTCAGGGCTTCGGAAAGTCCGACACCTTCCATGCAGCAATATGACTTGTAGCCAATCACAAGCAGGTTTTCGAAAGGTATGTCACGATTGGCCGGAAGATAGCTTTCAGCGTGCTGAACACGGGCAACTTCCTTACCATTCAGCCAAACGCTCATGTAGCCGTCTCCCCACTGACCGGCGATTAAATTCCAGCCACTATCAAGAGCCGCTTCACCACGGACAAAGTAATGGATATCAGCATGGTTCTTCTGGAAAACCAGCTGACCATTCTGATACAGGAACTGGACACGGGAACCGTCGTTGCCCAAAAGGGTTCGAGCCGGCTTGTTGGTAAAATCGCTGCCGGGACGGAACCAGAATTCCACCGTGCCCGCGGCCATGGGTTCAATCATATTGATACCAAGCGGAGCAACCTCGCCGTCTTTCAGTGAAACTGCCTTTCCGCAAACGCCATCGACCAATTCGCCTTCTAAATAAATCGTTTCCAATTCATCCATGAACAAAGTATTATCATCCATTGCAAGAGCGGGGGATTCGCACTTGCCCGGATAGGTCGAAGCTACCGGAGCCTCAGCATTGTTGAAATAGGCCGCGACGCCCAAGAAGTCAAAGTTTTGCCACAAGGAAACCGAGGAGTCCGTTACAGAGGAATCCTTATCCACCAAAACCGCGGAATCTTCAGGGCTAGTAGCAGGCGTATCAACATTCACATCAACGGAATCGTCATCCAAAGGATCTTCCGTAGGAGGGACAACATCCAAAGTATCCGTTTCTACGACAACTTCTTCACCATCATCGACATTTTCCATACTATAGCGAGGAATGTTCGATATACGGAACTGGTCAAACGCACCGGAAGTAGTCATGCCTTCGTACTGGCCGGGACCTTCCATGCAGCAATACGACTTGAAACCGATAACGAGAAGGTTTTCGAAAGGCTTGTTGCGCATGGCAGGCACATAACCGTGCTCGTGTTTCATACGGGCAACCATCTTGCCGTTAACCCACAAGCTCATGTAGCCGTCACCCCACTGGCCGGCAACCAAATTCCAGTCATTTTCAAACGTGACTGCGCCATTCACAAAGTAATGGATATCGGCATGGTTCTTCTGGAAAAAGAGTTCCCCATTCTTGTAGAAGAAATGCACACGGGCACCATCGTTACCCAAAAGGGTTCGTGCCGAGACATCGTAGAAGTCTTCTCCCGGACGGAACCAGAATTCCACCGTTCCGGCTTTCATGGAATCAATCAGGTTAACGCCGAGCGGAGCCACTTCTCCATCCCTCAACAGGAGAGCCTTCCCGCAGACACCCTCCACCAATTCGCCTTCCTGGTAGATCGTTTCCAGTTCGTCGAAATAGCGTGTATTGTCGTCCATTTTCAATGCGGGGGATTCGCAGCGGATTTTCGAAGGAGTCGAAGAGCTAATGTCAAACTTGCCTTCTTCGGCAGCGGCCTCAAAATACTCCGGCACGCCCTCTTCGGCTAGCGTACGCCATAAGGTCGCATTTGAATTGTTGAAATTATCCAAAGCCTGTTCTGCCCCACCCGCAGAATCATTGGAACTACAAGCAAAAAATACAAATGAGCTCAGGATGAGGCTGCAAAGAATTTTTTGTTTCATTTATTTCCTCCTTTATTTCCCCCAAATTACAGATAAATATATGTTTTTTTCCGGGGAATTATACGGAATGGGAAAAAATTGTATCTTTTACTACATGAAACGTGCACTTATTACAGGTATTACAGGCCAAGACGGATCCTATCTAGCGGAATTTCTCTTGGAAAAAGGCTACGAAGTCTACGGACTTGTCCGCCGAAAGAGCAAACTGGACTTCAACAACGCCGAACACCTCAAAGGCAAAGTCACCTTTATTTTCGGAGACATGACGGACTCCGCGTCCCTCATCCGAGCCATGGAAATATCCAAGCCCGACGAGATTTACAACCTCGCCGCCCAGTCCTTCGTCACGACGTCGTGGGAAACCCCGCTTTCTACGGCAGACATCAACGCCATCGGCGTGACCAAGCTCTTGGAAGCGGTCAGGCTCTGCAAGCCGGACACCCGAGTGTACCAGGCCAGCACCAGCGAGATGTTCGGCAAGGTGCAAGCCATCCCGCAAAACGAAGAAACTCCTTTCTACCCGCGCAGCCCTTACGGAGTGTCCAAGCTGTACGGTCACTGGATTGCCAAGAACTACCGCGAAAGCTACGGCATGTTCGCCTGCTCGGGCATCCTGTTCAACCACGAATCGGAACGCCGCGGCGCCGAATTCGTGACCCGCAAAATCACGATTGCCGTTGCAAAGATCAAGGCCGGCAAGCAGGACGTGCTGGAACTCGGCAATATGGACGCCAGCCGCGACTGGGGTCACAGCGCCGACTACGTTCGCGCCATGTGGCTCATGCTGCAGCAGGACAAGGCCGACGATTTCGTCATCGCCACGGGCAAGACGCACAAGGTTCGCGAGTTCGTCTACCTTGCGTTCAAGGCTGCCGGCATGGAAATCGAATTCCACGGCGAAGGCGAAAAGGAATACGCCACTCTCAAGGGTACGGACAAGGTTGTCGTAAAGGTAAACCCGCAGTTCTTCCGCCCAGCCGAAGTCGATTTGCTCATCGGCGACGCTAGCAAGGCAAAGAAAGTCCTTGGCTGGGAACCCGAAATCAGCTACGAGCAGCTGGTACAGCGCATGGTCGCAAGCGACATTAAACTCCTCGCCGAAGGCAAGATTTAATGGATACTTTAGTCATCGGGGCAAGCGGTTTTGTCGGTGGCTACCTGGTAAGGGAACTAGAAGCCGCAGGGCACAAGGTGACCGCAGTGGACATTCCGGAGGTCAACCTCCTGGACCGCGATGGCATTGACGCCCTGTTGCAAAGAACCAAGCCCGGCTACGTCGTGAATCTCGCCGCCATCAGTTCCGTAGGCGCCTCCTGGAAAGACCCCGTATCGACGATACAGGTAAACGTTGTCGGCACCATCAACTTGCTCGATGCCATTGTCAAGCATGCACCGCAGGCGAAGACTCTCCTCATCGGAAGTGCAGAGGAATACGCCCAGACCGCCGAAATGAACGTGACCCTCAGAGAATCCAGCGAGCGCGAGGCCAGCAGCCCCTACGGAATATCCAAGATTGCGCAGGAAAATTTTGCCGAACTCTACCGCAAGAAACACGGAATCAAGGTTGTATGCACCCGTTCGTTCAACCACACGGGTGTCGGGCAGAAGACGACATTCGCCCTCCCGAGTTTCGTAAAGCAGGTGGCAGACATCGAAAAGAGCGGGCAACCCGGCACTATCAAGGTCGGGAACCTCAGCGCATGGCGTGACTTCTCGGACGTGCGCGATGTAGTGCACGTCTACCGCATGCTGCTGGAGAACGAAACGGCATACGACGTTTACAACGTCGGTTCCGGAATCGCCCACAAGGTCGGCGATCTCTTGGATACCATCATCGGTTTTGCCTCCGTCAAGATCGAAACAATCCAAGATCCCGAAAAGATGCGCCCCGTCGACATTCCCTACCAGTGCTGCGACAACTCGCGCATCGTGCAGTTAGGCTACTGGAACGGCACCAAAATCGAAGACACTCTAAAGTGGATGTTCGAACATGAAATCGGAACCGAGAATCGCAATTGACGCCCGCATGGTGAGCCGCTCCGGCATCGGCACCTGCATCCAGCATTGGCTCAGGGATGTCGGCTACAGCACAGCACTTGGCGACCCGAAGGATCTTGAAGACTACAAGGATTCTGTTCCTGCCCAGATTCCCTTTATCAGCGGAATCTATGGTTACAAGGAGCAGCTAAAGTTCCCCTACAGTGCGCTCCGCAAGGAAAAGCCCGACGTATTGCACGTCCCGCACTGCAACGTGCCTCTGTTTTTCCGTGGCAAGATGATGGTGACCATCCACGATCTCACCCACCTTGTCTATCCGGAATTCCTGCCATCCAAGATTGTCCACCTGTATTTCAAGTTCATTTTCTGGTTCGTCTGCAAGCGAGCAAACCGCATCATGACGGATTCTGAAAGCACCAAGAACGACCTGATCCGCTTTTACAAGGCGGATGCAAGCAAGATGACGGTCGTCCCGCTGGGCGTTGGCAAGGAATTTGTCCGCAAGAGTCGCGAAGAAGTCGACTACCTGTACGAAAAGTACAACATTCCCCGCGACAAGAAAATTCTGCTTTACGTCGGGAACCTGCTCCCCCACAAGAACTTAAACATGCTCCTGGAAGGTTTTGCCCGCATGCAGGGCCGTGAAGATTGCCGTCTCGTGCTTGTAGGCAAGGCTTTCGAAGGCCGCACGCGCGACACCCGTGAAAAGGATTTGGGAATCGAAGATCTCACCATCCACGCAGGCATGGTGAGCCAGGAAGACCTGGTGAACTTCTACAACCTTGCCGACCTTTTCGTACTGCCATCGCTGTACGAAGGGTTCGGACTCCCCGTGCTCGAAGCGTTCGCCTGCGGTACGCCCGTGGCGTGTTCCCACGTTTCCTCGCTCCCCGAAGTCGGTGGCGACGTGGCAAAGTACTTTGACCCGAAAAATCCCGAAAGCATTGCGCGCACCTTGGAAAGATCCATTGACGACAAGGGAAAATACGACAAAGAGATTGACGCCTGGGTGAGCAAGTTTACATGGGAAAACAGCGCCAAGCAAATTCGTGAAATAGCCACGGAACTTGCTGCAAAATAAAGGTACGGAATGCAGCAGGGCTCGGCAAAAAAGATTCTTTCCAACTTGTTGAAGGTCGCCATCAGCGTCGGCGGCCTCGCCTATATCTTCTGGAAAGTTCCATTTGCCGAGGTTTGCGGACACTGGACCGCACAGGCGCTGCCCTGGATACTGCTCATCCTGTTCTGTACCGTGTTCAGCATGATCATCCAGGCAAACCGCTGGCGAGGACTCTTGCTCGAAGAAGGCAAGAAGATAAAGTTCCGCACCTTTTACGCCTATATAGCCCTCGGATATTTTTTCAACAACCTGCTCCCGAGCGGATTCGGCGGTGACGCCGTCAAGACCATCGCCTTCGGCAAGCGCTTCGGAAACATCGCCAACTCGGTCGCAGCCGTCGCCATCTCGCGCGTGATGGGCCTCCTCGCCATGTTCCTCTGCTTCTTTGCGACGCTCCCCTTCGTCGTCGCACGTTACGACATCCCGGCCATCTACACCGGGGCCGTCTGCGCCGTTGCGCTCGTCTCCGTCCTCGTGATTGTCGGCGGTCTATTCTCGGACAAGATAAAGCTCCCTGCAGGGCTTACCGCCAAGGTGCCATTCCTGCTCAAGTTGCAAGACGCATTCTCCATTTACCGCGGGTACAAGAAAGCATTCCTGCTTTCGGGACTCGATTCCATCTGGCTGCAGATTTCATCCATCGCCATCCACTACGCCTATTTCCAGGCAGTGGGCGTTCCCGTGGACCTTGCAACAATTACCGTATTCATGACCATCACCATCACGGTCTCGATGTTGCCGATTTCGGTGAACGGCATTGGTTTGCGCGAAGGCGTGAACGTGAGTTTATTTACAGGCCTGCTCGGGATTCCCGCCGACATCGTCCTTGCGGCAGCGCTCATCGGCTACATTCCCATGCTGTTCCAGGCGGCACAAGGCGCAGCCGTGCTTGCCGTTTACGGAAAAAAGAAATAAAAAAATCCGCAGGATTTTCTCCAGCGGATTCTTCTACAACATCACTTAAGTGAAACGATTTTTCGTCTTTCTTATTCCCACACTTCGGTTTTGAGTTCGCGGTCCCACATGGCCTTGATGACATCGTCCACATTCTTGCCCTCAAAGAGGAGAGCATGGACGGCATTCACGATAGGCATTTCGACACCGAGCTTGTCAGCAAGGGCCTTGGTGCTCTTGCAGGTGGGCACGCCTTCGGCCACCATCTTCATGCCGGCGAGAACTTGTTCAATCGTCTCGCCCTTACCGATGTGTTCGCCCACATAGCGGTTACGGCTATGCTGCGAAAGGCAGGTCACGATAAGGTCGCCCATACCCGCAAGCCCTGCAAAAGTTTCGGGCTTGGCGCCAAGCGCCTTGCCCAGGCGGCACATTTCCGCCTGGCCGCGGGTAAGAATCGCTGCACGGGAATTATCGCCAATCTTGTACTTGCCGCTCGCCTCGAGTCCGTAGAGCACGCCGGAGGCAATCGCAATCACGTTCTTCACAGAACCGCAAAGTTCCACTCCCACGATATCGGTAGAGCTGTAGACTCGCAGGTAAGAGCAGCTCATGACTTTCTGAACAAATTTTGCAGACTCCTCGTTCACGCAGGCGGCCACGATAGCCGTGAGGATATGGCGGCTAACTTCTTCAGCATGAGACGGACCGCTGAAAGCAACCATCTTGTCGTCAGTAAGCCAGGGAACGTTTTCAAGGAGCACTTCGCTCATCAGCTGGTTCGTGCCTTCAAGAATACCCTTGGTCGCACAGACTACAATCGGTTCCTTGCCCTTCACCGGGGTCCACTTGCCCAAATTCTTGGCAACACCGCCCATAAACTGCGAAGGAACCACAATAAGAACCATGTCGCAGCCTTCAAGAGCAGCATTCATGTCGGTCGTGTACTTAAAATCAGCCGGGAAAATCACACCAGGCAGTTTGTCCTTATACTGGTGCTCCGTCGAAAGCAGGTCAACTTCAGCCTGAGAGTTCGTCCAAAAGGACACATCGCACTTATTTTCGTAAACCACTTGGCCAAGAGTTAAGCCCCAGCCGCCTGTACCTAAAACTGTAACCTTCATAATGAAATTCCTTTCCTACAATCTACTTTTTTCTCTTGCTTCCAAATCCGTTTTCAGTGCCGTTCATGAGGCGCTTGATATTCGCCCTATGCTTAACTATAACAAAAACCGCGACCAAAAGGCAAGTAATCCACAGTCCCAAATTGATTTTTTCGGGCGGAAACGGCATTTCGAAGTATCCGAGTGTCGAAATGACGCCAAGCGCGACGCAGGCGCCGATGCTCCCGACCGAGACGTACTTCGTCGTGGCAGTCAGCACGACCCATACGCCGAAACTCGCAAGTGCGGTAATCGGGCAAAGCGCAAGGAACACGCCGAGCGCGGCAAGCACGCCCTTACCCCCACGGAACCCGGCAAAGCAAGTGAAGCTGTGACCGAGAATCACAAGAATACCCGCCACCAGCGGAATCCAGTGCGAATAGTCCGCACCACCTGCAGCCACCTGCATTTCGCAGAGCCGCATGGCAATCCACGGGCCAAAGAATCCCTTGAGCAAGTCCAGGAACACCACAGGAAGCGCAGGTTTCCAGCCCAACACGCGGAACGTGTTGGTGAGCCCCGCATTCTTGGAGCCGTAGTCCCTAATGTCGAACGCGCGGCCCTTTGCGAGTTTTGCTATCCAGATCGCGCTGGGGATCGACCCCAGCAAGTACGCTATTGGAAGACTCAGTAAACTGTGCAAGTTCTTCATCCTTTCTGAGAGTTAACTTCTGGTCGAAATTCAGGCGGAGCGGAGCGCCCTGCAACTGGAATTCCTCATAAAACTTCTTGAGCAAGTAACGCTTGTACGACTCGTCCACCAATTCCGGTGTACGGGTCTCGATGGCGATGACGGGCGGTTCCACCATAATCTGGCAGGCGCGGGTCAGCGCGACAACGCGGGCATTGTGGCTCGGAGGAGCCTTTTCCTGCAAGAAATTTGCAAAGCTTTCGGCGACACGGTCACGACCGAGCACACGGCGGCAGTTGGCATAGACCGTCTGGATGGCCTGGATAACGCGGTTCACGCGCTGGCCTTCCTTGGCGCTGATCGAGATAATCGGAACGTATTCGAGCATCGGCTCGCGTTCGAGGAATTCCTTCACCATGTGATCAAAAGACTTGTCGTTCTTGTTCGGGAGGATATCCCACTTGTTCAAGACGACCACGAGCCCCTTGCCGGCCTTGCGGATTTCGGTAATGATGCGGTAGTCCTGGATTTCCAGGCCACGGGTGCAGTCCACCATCAACACGGACACGTCGGAACGGCGGATGCTTTCGAGCGTGCGCATGTTGCTGAACGTTTCCACCTCGTCCTCGACCTTGGCCTTCTTACGGAGCCCGGCCGTATCGGTCACCACGAACTTCTGGCCGTCGACTACAAAATCGCAGTCGATGGAATCGCGGGTCGTTCCGGGAATATCGGAGACCACGGCGCGTTCCTCGCGCAAAAGGCAGTTCAGCAGAGTGCTCTTGCCGGCGTTCGGGCGACCAAGGATGGCAAAGCGGATGGGACGTTCCTCGCGGCGTTCACCCAGCACGGGCGTCGGCAGCACGGAGATAACCTCGTCCAAAAGGCTCAGGCAGGCATAGCCTGTCAGCGCACTGATGGTGCGAGGTTGACCAAAACCGAGTTTCAGGAACTCATAGCTTTCCTGACGGTCACGCTGGTTTTCGCTCTTGTTCGCGACCAGGATGACCTTCTTGTCGAGCTTGCGGACAAGGCGGGCGAACTGCTGGTCGAGTTTGGTGATGCCCACGCGGACATCCACCATGAAAAGCACCAGGTCCGATTCGTTCACGGCATTAAAAATCTGCTTACGGACGCTATCCGCAAGGACGTCGATGGAATCGTCCGGCAGGAATCCGCCGGTATCCACGACAACAAACTCATGGCCCTTGTAGTTCGCATTCTGGTAATGGCGGTCGCGGGTCACACCGTCACGGTCGCTCACGACTGCTGCCCTACGGCCAAGGATGCGGTTAAACAAGGAGGACTTCCCTACGTTCGGACGTCCGATAATGCAAACTACGGGTAATTTCATCGCCCTCAAATATAGAAATTGTGGCTAGTGGTTGGTGGTTTGTGGCTAGTGGTTAGGGAATAACCCCATTTATTTATCACCCTATCCTCTTCTACCCAGAATAATATATCTTTGTAATGGATTTATTTAGAGTTTTTCCCCAGGTGGGAAAGACATAGCGAGGATATATTGGCTTCCATAAACGGAAAGACAGAAACGCTCTGCATTTTCGGGCAACCCGTCGGGCACAGCAAGTCTCCGCTGATGCACAATGCGCTGTTCAAAGAGCTCGGCATCAACGCGGCATACCTGCCCTACGCCCCTGAAGGCAAAGACTTTGACGAGGCCATACGCGGATTCAAGGCTATGAAGTTCCGCGGGGCAAACGTCACCATACCGTACAAGACTCAATTCATCGATACCGCGACGGGAGCACCTCGCCTTGTCGACGAGCTCAGCCCCATCAGCCGCTTCACGGGTAGCGTGAACACGCTTTACTGGAAAGACGGCATTGTCGGCGGCACCCTGTGCGGGACAACGACAGACCCCTACGGCTGCATCAGGAATCTGGAAGAACACGGCGTGGAACCGAGCAACACGACTGTCGCCCTACTCGGGAACGGCGGTGCAGCAAAGGCCATCGCCTACACTCTGGTGGAACAGGGCAACAAGCTCACCATCGTCTGCCGCAGCAGGGAAAAAGGCGAAGCACTGGCCAAAGGTTTAGGCGAAGGCGTCCAGGTGGTCACCTTCTCCGAATTTGCCGACGTGTCTGCCAACAACAAGATTATCATCAACGCGACATCGGTGGGCATGAGCCCCAATGTTGATGAAAGCCCACTCCCGGCAGAATGCCTGCACAGCGACCAGGTGGTCTGCGACATCGTCTACACGCCTCCTCGCACAAAACTTTTGCAAATGGCCGAGGCCAAGGGATGCAAGGTTGTCACCGGCGAAGGCATGCTGGTCCACCAGGGCCTCGAAAGTTTCAAAAAATGGTTTCCCGCAGAGACCGCAAACCAAACAACAAGTTTCCTCGTGAATGTCATGCGCAAGGGATTACAGGATTAAGATGAAAAAGAATTTATTCTTCACCGGATTCATGGCCAGCGGCAAGAGCCGTACCGGCCGATCCCTCGCCGAACGTTTGGGTCGCCCGTTCATCGACACGGACAACGTCATCGTGGAGCGCGCAGGCAAGTCCATCACCGAGATTTTTGAACAGGACGGAGAAGCCGCATTCCGCAAGCTGGAGCACGACGTCATCGCAGAAATTGTCAAAAGCAACAACCCGCACGTGATATCCCTCGGCGGCGGGGCGCTGACGCAGCCCGACAACCTCAAGATTATCCGCGAAAACGGGACCATCATCCGCCTGTGGGCCAAGCCCGAAGTCCTTTCGGAACGCATCGGGCGCAAGAACACGCGCCCGCTACTCGCAAATCTAAGCGACGAGGAACGCCTTGCAAAGATCAAGGTGATGCTCAAGGAAAGGGAAAAGAACTACGCCTGCGCCGACTTCAGCGTCGAAAGTTCCAACGAGAGCAGCGAGGGGCTTGTCATCGAGCATATCCTGCACATGCTGCGCTTCTGGGAAAACCACGCGCTGGATGTCTACCCCAGCGAAGGCGGACGCTACCCCATCTTCATCGGCAAGAACATCATCCCCGCGGCAGGCGCCATGCTGGAAGGCCTCCACCTCGCAGACGAATACGAATTCCTCATCTGCACGGACACTTCCATCGCAAAGGCTCAGCACCAAACGCTTGCCGAACTGCGCGGGCAGGCAAGGCACTGCCCCATATTCAAGTTCCAGGCCGGTGAACGCAACAAGACCTTGCACAACCTGAACCAGCTTTTCAGCTTCATGCTGCACCGCGGCTTCACGCGCAAGAGCTGCCTCTTGCAAATGAGCGGCGGCGTCGTGGGCGACATGGCCGGTTTCGGTGCCGCTACCTACCAGCGCGGAATCCCGTTCATCCAGTTCCCGACAACGCTCCTTTCGATGGTCGACAGTTCCGTGGGCGGGAAGGTGGCCGTGAACCACCCCGAAGGCAAGAACATGATCGGTGCGTTCTACCAGCCCAAGGCGGTCGTCTGCGACATTGCCGTCTTGAAGACACTGCCCGAGAACGAATACCTGGCCGGTCTTGCCGAAATCGTCAAGTATGGCGTTATCTACGACGAAGAGTTCTTCGCCTACATGGAAAATAACGTAGAACAGATAAAGGCCCACGATTTCGAGACGCTCAAGCACCTGATTTTCCGCAGTTGCCAAATCAAGGCGGAAGTCGTCGGCATCGACGAAAAGGAAAACGGGCTGAGGGCCATCCTGAATTATGGCCACACCTTCGGCCATGCCATCGAGAAGCTGACCCACTATGAAAAATTCAGCCACGGCATCGCCGTAAGCCTCGGTATGCGCGTAGCGGCAAGGGCCGCCGTGCTGCTCGGCAAGATGGACAGCGCCGCGGAAGCCCGACAGAACGCCCTCCTGGACGCTCTCGGATTCCCGAAACATTTCGCAATTGACACGGAAGCCGCATGGGACGCCATGTCCATCGACAAGAAGGCCTCCAAGGGCAAGCGTGTCTACATTCTACCGACAAAAATTGGGACCGTCGAAAAGGTGGTCAATATCGACAAGGCGATTGTCGAAAATTCCTGGAAAGCCATCCAGGGGAGTTGTAGTGTATGAGTATCTTAGTCACAGGCGGAACGGGAGCCCTCGGCTTCCACATTCTATCCAGCCTAAACGGAACATGTGAGTTATTCAGCTTCAGCGACGAACAGCCGCAGCCATGGCAAAAAGTCGACGGGGTGGAATATCTCACGGGCAACCTGCTCAACTTCAGGGATGTCCTCGAGATGATGCAGAAAGTGCAACCAACGCACATCTACCATCTCGCAAGCCAATCCTCGGTGGGGCTCAGCTACAAGAAGCCTTACGAAACGTTGAACATCAACCTGCTCGGCACGCAGACACTTCTGGAAGCCGCCCGCCAGGTTGTGCCAAGAGCAAAGATCATGCTGCTCAGCAGTAGCGAAATTTACGGACGAACCGAGCAACAGTTAACTTATCTGCACAAGGAGACCGACCTTCCCAATCCGCTAACGCCCTACGCGACATCGAAGGCCTGCATGGAACTGCTCGGAAACCAGTTCCGAAACGCCCACGGGCTCCACATCGTATTCGTGCGTCCCTTCCACTTTACGGGTCCGCACCACAGCCGCCGTTTTGCCATTCCCTCCATCACCTACCAGCTCGTAAAAATCAAGTATTACGGAGCCGAACCGGTCGTGTACAGCGGAAGCCTTGACATCAGCCGCGACGTGGTGGACGTGCGCGACGTTGCCCGCGGAATGATCCAGATTCTCGACACGGCCCCCTCTGGGGAAGTGTACAACATTTGCTGCGGGAAGGCGTACACGTTCCGCGAGCTCGTCGAAATGCTGGTGGACATCGCCGGCGTGAGCGTCGATTTCCGATTTGACCCGATTTTCGAGCGTTCCAACGACATCCCGCTGTTGATCGGCGACCCGGCAAAGATTTCGAGTATCGGCTGGAAACCCATGATTACCATAGAGGACAGCCTGACCGACCTATTCAACGAGATGGTGGTCCGCCGCCGCACGGAGCTCAAAATGGGCTACGGCAAGGACCTGCGCCTCTAAAAGAACGACAAATAACAATACGAGCGGATAAAGGGATATCCTTCATCCGCTTTCTTTTTTTATTTTTATACCTGATGAGGTTTTTTGGAAAGAGGATTCTGGTTCTTCTGGCAACCGTATTGGCCCAGGCGTCCTTCGCTGTGGACGTTGTCGCCCCTGCGGGGCAATCCAGGCCGACCTCTACCGACGATTTCATGCCCCACCCCGTCTTGACCGACGATTTCAACGAAACATGGTCCTACCAGTTCGTCTTTGACAACGGCACACGCGCTTTCGTCAACTACACACTCATGGTCGTTCCCGGTTCGGGGAGAAAAATCGGCTGCGACATGACCTTCTGGAACTTCAAGGGAAAAACCTACACCATCGGCAGGCAGTATCCTCCGGAAAGGCTCAAGGCAAACAAAGCGACCTCAACCCTCGACATCAAGGGCGAATACCTGATGCAGAACAAGCCCGGAAAGGGCCACCGAGTTCTCTTCAGCGCCAACAAGAACGGGAAATACCTGCTCGACGTCACCTTCGATACTGCAGAATCCGGCATGGTCATCGGGGACGGCGTGTGGAAAATCGGCAAAGAAAGGTTCGGGCAATACATCCACATTCCCTACGGACGCTTCAGCGGCAAGATTGCCTGCAACGATGACACTCTGAACGTAAAAGGCTATGCCTACATGGACCAGACCTGGCAAACCGTACAGGCGACAAAAATTGTAAAGCGCACAATCAATTTCAATCCGACTGCCGCCACGCCGATGTATGCTGGCCGCATAAACATCACTCCCGATGGCAAGACATTCGGATACGCCCTCCAAAAAGACGGCGGCAAGGCCAGGACGGTCACCGCAAAGTCCATTACCGATAGCGGGAAAGAATACTCCGGCGAGAAATTCCCCAAGGGGGATCTCAAGTTTTCTTGGAACGAAGACGCCGAGCCTTTCGGATTCCCCGCGACAAAGACCTACCAGAAAGCAAGCATCCTGGACAAGGTCGAGGGATGGCTAGCCAAGAAGGCTTTCAAGATTGCCGCCGGCGAAATCCTGTTCTATCGTGGCAAAAGTACAGCGACCAACGGCAAGACCGTGGACTGGTGCATAACGGGAGGCA
>JAEEGH010004371.1_pt1 | contig 36350 bp, 27 predicted proteins | sample 9134181 | NCBI WGS metagenome assembly JAEEGH01 (sample SAMN16246544, study PRJNA631951) | gut metagenome | biome: gut microbiome; feature: rumen; material: DP-attached | host: Bos | place: Iran: Karaj | collected 2018-10
GTCAGCAGTGTTAACAATTGCATTACAATTCTCTCGTGAGTCATAAACAGGATTATCAGCATCTACAGTTATTGATGTTATGTTATCGCAACGAACAAATGCCCTGTCGCTAATTGATATCACACCCTCAGGAATCGTCAACGACGTCAAGCTTCTGCAATTCTCGAAAGCATATTCGCCAATCGACGTCACGCTCGAAGGAATCGTCAACGACGTCAAGCCGCTGCAATAGGCGAAAGCATGATTGCCAATCGACGTCACGCTACGCCCTTCTATCATTTCAGGAATTACTATCGTAGCGTTGTAGTCAACCTCATGTCCACTGACGTAGCAGGTCGTTTCGTCATCATTCGCAGTATACTTGACTCCCTGCGAATCACTCACCGTGCCCGTGAACTGAGCGAAAGTTGGCGATGCTCCTGCTACCAGCAGGACAATGCCCAGTAAGTAACGATTGTTTTTCATTTACTTGATTTATTAATAATTTGAACAAGTCTACTCCTTTTATTGTCTAAATATTTTCTTCCATTGGTAATTACAGAATATAGAGGCATTGCTTCTATAACTGGCACGTAATCATCATTTTCATTTTTAATAATATTGTAAGTTATACAATAGATTCTATCTGATTTTTCCTCAACTACTTTTGTTTTCCGATACCGAATTTTTATATCTTTCATATTGCCACCTAAGAGTATAAATGCACCATATGTAAACGGATGTTCAAGCAAAGTTTCTTTTCTCATATATGCTGATAGTTTCTTTAAATCTGTCATTAATTTGGGACTATTCTTTTCTTTCAGTCCATCAAGAGTTTTAATCTCACAAATTAGCTCTTGACGAGAATCGTCATACTGGGAGTGATGATATACCAAATCAGGATAAAAACAGCTTCGTACTTTTTTCTTATTTGTATAGCCAAAAATCTTTGACAACTCTTCCAAATATTTATTTTCACAATATTTTTTGGGGACTTCAGCGTTAATAACCATATCTTCGCCTTTATACTTTATAAGATTTTCCCATTGACGATAAATCTCATATGCAAAAGTTCTTTCTGTACCATATTCAAAATCGTTATGCTTGTTTATAACACTACTTAAATTAGAAATAAGCTCTGGAGACACCAAGCAGATTGCTTGTAACAAAGTTATTAGGCTATTAGGTATCATAAACTTTTATTTTGATGCCTCCCAAACACCCCAGAGGCGGCCATTAATCCATAGTTTCAGGTTTCCGCAGATATACAAAAAAGGCGCAGGTGTCTGTTCTTCTGCCCATCCTGGACTCGCAGGCTCTCGCATTGCCTTCATCACACAGGATAGACAACGCTCATCAGCCCACGCCAGCACGGACTATATAAGATAAGGTATATAGAAACGCACTACGTAGACGTTCCGTTGTCATCTGCCTGTTGTGATGATAGGGAATTTGCGAGATTCACGAGTCACAACGACAAACGTCCGAAAACGTCTTTCTCATATATAAGCCCGCCCGCCGCCCACGAATGAGCTAACAAGCGACGGGGCAAAGATACGAATTAGTGAGCAAAAAACAAAATAAAAAGACAACTTTTTTATTTTTTCTTTCGAGCGTGAGTATCTTCTTAAGACTCGCAAAGCTCGAATAAGCGCCGCAAGCGTCGAGCGAGACGAAGTCAGAGATAGGGATTAATTTTGAAAGTTCCAAGAAAAAACAACAGAAAAAGACTGCAAGCGGTTACGGTTACAGCTGTAACCATGTATCTTTTGGTTACGGTTACAGTTGTAACCATGTAACCTTTTCTTTGCCAATGTTAGTTGCTTATATATCCATAAGCACCTGTTTATCAGGGCATTAATATGCTTTTTCTTTCTTTGATTCTCCTCTGCGGTTACATGGTTACAGCTGTAACCGTAACCGTTTGCAGTAGGCGGTGCAGTTTGGTTAGGTATTAATATGTCTTGTCATCAGACTGTATAAGTCCGAGGAATTGTTTTAGTTTCAGAACAAGGATTTTGGGGAATTCCACTTCCTTCAACACATCAAAGTGCTTATCGTCTGAGACAATGTAGGTCGCATTTGCGGCAAAGGCACAGTCGACGAACTTGTTGTCATCAGCATCGTCAGTGATAAGATGAAGATTGAAATAGGGATTTATCAATTCAACATATTGGCTTTCCAGCAATAAATGGATGACGTTTGTTGCTACTTCAATTGACATCTTCTGGCTGATTTTCTCTGCATATTCCTCTAATATGTCGGTTGAGACACAAAGAACATATTGTCCTGCTTGCAACCCTTTCCAAACAGGATAATACTGCCCACTTCTTGACAAAGACGATATGAGGCAATTCGTGTCAAGGACAATTCTTCTTCCGGGCATACTTGTACGGCGTACGCAAATGTTCTTGAAGGACTGCCTCGTTTTTCTCGTCATCCCATTGCCCTGACTCCCAGAGCTTATCTACCTCCTCATCAACACGACGGGCATAATAATCGCAGATGACCTGACGAAGTTCGTTAACCTCCTCAACCGTCTTCATTGAGCCTAACAGCCTGAGAATACTCAGTTGCGCTTCATTTAATAACGTTGCTTCCATCTTTATTTAAAGTAATTGCCTTGCAAAGATAAGAAGAAAATCTGAAAGTTCCAAGAAAAGTGCGCAAAAACTATTTTTTCAAAAAGACCTCATCACCTCACTTTTTCTTCTGAAACACCTTTGTAGAAAGATGATTCGAAGAGTGAGGTGTTGAGTGAACACCTCACTCAACACCTCACCTAACACCTCACTTTCAAAATGATCATGAGAACCGCATGATTTTGAATAACGACAGCTATGACACCTTGACTCGTATCCGAAATAGTGAGGTCTTGAGTGAGGTGTTAGGTGAGGTGTTTGACAAACACCTCACTCTCCTCAAACCCTTTGCAGATGGGCGTTTCAGAGCTATTGAGTGAGGTGATGAGGTCTTTTTGCTAACTGCCCTATTTAGCAATGCTAACTAGGTTATTTAGCATAGCTAACTAGCCTACTTAGCAGCGCAAAATGGCCTACTTAGCAGCGAAAGATAGCCTGGCGGTGAGGGTATAGCTTTAGTCCGGGTAAACTGAGAGTTTACTCCGGGTAAAGGGGGTAGTTTACCCGGAGCAAACTCGGGGTATTTTGACGCAGGAGTCGGACCATACGTTCTCGGACGTCACCTTACGGTCGTGAATGGCTCGCTCAGGGTGAAGGTTTTCTCGTAGTCTTTGGTCTTTACGCTGTAGCGGTTCCCTACCTTGAAGTGGGGACTGCTCACAATACTGGCACTACGCTTCATGGAGAAGGGAATCTTTACCGTGTCAATGAGTTTGCCCTTATCGTCATAGATGTTGATAGGCTCGTCCTTCACCACCTTCAGATCGGTAAGTAGAACTGTGGGCTGATGGGCCGTCTCGTTGGTAGGCACCGAGGGCGCATCGCCAATGCTGCCGCCTACGGAAAACACCTTTCCACCCTTGATGGCGAGTGGTGAGAAGTCGCTGTCAAGGCCTTCCTCTGGAGAACCTACCTGGCTCCAGGCATAGACGGTGCCGCCAGTAATGATGATCAGAGGCTCCATCTTCTGATTGCCATTGCCACCAAACGGGGGGAAGAAACCGCCTTCGGGATTGGCGTCCACAGCGTCGTTGCCCATGCTTCGGGCAATCACCTCAGCACCATTGAACTCGATGGTGGCATTGGCATTGATGGCATCGTCAAGGCTCACTATATTCACATGGCCGCCATTGAAGGCAATGCCCTTCTTGCCCTCGATGCCCTCAGCACCAGGGGTGGACGTCCTGACGTGGATGTTGCCGCTGTTGATGATGATTTTACCCTTAGAGGTAATGCCCTTCGTTGAGGCTACGTACTTGTGCTTGCCAGCGAAGCCCCCTCCGAAGGGGATGCTGTCGCCTCCAAAGCTTGGGAAGCCTTGGAATGGAATGCTGTCGCCTCCAAAGCCTGGGAAGCCTTGGAATGGAATGCTGTCGTTCTGGGACATGCCAAACGGCATGGGGAATTTACTGAAGTCAGGCATAGGGAACCCTCCCATTCGGATGCTGTCGTTTCCAAATCCAGGAAAGCCACCGAATGGGATGCTGTCATTTCCAAAGCCAGGGAAGCCTCCGAATGGGATGCTGTCGTTTCCAAAATTGGGGAATCCTCCACCGAACCCGAAGGGTTTTTCGCCCAGGTTGTTGCCAGAGGTGGTTACGTGGAGCGTCAGTTCTTCTATCGTGATATCCTTCTTGGTCTTGATACCCCGGCAACCATCGCCCGTGGCAACGACATGGAGCGTTCCCTTACCCGAGAGCAGCAGCTTGTCCTTCGCCCAAATGGTGGCAGCCTTATGGTTGGCCGTATCGTTGCAGGCCGTGATGGTCAGGGAGTTGGTGGTGCCCTTCGCAGCCACAACCTCCACCTTCTTCTTATTCTTCAGACAGAGAGGTGCCCCTTCCTTACTGGTCAGCGTCAGGTTGTCGAGCTTCACTTTCGCCTTGCCAGCAGTTTTCAGCGTCAACTGTCCGTTGTCACTCTTACCCGTCAGCAGCAGGGTAATCTGATGCTCCTTGTATTGACTCTCGATGCTGACGCTGGCACCATCGACGGTGACAGAGACGCTATCCTTCGTTTGCTGTTTTACGATTGCTTTCGCACCATTGTAGCGTACCGTGATATCTTCAGCATGACACACATTGCCCATCATAAAGGGCACTAACCAAAATAAAAACTTTTTCATGTTCTTGTCCATCTATTTGCATCATTAGACGAACAAGAACAGAAAAAGTTAAAACACTTTTCGAAAATAATTATTCTTCCACAATCGGGTAGAGTTCGATAAACTCGCCCTGATGGCTCTTGCCGTCCTCAATAAGCTCGGCAAACTTCTGGCCAACAGTATCGATGTCGTGGAAGCCAGGGAGCGACATGTTGCCGTTCAGGTCGGTCGTCGTGGGACCCGGGTGAACGGAGAAGATATTCACCTTTTCGATAGCCATCACACCCATCATGGCGTTCTGAGCAGCCTTGCTGGCCACGTAAGCCAGCGGATGCCAGTAGGGACTGATTTCTGAGGGCACGGTGATGTTGGCAATACGCCCATTGTTCTTGGCTATCAGCGGAATCAGCGCCTTCGTCAGCGCAAACGTCCCGATGAAGTTCACGTCGAGCGTCTCGCGGATGACATCAATCTCCGTATGCTCGCTGTCGACACTCATATCGCCAGGAATACCCGCATTGTTCACCAGCAACGTCAATTCCGAGAATCGCTCATTGATCTCCCTGGCAGCACGCTCAATGCCGTCGAGGTCCTTCAGCTCGATGTTCACCCAGCCCAGCACATCGATACCCAGAGCCTTCAGCTCGCTGATGGCGCGCTCTGCACGCTCCTCGTTGCGTGCGCCTATTACTACTTTCCAGCCACTGAGGCCGAGATGCTTCGCTATTCCGAAGCCGATGCCCTTGTTGGCACCTGTTACTAAAACAATCTTTTTTCCCATTTTTCTGTTTAGTTGATGTTTAATGTGTCATTTGCAGCTGCAAAAGTACGCATTATTTGTGAATCATCCAAACAATACGTACGCAATTTTTTGAAGATGCACCACAAACCTCTTCGTTCGCAAGTCGCTGGCCATCCATCCCGCCTCCACCATCTTCGGTCTCTTCACCCCCGAGCAATCCGACAAAGTCTGAAATTAAATTTGCATTTTCGCTCGCTTATTCGTACCTTTGACTTACGTCGAAGGTACTTTCGCTCGGAAAAGCAAAGAAAAACAAGATTTCTCTTTGCTTTTCACTCACTTATTCGTACCTTTGACATTCGTCGAAGGAACTCACGCTCGGAAAATTGCAAATAAATTTGCATTTTCGCTCGCTTATTCGTACCTTTGCAACATCAACTAAAACTATACGACAATGAATACTGGAAACAAGGCGCTGAAAAAGAAAAAGGTTTTACTACTGATGTTGCTTGCTGTTGTTGGCGCGAGCATGACTGTCAATGCCGGTAACTATCGGAATGTGTTTGTGGAAATGGGCTATCAGCCGGCAGAGGTTGATGCTAAGGTGAAGCAGGTGTTCAACGATGTGTTCCACGGGCCCAATAAGGTGTACTTTGAGGTGGGCGACTCGATGGGCTACGTCTCTGATATCAAGAACCACGATGCACGGACAGAGGGCATGTCGTATGGCATGATGATTGCCGTGCAGATGGGTGAGAAGGATATTTTCGACCGCTTGTGGCGCTGGAGTAAGAAATACATGCAGCACCAGGAGGGTTCGAGGAAGGGATATTTTGCATGGAGCTGTAAGACTGATGGTACCCACAATGCCGAGGGTGCTGCCAGCGACGGCGAGCTCTATTTTATTACTTCATTGCTCTTTGCCTCCAACCGCTGGGGCAATGAGACGGGCATTGACTATAAGGCGGAGGCACAGCACATCCTTAACTGTATTCAGCCTAAGGAGTATACTCCTGAGCGCCGTCAGGGTGGTTTCCCGGGTGGTTTCCCTGGCTTTGGCCAGCAGCAGCAAGGGCCTCAGAAGATGTATCTCATTGACCCTGAGACGCACTTGATTACCTTTACCCCCGATGGCTTCGGACAGCGTTTTACGGACCCCAGCTACCATATTCCTGCCTTCTATGAGGTGTGGGCTGAATATGCTGACGACGGACGTGCTGACTATTGGAAAGACTGTGCCGAGAAGAGCCGCGAGTTCCTGCACAAGGCCATTCACGAGACGACGGGACTGAACCCTGATATGTGTCAGTATGATGGATCCGAACTGCAGATGCCTCGATTCCCAGGAAGTCCGCAGCAGCAGGCTGCTCCCCGCCGTAATGGAGGGTCGAACTTCCGCTACGATTCCTGGCGCGTGCCTATGAACATTACGCTCGACTATGAATGGAGCGGTAAGGACAGCCTCTGGCAGCGCCAGTATGGTGAGAAGATACAGAACTTCTTCTACAGTCAGGGCATCGACAAATATGTTGACCAGTATCGCGTTGACGGCTCGCTGCCCGAGGACAATGAGATATTGCAGGCTGGCGGTTTCAGAAAGTTGCGCCATAGCATTGGTCTCGTCAGCACGCTGGCGGCTGCCTCGATACTGAGCAAGGATGCGAAGCGCAAGGAGTTTGTGGATGCCCTATGGAATGCGCGCCACGAGCCTTTCGAGGACGGCTATTTCGATGCCTACTACGACGGATTGCTCCGCCTCTTTGCCTTTATGCACCTGAGCGGTAATTACCGCATCATCGGAAAATAGGATGAGAAAGGTAAGAACGATAGAGATGCAGCGGCTGACGGTCGATGAGTTCCGTAAGGCCAAGAAACTGCCGTTGGTGGTGGTGCTCGACAACGTGAGGTCGATGCACAATGTGGGTAGCGTGTTCCGTACGGGTGATGCCTTCCGCGTGGAGGCGGTCTACCTGTGCGGCATCACTTCCACACCGCCCTCAGCCGAGATTCATAAAACCGCCTTAGGCGCTGAGGACAGCGTAAGATGGCAGTATTTCCCTACTGCTATGGAGGCCGTGCAGTCGCTTCACGAAGAGGGTTATACGGTGTATAGTGTAGAGCAAGTGGAGCACTCCACAAAGCTGCAGCGGTTTCAGGCTGTGGAGGGCGAGCGCTATGCTGTGGTGTTGGGAAACGAAGTGAAGGGGGTCTGTCAGGAGGTGGTTGACGCCTCGGACGGATGCCTGGAAATACCGCAGTTGGGTACGAAGCACTCCATGAACGTCTCGGTAACTGCGGGCATCGTTATCTACAAGTTTGCCGAGCAGTTGCTATTGTAATATAAAAAAAGGTGACTTCCATTTGGGAGTCACCTTTTGTTTTTTTAGTCTTCGGCAGAGAAATCACTCTTTGAAACTCCGCAAAGGGGGCATACCCAGTCTTCGGGGATGTCTTCAAAGGCGGTGCCGGGCTCGATACCGTTGTCGGGATCACCTACCTCTGGGTCGTACACGTATCCGCATACATCGCATACATACTTCTTCATAAGCTTGTTTGTTTTTGAGGGTTAATAATCTGTTTTATTTCTGTTAGGGTTACTATTCTTGTTTGGAGTTGATGATCTGCTCCATCCGCTCAATGATCTGTTCTGGCTTGATGAGGTTCATGCACTCCATGTCGCGACGTCTGCATGGACGATTGCCGTAGATGCTGCAGGGGCGGCAGTCGAGGTCGGCCTGTATGACGTTCTCGGCAGGCTGCTTCCAGCCCATGAAGCCACCGTAGGGATGAGTTGCGCCCCAGACGCTCACTACCGGAGTGGCGGTGAGCGAAGCCATGTGCATGTTCGAGGAGTCCATGGAGAGCATTACGTCGAGATGGCTCATGAGGATGAGTTCCTGATGCATGTTTTCCAGATGCTTGCTGACATACACACATTGAGGTATCTGCTGGCACCATTCGTTGAACAGGCGGTCTTCTTCCCTGCCTCGTCCGAAGAGGAAGATGCGGGCGCGCGGATGTTTCTCGAGCAATTGTTCTACTACATAACGGGTACGTTCCGTGGGGTAGCACTTGCCAGGATGGGCTGCTGTGGGAGCCACGCCAATCCATTGCTCGAAGTTCTTTTTCGGTCCGATGATGGCAGGCAGCAAATTGAGGTTGCCACCTTCGGGCGGGAAGAGTGAACGGAACTCCAGTCGTACGGGATAGCCCAATCTTGCCAGCACGTCGGCATAGTTCTCGAAGGGCGTTCTCAATGGCTCGCGTACCTTATTCTTATAGCGGACAAGGGCGCGGCGGTCCTTACGGTGCTTGTTGATGTGCTCTACGCGGTATCTTCCCATGTTGAAACGCATACGCAGGTATTCCGAACGCAACACGTTGTGCAGGTCGGCAATCTTTGTAAACTGCTTGGCCGTTAATCGACGGTAGAGTGCGTTGAGGCCCTTCACTCCCCGGTATTCGTGTTTCAGGTCGGCTTCCATGAAGTCGACGTTGGGAGCCAGGTCGTCGAAGAATGGACGGGCATATTTACGGCTGAGGACGGTAATACGCAAGTCTGGATACTGTGTAGCCAGCGAATAGACTACAGGTACTGCCATCGCCACGTCGCCCATGGCCGAGAAGCGTATAATGAGAATGTGCTCCTTTTTCACCCTTTTTCCTTTTTATTGTTCTACCCTGTTTGTTATCTTACCTTCTTACTTTTTATAAAGTATGGGGTTGGTAGACGGGTCGTTGTACATCTTCATCTGTCGATACACCTTCATGTAAATGCGCCCCGCTTCAATATCCTCCAACAGTTGGTCGATGGCTGTCGAGAGGTCGACCTGCTGCTCCAGCAGTACATCGAGCTTAGCCTGACAGCGCTGGCGGTGCTCCTCGGTGGCATCTGTGCGTTCCACCTGCTCCTTCATGTGGTATATCTTCAGTGCCAGGATGCTTAGGCGGTCGACGGCCCATGCCGGACTCTCGGTGTTGAGCCTGGCCTCGGGCAGCGGCTTCACGTCGCTGTAGTATTGGCGGAAATATGAGTCAATCTGCTCCACGAGGTCGGTGCGGTCCTGATTGCTGTGGTCAATGCGCCGTTTAAGGGTCAGTGCCTCAACGGGGTCAATGTGAGGGTCGCGGATAATGTCTTCATAGTGCCATTGAACGGTGTCAATCCAACATTTCAGATAGAGAGCGTATTCGATGGTCTCCCGTTCATAGGGGTTCTGAATTGGCGTGTCCACGTTGTCCTTCAGGTGATAATCGTAGATGGCCTGATTGAAGATCTTGTTAGCTTGATTTGTAAATGACATGATTGTTTTTTGAATTGTATTCGTTTTTAGGCTACAAAGCTACAGAAAGTTTTCGATATCTGCAACTAAAAGCGTCGTTTTTCATTTAAATTTGCATATTAAGCGTAAAAAACACACGTAAAGACCCCCATTTTTTGCACAATTACCCCCTATATGTGCATAGAGACATCACTTTTCTTTCGAAAAATTTGCGTAACTGACGGAAAATGTGTTACTTTGCACCCGATTTCGGCGTCAGGCCGTTAAAATTTTCAAGATAGCAAGTAATTATTAACAATTAAAGTATTAAGAATTATGTCAGAAATTGAAAGCAAAGTAAAGGCAATTATTGTAGACAAACTGGGTGTTGACGAGGCTGAGGTAAAGCCCGAGGCAAGTTTCACTAACGACCTTGGTGCAGATTCACTGGACACCGTTGAGCTCATCATGGAGTTTGAGAAGGAGTTCGGCATTTCTATCCCCGACGATAAGGCTGAGAAGATTGCCACTGTTGGTGACGCTATCGCTTACATCGAGGAGAATTCAAAATAAGTAAGTTATAAGTGAAGAGTGAAGAGTGAAGGATATTCTTCTTCACTCTTCACTCTTTCTTCTTCACTCAATAAATATGGAATTAAAAAGAGTAGTTGTAACAGGTCTTGGCGCCGTTACGCCAGTCGGCAACTCTCCGGAGGAAATGTGGCAGAATCTGCTCAACGGAGTTAGTGGTGCAGCACCTATTACACATTTCGATACAACTCAGTTCAAAACAAAGTTCGCCTGTGAGGTGAAGAACCTCAACGTGAACGACTATCTTGACCGTAAAGAGGCCCGCAAGATGGACCGCTATACCCAGCTGGCCATGATTGCCGCCAAGCAGGCTGTTGAAGATAGTTCAATGGACTTGGAAACAGAGGACAAGAACCGCATCGGTGTTGTCTTTGGTGTGGGTATCGGTGGTATCAATACTTTCGAGGAAGAGGTGAAGTATTATGGCCAGCACGAAGCTGACGGCCCGAAGTTCAATCCCTTCTTCATTCCGAAGATGATTGCCGATATTGCAGCTGGTCAGATTTCCATCATGTATGGTTTCCACGGTCCCAACTATATTACGGCTTCTGCCTGTGCATCTTCGTCGAACGCTTTGGCTGATGCCTTCAACCTCATCCGTTTGGGAAAGGCCAATGTCATTGTTGCCGGTGGTGCCGAAGCAGCAATCTGCGCAACAGGAGTAGGCGGTTTCAACGCCATGCACGCCCTGTCGACCCGCAACGATGAGCCCGAGAAGGCCAGCCGTCCGTTCAGCGCCAGCCGCGATGGTTTCATTATGGGTGAGGGTGCCGGTTGCCTGATTCTCGAAGAGCTGGAGCACGCCAAGGCTCGTGGTGCCAAGATTTACGCTGAGATGGTGGGTGCTGGCATGAGTGCTGATGCGCATCACATCACAGCTTCTCATCCCGAGGGATTGGGCGCCAAGCTCGTTATGCAGAATGCCTTGGAAGATGCAGGAATGAATCCCGATGAAATTGACTATATCAATGTTCACGGAACTTCCACCCACGTCGGTGATATCTCCGAGGCCAAGGCCATTAAGGAGGTATTCGGTGATGCAGCCTACAAGCTGAACATCTCGTCAACGAAGTCGATGACGGGCCATCTGCTGGGTGCTGCTGGTGCCGTTGAGGCTATGGCTACCGTGCTGGCTGTTCAGAACGATATCATTCCGCCCACCATCAACCATGAGGAAGGCGATGAGGATCCCGAGATTGATTACAAGTTGAACTTCACCTTTAACAAAGCACAGAAGCGTACTGTTCGTGCCGGACTTTCCAATACGTTTGGTTTTGGCGGCCACAATGCTTGTGTTGTGTTCAAAAAGTATGAGGCTTAACGATATTATTGAACGTATAAAGCTCCCTTTCCGCGAGGAGAAGGAGCTTTTTTCTTCTCTATATGAGGTGATGGGTTTCTACCCTCACGACATCAGCTATTACAAGCAGGCGCTGATGCACAAGAGCATAGGTCGTCGTAACGAGAAGGGCAGGCCGCTGAACAATGAGCGTTTGGAGTTCTTGGGCGATGCCTTGCTCGATGCTGTTGTCGGACATATCGTCTACGACCATTTCCCCGGCAAGCGTGAGGGTTTCCTGACCAACACCCGTTCGAAGCTCGTCAGTCGTGACACTTTGGGTAAACTGGCAGAAGAGATGGGACTGAAGCGCCTGATATTGAGTAGTGGACATAGCAACTCTCATAACAGCTATATGGCAGGCAATGCTTTCGAGGCATTGGTAGGTGCCATCTATCTGGATCAGGGCTATGATGCTGTCAAGCGCTTCATGGAGAAACGTATCCTGGCCAAGCTTATCAATATCGACAAGGTGGCTTACAAGGAAGTGAACTTCAAGTCGAAGCTTTTGGAATGGGGACAGAAAAACCGCGTTCGTTTGGAATTCCGGTTGAACAAGCAGGAAAAGGACACGGAAAGCGGCTCTCCTGTGTTCAGCTTCCAGGTGTTTATGGAAGGTGTGGCAGGCGAGACGGGAAAGGGCTTTTCCAAGAAGGAGGCTCAGCAGCTTGCTGCCGAGGCTACCCTGAAGCGCTTGAAGTGCGAACCGCAGTTTATTGATGCCATCTTTACCGCTAAGTCCGACCGTACGAAAATGGAGGAAATGCCCACCATGAGCGTTCCTGACACGGAGCAGGAGCAGGAATTCATCATCCGTAAGCCCGAGGAGGATATGGAGTCGGCATCTATGGTGGAGCAAGCCTCTTCAGATAGCGTTTCCGATGACTTTTCCGAAGACGATTTCGATTTGTCGGACATTACAGCCACTCCCCGTGAACTTTCACGCGAGGAAATCATCGCCGCTGCCGAGGCTGCTGCCTTTGAGGGTTAACAATCCAAGAAGTTAGAAAAAAGATTAGAAGTTCTTCGTGTATTCCCGAAGCGCTGCTATCAGCACGTTGTTCTCCCGCGGCTTCTGTGTAGAAACGCGGAAGCAGCGGTTGTCTAATCCATGGAAATTCGAGGCATCACGAATCAGTATACCGTAGTTGTCAAGCAGCCATTTCTTCAGTTGTGTGGCGGTACCGTGCTCAATGTAGGCCAGCATGAAGTTGGTGTCAGAATCCATGAGCATCAGTCCCTTTGTGTCGTTCAACTCCTGATGCAGTCGCTTCGCTTCTTCCAAGTACCCTTTTTTGTCGGGTATTACCTGTACGTTGTTCTGCGTCAGGAATTTTCCTGCCTCAATGGCCAGTGAACTCACCGTCCACGGCTGGCGTAACAGTCGTAGTCTGTCGATAATGACAGGCGATCCTGTGATATATCCTAACCTCAAGCCGGGAATACAGTATTTCTTTGTCATCGAGTGTATCAGTATCAGGTTGTGGCAGTCCAGCATCTCGTGGGGCTGCAACATCGCCTTGAGGGTATAGTCCTCATACGACTGGTCGACGACAAAGATGTATTGACGTTGTTCCCTGATGACGTGTGTCATCAGTGCCTTCAGCATGACGTTGCCCGTGGGGTTGTTGGGGTTGCACAGCCAATAGAGCCGTTTCTCGGGCAGCAGTTCCATGTCGTCGTTGTCATAATACGACAAGATATGGTCGTGCATCTTGCATGCATCGGCATACTCGGTGAAGGTAGGTTGCGGGACGACGGAGGCCCATCCGCGGTAGAGCTGAGCGATTAAGTAGATGGCTTCTGTTGCTCCTGCTGTAACCATGACGTTATTGGGCTGAATGCCCAGTTTCTCTGCCAGTAGCGCTTCCAGTTCGAAGGGCTCTGGTTCGGGATATCTGCCTATGACATCCAGCTTGGCTGCCAGATGCACCTTCAGGTTTGTTAAGTCAACAAACGTAGGCAGGTTAGAACTGAAATCCATTTCTACCTTGCCGCCGTAGCGATAAGCGTCGTCTCCGTGTCCGAAAATCATGCTGTCTTCTCTATTCTTATAGTTAATGTGTTGCTATCGAAATGAATGCCTTTCCGCTCCGTAAAACGGCTTAGCTTTCCCGTTGCTGCCAGTTCCTGCGGGGTGCCGATGCTAAGTCCCTCGTCAGCATCCATCAGCCAGATGCGGTCGGCCACCTGCAGCGCCAGTTCCAAGTCGTGTGTCGACAGGAATACCGTCTTCTGTTGCTCTTGGCTAATGCGTCTTAGTAGCAGCATCACCTCCACCTTACTGGGGAAATCGAGGAATGCTGTGGGCTCATCCAAATAAATGATAGGCGTCTGCTGGGCCAGTGCCTTGGCAATCATCACCTTCTGCCTCTCTCCGTCCGAGAGCGTGTCTACCAATCGGTTGCTCAGGCTGCTGATGCCTACTTGCTCCAATGCTTCGTCAACGATGAGCAGGTCTTCGCGTGAGGTATTGCCCCAGAATCCCGTGTAAGGTGAACGTCCCAGGCTTACCAGTTCGTGAACCGTCATATTCCTGACGTCAGGCTTCTCGGTAAGCACCACGCCTATAAGGCGGCTCAGTTCCGTTGCTGTATAACGGTTGATATCGCGCTCCGCAATTTCTATGCTGCCAGCCAGTTTCGGTTGGAAAGCCGAAAGGGTGCGCAGCAGGGTTGACTTGCCAATGCCGTTAGCCCCCAGCAGGCAGGTGAGTTCTCCCTGGCGGATGGAGGCGTTGATACCACTGGCAACAGTCTTGGCATTGTTCTTGCCTTGATAGCCAATGGCCAGGTTGCGAAGTCTTACGTTCTCTTTATTCATTGCGGTTAGTATGGCCGCAAAGTTAAATAATTTTTTTTTGATATCGTGCAATAAGTTGTCGAAAAATGCTATTTTGACATAAAATTTCCTTATTTCCCGTCATTATCAGCTGTTTACGTGCTCTTGTAATGGCCACATTCAGCTTGCGGTCTATCACGCAATGGTCTTCAACAAAGCAGTTGGAGGTAAGAAAATCCAACTGATAGGGACGACTCACGGTAAAGGAGTAGACGATGACGTCGCGCTGCGAGCCTTGGTAACGCTCCACAGTATCGATGGAGATGTTCTCCAATTCCTGGATTCCCAGCTTTTCTATCTCCTGCCGTATCATGGTTATTTGGTTGCGGTAGGGTACAATTACGCCAACAGTCTTATCAGCATCGAAGCAGGGACCGTAGAATCGGTATATGCGTCGCAACAGGTCGGCCACGATGCGGGCTTCTTTCGGGTTGGCTTTGTCGGAGAGAGGGGCATAGGGCATATTGGGCATATGGGGCTTATAGGCCTCATAGGGCATATTGGCCTTATAGGCCTCATTGGCCTCTATAAAAATTACGCGCTCCTGCTTCAGCATGTCGTCCACCTCATCCTCCGATGGTAGTTCGTAGTGTAGCGAGGTGTCCGTCTGGTGCCTTAGTGGTACAGGCTCCAGCTGCTCTTTTTGGTAGAACATCTCGTTGGGGAAGGCAGCTATCTCGGGGTGCATACGTCCCTGCTTACGGAGTATGCCTGTGAACTGAGTGCGATTGCAGTGCTGTTCCCATCGTAGTAGGCGCTCGAAAAGCGATTGTCGGCAGTTGGTAATGCCGATGTGCGTCAGCAGCGGATTGTCTACCCGTGACTCCTCTTCACTCTGCTGCACGACGGCAGGCAGCTGCTTGTGGTCACCCACTAGTATGAACCTGTCTATGCAGTCGCTGCCCAGCACCCCCACCAGCCCAGGTTCCAGTATCTGCGAAGCCTCGTCGATAATGCAGAGCGAGAAGTGCTTCAGTTGGAAGATAAAAGGCCGTGCCTGAATCATTGAGGTGGTGCCGACCACGATGGGCGTCTTCCCGATACGTTGGCGTATATCATCGAGTTTGGGCTTTGATCCGAGGTTGTTCTCCAGCAGTCGGTTCCTGAATCGGGGGTCGCAGGAGGTTTCGTGGCTGATGCGCAGGTAGTCGTGCCCCGCATCTTCCAGCATGGCGCATATCTCGTCGACAGCACGGTTGGTATAGGCCATTAGCAGCAGGTTGCAATGAGGCAATCTGTCCCCTCGGTTTCCTAGGAGTTCCTCTTCCACCAGAAACCGCAGCGCCATCGATGTCTTGCCTGTTCCCGGAGGGCCTACCAGCAGGAAGTAGTCGCGGGCCTGTTTGGCGCGCAGCAACACCTTGTCATAGTCTTTATGATAGCTTCTTGAGAGATTGAGGGTCGTATCCTCTCGCGGTGTGCGTTGGCCCAGGAGCAGGGCACGCTTCTCCGCATTGCCGCTTACAAACTGGTAAAGGCTCTTGATGGCGCTTGTGTGGTTCTGGTCGCTACCCGCGTGCTCAATGGCCCACGGCCCTTGTTGCATGATTTCCTCAGACGATTCCCCTTCGTTCAGTTTTACCTTGACGTCATTCCCGTTGATGCTTTCTATCGTTCCCTTGTGCAGTATGGCCTTGCTTATGTCGGGTTCGTTGCCCTCGTAATTATAAAGGTAAACCATGTCGCCTCTGCGGAAGTTCCATTGCTCGCTGTCACTACCGCCCCGTTCCTCCTGCAGTTCCGTTTTCTGTAGCAGTTGTTCGCGGTAGACGAAGGTCATCATCCGTTCCAGATATGCCCGCTCAATGGGCTTGAGACTTGCAACCTGCAAACTTAGGTTTTCCAAAGGGGGTTCCACATAGTGGTGGAAGTAGCCGTCGCGCTCAGCCCCCTTGAAGACGATATCGGGGCGCAGCAGCGGCAGGATGCGTCCGAACCCCTCGCGAGCTATCAGCATTTCTGTGGCCACAATCTTGTTGCGCAGGCGGATGGCTTCGTGGAACAGCTCGCGGTAGAAGTTCACGTAGAGCAGTCCCTTCTCGGCAGGATACCGTGAGTAGAGCAGGCGGATGTCTACTTGACTGTCAGAGCGTCCGAAGTTATAGCGCAGGATGCCGTAGTAGAGCAGCAGCTGTACGTAGTGTTCCTCCTTATGCAGTCCATAGCCTCGTTCCTCGCTTCCCGCTTCTCCATTCTCGCTCCTTGTTCCTCGTTCAATACGATAGTTCTTTCCTGACTTCTGCTCCACCAGCAGCTTCATGTCGCTGGTCATCAAGTCTACGCGCCCCTGCAGTCCTAAATGTTCGCAGACGAACGAAGGCTCCAGCAACGCTTTCCTGCGGTCGTAGTCTTTGTCAAACAGTAAATGTACTGCCTCCTCGATGTTTTCCGACTGCTGACGGGCATCGTCCATGAACAGCTGGGCATTGAAGTCGTCGCAGGTAGTAAACTGCAGCGCCTGTTCGCGGAAGAACTGGGTAATGGTATCGTTGAGCTGGTATCCTTGGCTGTCTGTCCCTTCGTTGATGATGTCATCGAGTATGGCTCCTGCACAATTACCCAGCAGCATGGCCTGCGAGTTGCCGCGAGGCTTCAGCCGTTCCACGGTATAAAGCAGCGGATGGTGTCCGTAGGTGCCCTGAAAGCAGCGGGCCACTGCCGATACATCAATCAGGAAGTCGGGCTCTACCACCACTATGCCGGGCTTCACCTTCCTTCTTTCTCCTTTCTCCTTCCTTGCACCCCCTTCCTCAACATGATTGTCGAGCAGGTTCAGTTGCATTCCCTCGCGCACAATCTTTGTCAGGTAAGCATGTTCCGTGTAGTCCACCTCAATCTGTTCCCCTTCGGTGGTTTCTGCCCATATGGTTTGCGTGTCGAATCGGTTCACGATGCAGCGTATATAGCGGGCGTTGACGGGCGTAAAATCAGCTTGTAGCTCATGATGGGGAATCATCCGCACCAGTGCATCTGGTATATCGATTTTGAATACCGCCGAGATCAACAGCGCCAGCGCCCTGACGTCCTGTTGCCACGCTTCGCGGCTCAGCACCTCTTGGCGGTTGGAGTGGCGGCGCATCTGCTGCACGGCCATCCGCTCCTTTGTCTTCATTCCGCAGCGTTTCGTCAGGTAGTCCACCTGCGAGAACAGGTTTCCAAACCCAGTCCCTGCCGTTTTCAGCCCCTCGGTGCAGCACAGCACCAGCGTCTCGTGCATAAAACGGTTAGCCTCTGCGGACGGTTCGCTCGTCGCCAGTTCCCTGCACCGCTCAAACAATTCCTTTGCTTCCATATTTCGCAGGGTAAACTATTTCAAACCGTCAAAAAGGTCAAAGTCCTTGTCGTAGGCAGGTGACTGTATTGAAAGGAGGTTGAGCACGGAATGGAAAACGTAATGTTGCTCAACTATCGCAGGCAGCTTCATCTCACCCGTCGGGGCATCCTGCTGGCCAGCTGTCTGTTTGTAACGCCTGAAATGATCCGAGGTCCACACCAGGAAAGGTATCTCGTATTGCACCTTGGGTGCCAGTTTCATTGGCAGACCGTGCATAAAGAGCTTGTTCTCACCAAGTGATTCGCCATGGTCGGAAATGAAAATCATGGCGCTCTTCCAGTCAGTCATCGCTCGCAGCGTGTTGATGAGGCTGTCCAACAGGAAGTCGGTGTAGCGTATGGTATTGTCGTAGGCATTAACAAGCATGCCGATATTCTTTTCGCCTTCTTCAATGCTCTTGGCCACAGGCTTGAAAACCTCAAACTCCTTAGGATATTTGTCAGCATATTTCGGACCGTGGCTGGTGCTGGTATGCAGTATGATGAGCACTTTCGGTTTCTTGCTCGACTCAATACGTTCACGAAGTCCCTTGAAAAGGATTCCGTCATAGCTGGCATTTTCGTCAGGGTACTGGGCGTTAAGTTCAGAGTCAGTGAGATATTCGTCAATATGAATAGGTGGCTCTCCCCAGTTGGAAGTACGCCACGCCACGTCGACGCCCATTCTGTAGGCATAGTTTGGCAGCAACTCATACAGGTCGTCGCTGTTCTTAGGTTCAAGAATGGCCTTGGTGCCAGCGGTGGTGTAAGTGGCACATGCAGTAGCTTGATATACCTTCAACCCCTCTTGCTTCGACAGCAGTGGGTTAGTCTCACGCGGGTAGCCGTAGAGCTGGAAGTTGGCTTTTCTGGCCGACTCCCCGATGACAAGCACCACCACAGCCTTCTCCTTGTCAGTAATCGTGCCGTCAGGCAGCTTGATCTCTTCTGCCTGCTCGTCCTGCTGGAAACTGATGACGCGGCCAGTATTCACCACATACGACCACGGCTGCAGCAATCCGCCCAACTCGGTGTCATGCTGACTGATCCACAGCGTCTGGCCAATGTTCACCCCTGCTACCACAAGGACAATGGCCAATGCACTTCCGCAGTAAATGCCAAGTTTCTTGGCATTACCGAAAACTACAGGCTGCAACAGGCAATACAGGGCAGGCACAGCACCACAGGCGGCAATGAAGAGCCACAGCCCCCAGCTGAAAAACCCCGAGGCTTCGGAGTATCGGGTATTAAATACGTTTTCGATGGTTGTCGCATCGATCAACACGTTGTAGGTGAAGATGAAGTAAACCGCCGTTGCATTGATGAGTGCAAGGATAGCCAGCAGGATACGGCCAACCATCCTCGTCAGCCACATTGTCAGATAGGCCAACATGAAGTGGAGGGCCAGCATGACCACCACCAACGACGCCAGCAGGAATAATTTCCCGCCAATAGTTTCGTTCGTATTGTCAGCTACATAGTTAAAGAAAGGAACGTTGTATAACAGCAAAGTCCCGATGCTCACAATACAGGAGAAGGCGAAAAGTGAAATCTGTTTCATGCTGCAAAGATAATCTTTTTTCCCATTAATACCTCCGTCTCGGCAAAAAAAGAATAATTTCTTTTGTTTTGCTCTCGACTTTTCGTAACTTATTCGTAACTTTGACATTCGTCGAAGGTACTCCCGCTCGGAAAATTGCAAATAAATTTGCATTTTCACTCGCTTATTCGTATCTTTGCAGACGAATACCTAACTATAAAGACTGACAATGATGGAAAACTATTTTGCTGACCCCAAACGCTACGACAGCGGAATGCAGTATGAACGCTGTGGACGGTCGGGCGTGCTGCTGCCCAAGGTTTCGCTGGGTTTCTGGCACAATTTCGGTGGTGTGGACTCCTACGAGCGCAGCCGTGAGATTACCCACTATGCCTTTGACCACGGAATTACCCACTTCGATTTGGCTAACAACTATGGTCCTCCCTATGGCTCGGCTGAGGAGACGATGGGACGTCTGATGGACGATGACTTCCGCCCCTACCGCGATGAACTGTTCATTGCCACAAAGGCTGGCTATGACATGTGGCCCGGCCCCTATGGCAACTGGGGTTCACGAAAGTACTTGATGGCGAGTCTTGACCAGTCGCTCAAGCGTATGCACCTGGAGTATGTCGATTTGTTCTACAGCCATCGCTACGACCCTGAGACACCGTTGGAAGAGACGCTGCAGGCGCTCGTCGACATTGTGCGCAGCGGCAAGGCCCTTTATGTGGGCATCTCGCGCTGGCCATTGGAGGCTACGCGCTTTGCCTTTGAATACCTGAAGCAGCGCGATGTGCCTTGTCTCATCTATCAGGGCAAGCTCAATATGCTCGATCGTGAACCGCAGGAAACAGGCATCCTCGACCTTTGCCGTGAGCAGGGCGTGGGCTTCATCTCCTTCTCGCCATTGGCACAGGGACTGCTTACTGATCGCTATCTGAATGGTATTCCCGAGGATTCCCGCATGTCGAAAGGAAAGTTCCTGCGTCCTGACATGCTGACGGACGAGGTGCTGGAGAAGATTCGCCAATGGAACAGCATTGCCGAGGGCAAGGGAAAGACGCTGGCTGAGATGGCGCTGTCGTGGATTCTCGAGCAGCAGGGCGTCACTAGCGTATTGGTGGGCGCCAGCTCTACCCAGCAGTTGCAGAAGAATCTGCGAGCGTTGCTTTAAGCGCTTCGCTAATGAAAAGTGATGCGCTTCGCTAGTGAAAAGTGAAGAATAAAAGCGATATGATGATGGAAAGAGTAAATAGTAAGAGTGTGAAGAAGAACAAGAGGTGGATGATGCTCGCAGCACTATTTACCATTCACAGTTCGTTGTTTGTCAGCTCCGCAGGAGCGCAGGTTTGGGTGCCCGTTTCTGAGCAGCACGAGCAGATGATGACAGGAGCCTATGAACCTACTTGGGAGTCGCTGGAGAAGCACCAGACGCCCGAATGGTTCCGCGATGCGAAGTTCGGTATCTGGGCACATTGGGGACCGCAATGCGTGGAGGGCAGCGGTGACTGGATGGCTCGTTCCTTGTATATGGAGGACAGCAACGAGTATAAATACCACGTCGAGCACTACGGCCACCCCTCGGAGTTCGGCTTCAAGGACGTGCTGCCGCTGTTCAAGGCTGAGAAGTGGAACCCCGAGCAGTTGGTGGAGCGCTACAAGCGCTGTGGCGCGAAGTATTTCTTCGTGCTGGGCAACCATCACGATAACTACGACCTGTGGGACTCTAAATACCAGCCTTGGAACTCGATGAACATCGGTCCTAAGCGTGATATCCTCGACGGATGGGCAAAGGCAGCCAAGAAGGCAGGGCTGCCGCTGGGCATTTCCTTCCATGCCGACCATGCGTGGACGTGGTACGAACCTTCGCAGCGCTTCGACCTGCAGGGTAAGAAGGCGGGTGTCTACTACGACGGTAACCTTACCAAGGAAGACGGTAAGGGCAAGTGGTGGGAAGGCTACGACCCGCAGATGCTCTACCAGCAGCATCATCCCATGAGCCAAGGGTCGTGGAACAACAGCCGTATCCATTCCCAGTGGGGATGGGAGAATGGTGCCTGTCCGCCGTCTAAGGAGTTTGTCACCAATTTCTACGACCGTACGCTCGATGCCATCAACCGCTACCAGCCCGACCTGATATATTTCGATGTGACGGTGCTGCCTTTCTATCCTATCAGCGACTGCGGCCTGCGTATTGCCACCCATCTTTATAATAAGAACCCGCGGGGCGTGGTGTTTGGCAAGATCCTGAGCGACGAGCAGCGTAAGGCGCTGACGTGGGACGTCGAGCGTGGTGCTCCCAACGAAATTATTCCCGAGCCGTGGCAGACGTGCAACTGTATTGGCGGTTGGCACTATACGACGAGCATCTATCAGAAAAACCGCTATAAGAGTGCTGCTGTGGTGGTCAAGCAATTGGTCGATATCGTGTCGAAGAACGGTAACCTGCTGCTCTCCATTCCCCTTCGTGCTGACGGAACGTATGACGAGAAGGAGGCCAAGATACTGGACGACCTGGAGGCGTGGATGACGCAGAATGGCGAGAGTATCTTTGGTACCCGTCCGTGGAAGAAGTTCGGAGAGGGACCTGTGGCAGAGAAGGAAATCAAGATCAACGCGCAGGGATTCAACGAGGCACAGTTTGCCCACATGGACTACCGCGACATCCGTTTCAACCAAACAAAGCAATACTTGTATGTAACGGCTATGGGATGGCCCACCGACAGCCGTCTGGTAATCAAGACGCTGGCCAAAGGCAACACCCTTTTCAAGAAAGGCATCAAGAGCGTTTATTTGTTAGGCTATGGTAACCTCAAGGCCACCCAAACCAGCGAGGGACTGGAGGTACAGCTTCCGGAGCCTGTCAACAAGATTGCTCCCGTATTGCGCCTGAAACAGTAGCTATTACTTTTCTATTTTCGACGTCATTGCCGAGCGTATTCCGCTATAGTTCCTGAGATAGGCCTTTGCAGAGCCGAAGCTGAGGAACATGTCGAGGCGTACGGGGATATGGTTCTTGTCGTCGGTAATGAAGAAGCGGATCAGTTCCTTGTTCTTGCCGTCTTCACGCTGGTAGAACGAGAACACCAGGCAGCGGAACTTCTCCTTGGTATCCTCCACCTTGAATGTCTCATGGCCGCGGAACTGCAGCCAGGCATTGTTCAGGTGGCTGGCATCGCTGATGGGGAGTGTTATCCTGTCGCCCTCCTTCATGTTGGTGGCATCGAAGTTGCGTGCCCTGAGGAAGATGCTCATCATATCGTAGATGCATTGCTTATAGGTGGCTTCCCTCCAGATTGACTCGCCGCTGGAGGTAATGGCGTGCATCTTCAGCTTGCAGTTGCCGTTAGGATAGCTGTACCACATCTCGTCCACGTAATAGCGCTTGCCCTCCTTTGCACCCTTGCGGAAGTAGAGCGGCGAAAGGTCGGGGTTGCAGTACGACAACAGCGTATCGCGCATGGTAAAGAACTTGTCGAGCTTTTTGTTTCCACCGGTAACCAGGCTGGAGCGCCACGCTTTCTTCCCTTCGAAAGTGGTAAGGTCGGTGTTCATTTGGGCTTGTCCCACCTTGAACCACACGAACTTCCAGTTAAAGTAGAGGTTGTACGTCAGCCGCTCCCCGCTGTTGAAGGCTGTGTTCTCAATACCACACTGGCTCTGCGCCTTTGCAGAGCTAACGAAAAGCGAACAATTCATCGTGAACAGTGTTACGAGCACCATCCACCTTATGTTCATTATCCTGCTGCTTTTATTCGTTCTTTTCATCATTGTATTCTTTTTAAATCCTTTTTGTTCACTATGACGTAGCTTGCAGTTCCGCTACATCCTCACTCCTGTTGTTTTCTGAATATACTCCTTGCCCAGTTCTTTGGCACGGTCCAGGTTACGGTTGCGGAGCTTCTTCTCCTTGTCAGGTTTCTGCTTGGTTATTTCCAGTGGTTTCTGTTCATTTCTTGCTCGTTCAGTCAAGTTCCAGCTGATAGTGACGTCGAACTTGGCCTTGCATTCGTTTTCCTTCGGGTAGTAGTATACGGCTTCTGCCTGGCGGTTGGCATCGTAGTCGCCAGTGTCCCAGAGGTTGTTGCCGTTAGCGTCGACGAAGGCACGGATGTAATACTTGTTGGGGTTGAGATAATAGAATTCTGCCACCCCTAAGCGGTTGGCTCGTTCTTGGCGAACGACGATATCCGAGGTGTTGAGCAGCTGGACAACGATGCCCGTGTCCCGTATGCCGCTGAGGTTGATCACCAGCGAGCCGTAGTCGTCGTCTGTCTTCACCTTCAGCCCCTGCTTGATGGCTTTCGATGTGAGGCCATAGAGGTCTTCACAGGCGGCAGAGTCAATCTCCAGGCTATATTCAGCTCCCAGGTTCCAGTCGGCAGTCAGCTCATATTTCTTGATGTTGCCCCTGAGTGGGCGGAAGTTGAATTTGGCTGCATACCACGTGGAGTCAACCTTCGTATAGAGGTGTATGGCAGCCGTATCCAACCGTTGCAAAGGCGTAGGAGTCTCGATGATGATGTGATCCTCGGGGTTGATCGAGCCCGAGGGGGTGATCTTCAGCTTCAGGTCTTCGCGTGGGCGGATAGAGTCATACTTTTCTCCTTTCTTCTTTTTCTTTTCCTGTTCCTTCTGCCATTCCTCCAATTCCTTTTGCTTGGCTTTCAGGCGTTTGGCGTATGGTGTCTTGGGCGTCATGTCCAGCGTGTCAGTATGGTATACCAGCGTGTTGGTGCTGTCAGTCATCAGATACTTCATCTCTATCTGCAGCGTGTCCTGATTGACGAGGGCGGTGTCGCGCAGCCAGTAGAAGACGGTGTCCTTGTTCAGGCTGGCATCAGCAACGAAGGCATTGTCGGAGTTGAAGTTCAGCCCGTTGAGGATGGGAAGCTCCGGATTACCGTAGGTAAAATAGAATCCCAGCTTATTGGGCTCTGCACGCTCTGTCTTGATAAGGTAGCGGCTGTCCTGAACAGCGGTAAAGGCCAACAGGGTAATGTCATCGGGCATGAAGTGGGTATAGGGCACCCGCAGGATGTCGGCAATGTGAAGCGAGTCGCGCCAGATGGTGTCCTGTCTGGTGTCGGGTTTCCACGATGGCTGATAGGTTTCGTGGTTGAAGGCCACCATCTCGCTCTTCTGGTTATAGACGAAGTCACCGTCAGCGTCCTGCAGGGCAAAGGCGCGGTAGGTGCCTGGTGCCACTCCCTTCACCACAAAGTGTCCGCGGCTGTCGGTACGCGAGACACGTATCATTGGCTGCTTTCGGAAGATGGTGTCCGAGAGGTTGTCATAGAGTCCTACCAAGATGCCCTTGACAGGCTCCAGATCCTGGGCATTAAGCACATAGCCTGAAACCTGCAGGGTGTCAATCTGTGAACCGGTAGAGAAGGTAAAGGTGTAGTTACCCATGGGGTTGCCCTCATTGTTGTCGCTGATGGCATCGCTGAAGTCAATGGTGTAGGTGGTATTGTCCTTGAGCGAGTCCTTCAGGCTGACGATAATGCGCTTGCCGCCTTCCTTGATGTCGGGCATCTCCAGTTGCGGAGGCGAGACAATGACGTTGCTCTGGGCGTCCTGAAGCTTGATGAACTCATTGAAGTTGATGACCACACGCTTGGCCTTCACCCCCGTGGCTTTGTCAGCAGGCATCGAGCTGACCACGTAGGGTGGGGTGTCGTCATACCATCCTCCGTCGGGACTTCCCATGCGGGCGCAGGAAACAAGAAGCAGGACAAGAAGCCCACCCAAGCCCTCCCAAGGGGAGGGGTGTCTGGTTACATATTCTATGAGTCGTCGTTTCATAAGTCTTCTTACATTATCATTCTAAACATCCCTCCCTTTGGGAGGGCTTGGGTGGGCTTTTGCGGCCTTTTAGTTCAGTTTTAAGAGTTGCTCTATATGTTCACGGCTGTTGCTCAGTCGCGGCACCTTATGCTGACCGCCCAGCTTGCCGTTCTGTTTCAGCCAGTCGTTGAAGAGTCCCTGGCGGGCAACGACAATCTCCAGCGGTTGCAGGGTAATGTTCTTGTAGCGCTTGGCCTCGTAGTCGCTGTTCACCGTCTGCAGCTGCCTGTCGAGCAGGTCGGCAAACTGTGCGATGTCCTTTGGCGGACGGCTGAACTCGATGAGCCATTGGTGGCGGCAGCGGGCGTGGTCGTCCATGAATACCGGGGCGGCAGTATATTCCAGTACCTCGGCACCCGTCTGCTGACAGGCATATTGCAGTCCCTGTTCGGCATTGTCGACAATCAGTTCCTCGCCAAAGGCATTGATGAAATGCTTCGTACGACCCGAGATGACAAACTTGTAGGGGTTGGTGGAAGTAAAGCGCACGGTGTCGCCTATCTTGTAGCGCCATAGTCCGCAGGAGGTGGTAATGAGCATGGCATAGTTCTTGCCGGGCTCCACGCCCCACAGCGGCACAATGTTTCCCGACTCTCCGTTTTCTCCGCCCATCTCCTGAAACTCGTAGAACACGTCATAGTCGAGCATCAGCAGCATCGACTTGTCGTCGGGGTCATTCTGCAGTCCGAAGAATCCCTCGCTGGCGTTGTAGGTTTCCATGTAGTGCATGTTGGGCGACGTGATGAGCCGCTCATACTGCTGGCGGTAGGGAGTGAAAGCCACCCCTCCGTGGAAGAACACCTCGATGTTGGGCCATACCTCCTCCAAGTGCGTCTTTCCGCTGAGTTCCATCACGCGGTCCAGTACCGAGAGCATCCACGACGGCACACCGCTGATGTTGGTCACGTTCTTGTTCATCGCCTCGCGGGCTATGCGGTCGCGCTTGATCTCGAAGTCAGAGAGCAGCGCCGTCTGTTTCTTCGGCACCCTCACGAGGTTGACCAGCGGGTTGATGTTCTCGATGAGAATGGCGCTGAGGTCGCCCACCAGCGAACCAGGCAGGTTGTAGTTGGGTGCATGGCTGCCGCCCAGTATCAGTCCCCGACCGTCGAACATACGGCTCTTGGGATTGTTCCTCAGGTAGAAGGCTACGCTATCGAAGGCCCCTGCATAATGAATACGGTGCAGTCCGTCAGGGGTTACGGGTATGAATTTCGACTTGTCGTTGGTGGTGCCGCTCGACTTGGCATACCATTTGGTACGTCCAGGCCACAGCACGTTCTCCTCGCCGTGGCGCATACGGTCGATGAATCCCTTCAGTTCCTCATAACTGTTGACAGGCACATTCTTCACAAACTGGTCGTAGTTATGGATATCGCGGAAGGCATGTTTCAGGCCGTATTCCGTATCCTGGGCACGGCCAATGAGGCGTGCCAGCACCTCGCGCTGCATCGTCTCTGCTTCGTTGTTATGCCGTTCCAAGTCCTTCTGACGGGGCTTGAATACCAATCCTGCTATTTTCGTTAAGCTCATTGCATGCAATAATTTGGCTGCAAAATTAGCCTAAACTTTCGTAACAGCGGCATAATTAAGCATTTTTTAAGTAATTTAATTCAACTTTCGGAAGATACCTTCAGAAATCTGCCTTCCGCTCAAAAACCAGGCGCTCCCCGCTCACCGGATGGGTGAGTACCAGGCGGTCGGCATGCAGGTAAAGGCGGTCGGCAGGGTGCCCGTAGAGCTCGTCACCGCGGATGGGACACCCCAGCCCTTCTGCCAGCGCACAATGCATGCGCAGCTGATGGGTACGGCCTGTATGCGGATAAAGCCAGACACGGGTGAAAGGCCACCCTTCTTGCGTCCCTATTCCCGCTGACGCGCCTACCCGTAGCCTTTCGGTAGCAAGCGACCTTTGGTCGAGCGCACCCTTCACCAATTCATAATCCGTAATGGCCTCCTTTCCCCGTTCGTAGTCCACCACCTGACGGGGGCGGTTGACGGGGTCGCTCAGCAGCGGTATGCTGATGGTGCCCTTCTTCTGGGCGGGAACACCCTCCAGCAGCGCCATGTAGCGTTTCTCGACGGTATGGTCGGCAAACTGCTGTTGGAGGGCTACATACACACTCCGGCTCTTGGCTGCCACCATCAGGCCGCTCGTTCCCATGTCGAGCCGGTGGGCGAGGAGCGCATTGGGGTAGCGCTCGTGCAGGATGGTGGCTACGGAGTGGGTGCCAATACGTCCGGGCACGCTGAGCAGTCCCGAGGGCTTGTTGACGACAATTATCCAGTCGTCCTCATAGACCGTCTCTATCCCCAGCTGCTGCCTAGCCTCTTCCTCCTCGGGGTTGGGGTCAACGTCGAGTCCTTGCAGCATCCAGGTTAAAATGGGCTTGCACTTCCCCCGACAGGCAGGGTAGAAGTGGCCGTGCTGGCGTACCTCTGTCCGTGGTGAAGGTCCCCACCAGAATTCTGCCATGCAGACGGGCTTCATGCCCTGCTGGTAGGCATATTGCAGCAGCTTCGGTGCACAGCAGTCGCCTGTGCCTCCTGGTGGCAGGGGGTATTTCCTGCGTATGCGCTCCGAGCAGTGGTAGTCCTGCCACACCTCCACCAAGTCCTTCTCCTGCCCGTGGGCATTCAGCAAATGGTATTGTCGGAACAGCCACTGCTGCAACTCCTGCGAGCGCTGTCGACGCTCCTCCTGCTGGCTCTCCTCCCGCATGGCGGAAATGAGCCGTTCCTCTTGCTTGAAGTGACCGTCGGGCTGCTGGGCGTCGAACACGGGCGGCACGAAGTAGGTCCAGTCGTTCCGTCCCTCCAGCAGTCCCGAGTAGGCTGCCAGGAAGCCCAAGGTTCCGTCAGTGGCTTCAACCACCAGCACCCCATACATCTTTCCCTCGCTGAGCGTCATCGACTCCAGCACCTGCTGCACCTCCGCAGCAGCCAGCAGGCACAGCGGGTGGGGCTCATAGCAGAACGGGAAAGTAAACCGCTCGGGCCGTTTCGTGTCAGTATGTAGCGGATGGAAATGATTCATTGCACGTGCAAAGGTAAAAAAAATTGGGGAAAAAGTGTGATGATTCAAAATAAATTCGTATCTTTGCCCCTAACTAACCATTATTAAGGAGGTGGATTATGAAACAGAACGAGAAATTTGTCATTGCCATTAATCGTGAACTGGGTTCCGGCGGTCGTACCGTTGGCGAGAAGCTGGCACAGCGCTTAGGCGTTCCCTTCTACGACAAGGCCCTGCTTCAGGAACTCAAGGCAAAGTATAACCTGAGTGTCGAGGAGATAGAGCGCCTGAAGGGACAGAAACATAATTGGTGGGCCGACCTGAAACGCAGCTTCGGTATTATGCCCAACTACGTGGCACCACGGTTCTTCAACGAGAACAGTCCTATTCCCGACTTCCTCATTACCGACGACATCTTCAAGTCAGAGACGGAAATCCTGAAGGCCATTGCCGACGACGGTTCCTGCGTCATTGCCGGACGAAGTGCGTTCTTCATCTTCCGCGACCATCCCAACCACCTGAACATCCTCATCCAGGCATCGATGGAGCAGCGCATCAAACGGGTAATCAAGAAGCGTAACATCAGCCGCGAAGAAGCCCTGAACATTATCAAAGAGGTGGACAAGGGACGCGAGAGCTATATTAATAAGTACACGGGAACCTCGCGCTACGATACCCGCAATTACGACCTTGTCGTCAACATGGATGGCCACACGGAAGACCAGGTGGTAGACATCATCATGAATTACCTGCAGGAAATAGAGCCCGAAGAGTTCTATTAAACTTTCGATTTAAACAACCACTTAAAAAAATAACTTGTTTAAGTTTCGCATTCGCTCAACTATTTTGGAGTTAAGGAGTTAAGAAGTTAAGGAGTTAAGACGTTTGTCTTGCTTCTCCTCATTCTCCAGGAGTTTTTCAGCGTTATGGGTATTGTCTTAACTCCATAACTCCTTTAACTCCTTAACTCCTACAACTTGAGAAAGTTGAATAAAATTTACTTGTTACAGTAAGTCGAGGCATTTCTCAATGGGAATGCCTCGTTTCTTGTCGTCGAGGTCGCGGTTGCGGTCAATGAGTCGGCTCACCACGTCCATCGCCGTCCGCGTGCTCTGCTTCAACGGTTCCCCCTTCAGCAGATGTCCGATGAGCACTGCCGAGAAGATGTCGCCCGTACCGTGAATCAGCACGGGAATCTCGTCGTAGTCCAGTCTGAAGTACTCACCATTCTGGTGGTTGTAGCCTATCACGCAGCTCTGTCCCTCCACCTTTGCGCTGGTCACCACCGCCGATCGGCAGCCGATGTCCCTCAGCCTGGAGAGCATCTCACGGGCGTCCTGCCACTCCATTCCCTCCTCCAGATAGGGTGTCGAGGTCAAGTAGCAGGCCTCCGTATAGTTAGGAAACGTCAGGTCGGCCACGCTCACCATCTGGCGCATCAGCTCCACCTGTCGTGGTGTGATACCGTTGTAGAGCCTGCCCCCGTCGCCCATGATAGGGTCTACGAAGATGGTCGTTCCCTTTCGCGACAGTTCGGTACAGTAGGCCGAAACCAGCTGCGCCTGCTCCTCGCTGAACATTAGTCCTGTGCAGACGGCGTCGAACGTAAAGCCCAGGTTGCGCCATACGGGCAGCACCCCCCTCATATACTCCGTCGTGTCCATCACGTTAAACTGTCCGTAGTCCAGCGTGTTCGACACCAGCGAGGTGGGCAGGTTGTACGTAGGGTGCCCCAGGTAAGTAAGTATGGGCATCATGGCTACCATACCCACATGGCTGTAGCCTACGACATCGTTAATCAGCAGAATCTTCTTCATCGTGGGTGCAAAGGTACGAATAAGCGAGCGAAAAGCAAAGAGAAATCTTGTTTTTCTTTGCTTTTCCGAGCGAAAGTACCTTCGACGAATGTCAAAGGTACGAAAAAAAAGTAGAACGAAAGAATTTCATTCGCGTTTTGTCCAAAACCCGGTGCCTTTTGCTCGTAAACCGCCGTCTCATGCTCGTAAACCGCCGCCTCTTGTTCGTAAACCGCCGCCTCTTGCTTAGATGGAGGTTCAGGTGTCGGTTCCCCCTTCCAGAAGCTGGTCTGGCGCACCTTTTTCTGTGCATTTCCCCTGTTTTTGCTATTATATTGTCTTTCGCACTTTATATCCTCTGATTGACTACTATACACGTGTGAGATTACGTTGGGGCTTATAACGCTCATTCTGCGACTTTTTGTGTGAACAACTAAGAAATTGGCGGAAAAGTACTTAATAAACATTAAAAACTAAAGGCTTTAGTTGCACCGAACTAAAAGTTTTAGTTACTTTGCAGTCGGATACAGATACAGACGCAAGGAAAATTGTAAATCGAAAATTGTAAATCGAAAATCGAAAATGCTAAAACGACTAACCACCAAAGAACGGGAGATCATGGAGCTGTACTGGCAGCACGGCCCGATGTTCGTCAAGGAACTCTTGGAGTACTACGGCGAGCCGCGGCCCCACTTCAACACGCTGTCGACGACGGTCCGCATACTTGAGAAGAAAGGCTTCCTGGACCACAAGCAGTTCGGAACGTCGTACCAATACTTCCCCACCATCAGCGAGCGCGACTACGGGCGCTCAAGCCTGGGAGGCATCATCAAGAACTATTTTGATGATTCCTATCTGAGCGCCGTCTCCAGCTTTGTGAAGGAGGAAAAGATTTCTGTGGAAGAGCTGAAGGAGTTAATCGAACAAATAGAAAGTGCGAAATAGCCAATAGCAAACAGCCTAAAGCAATAATAGTATGATGATAGAGTTTTTGACATACGACCTGAAGGTAGCTGTGCTGATAGCGGTGTTCTACATGTTCTACCGCCTGCTGCTGAGCCGCGAGACGTTTCACCGCGTGAACCGCGTGGTGCTGCTGGCAACGGCTGTGGCGTCGTTCGTCCTGCCGCTGTGCGTCATCACGCTGCATAAGACGGTGGTGGTGAGCGGCGGTAGCGGACTGGTCACTCTCGACGGCTTTGGTGTGACTGAAGTTGTTGAGCCGCAGACGCCCCTCTGGCAGACGGTTGCCGTCGTGCTGTTCTTCGCGGGAATGGCTGCCTCGCTGGGCTTTACGCTCTACAACATCTTCCAGGTCTGGCGGCTCATCAGCCGCAGCGAGCACCACCAGCAGCCGGACGGCACGGTCGTCTGTGTTGCCGATCGCGAGGTGTCGCCCTTCAGCTGGATGCACTTTATCGTACTCTCACCAAGCGACTACGAGGCCCAGGACGCCTCAGTGCTCGCCCATGAACGGGGTCACATCAGCCTGCACCACTCGCTGGATGTCATCCTCGTTGATACACTCACCGCCCTGCAATGGTTCAATCCGGCTATGTGGATGCTGCGCCAGGACTTGCGCGCCATCCACGAGTACGAGGCCGACGCGGCGGTACTCTCTCAAGGCATCAATATGCGTCAGTATCAGTATCTGCTTATCCAAAAAGCCGTCGCCGCGTGCGGGTACTCCGTGGCCAACGGTATTACTCACAGTACCCTCAAAAACCGCATAAACATGATGCTTACCAATAAGAAAACTAATAGCGCGAGCTGGCTGAAGTTGCTCGCCATGCTGCCCATCGTGGGCGCCGCGCTGGCCCTGAACGCCGAGACCGTCAACGACTACGTCTACGAGGACACACAGGAACAGCCGCAGAAGAAAATCGTGAAGAAAGGCAAGAAAGCCGGTCAGGTGAAAATGAACACCACGACCATCGAGGTGAAGGAGGCAAAGCCTGAAGTCACGGAAGCGAAGGCTGAGGCTACCAACAAAGAGGAAGTGGCGATTGGCATCTGGGAACCCAATGAGAAACAAAGTCCAATTATCTTTACGGGTGAAGCCAACGGCCCGGAGCCGCTGATCGTCATCGACGGCAAGGCGGCCACCATGCAGCAGTTGAAGGCTCTCGACCCGGAGGAAATCGACAACCTTAGTGTCATCAAGAACGAAGGGGCGCTGAAGGAGTATGCCAAGCATTTCAATGCCGATACCTCGAACGGAATCATCTTCGTCAACACCAAGGAGTACGTGAAGAACGGCAAGAAGGAAATCGTCTCCATCCACGTGACTGCAAAGGAGCCACAAGAGGAAGAAGCCGAGCCCAAAGGTGTCTTCGACGTGGTGGAGCAGATGCCTGAGTTCCCCGGCGGTGCAGTTGAGATGATGAAGTTCCTGAGCGAGAACGTCAAATACCCTGAGGCAGCCATGAAGGCCGGCACACAAGGCCGTGTCCTTGCAACGTTCATCGTCGAGGCCGACGGCACTGTCACCAATATCAAGGTGGTGAAGAAAGTGAGCGACGAGATTGACGCCGAGGCCGTGCGCGTCATCAAGGCCATGCCGAAGTGGAAGCCAGGCATGCAGAATGGCAAGGTCGTCCGCGTGAAGTACACCATCCCCGTCACGTTCCGCCTAAGCTGACCCGCTAAACCTTATCCAACGACAATCAACAGTTCGGCCATCAGTGCATTGCTGATGGCCGAACTGCTGTTATGGTGCGAAAAATTCTCAATTCTCAATGGCCAATTCTGGGACGGAGAGAATAATCATCTTCTCCAACCCCTTTGTTTTGTCCGTTTCTTTTACCATGTTCATATTCGTCGCAAACACCCAGAGAAGTGCCTGAAAACAGGATTTTGAGTTTAGTCGGAGTAAACTGGGTAGTTTAGTCGGAGTAAACCGGCAGTTTACCCGGACTAAACTCACGGTTTAGTCGTAGCCCATTTTTGCCTATCATTCCTTCTGTCCGTCCTGTAAAGAAATTTCAGCTGACATTGAAAGAAATCGGCAGGAAGAACTTGAAAGAAATAGGCAGAAGGAACTTGAAAGAAATTAGAAGAAATTAGAATAATTATTTTCAGAAATTAGCAGAAAAAATATTGAATCAGCAGAAGGAAAGAAATTAGCAAGAATTTGAAGACTCGTCTCCGCCGCTTGCCTAAGCAAGAATTTTTATCGGAAATAATACGAGCAATATGCGCAGCCCAATATGCGCAGCCTAATTATTTTTTTATTCTCATTTCTGTCCATAATTATTCCAATTTTTGCTAATTTCTTTCAAAAATTCAGGTCTCATTTCTGTCAAAATGCAGGTCGCGCCGAAAAATGTTACTTTCCCCCCCTTTTTGTAACTTTTGTATATTTGGTGAGCAATTTTGGTGGTAAATTCTGCCTCTGATTTCCGAGTCGATTAACAGTCGTTTACGGATTTTAACACGGTTATCCCCCCCCCCTGCAATTTTCTGAAATGCCTATTTAGTAGGGGGGGGAGAAAGTTATAGTTACAAAGTTACATTTTTGTTTTTTGTCCTTACAACCTATTATATACTATATATTATATATAATATATAGTATATAAAGTAAAAATAGTGATTTCCATGCATTTTAACACTTCCGTTTTTAGTAAAATGTAACTATAACTTTGTAACTTTCTGGGGGGGGTGTCTTTCCCTGTATAGCGTTGACTCCGTTCGAGCTGTTGTTTGTTTACTTTTTGTTAATTACTGTGTATCGTACTGATTCTGTTGACTTGTTTCTCTGAGTGGGTTTACTACTTTCCTGCTTTTATTGTCCCTTTTCCCGGGTTAGTGGACTTTGTACGGATTTCGTTGACCATACTCTCTGAGACGCTTTACCTCGTACTGCTTTCCTTGACTCGCTGTGCGCAGCCCAGACCATGAAAAACACTCAGGGGGTGCCCTGCGGCAGGGGGCAGACAGCCCCCGAGAGCTTGGAAGCACTCCACATCTTCCGCTGTAGTCCCTCTTCCTGATGCGCCTCTGTTGGCGTCTTCATGCCGATGCTGTAGTGCGGACGGCTGTCGTTGTAGAAGCGGATAAAGCTTGAGATGCGCTCACGTGCGTCCTGCAGGGTCTTGAAGCAGCGCTCACGGTAGATGACCTCAGTCTTTAGTATGCCGTTCACACGCTCTGCAATAGCGTTGTCCGTGGGCTTGTAGTCCTCTGTCATACTTATCCTTATATCATACTTCTTCAGTTCGTCCGTATAGGCGTTGCAACAGTATTGTACGCCTCTGTCAGAGTGATGGATGAGCCCTTTGAGTTCATCGGCCGTAGCCTGTCCCATGGCCATTCTGAGGGCTTCCAGCGTGTATTCTGCCTCCAGCGTATCAGAGAGGCACCAGCCCACGATCTTATGCGAGTAGGCATCTGTCACCAAGTGTAGGTAGCTGCATCCGTCCACAAGGTCGATGTACGTAATGTCGCTCACCCAGAGCTGGTTAGCCCGTGTCGGCACGAAGCCGCGGATGAGGTTCCTGTACATGCGGTAGCGATGGTTTGAGTTCGTCGTATGGCGGGGCTTGGGACGCTTCTGCATCAGCTGGAAGTCACGCAGCAGTTGGAGGAAGGAGTCGCGTCCTGGTACCCAGTCGCACAGGAACATGCGCTTCATCATCAGCCACAGCTTGTAGTATCCGATGCCGGGATCCATCTCACGGATCTGCTTCACGGCATCCACGATGCGCATCACGCGAAGGACATACTCCTGGTCGCGCTTCTGCTTCTGATAGTACGCCTGTTTCGTTCGGTCAAGCAGGCTGCAGGAATACTTGACGGTGAAGTCTGTCTTCCCACAAAGGCGCTCTACCGCTTGACCCCAGCTTTTTTTCGCACCTTGATGCCTTGCTCCTCGATGACGTCGATGAGCGTGTTCAGCGCCAGGTTACGGTCACGTTCAAACTGAAGCTGCTTCTCAAGCTTCTGGAGCTGCTTCTGGAGCTGCTCGATGGTTGCAGACTGGTCCACCAGCGGCAACTGTTCCTGAGGTTCCTTCTTCTCCATCGCTAAAGTTCCTGCGTTTACCCGCGGCAAATTTACGCATTTTGTTTCAATTTCTTGCGGAGTAAGGTAACAATTTACCCAATTACTCACACTTTGGACACTTGGAAGGCCATATTTCATGGCAATATCCTGTCTCTTAACTCCTGTTTGCAGATACTCTACTGCAACGGCACGCTTGAAGGCGCGTGCAAATCTTTGGCCTCTTCTCATAACTTTCGTTAACTTTTTGAGGCTCTACAGGAGTCAACACCAGTCAGGCTAAGACAGTTTACCCCGGGTAAACTGCGAGTTTGCCCGGAGTAAACGGATAGTTTAGTCGGAGTAAACTGGGGTTATTTTGCAGTTAAATCATAGAGATTTCGGAAAGATAATCATTCTCTCCGACCCCTGATATTCAAAAGCGACCCATGATCATTGTTTGGCGTAATCATGATTTCTGACTTTATACTCTTGTGGGTAGATGCCGGTGGCACGCTTGAAGTAACGGCAGAAATTAGCGGGGTCGGGAAAACCAAGTTGATAGGCGGTCTCCTTAACTGTCTGTTCGGGATGCGTGTCCATGATGAGCTTCGCCTGTGTCGCCACATACTGCTGAATCCATTCCTGTGGTGAGATACCGTTGCTGTAGCGACGGAACACCTTCGAGAAATACCGCGCATCATAGTCCATCAAATCGGCATAGAAATAAACATTGCGGTTCTCCTTATAATGATTTACCACAAGGTCACAGAACTGCATGTAAAGCGTTGCGGAATGGCCCTTCGCCCACAGCTTGTCCTGCTCACGACGGTAGTAGTTAATGAACTCATACCCCACCGCCAACTGCGACAGCAACATCTGACGCCGCAGTTGCAGGTCATGGTGGTCGTGCGAAGCAATCGCCCCCAATAGCTCGTTCAGCGCTAACATGCGCCTGGCTTGTACATCGGTCAGATGGCATTTCGGAACGGTTGCAAACTTATCATAATCATGGCTGAAGAAATGTGTCTTCAGTTCACTGTACATCTCCGCTGAAATGAGAACGCATGAATGGGCATAATCCTCCGAATACGCTATGCGTCGCAAGACATGGCCAGGCAAAAGTACTCCATAATCGTTCTTTTCAATTGTAATCTCCTGCATGTCGTACATGACGCGCGCACTGCCGCGTATACACATACTAATAATGACATGCGGAAACACCTCATCTACACCAGTTATGGGGAAACCGTGTACCTCTTTTCCTACACACACTCCTTCCTGCTCAACTGACTGTAACATTTGGCCTAATGTTGTATTCATCTGCGTCATTTCTTGTTGTCTCTTTCTGTT